>SXGT01343571.1_pt1 | contig 22013 bp, 14 predicted proteins | sample 3176221 | NCBI WGS metagenome assembly SXGT01 (sample SAMN11356862, study PRJNA531348) | freshwater metagenome | isolation source: freshwater sample F1-120 | place: China: Fuxian Lake, Yuxi | collected 2017-12-25
GGCCCCCATCTTCCAGGTGGCCGACTATGGCCTGGTGGCGGATCTCTTCAACGCGGTGCCGGAGCTGGTGACGGAGCTCAAGAAGTCCGCCGCAAGCTAGAGAGCGACCCGAGCCCTCTCGCGTCTCCGGCGGAGCTGGGGTAGGACCGTTGCCGTGAGCTACCTCGTACTCGCGCGAAAGTACCGACCTCAATCCTTCGAGGATCTGGTCGGCCAGTCCCACGTCGCCAGGACGCTGGCGAACGCGATCGCCCAGGGCCGGGTGGCCCACGCCTTTCTTTTCACGGGCGTCAGGGGGGTCGGCAAGACGACCAGCGCTCGCCTCCTCGCCAAGTGCCTCAACTGCCTGGGCCCCGACGGCAAGGCCACGGGGCCTACGGCCACGCCCTGCCAGGTGTGCGCGGCGTGCACGGAGGTCGCCAAGGGCGTCGACATGGACGTCCAGGAGATCGACGGCGCCAGCTACAACGGCGTCGACGAGGTGCGCAGGCTCCAGGAGGGGATGGGCTTTCGCCCCGCGCGCGACCGCTACAAGATCTACATCGTGGACGAGGTCCACATGCTCTCGAACGCGGCGTGGAACGCCTTCCTCAAGACGCGCGAGGAGCCGCCGCCCCACGTGAAGTTCATCTTCGCGACGACCGAGGTGCACAAGGTTCCGATCACCATCCTCTCTCGCTGCCAGCGCTACGATTTCAAGCTCATCGCCACCAGCGCCATCGCCAGGCGCCTGGCCGAGGTGCTCGCCCTCGAGTCCATCGCCGCGGAGCCGGTCGCCCTCTCGGTCCTCGCCCGCGAGGCGGCAGGCTCCATGCGCGACGCCATGAGCCTGCTCGACCAGGTGCTCGCCTTCGGGGGCGCCCGGCTCACGTCCGAGGACGTGACCCGGGTGCTGGGGGTCGCCGACCGCGTCGTGCTGCACGAGCTCGGACGGGCGCTGGTCCGCGGGGACAGCGCCGCCGCGCTGGACGTCATCGATCGCGTCTCGCAGCAGGGCTTCGATCTCGTGCATTTTACACGCGATTTCCTGGCCCAGCTCCGGGACCTCGTGGTGGCCAAGGCCAACGAGGGCGCCTCGTCGGACGCGTGGACGCGCCTGCTGGACCTCGCCGACGAGGAGCGCGCCGACGTGATCTCGCTGGCCAAGGAGGCGTCGCAGGACGATCTCCTCCGCCTGTACCAGGGGATGAACCGAAGCTTCGACGAGGTCACCCGGAGCGGCCAACCCCGCGCGGCCCTCGAGGTGGCGCTGGTGCGCCTGGCCAGGCGCCCCCCACTCCTCCCGCTGGACGAGCTCCTGGCTCGCCTGGGCGAGCTCGAGAAGCGGCTCTCGGCGGGCTCGCCCTCTCCTCCCGGCGGCGGTGGCGGCGGCGGTGGCGGAGGAGGCGGAGGAGGCGGTGGAGGCCCCCGCCCAGCAAACCCGGCGCCCAGGGCCCCCGCCCGGAGCTTCGATCCCACCACCACGCTGGACGCCGATCCCAGACCCTCGGGTCTCTCCCTGGCGGCCCCGCCGCGCCCGGCGGCGCCCGCGGCGTCGAGCTCGATGCGGGGCCGCTCCATGGCCACCGCCGAGGCGGTCGACGTCTTCGCGTCCTTCGTCCCCAAGGACGAGCCCCAGCGCTCTCCTCCCCTGGCGCCCGTGGCGCCCGTGGTGAAGGCTCCGGTCCTCGTCCCCGAGCCCCCTGCCTCCGACACCCTGCCCATCGCCAGGAGCCTCCGCGCCTCCGACGAGACCGTGGCGCGCTTTCGCGCCTTCGTGACCAGGGTGCGCGGGGAGAGCCCGGCGCTGGCCGCCGTGCTCGAGCACAGCGGCCCCGTCGAGGTGTCCAGCACGCGCCTCCACCTCGGGTACGAGAAGGGCGCGTTCCTCGCGATCCAGGCCACGCTCCCCGAGAACCTGCTCCTCCTCGAGCGGGCCGCGCGCGCCGAGCTGGGCGCCGACGTCGTCGTCGAGATCGACGTCGCCGCGGATCCCGCCTCGCTCCCGACCTCGGTGGCCTCCCTCGACGCCGAGGCCCGGCGAGCGGCGATCGAGCGAGCCCGAGGCGAGGTTGAGCAGCACCCCCTCGTCCAGAGGGCGATTCACCTGTTCGAGGCAGAGCTACGCGACGTGCGCCTGCCGACGTCTTCGGATTGACCTTCGAGCGCCGACCCGCATACCGTCCCTGATTCATCCTTCCCGGAGACACCCATGCAACCTCGTGGCGGAATCACCGAGCTGATGCGGCAGGCAGCGCGCATCCAGCGCAAGATCGACCAGGCGAAGGCCGCGCTCAAGGACAAGGAGCTCGTCTTCGTCGCGACCGGCGACAGGGTGAAGGTCACGGCGACCTACGGGGGCAAGATTTCCCGGATCGAGGTCGATCCTACCTTCCTGGAGGCCGAGGGCCTGGACTTCGTGCTCGACGGGGTCTGCGCGGGCGTCAACGGGGCGCTCGAGATGGCCTCCAAGGGCATGGAAGCAGAGCTCGAGAAGGCGACCGGCGGGGTGAAGATCCCCGGCGTAACCTGAGGCCTCCAAGGTCGCGCCGCCCATGCTCCCCTCCCGCCTACGCCGCCTCGTCTCGCTCTTCTCGCGCCTCCCGGGCGTCGGCGAGAAGACCGCGCAGCGCTACGTGCTCCACCTCCTGACGATGGACCCCCAAGTCGCGAAGGACATCGGCGAAGAGCTCACCCAGCTCGCCGAGACCGTCGCTCCCTGCGCCCGCTGCGGCAACCTCGCCGAGGTGGTGACGCCCGGCGAGGAGGTCCTCTGCTCGATCTGCTCCGACAGCCAGCGCGACGGCGCGGTTCTCTGCGTCGTCGCGCGCGTCCACGATCTGCTGGCCATCGAGCGCGCGGGTAGCATGCGGGGCCGCTATTTCGTGCTTGGCAAGCTGCTTTCCCCCCTTGAGGGCATCGGCCCCGACGACCTGCCCATGCCGCGCTTGCGCCGGTTGATCGCCAGCGAGAATGTCCGCGAGGTCATCGTGGCCACCCCGCCCAGCGTCGACGGCGAGGCCACGGCCTTGTTCCTCAAGCGCGAGCTGGAGCCTGCCGGCGTCGCGCTGTCCCGCATCGCGAGCGGGGTGCCTCACGGCGGAGATCTCGAGTTCGCGGATCCGATCACCATGGGCCGCGCCCTGGCAGGACGGCAGAAGCTCTGAGGCCACTCCACGGCCGTCGGTGCTTGGGGTGGCAGCCGGGACACGCTACGTTGGTACGCCATGCAAGCCATTCTCTCGAACAACGCCCCTGCCGCCATCGGTCCCTACTCTCAAGCCGTTCGCGCAGGGAACCTCTTGTTCCTGAGCGGTCAGATCCCCCTGGATCCCGCGACGGGTGAGCTCGTCGCGGGGGACATCGTCCTGGAGACCGAGCGGGTGCTCCAGAACCTGGGGGCGGTGCTCGGGGCGGCTGGCTTGAGCTTCGAGCACGTGGTGCGAACCACCATCTATCTCACCGATCTGACGCACTTCCAGGCGGTCAACACGGCCTATGGCAAGTTCTTCAGCCGGGTCCCGCCAGCCCGAGCCACGGTCCAGGTGGCCGCGCTCCCTCGAGGGGCGCGCATCGAGATCGACGCCATCGCCGTGGCCCCCTGAGCCGAAGGCTCAGAAGGTCAGCGCAGACCTCCGCCGACCACTTGATTTTAAAGCGCGAAGAGCGCTCGGGCCTCCTGGCCTCGAACGCTCTTCCGGTGTTCCAAGCCCAGGTCACTGCCTGGCGAGAACCACGTCGCCGATGTCCTTGTCGGCGGTCACCGTGATGAGCTTGGCGCCCGTCCCGGCAGCGCCGAAGCCCTCGCCCGACTTGAGGCCAGGGAACGCGCCGGCGTCGATCTTGCTTCCGACGAGGATGATCCTGTCCGCCGCGAAGCTGGCCGGGAGACGGAGCGTCGCGTCAAACTGACTCCTGACGTCGACCGTGCTCCCCTGGGTGGGCGAGACGGACACGTCAACGTCGCCGGCTCCCTGGGCCTCGGCCGTGACGCTCCCGACGATGCCCGAGACCTTGACGCTGCCGACGCCGGTCTTGGCCGAGACCGAGACCGGCTTGCTCGTGGTGCCCGAAGGGACCGTGATGACCAGGTTCTGGCAGCCCGTGCCGGCCTGGGACGCCGTTCCATAGTTCTGCGAGGAGTGCTTGCAGCGAACGACGATGGCGCCCCCCTCGTCCGTGATCTTGAACGAGTCGGCCGCCTCCCTGAGGGCCTTGTTCGCGTTGTCCCTCTCGGCGTCGTCGGCGTAGGCGACGATGTCCGAGGTGGCCGTGACCTTGGCGGCGTTCGCATCGCCCCTGACGACCACCCCCTCGCCCAGGCTCGGGTTCACGCCGTCGTTCTCGATGATGATGGGCTGCCCCGTGTAGGGAGCCGACTCCCGGGTCGGCTTCTGATCAAGCACGAACCTGGTCTTGGCCTTGCCGGTGACGGTGACCGAGCCATCGGGGTTCGTGGTGGTGTTCAGGGTGCACGCCGAAGAGAGCGCGGCGAGGATGAGGAGGCTGCCGAAGGTGAAGGATGCCATGTGCATGGATATTCTCCGTGGGATGCCCACCCTGAGGGGTGGGGCCAAAAGCGCGGGCGGGCGCGGCAATCTTTGACCCATCCCGCGGTTGTGGAATTCAAACGAGCCGAGGGACAGCCCTGGAACGAGGGAGGAGCGCGCCAGCGCGCCGGTTGGCGCCCTCGATCGCCCTTTCCAGCTCTTCCGCCGTGCAGGTCGCCGGGAGAGGCGCTCCCAGTACCACTGTGACTCTCGAGAAGGGCCAGGGAAGCGCGTAGCGATCCCAGGCCCGCTCGAAGACCTTTCCTCGAGCGACGGCGCTGCCCATGGGCACCAGAAGGGCGCGGGTGGCGCGCGCGGCCAGCAGGGCTCCCCCCTTCACCTTGCCGCGAGGACCTCGAGGTCCGTCGACCGCGAAGGCCGCGTCCCAGCCGCCCTTGATGCGCCGCACCAGAGCCGCCAGCCCCCTGGCCCCCCCCCGGGAGCTCGACCCCCTTACGACGCCCAGACCCGCGGCGCGAAGGAGGCCCGCCTGGAGGCTTCCATCGCTGGAGAGGCTCACGAGGGTGACCGTCGGCCTGGGGCGGCGCCAAGCCAGCAGGGGAAACTGAGTACCGTGAAAGAAGGAGAGCACCCACGGGCCCCGCGCCCCGTCGAGCTCCGGATGGAACTCGACCCGCAGCTTGAGCGTCCAGAGCCAGAGCCGGAGGAGGAGCCCCAGGAAGAGCCCCACTCCCGTCCTCACGGCTTTCTCATGACTTGAGCGACGCCAGCAGGCTCTTGGCCCGGTCGAGGCCCGGCTCGTTCTCGAGGGCGCGCTCGAGCATCTGCTTGGCCTTGGGGAGGTCGCCCTGACGCTGGGCGATGTCGCCCAGATAGAGGAAGACCTCTCCCTTGGAGATGCCCGACCTGGCGTCCAGCCGCTGGAGCAGGAGGGCGCGGAAGGTCTTCTGCGCGCGCTCCAGGTCGTCGATCTCGATGGCGAGGACCCCGAGATCACGGAGCACGGGCACCGATCCCGGGTCGATCTTGAAGGCGAGATCGAGCTGGGACAGGGCGACGTCCTTCTGGCCGAGCTGGGCCAGCGCCTTGCCCAACCTGTGGTGGAACACCGACAGCTCCTTCGTTCGCTTCTGACCGAACGAAGCGATGATGCGCTCGAGCACGGTCGCTGCTTCTCGCTCACGCCCGGAGGAGGTGTAGGCGTCGCAGAGCAGGAGCAGGAGCTCGCGATCGTTGGGCGCGAACTCGGTGGCCTTCTCGAGCACCGGGACCGCGTCGGCGGGCGACTTGCGCTCGACGACGTGGATCTCGGCAGCGCGGCGGAGGAGCCTGACCGGCTCGGCGACCTCGAGGGCTACCCCGGTGGCCGAGACCGTGAACGACGCCGGCCGGTTCAACGCCGCCTCCTCGACGAGGAGCTCGGCAAGCTCCGCCCACTTCTTGCGGCGCTCGTAGAGGACGAGCAGACGAGGACGGACGTCCCGACCCGGCGGGACCAGGGCGATGGCGCGCTTGAGAGCGTCCTCGACGCCATCCTGATCGTCGAGCTTGGTCCGCACGTCGGCGAGGCGGAGCGCGAACCCCTTGCCGTCCTCGGCCGACGCGATGTCGACCAGCCGAGCGAGCGACGACGCCGCGCGGCTCCAGTCGGAGCGAGCCTCGGCCATGCGCGCCACGGCCTCGAGGGCCGCCCGGTGCGTCGGATCGCGCTCGAGCACCGACTCGTAGGTGGCGAGGGCGCGGCCCGTGTCCTTGAGGCGGGCCTCGAGCACCTCGCCCAGGCGCACCTGGAGAGCAAACTCCGCCTCGGTGTCACCTCGAGCCCTGGCACGCTCGATCTGGGTGTCGAGCAGATCGGCGAGCTTGTCGTCCTGGCCGGTCCGCTGGAGGATCTCCGAGAGGAGGAGGGCCGCGTCCCTCTGATCGGGATCTTGCTCGAGGATCGCGTTGAGGGTGTCGATGGCGTCGTTCGGGGCGTCGAACTTGTCCATCTGGAGCCGGGCGAGATCGAGGCGTAGCGGGAGCCGAGCCTCGGCCGTCCTGGCGTTGTCGATGAGCGACTCCAGGAGCCTGCCCAGATCGCGCTGGCGGTCCGTCTCGGCGTAGAGGGTCCGGAGAGACTGGGCCGCGGGGGCGTCGTCGGGGTCGCCCTGGAGAATGTCCTGGTAGAGCGCGATGGCGCGGGGCTTGTCCGAGAGCTTCTCCAGAACCACCGCCGCGGCGCGGTGCCGCAGCTCGAGGACGAGGGCGCTGTCGACGCTGCTCTCCGCGCGGCGTAGCAGCAGCGCGACGACCTCGGCGTGATCCCCCGCGTGCTCGCGGAGCATGGTCAGCTCCGCGAGGGCCCAGTCGTCGGCCTCGTTCTCGGCGAGCTGCTCGCGCAGCGCGGCCTCGGCGAGGGCGGGATCACCGACGATGTTCTGCGCGATCTCCTTGGCCTCGCGGAGGAGACCCCGCTTGGTCTCGGGATCGGTCTCCAGCTTGGCGCGCTCCCGGAGGACGAGCACGAGATCGCGCTCTCGATCGGGGACGCGGAGCAGCGCCTCCAGCGCCCGGACCGCATCCAGGTTCTCGCGATCCAGGCTCCATGCCTTGCGCAGCGCTGCCTCGGCGCCTGCGGCGTCACCGACGCGGTCCTTGCGCCAGCCCGCGAGGCGGATCCACAGCTCCACCGGCTCGCCGAAGGACTCGAGCGGGACGCTCTGGAGGCGCCCATCGGAAGAGGCGTCGAGCGCCGACGCCACAGCGTCGGCGGCCCGGGCCCAGGCGCCGGTGATCGCCGCGAGCCGCTCCAGCTCGCCGAGCAGCTCCGGATCACGGGAGTCGTCGCCGAGCGCAGCCTCGATGGCGCGCTGGGCAGCGTCAGGTTCGTGGACCTCGTTCTCGAGGATCCGCGCGTGCTCGAGCCGAGCGCGGACGCGGTCCCTGCCGCCCACGGCTCGCTCGACGCGCCTCGCATAGAGAGCCCCAAGGCTGCTCGCCATGGAGAGAGAGCGGTACACGCCCTCGAGGGTCTCGAAGGCGTCGTCAAAGAGGGCTGGATCCTCGAGGAGCTTCTCCATGAGCTCCCGGCTCGGCGCATGGTCCGGCACGACCTCGAGCGACGTGCGCAGGGTCGCGAGGCCCTGGGGTTTGGAGTCGAGCGACTCGATCTGCAGGCACGCCAGGCGGTGGACAAGCCCAGCTCGAGCAACCGCATCGCTCTCGATGGCAATGCGCCGCTCGATCACGTCGGCGAGGGCCCGCGTGTCACCCAGCTCGGCAAAGACCGACTCGAGGGCCGACAGAACCTCGGGGGTGTCGCCGCCCTGCTCTGCCGCGTGCTGGAAGGCCTCGGCGGCCTTCACCGCGTCCTTGAGCTCCTCTCGCTGGATGCGCCCCAGACGGCTGTAGAGGTCGGCGGTGATGGTGGAGTCGAAGACCGACGTGGCCCGCTCCCCGAGGGCCGCCGCATAGCGCTCCCAGCCGTCCCTTCCGAGCAGGACCGCGAGGCGCTCGACCTCCGCGTGCGGCTCCTCGTTTGAAGGATCCTCGGCGATGGCGCGGAGCAGCGCTCTCTGAGCCCGCGTGGGATCTTCGAGCCGCTGCTCGGCGAGCTCCGCGATCGAGCGCAGGGTACGGGCCCGCTGCTGGGCGTCGCTCTCGGCGCGGAGGCGGAGCTCCAGGATGTCCACGAGCTCGGCGAAGCGCCCCTCCACCCTGAGGATCGGCTCGAGCGTGCTGGCCGCGTCGAACCTGAGCTCGTCGCGCGTCTCCCCTATCTTGCGGATCGCTGACGACGCCTCCTCGTCGAAGCCCGAGGCCAGGACCTCGCCGTACGCGGTGAGCGCCTGAGCAGGATCGTCGAGCTCGCCGGCGAGCAAGGCCCCGACCCGCTTCTTGAGCGAGCGCTGCTTCTCGACGTCGGTCTCCCGGGCCGCCCTGGCGCGGAGGTTCTCGTGCAGCTCCGACCAGAGCAGCTCCGCCTCGTACAGGCGCCCGAGGCGCCCGAGAACCTCGACCGAGTTGGGCTGGGCGGCGAGCGCCTCGCCGAGGAGCGAGATGGCCTCGCGGCGATCACCAAGGCCCACCTCGTATCGCTCGGCCGCGTCGAGGAGGAGCTGGAACTTGAGCCCGCCGTCGTCCTCTCCGCAGAGCTCGATCCTGCGCCGGTAGAGATCGACCAGACGAGCCGCGTCGTTCTTCGCCTCGTAGAGCGGGATGAGGTTGTCGAGGGTGAACGCGCTGTCGGGCTCCAGGTCAAGGGCGCGCTCGTACGCGTCCACGGCTCCTGGAAGGTCGTCGAGCATGTCGCGGCGGGCCTCGCCTATGCGCCGCCATGTGCTGGCGCGCTCGTCGTCCGATGCCATGAGCTCGACCTTGCGAACGAGCACGTGGACCAAGGTGTCCCAGTCCGAGAGGAGCGTCGCGAGATCGACCATCTCGTCCAGGGGGCGGACGTCGTTCTCGTCGAGCTTGAACAGGCGATCGTAGGCAGCGAGCGCCCGCCTGGGATCGTCCCTGCGCTTGTCGTGGAGCCTGGCGAGGGCCTCGAGCAGCTCGCGCTGGCCGAAGCCGTCGATCACCTCGACGCCTCTCTCGTAGCTGCCGGCGAGATCGTCCCACCGACCGGTCGCCTCGGCGACGCGATCGAGCTCGCCCCGCGTATCGCCGTCGTTCGGGTCGAGGACGAAGGCGGCGGCGAGCGCGTCGAAGGCGCGCTTGATGTCGTGGCCACGCTGCTCGAGGAGCTTCGCGTTCTCTCGCAGGATCGCGATCTTCTCGCCGGCGTCGGCCGCGAGCGCCAGCCGGAAGCCGTTGACCGAGACCAGGTGCTGCCAGTCGTCGGCGCGCTCGTAGAGGGGGCGAAGGATCTCGACGACCCGGGCGCGGTGCGCCTCGTCGCCGAGGAGCGACTCCAGCGCGGCGACCGTCTCCCGGTAATGCCCGGTCTGGGTCTCCGAGAGGAGACCCACGATGATCTCGTACTCGTCGATGGCCCCGCTCAGATCGTCCAGCTTGATTCGGCGAACGCTGGCCAGATCGTACCGGTAGAGCGCCTCGTCCTCCGGCAAGGCGCTCTGCTCTGCCCTGCGGCGCAGGTGCTCGGCCAGCTCGGGGAACCGCTCTCGGCTCAGGTACAGCCGCGTCAGGGAGTCGAGCGACTGGACGTCCGTGTCGTCGACCTCGAGGGCGGCGCGGTACGTCTCGATCGCCGCGTCCTCGTCGTGGAGCTGGTTCCTCTGGAGGTCGGCGATGGCGTGGAAGGTCGCGAGCCGCTCGGCAGAGCCGTGGCGGTACTCGAGCGCGTCACGGTAGAGGGAGATCCGCTCCGCCGGTCTTCCGGCCTGGGTGAGAAGGCGGTCGACGGCGGCGAAGGCCGCGGTCTGCTCCTCAGGGGCAAAGGCGTAGGCGCGCCGGAACAGCTCGAGCGCCTTCTCGGGGTCGCCCTGAGCCTCGAACAGCTCGCCGGTCCGCGCCGCGAGGCGGGCGGTGGCGGGCTCGTCGCTCGTGACCTTGGCGAGCTCGCTCGCGTAGATCTCGGCGAGCCGCTCGGAGGCGTTGGAGGCCCGCGCGAGGCGCTCCAGCTCCATTCGCGTCGTGTCGTCGGCGATGTCCTCCGCGAGGAGACGGGCGGTCACCTCGAGGGCGGCCCTGCAATCGTCGGCTTGCTCCTCCTCGAGCTTCGCGAGGCGTCGGAGGATCTGACGACGCTCGTCGGGATCCTGGCTCGACGCCAGGCGCGCCTCGAGGGCCCCCATGACCTTGCGCCAGTCGTGGCGAGCGAGGTACACGGACTCGAGGATCTCCGCGGCGCGGGCCGCGTGGGTCCTGCCGGCCATCAGCGCCTCGAGCGAGGCCACCGTGGCGCCGTGCTGGGGCTCGAGGGCGAGCGCGGAAGCGTACTCGTCGAAGGCCCGCTCTGCGTCCCCCAGCCTTGACTCGTAGAGCTCGCCCAGACCATGGTGCAGGGTCGCCCTGCCCTCGTCGGTGATCCCCGCCGCCGCGAGCCTTCGCTCGTAGAGGGCGACCAGATCGTCCCAGCGAGACTCCTCGCCGTAGAGCCGCTCGAGGGCCGCGATGGCCTCGCCCTCCAGAGCGATGTCCAGGATGCGCTCGTAGACCGAGATCGCCTGCGCCTTGTCGCCGAGCTTCTCGTCGCAGAGCCGAGCTTCCTTGTAGAGCACCTCCTTGCGCTCCCCGTCGGTCCTGGCAACGTCCGCGCGACGACGGAGGATCTCGTGGAGCTCGCTCGCGTTGCCGGCCAGCTCGTGGATGGCCTCGAGAGCGACGAGGGCCCGCTCGTCCTCGCCGCGGAGCTCGAGGGCCTTCTCGAAGTAGGTCCGGGCGAGCGCTCGATCTACGATCCTGTCGCGCGCCAGCTCGGCGATCCGCAGGAGGACAGCGACCTGGCGCTCCTCGTCGAGGATGTCCGGCACCACCTCCTGGAGCAGCTTCACGACCGCCGCGTGATCGCCCGTCTTCTCGGTGAGGCGCTCGATGCGCTCCAGCCATCCGGGGAGAGAGAACTCGGACGCAGCCTCGCGCGTGCCCCGGGCGGCGTACTGGAAGGCCCGCGCATCATCGCCGATGCGCGTCTCGGCCACGTCCGCCGCGAGGCCCAGGAGCGACAGCTTCTGGTCGACGCTGTCCGCAAAGCCGATCTGGATGTCGAGCACCCGGAGGAGCTTCTCGTGGTTGCCGTCAGCCTCGTAGAGCGGACGGAGGATCTCGGCGGCGTCGCGGCTGGCCGAGTCGTGGGCGAGCAGGCCCTCCAGCGCGGCGCGGCTCTCGGGGTGGGAGGGATCGAGGGTGAGCGCTTCGCGGTAGGCGTCGATGGCCGCCGGGGTGTCCTGGAGCGCGGTGCGCCGCACCTCACCGAGCTTGGTGAGCAGCACGAGGCGCTCCTCGGAGGAGCCCACCAGGAGAAGCTCCGCCTCGATGGTCTCCGCCAGGTCGTCGCTCCGACCCTCCTTTGCGTAGAGCGCCGCGAGCGCCGCGAGCAGGGCGCGGTCGGCGCCGAAATCGTCCAGCACCGCCCGGTATGCGAGGATGGCCTCGGGGACGTCTCCCAGCTTCTCGTCGAGGATCGCCGCAGCCCGCACCATGAAGGGCCTGCGCGCCGAGGGCTCCTGCGCGAAGCGCTCTCGCGCCCTCAGGATGTCCACGAGGGCGCGGTAGTCCCCCGCGCGCTCGTAGAGCCGATCGAGCGCGACGATGGCCTCCTCGTCGGTCGGATCGTCGTCCAGGCGCGTCCTCCAGGCGCCGATGGCGGCGGGCACGTCGGCGAGCTGCTCCTCCCAGAGGGAGCCGAGGCGCGCCAGGAGCTGCTTGCGCCCCCGGAGCTCGTCCTCGAGCGCCACCTGGACACGAAGCATGTCCGCGAGCTCGGCGCTCCTGCCGGTGGCCCCGTAGATGCGCTCGAGGGCGCGGGACGCGGGGAGAGCGATCTGGGCGTCCTGGCGGTCCAGCTCGAGCACCTCCCGGTACACCTGCTCGGCGCGCGCCGCGTCGGCGATCCCCTCGTGGATCTTCGCGACATCGAGGAGGATGTCGGCCCTGGGCTGTGGCGCATCCGCCGCACTGGCGGCCTCGCGGAGCACCTCTCCCGCGCGCCTCATGGCGCCCACGCGAGCGGCGATCTCGAGGAGGCGCTTGCGCGCGCCAACGTCCGCCGGAGTGAGCGGCACCAGCCGCGCATAGGCCTCCAAGGCGCCCTCGTCGTCGATGAGCTTCTCGTCACGCAGCTCGGCGACGCGCCGCAGCAGCTCGCGACGCTCCTCCACGCTCTGGACGAACTCGAGGCGGATCTCGAGCGCCCGCACCAGCTCGCGGCTCTCCCCCCTCTGAGCGTAGACGCCCTCGAGCACGGCGGCGGCGCGGCCCCGCAGCTCGGGGATGGGGAGGGTGGCCTCCACCAGCGCGGTGGCCTCGCGATCGTTGGGCGCCTCGGCCAGGACCTCCTCGAGGTACCCGAGCGCGGTCGTCGGATCGGCGAGCTTCTCGTGGTAGATGCGCCCGAGACGCAGGCGGATCGCGGCCGCGACCTCGCCGACTGCGCCCTCCAGCTTCCTCGTGAGGAGCCCGGCCAGCTTCGCCCACTCGCCCTGGCGGGCGTAGAGCTTGTCGAGCGCCGAGGTGGCCAGCTCGTGCTCAGGCTCGTCCGCGAGGATGCGCTCGTAATAGACGATCGCCCGCTCGGGTTGCCCGACGATCTCCTCCACGAGCAGCGCGACCTCCAGCGCGAGCGCAGAGCGCTCCGCCGGCCCTGTCGCCGCGGCGATCACCCGGCCATAGGCGGCCTCGAGGTCGCTCCACTGCTCGCGGGTCGTGAGGATCTGCTTGAGCCTCGCAAAGGCTCGCTCGTTGCGCGGATCCTTGGTGAGGATACGCTCCAGGTACGGCCTCGCCGCGTCGACGTCGCCAAGGCCATCGATGTAGAGGGTCGCAGCCCGGTCGGCGAGCTCCAGCTCCACCGGGAGGGGCAGACCCGTGTCCCCCTTCCCTGGCACCGCGTGGGCGATGGCCTCCACCAGCGCCAGCGCCCGCTGGGTGCGAGCCGCCAGCCCCGCGAGCCGGTCCCAGAGCGTGAGCTCGGCGGGGAACTCGCCTGCCGCACGGGCCACCACCTCGAAGGCTGCCGTGAAGCCCCCTTGCTTCTCGTGCACCTCGGCGAGGCGCTGGTAGAGGGCCAGGCGATCCTGGCTCGCAGACGCGGTGGCGATACGGACTCCGAGCACCTCGGCCTGGCGATCGAGGTTGCCGGTCTTGGCGTAAGAAGCGTCGAGGAGGACCGCGGCGCGGGCGCGGGTCGCGGCCAGGGGGAGCAGCCTCTCGGCGATGGAGATGGCAGAGGCGTCGTCGGGCACGAGCTCGAGCGCCCGCTCCACGGCGGCGAGCGCCTCCGTCGGCCTGTCGAGGCTCCCCAGGTAGAGCTCCGCGAGTTCGAGCTCACGGGCCACCCTCTCGACGCCCTCGCGCTGATCGCGATCGCGCTCGAGGATCTCGGCGGCGCCAGCGGCGTCGCCCGCGGCGCGGAGGAGGCGAGAGAGCGCGCGCAGGGCGCGGGCGTGGGTCGGCACCAGACCGAGCAGCTCCCTGAAGAGCGCGATGGCGCGCTCGTTGTTGAGGAGGACGTCCTCTTCGAGGGTCGCCCACTCGAGCAGCAGCTCCGCCTTGCTCTCGGGGTCGGCGCGATCGACCCTGAGGCGGAGGAGCCACCGAAGATCGTCATGGCGCCCCTCCGCCCGGAGGAGCCCGTCGAGGCGAGAGCCGACCTCCTCGTCCGAGGGGTCAGCGTGGAGGAGCTCCTTGTAGATACCGACGGCCTCGTCCACGTCCGAGAGCTCGCTCGCCTTGATACGAGCCAGCTCGAGGCGCAAGGAGCGCGCCTCCTCGGCCGGCACGTTTCCCTCGAGCCGGGCACGGAGGATATCGCACAGCTCGACCCACTTGCCGGAGGTCCGGGCGATGGCCTCGAGGCGCTCAAGCGCCCCCTCGCGCGTCGGCGCCAGCTCGTAGGCCTTCCTGGCCCAGGCGAAGGCGGTCGGCCGATCGTGGAGGCGCTCGCCGCTGGTCACGACGAGCTTCTCGTAGAGCGCCAGGCGCACCTCGTCGGCCTTCTCGTGGCGGAGGAGCACCTCGTAGAGCGGAGGCAGGCGCCCCCATTTCTCGTCGACCTCGTACAGAGGGACGAGCGCGAGGGCCGCTCGCTCGTCATCGGGCCTCACCGCGAGCACCCTCTCGTACGCGCGGAAGGCACGCTCCGGAGCGGAGAGCCGGTCCCGGTAGACCGCCGCGGCCCGGAACGAGAGGTCGATCTTGACATCGGGATCCGTGGCCTTGTCGGCGGCGCTGGAGAGCACCTCGGCGAGCCCCTCGAAATCCTTGATACGCTCGTACATGGCCATGAGCGCGTCGAGATCGTTGGTCTCCAGGTAGCGATCGCGCAGGACGCGGAGCGCCTTGGGGTGGGTGGGGGCGAGCTCGAGGACCCGGGTCCACGCCCGGCTCGCGCCCTCGTTGTCGCCCAGGCGATCCGTGTAGACTGCACCGAGCTTCTGGAGGGCGGCCAGGCGGGCCGTGTCGTCGGCCGCGAGGTCGACCCGCTTCTCCAGGACCACGGCGAGCGAGGCAAAGTCCTTGTCGCGCTCGGCCTGCTTCTCGAGCGCGTCCAGCGCCGGCGAGAAGGATGGCTCCTCGTCGAGGACCCTCTTGTAGAGGCGGACCGCCTCGCTGCCCCGGTCGAGGCGCTCGGCGGCGAGCTTGGCCATCTCCATGATGAGCGCCCTGCGCCCCTCGCCGGGCGGCATGAGCGCGACCTCGGCCTCGTGCAGCTCGAAGAGCTTGGGGTAGGCTCGGCGCTTGCCGTAGAGCTCCTTGAGGCGCTCCATCGCCTCCGGATCGGCGGGGGACGCCTCCCTCAGCTTCTCGTAGGCCTCGACCGCGTTCTGCACGTTGGAGAACTGATCGAGCCAGCGACGGGCGATGCCACGGTAGATCTGGGCGCGCGCCAGGGGCGCGGCCTCGAGCTCCGCGAGGCGGGCCTGGATGGTGAGCAGATCGCGCCACCTCTGGAGGGACTCGTAGACCCGGGCGAGCTCGCGGAGCGCCTCGACGTCGTGGGGGGCGAGCGTGACGATCTGGGTGAGGACCGTGACCAGGGCCGAGTCGCTCTTGAGGTGATCGCGGTACACGGCCGCGATCTCGCGCAGGAGCGGGAGGCGGGAGGCGGCATCGTTGGCAGGTACGCGCTCGAGCTCTCCGCGGAGGAGATCCACCAGGGCGTTCCAGCCCGACGTCAGCCTGTACAGGCGGCGGAGCGAGGAGCGAGCGTCGGCGTTGGAGGGATCCTGGCGCAGGATGGCGCGCCACTGCTCGATGGCCTTGGCGGCGTTGGCGCTGTCCTCGGCGAGCCTCGCGATCTCGACGGCCAGCTTGGCCCTCTCCGGGCCGTCCGGCATCGCCCGCTGGGCGTCGCCGAGGACGGCCGCGAGGCGCTGGCTGTCGCCCCGGGCCTCGCACCACTCCCGGAAGAACGAGAGCATCGCGGGCTGCGCCGGATCGCTCTTGCGGAGCTTCTCGAAATAGGGCTCGGCCTGGTCAGGACGCTCCCGCATCCGCCAGTGGATCATCGCGATCTGGATGAGGATGCCGGCCTCCTGGCCCTGGCGTCCCCCGCCGCCGGACAGCTGCTCCTCGTAGAGCGCGACGACGTGCTCCCACATATTTTGCTGGGTGAAATAGTCGACCAGGAAGCCCATGGCCTCGGGGTGGCCGGGTGAGATATCGAGCACGCGCTCGTAGGCGAAGGCCGCCTTTCCGGGGCGGCCGAGGCGCTTTCGCTCCAGGCGGCCCAGGCGAAGGTACCCCGCGATCTTCTCCTCCTTGGCCGTGGACTCGGTGGCGAAGCGTTCGATGGCCGCGGCGAGCTCCTCGTAGCGCTCCTCCTCGCGGTACACCTGCTCCAGCAGCAGCGCGGCCCGGCGGTTCTTCGGATCGGTCTCGAGGGCCTCGCTGAGGCCGGCGATGACCTCGTCGAGGAGGGCCTTGCGCTGGGCCTGGCCCTTCTTGCCCCTGGAGCCCAGATCAGGGCGCCCGTAGCGGAACGCGGTCTCGGCCGCGCTCACCAGGAACGAGCTCCGGATGGCCGGATCCTGCGCCGAGCGGGCCTCCTCGACGTAGCGGGTGACCAGATCGGGCCACTTGGCGCGGCGGGCGGTGCTCCGCTCGAGGGCCTCCTCCGCGCGATCCTGGCCAGGCTCGAGCGCCAGGATGCGCTCGTACACCTGGGCGGCGCGCTCGTCGTCGAGCAGCTCGTCGTCGAGGACGCGGGCCAGCTCCTCGGCGAGCTCCAGCTCCCGGGGCGTGCCGTGGGCGACCGACATCTGGATGCGGAGCAGCTCCGTGACGGCCTCGTACTCGCGGCGCATCTCGTGGGCGTTCCGCGCGGCATCGATAAGCCTGTCGAGCTCGCCGAGGGACAGCTCGCTGTCTGCGTGGGCGACGTAGGCGAGCTTCTCTTCGGGTGCGGTGAAGCCAAGGGCTTGCTTCAGATCACTCCACGCCGCAGCGTTCTCGGGATCGTCTTGAAGCTGACCAAGGGTATTTCTGATCGTCATCGCGCTCATCGTCACCTTCGAAATGGCCTCTCGTGAGCCCGGGACCCGCGTCGAGCATCCACGTCGTCAAACGCAGCTCAACACCGCTAGATTGTTCAAAAATTCAATGGGTCTGCGTGCGGCAGGGGACGATGGTAAAGGCCCCCATCCCCGGTTTCAATGGGCTTCACTGCCAATTTGCCCAGGGGAGGCCTATCTCGGGAAATGTGTGGTCCTTCGACCGGGCGCCAGCGTTGCGCTTCCCCGGGGGCGGCGCGAGCGTGCTAATGAGGCGCGACGCGCGTGCCTCGGTCCCTCCGGCTCACCCTGAAGAGCGCCTACGAGACGCTCGTCATCTCGGCGCCCACCGTCGTGGACGCCGCGCTGGGCCGCGCCAGCAAGACGGCGTGCGACGCCAGGCTGGCGAGCTGGTCCAGGCGCATCGTCCTGGGGACTCCGATCGACGTCGAGGTGTCGGGGCGTGAGCACATCGGAGCTGGCGAGACCTACCTGATCATGTCCAACCACCAGTCGCACTACGACGTGCCGGTGCTCTTCCACGTGCTGGGCAGCAACCTCCGGATGATCGCCAAGCAGGAGCTCTTCGGCGTTCCCATCTTCGGCGCCGCCCTCCGGGGCTCGGGTTTCATCTCGATCGATCGCAGCAACCGAGAGGCCGCCATAAAGAGCCTGGAGGAGGCCAAGCCGATCCTGCGGGGGGGCACCAGCCTCTGGCTCGCTCCCGAGGGGACGAGGAGCCGCACCGGCGAGCTCGGTCCCTTCAAGAAGGGGGGCTTTGTGCTGGCTCTGGAACTGGGTCTGCCCATCCTCCCGATCAGCATCGACGGCACCTTCCGGGTCATGCCAAAGGGCTCGCTCCACACCACCCCGGGGCAGCGCGTAAACGTGACGATCCACCCCCCCATCGACGTCGGGCCTTACCGGACGGGCCAGAACGGCCACGGGCGGGACGCGCTGATGGCGCGGGTACGCCAGGTGATCGCGGGCGGCATCGGATGAGCGTCGTCGGCCGCGGTCTCGCCATCCTGGTGAACGCCAACGCCAAGCGGGGCGGCCGCCGCATCGCCGTCCAGATCGGCAACGCGCTCCCTGGCGCCAGCGTCCGCTTGACCCGCTCCATCGAGGAGATCGAGGGCTGGCTACGCTCCCTCGCCGCCCCTCGCGCCGTGTTTGCCGCGGGCGGGGACGGCACGGCGGTGGCCCTCCTCAACGCCCTCGAGCGCGTTGTCCCCGGGGACGCCCCCTTCCCTCCTGTGGGCGCGCTCCCGCTGGGCACCGGGAACGCCTGGGCCCACTCGCTGGGCGCCCAGAAACTGGATGCCTGCGTCAGGGCCCTCGGCCGCCACGACGGCCCCTTCCCCACGCGCAAGGCCAGGATCTTCGCCTGCGAGGGCACCCTCACCTTCTTTGCGGGTTGCGGCTGGGACGCCCAGATGCTCGACGACTACCGGGAGCAGCTGGCCCGATCGCCCTCGAGGCGCCTGGCCAAGAGCGTCTGGGGCTACCTCTCGGCCATGACGCTCCGGACGGCGCCCAAGAGCCTGCTCCAGGGCCGCCCGCACGTGCTGGTCGAGAACCTGGCCGACGAGGCATTCACGATCGACGCCGATCGCCACCTCCGCAGGATGGAGGGCGTCGGCCGGGGCACCGTGCTCTACGAGGGGCTGGCCAGCGTCGCCGGGTGCGCGACATGCCCGGAGTTCGGCTACCGCTTCAGGGCCTACCCTCACGCCGAGCGGATGCTCGGGCTGATGAGCGTGCGTATCTACGATCAGAAGACCTTCCGGGCCATCCGCGACATCCCACGCCTGTGGGTTGGCCAGCACCCGCTGGAGGGCATGCACGACTGGTTCTCCAGCCATGTCCGCATGACCTTCTCCAGATCGCTCCCTCTCCAGATAGGCGGTGAGGCGGTGGGGCGCCGGCAGACCGTGGAGTACGTGATGTCGCCCCGCGAGGTGGCCGCGGTCGACTGGCGGCGCATCCTCTGACTCAGCTCCCGCGTATCGTCGAGGGAGCCAGGGCGGCGGCGATTTCCTCGGCCGACTTCAGCGCGAACAGCCCCACCCAGCGGTCCAGCGTCTCCGTGTCGTGCATCGACGCGAGCGCCGCCTTGATCGCCGATGGGAGCGCCCCGAAGCGCGCTCGATAGAGCTTGACCAACGCCTTCTTGACCCCCTTTTCGAGTCCCTTCTTGACCCCCTTCTTGACCCCCTTTTCGAGCCCCTCCTGCTTGACCTGCCTCTCCCACTGCTCGAAGAGCTCCATCGAATTCATCAGGTACTCCCTCTCCTCGGCATCCGTTGGATCCTGCGGTATCTCGAACCTCAGCGCGAGCAGCGGTGGCATCGCCACCTGGCGCTCCCAGGCGTCGTCCGGCAGCCGCCCCAGCTCGGCCAGCGCCTCGCGCAGCACCTCGCCCGCGCCCAGCCTCCCTGTCGGCTGGACGCGTCGATCCGTTGCTACGAAACCGCGGGTACCCCGTCGATTGTCTGGTTTTTCGGTCTGCGAACGCTCGGGAGCGGAGCGCCTTCGTCAGAGGTGAGCGCTCCAGCCGCCGTCCACGACGAGCGTGAAGCCCGTCACGTAGGGCGCGTCCCGTGCGAGGAACACCACGGCCTTGGCCACGTCGGTGACGCTGCCCTCGCGCCTCATGGGCACGCGCGATAGCGCCGCGCCGCGCTCCTCCTCCGTGGCGCTCGCCGGGAAGGCCACGGCGCCTGGCGAGATCGCGTTCACTCGCACACGGGGCGCGAGCTCGACCGCGAGGGCGCGCGTCAGCATGATGAGCCCGGCCTTGGACAGGGAGTAGTGCGCCGCGCGGCTCGCCGCGCGCTCTCCGCCGATGTCCGTCATGTTCACCACGCAGGGGGACTTCGAGGCATGAAGGAGCGGCAGGAGCTTCTGGGTCAGGAAGAAGGGCGCGTCCAGGTTGATGGCCAGCATCCGCCGGTACTGCTCGGGCGAGATGTCCTCGAAGGCCACCTGCTCGAAGACTCCGGCGTTGTTCACGAGCAGGTCGAGGCTCGAGGACGCCCCTCGTGCGAAGGAGGCCAGGCGCTCCACCCCGGCCAACGACGACAGATCCGCGCACACGACCTGCGCCCTCCGCCCTCCCGCCTCGATCTCGCGCGCCAGGGCCCCGAGCCGGGCCGTCGATGTGTTGGCGTGGAGGATCAGATCATAGCCGGCGTGAGCGAGCGCCTCCGCGATGGCGCTGCCGACCCGGACGCCAGCCCCGGTGACGAGCGCTGTGGGCATGCTCGCCTCATACCGGCGACGCGGGCGAAAGGCCAAACTTGCGTAGAGCGGGGAGCGCTGCCAGCCTGGGGGCCGTCAGGACGGGAGAGACCGTCGTGAACGAGGCGCCGGCGACGTCGTACCAGCACACGCTGGGTCAGATCGTGACGTCGCTGGCGAACGCGGGGCTCCGCGTCGAGCAGCTCCACGAGTACCCTCACTCCAACGGGTGTAAAGTGCATGACTCGCTCGTCGCCGACGACGAGCGACGGTGGCGCTGGCCCGAGGGCGCCGCCAGGGTGCCGCTCATGTTCGGGCTGGTCGCGCGGAGAGGCCCCTAGGGGCTCAAGGAGCCCGGCGGGTCAGGGCAGAGGGCGGGGCGGGCTCCTCGGGCTCGTCGCTCGCCTCGGGCGGGGGGAGCGGGGCCGCCTGGGCTCCCCTGGACGCGGCCTCGGCGATCCTCAACCGACGGATATCGCGTGTAGACTGCACGATTTCGGAGAGCTCGTCGTCGGTGAGCTCCTCCTCTCGCAGGAGCCTCGCCACCGCGCGGCGGTAGGTCCGTCGGAGCTCGCCCCTCCCGTTGACCGCCCCGATCTCGGCCTGATCGTGGAGAGCGCGCAGACGAGCGCCAACGACCAGCGCGAGCAGCGCCGCGGCGGCTCCCAGCCCGAAGATGACCAGCGCCTTCGAAGCTCCTACCCCTTCGTCGAGCGCGTCGCTCCGGAGGAGGCCTGACCAGAGCAGCCCGACGGCCAGGGGGGTGAAGACCGCCACCAGCAAGAACAAGCGGCGCCGACGCCCGACGCTGCGCGTATACGAGCTGTACGCCCGATAGAGTTCGCTCAGCTCTCCCTCGGGATCGTTGCCGACGACGCGAGCGACGCGAGGCGGGAGACGAACGCCGCCGCAGCCAGGGCAGCTCCAGCGAAAGTCGCCGCCCCGGGAGGCCCGCATGCGCTCCTGGCAATGGGGGCACAAGTGCTCCTCGCCCCACACGGCGCCGCACGAGCCGCACTCCCCTGCCCCGAACGCGGCTGGCGTCGTACAGCGCGGGCACTTGACCGACGGCTCGCGATACAGGCTCACGTTGGTGAGTCACACTACCGCACCGCGTCCGTCAAGGCGACCGCGAGCCACGGGCAGCCAGGCGAACGAGCCGCCGCGATCCCCCGAGTCGCCTTTGCGCTCGGCGCCGGCTGCGGTTACCGTGAACATCCATGAGGCGAGGGCTGGTACTTGCCGGGATCGCCCTCGCTGCCGCGTGCGGGGGTCAAGTGTTCACGGCCACGGAAGACGCTGGGGCCCCGGACACCGGAGTGGCTCCGGCGGCAGACGCGTCGGCTCCCGACGCCGCGCTCCCCGGGGACGCCGGGACGATCGACGCCCCCAGCCCGACCGACGCCTCGCTGCCCGTCGACGGGCCCAGGGTCGATGGCAAGTGCCTCACCCCGGCGGACTGCGATCCCGCGTGGTCACCGCTCTCGGTCCGCGCTTGCCCCACCTCGTCGTGGAGCTGCGTGGTCGGCCAATGCACCTGGGAGTGCCGCGGCGGGCGCACGTGCACCCGCGACGGCAGGGGCTGCCTGGCGTGCCGCGACGGAGCCGCTGTGGAGACCTCGTGCCCTGGCGATCCCTGCGTCGAGGGACTGCTTCCCAGGGACGGCGGCTGGGGCGGCTCCGAGTCCACCTGCGCGCGCGCCTTCGTGGTGGACGTGGTGAGTTGTAGTGGCGAGGCCGTGCCACTCAGGACGGGCGAGGTATGCACCCTGCAGAGCCTGTTCACCGGCGCTCCGCGAGGGGTGCTCCAGTGCGGTCCCTGCCAGACGGTCCTCGGCCCCTGACAGCGACAGCTTGACCGCGGCGGGCGGCGGTGCGATTTCCTCTCGAGGAGGTCCTGTCATGAAGACGAAAACGAGGGTACGAGCTGGCGAGTGGATAGTGCTTTCGATCATGTGATACCGCCGCACCATCAAAATGGCGGGATAGTCCCGCAGACCTCACCCCCGTCGCGATACGGCATGGCCGTCGCGTCCCCTCCCACGCCCAAGGAGGGCGAGGTAGAGGGGGCTGTGGACTCCACGCCGAGGCGAGCCAAGGGGCACAAGGCTCGAAACGAGAAGGGCGCAGTGGGGCCCCTCTACCGCGCTTCGTGGGAGAGGGGCAGCGGGCACAGCGAACC
>SXGT01624030.1_pt1 | contig 22009 bp, 12 predicted proteins | sample 3176221 | NCBI WGS metagenome assembly SXGT01 (sample SAMN11356862, study PRJNA531348) | freshwater metagenome | isolation source: freshwater sample F1-120 | place: China: Fuxian Lake, Yuxi | collected 2017-12-25
AAGATCGGTGCCTATCCGGCGGAACGTCCGGTCGGACCGGAGCACATCGTCCACACCATCTATCACGCGATGGGCATTCACGACCTGGAAGCCATCGACAACCAAAACCGCCCGTACAACCTGCTCTCTGAGGGGAGCCCGTTGGTCGAATTGTTTTGAGGTCACCCAGACGCAGAATCATCCCAGATAGACGTATTCCGGGATTCCGCAACAACGATTGAAAGCCAATCATGAACAGTCCCGCCTCGACGTCTCGACGACGCATTTTGCAGGCCAGCTTGCTTGCCGGTGGAGCAGGGCTTTCTTTGGCGGACATTCTGCGTCAGCAAGCGTTCGCCGAGTCGAAGGGAGGATCGACGGCTGACACGTCGGTGATTCAGATTTGGCTGGGTGGTGGACCGAGTCAATTTGAAACGTTTGATCCAAAGCCGGAAGCTCCCGTCGAAATTCGAGGGCCGTACTCGGCGATTCAGACCAAGCTGCCGGGAATTCTGTGCTGCGAGAAGTTGCCGCGGACGGCGATGGTTCTCGACCGCGCGGCCGTCATTCGCACGGTCCGACACGCCACGAACGATCATTTCGGCGGTGCCCATTGGTGTTCCACCGGTTATCCCAGCGAACTCAGTCGCAGCACGCATCCGTCGTCGGGTGCGATGGCCTCGCGGTTCCGAGGGGCGGTGAATCTCGGCGTGCCCGCTTATGTGTTGCTCTCCGAAGAGCAGACTCGGAATCCAGAGATGGCGACCGTGATGGGAGCCGCGTATCTCGGATCCCAACATGCTCCGTTCACGATCATGCAAGACCCGTTTCAAAAGAGCTTTCAGCAGGACAAGGTTCGGCACGCGGCTTCCAGTTTGAAACTCGCGGATGATATCACGCTGTCGCGCGTCGCGGATCGGCGGTCGTTGCTGAGCGGGCTGGATCGTTTCGCACGTCAGGCGGATGCGACTCGTGCGATGAACGGGATCGACAGCTTCACGCAATCGGCGTTCGACATGTTGACCAGCGGTGCCGCTCGCCGAGCCTTCGATCTCAACGAAGAATCGCCGGCCACGCGCGATCGTTATGGGCGACATCGCTGGGGACAGATGGGGCTGCTGGCGCGGAGGTTGGTGGAGGCGGGAGTGACCTTTGTCACGCTCAATACCGCGCCGGATTCGCTCTGCTGGGACTGGCACCGCAACATCGTCAACGACAACCGGCCGACCAACGGTTCCGACGGTCCGACTCGCGGCATGGACATCTCCGGGCCGCCGCTCGATCAGATGCTCTCGACCTTGATCGCGGATCTCTACGAACGGGGACTCGATCGCAAAGTCCTGCTGGTGGTCTGGGGAGAATTCGGCCGAACTCCGCGCGTGAACGCAACCGGCGGTCGCGATCACTGGGGCTCGCTGATGAGCATTCTCATGACTGGCGGCGGACTGAAGGTTGGTCAGGTGATCGGCACCTCGAACGCCAACGGCGAGGTTCCCGCCAATCGACCGGTCTCGCCCACGGACGTGCTCGCTACGATCTACCGTCACTTGGGAATCGACTTAACTCGGCACACCGTGACCAACGCCGGCCGGCCGATTCCCCTCCTTCCCGACGGCGCGCCGATCGTGGAATTACTGTGACCTCCATCCTCGACTGAGAGTGAAGTCATGACGCGGCCATCAACCGACCAATTCTGTTGTCATCGTCGATCGTTGCTAGTGGCGGGCGGCTTGGGGTTTTGCGGGTTGGATGTGAGGTCACTGATTGCGGCCCCGCTGACTGGACCGGCTTCAGGACGCAAGGCGGCCAGATCCACAATTTTGATTTTTCTGCAAGGAGGCGCTTCGCATATCGACACCTGGGACATGAAGCCCGATGCGCCGGCCGAGTATCGTGGCGAGTTTCAACCGATCGAGACCTCCGCGCCGGGAGTCAGGTTGTGTGAGCATCTGCCGTTCACGGCTCGGCAAGCACACCACATCGCGATCGTGAATTCGGTGGGGGACAACGGGAGGTCCGCAGTCGATCATCACGGCGGGCACTATCATCACCTGACGGGGCACGCCCCGGATGCGACGTTCCGGAGTCAAGGGTTGAACCGTACTCCCGACCACGGCGACTGGCCTTATATCGGGTCTGTCGTCGCTGCCAAACGATCGCCGCATCCCTATCTGCCTTCCAATATCTGGATGCCGCAAAAGGCGGTCGAATCCGGCTATGTTCGACCAGGCCAGTTTGCGGGTCGATTGGGCGGACAATTCGATCCGGTGTATGTCGATGGAAAGCTGGATCAGCCCCTCGAATTCCGTGTTCCGTCACTGGCGCTGGATGCGGATGTCAGCCTGGGACGGCTGGAGAATCGTCGGGAACTCCTGCGGAGTCTCGATGAATCTCAAAGACACCTCGAGCAAGTTTCCGGAGTGAGCCAACTCAACGAACAGCAGCAGATGGCGTTTCGTTTATTGGGTTCGCAGCAAACCAAAACGGCCTTCCAGATTCAGGACGAACCATTGGCAATCCGTGAGCAGTACGGTCCCACCATCAACAGCATGAGTCTCCTGATGGCGCGGCGGTTGGTGGAAGCTCATGTGCCGTTTGTCACCGTTTGGTGGTCGGATGACCGAAAAACCCACGACACTCTGAAATGTGCGAGCGCGGGAAACTGGGACACGCATGGCAACAACTTTTTCTGTCTGAAGAATCGCTTGTTGCCCGACTTTGACCGCTCCTACGCGGCGTTGATCGATGACCTGCATCAACGGGGTTTGTTGAACGATACGCTGGTTGTGGTGACCAGCGAAATGGGCCGACAACCAAAGATCGGTGATCCTCGTTCGGGCGGTGTGAGTGGAGCCGGCCGCGATCACTGGATGTCATGCCTGTCGGTACTTCTGGCGGGCGGCGGCGTCCGTGGCGGTCAGACTTATGGAGCGAGTGATAAGCGGGCGGAATACCCCGCCGAGAAACCGGTGGGGCCAGAACATATCGCGCACACCATTTACCATGCGATGGGTATCGACGACCTCTCCGCAGTCACCGCCGATGGCCAACGGTTCCATTTGATGGAAGAAGGCTTTCCGCTCGTGGAATTGTTTTAGCCTCAACGGATCGTGTTTGCCGCGACTGTGCCGGTCGCGGTCGATTGGTTCTCGTGGGCCGAGTTCACCCTTTTGATCAACGGAGCGATTGCATGCGTTGGACTTCCGGCTTGTGTTGTCTGCTTCGCAACAAGAATCGCGAGAATCCATCAAAGGACAACCCAACGATGCAACATCCGCAGAAACACAACCGAAGAGAGTTCCTAAAGCGCTCCGGCGCAGTCCCGCTGGGTACGGCGCTGGCACTCGGAGCGTTCAGTTCCTGGGGAGGATTGGCGGTTCATGCGGACGCCAGCGAATCATCCGAGATGGCTGCTGCTCGCAAGAAGGCTCAACAGCGGCGTCGCCGATTGATCTACAACGACGACGGCTGCGGACCGCTCGGAAGTCCTGCCGGGAATACGGCCGAGGGCTTTTTGTATGGACCGCAGAGCCGGATGGGAGCGCTGATTGGATCTCAGGTCGACAGCGTTTTCATTTGCTCGGGTGCCACGCATGTGCTCACGCATCCAACGGCCGTGGCCGAATCGTATGCCGATGTCGCGCAGCGTTACGGCATCGGCGGAGAGTGGGAGGCGTACCGCGTCAACATGCGGGCGCTGGAAGGTCTGAAGACCGACGCCATCCAGCTCACGATCGACCACTGCCGGAAGCATAAGCTGGAGGTCTGTTACTCGCATCGCATCAATGACATTCACAATTCGTTCCTGGAGGTCGAGCGATCGACGTGGTTTCGCGAGCATCCGCAATACTGGATGGGGAAGCCCGACGAAGCGGCCAAGGCCGGCGGCGCCAACTCGCCGAAGCACTGGTGGTCGGCGTTGGACTTCGAACAACCGGACGTGCTTGATCATCTCGCTCGCATTCAACAGGAGGTGAGTGGCAAGTACGACGTGGATGGCATGGAGATCGACTACTTTCGCTCGCCAATGTTCTTTCGCCCCAACCTGGAATACCAGTCGGCGACCGCAGCACAAGTCGAGATTCTGACGGGCTTCCAACGAAGGCTGCGACAGATTCACTTGCGGGCGGGCAACCAGCGCGGACGGCCGATCCTGACGGCGGTGCGTGTCCCGGCAACGCTTGCGGCGTGCCGGCACGTCGGAATCGATATTGAAAAGTGGCTCAAGCAGGGGCTCGTCGATGTGCTGAATGTCGGCGGCGGCTACGTTCCCTTTACGGAACCGTTGGACGAGATCGTCAAGCTGGCTCACGGCGTCGGTGTCCCCGTCTATTCGACAATCAGCGCCTCGGGTATGCGCGGGCCGGACAATCGGTACAGTGCGGTCGAAGCTTGGCGCGGGGCGGCGGCGAACATGTGGCACGCTGGGGTCGATGGCATCGTGACGTTCAATATCTTTCCAGCCGTCGGTCCCGAACCCCGTTTCGCGGACATCGGCTCGAAAGAGACGCTGGCCGGTCGTGACAAGCTGTTCGTGATCGACCCGATCCGTGTGCTTGAAGGCGATCTTGTCCAGGGGATCACCCAGTCTCAGGCTTTGCCGATTTCGATCCCCGGCAACGGCAAGTCGATCACGGCCTCACTGCCGATCGGCGATGATCTTGCGGCAGCAGCCAAGCGAGGACGGCTTGCCAGTGCCGACCTGCGCATTCGGCTCAGCAATCCGAAGGCCATCGAAGTTGTCGAGGTTTCCTTGAACGGTGCCGTCATGGCCGTCGCGGAACAGGATGCCAAGACAGGCTGGTTCATCTGCCGTCCCAAGCCGGAGCAATACCGTCAGGGACGAAACGAGCTCACGTTCCGGGCAACTCGTGTTGCCGCGAATGGGGAAGCGATTACCGATGTGACTCATGTCGAAGTTCCGGTGCACTATGTTTCGCCGGTCTGAATCGACTAATTGAATTGGCGACGCCCGTTGTTCGTAGTACCGGCTTTAGCCGGAGCCCTGGCGATTAGGACCCACTTTGGGATCACGCTATGCGAGTTCGACTTCCAGCAATACCAGAGACCAGCAATGAGCGAGCGTCGGCGGGGAGTCGGACCAACGGGGCATCTTCGGGAGTTGTGATGCGATTGAGAATTCACACGGTCAGTTTGGGAAACAGAGTTGGCGTGTGGGGCTGGAGAATCGCTGGCCTCGTGATCGGTGTTCTGCTGGCCGATGTTCTGCTGGCGGGGGTCGCGCGAGGTGAGGTCGTGCCCACCAGAAAACCGCTGGCACTCTTTTCCGATTCGTCTCTGCAGACCCCTTCGAACTGGCAGGTACGCACTCTTCCGGTCGGGGAGAAGTTCCGTCTGACGGTCAGCCAGCCTGTGTTTCAGACCACGATCGAAACACCGGATGGTCCGCGCCCGTTCTCGGAGCTGCCCTGGGCCAAACAGGCCATCATCCGAGTCATGGCGCATCAAATCAAAGATCCTGCAGTCTTTCGAGATCTAATCGAAAACAAAACGAATCCGATCATGTTCTTTGGGGAAGGGTACTTCACCGAACCGTTCATGTATCCCGGCCAATCCCCGGCACAGGTCGACGAGTATTTCGAGTTCGTGCTGAAGACAAAGCGAGCCTTCGGTTCGCGCTTCCTCGGATTCGATTACGGGGAATGGACCTGGGGCGGTGTGAGCCAGAATGAACCGGCGAAGGAACTCCCGCTCTCCTGCGAGCTGTTGAAACTTCCCTTGCCTCGGGATCGCGATCAGGCCCGAGCCTGGTGGGACAAGCGATACGACATGGTATTCCAGCGGTATCACGAGGCGGGCATTCCGATCTTTTCATGGAATAACAGCAGCCTGAACCATTATGAGGCCCGAAAAGGATCGTCCTATACCGGAAACGAAATTGCCTACATCAATCCCGCGTTTGACAGTGTGTTCATGGCCTTTTGTCGCGGTGCGTCCCGGCAGTATGACATTCCCTGGGGCAGCTACGCGGCGGGATTCGGTGGCCACGCGGGCCATTCCGAATTCGGTGGGAAGTCCCCAGACGAACGTCATCTGCGCAGTGGTTTACTGCGCGGAGGATACACCGCTGTCCCGATGCAGCAGCAGCGCCAGACGTTGTATTCAGTCTACATGGCGGGCGGAAATTTCCTGATTAAAGAGAACGACGGCGGACAGGGGATGCTGTCGGGATACGATCCCACGACCATTGACCAGGCCGATCCGCGAATCATCGCCCTGGCCGAGACCAAGGTCCACGCCGGTCCGTACGCGCGGATGTGCTCTGAGTTTTACGACACGATTGTGCAGAAGCATGATCGCGGCACGCCGTACACTCCGATCGCTCTTCTATTCGATCAGAATCACGGCCTGGCCTTCAAGTACAGCAAGACTCTCGGAGTTGGCGCCGTCCCTTATACGACTTCGGATGAGCAGATGCGGGCGGTCCTCAACACCGTATTCCCGAATGAATCGTCCACTCCCCACTACACCGCGCACTATCCAGCCGGACCATTCGGCGAGGTCTTCGATGCGATCACGACCGAAGCATCCCCCGCTGTCCTTCAGAGCTACCGGGCTCTCGTACTCGTCGGTGATGTCCGTGCGGATGCCAAATTCGTTGAGTCGCTGAAGCAGTACCTGGAGCAAGGAGGGCTGCTGTTCGCAGCCTGTGAACAGTTGACCCCGGAACTGTGGTCACTGGCGGGGATATCCGATACCGGGGAACTCGGCCAGGACAACACTTATCTTCGAGCCAGCGATTTTTTTGTCCATCAGCAGGGCGCCTTCGCTTACCACAAAGTCCTCCTGAAGGGAGCCGAGCCACTGTATCTCGCGGGTCACATCGATCACCGGACATGGCCGGTGGCTACGCTTCAGCGCGTCGGGAAAGGGAGCATCATTGTCGGCACACCAGTGTGGATGAATGTGAAGGAAGACCCCACTCGGATGCATGGCCTGTTTTCGGAGATCCTTGGGATGATCACTGATGAACTGACGCCCGTGCGGGTCTTCGGAAGCGGAGTCAAAGTGATGTACAACCGAAACGATGCCGGATGGATCGTGACCTTGATGAATCAGCGGAGCCCGACCATCGCCTTCCCCGGTTTTCGGCCCGCGATGCGGGACAGGGATACCGCAGGGGTGGTTCTCAATCCCCGTTTTGAGACCGACTCGGCGACCGAATGGCTGACCGGAAAGTCGCTGACTGTCAGTCATGGCCAGGTCAGCGTACTCGTGCCCTCGGGCGAAATCCGCATCATCGAGTTTCGTGAGAAATAACAGCGTGTGACGATCCACCCTCTCGATTCGGTACAAGCACCACAGCCACGTTCTCGGAGTTTGAGATGAAGACCCTCGTAGTGTTTGTCATGGCAATCATCGCGGTCGCGGTCCACGCCCCAGCCGAGGAGACCAAGGGCCGCGAGTTGTTAGCCGATGCGTTTGACAAGCCGGAACTCGCCTCTGTTTGGGAAGTGGTCAACGGAGAGTGGCGGGTCGAAGGGGGCGCCTTGACCAGTCGGGGTGGCGGTCTGATCGTCCTCAACAAACCACCTGGAGGTCGATTCTCGATGGAGTTCGAGATCCAGTTCCCGGACAACTGGATGTCGATCATCCCGTGTTACACCGGGGCGGACAGTTATGGCACCCTGTACTTTGGCGGTGGTTACTGGGAGTCGTTTGAAATGGTGGGCCAGGATATCGCCGACTACCGACAGCACAAAGATCCAGACATTGTCACGACCAGTGGATCCCACCGGATCAAAGTCGTCTCCGAATACGGTCTGCTCTCGTTCACCTTCGACGGCCTCCCAAAAGGCCCTGCGTCAATCGCCTTTCGACCGGGCTCGCGCGTGGCGTTTCGCACGCTTCCCGGTTCCGGTCTGGTGAAGATCAAGAACTTCCGGCTCGCCCAGCTCGATCCGGACAAGGCCCGAACGGTGGGGCAGTTAACCCCTGCGGACATGGCTCAAGGCATTGTCTTTCAGGACTATCAGCACTCCGGGAAGCCGGGGGAAGCAAATCGGCTGTCCGTCGACGTCTCGAAGGGCGAGGCATCCTTGAAGTACGAATTCGACTCGAGCAGGGTCTTCGAGAGCAGCTTTGTCAGATTGCCTGCGGACGCCGCGCAGAGTCGGAGGATCTCTCTTGATGTCGAGGGAGACGGAGCGAGAAACGACGTCTTCGTGATCGTGCATGACGAATCCGGTGAACAGCACTTGGTCATGTCGACGGGGATTACCTGGTCGGGATGGCAAGATGTGGGGATCAACCTGAAGTCGTTTCTCGACAGTCCCAGAAATCACGAACGACAGGCGATTCACTGGGGGGGAGATCACAACCAGAGAATCGACTTCCCCATCCGCGCGATCGATCTGGGAGTCGTGAAGCGGAGTGGGCGGACCACGGATCGAGGACAGATCCGGTTCCGCAATGTCCGATTCGTCGACTAAACGTCGAGGGACATCAATGTGACGGACGACGGACGTCCTTGCCAATGGAGATGATCATGCGACCGATGACGGCATGGCGACTGGCTCTGATTGCATTCGTGCTGTGCGCGCCGGTTGCGTCGGGCTCCGCCGACGATGTCCTGGAGCCGAAGTTGGAGAAAACGCCGCAACCCAACTATGCCGGCCCGGTTCCCTCGCGAGTCTCGGGACGAGTCGTGTGGCGCGAGCAGGAAACGACTTTGGGGGCCGAGGGGGTTTCGGTCACGGATGGATACTCCGTGACGAAGACTAATTCACGGGGAGAGTACAGCCTCACGCCCAACGCCCAGGCGGTGTTCGTATACGTCACGCGTCCCTCGAAATTCGACGTCGATGGGGACTGGTACAAGCCGCTGGCGCCAACGGTGGATTTCGCGCTGAAGCCCGCGGCCGATGACGAGACCGAGTACACCTTCGTGCATGTCACCGACACGCACGTCTCCGAGAACCCCAGATCCGTGTCGGGCCTGAGTCGTTTCGTGAAGGAAGTGAACTTCCTGACTCCGAAGCCGCGTTTCGTGGTGAACAGCGGCGATCTTCTCGATCTCAACAAGGCGCTGCTCGATTCTCCCGCCACCGGCCACGCCAGTTTCCGCAACTACGTAGGCATTATGAACCATTTGACAATGCCCCACTACAACGTCGCGGGAGACCACACGGACTCGGCGTATCGACTCAAGGAGTTTCCACGCGGCGACCACCGCTGCGGCAAGCCGCTGTATTGGGAATATCTTGGCCCGCATTTCTTCTCGTTCGAGTATGGCAGGATTCACTTTGTATCGGTGGACTTTGGATATCACCTCGGACAAACACAGATTCTCGTCAACGGTCAGAACCTCGAGTACCCCACGAACGAAGTCCAGCCGATGCACGTGGAATGGATGCGGCAGGATATGGCTCATCGGACGCCGGGCACGTTCGTCGTCACGACAGCGGAGGCCGACTTGACCAAGCACTGCCCGGGCTTTCTGGAGATGGCAAGGCAAAGCGACGTGCGACTGCAACTGGTGGGCGACGATCACATCTTGGCCTACAAGGCGCGAGCAGTTCCGTACCGCACTGGCGGGGCCTTGTCCGGCTGTTGGTGGAATCCTGCCGCCAAGGACCTTTGCCCCGATCTTTCCCCGCAAGGGTATCTGATCTATCGCGTTGCCGGGGAGAGAATGGAGTGCTTCTACAAGGGCTTGGGACAGCGCGTGGCGATAGTATCGCATCGCGTCGGTGCTCCCTGGAAGGGTCGCGTGAAAGTCCAGGCTCACTTGGTGCAGCCGCAGTCCGGTGAAACGCTTGAATACTCATTGAACGGTACGGACTGGAAGCCGATGGAAGAGTGCGACCGACCATTCTATCGCGCACTTTATGAAGCCGTTGTGGACTCGACGTCAGTCTCGGACGGGCTGTTGAACTTCCGCGTGCGGAGCACCGCCAGCGGCGAGGTTTGCATGCGCACGTTCGTCATGGCCAACGGCAGCGGCCCCGCGGCGTTCAAGGTCGACGCCTTATTGACAATCACCGTGAGCCCGGCCACCGACTGGACCACTCCCCGAGCGCCCACTGGCTCGGTGGACGTGCTCTTTAACGACAAGGTTGTCGGTGTTTTCCAGCCCAATGCCCGCAAGGAGTATTCGTTCCGTATCCCCGCCGCAGTTCTGAGGGAAGCCAACACGCTATCCTTTCGTTTTGCTCAGCCTGGCGATGGCATGAATCTCAGCAGCCCGGTTCTCACGATTCAAGGAAGGCAGTACCGGGACCCGAGGGACGAGGCGCTTCGAAAGGTGAGGACGGGCCACTGGGGGGAGACGGCTGCCGACTGGGGAGGTTTCATCGCCGGAGATGCGGTACCCCCTGACGAAACCCCCTTCCATCGCCGGCAAGATGACTTTTGTTTTGTCTTGCGCCCAATGGAGTAAACCCATTGTTCACGTTTACGGTCCGAGGACTCCGACCACGTCTCGGATTGCAAGCCGTGCTGGGGTTGGAAAAGCCGGACGGTTTCTCGTTTGACTTTAACTCCGACCGGCTGGTACTCGACGAAAAGACTCCCGCGAACAAGTCTAGTGGCGTTAGCTTCGGAAATACCGTGCAACTGCCTGACAGCAAGCTCGTGTCGGCGTACTCTTACCGCGGCGAAGATGAGAATGTGCATGCCGAAGTGGTCCGCTGGGCTTTGCCCAAGGCGAAGTAAAAAGTGATCGAACTTGCGAGGCAACACGCTATGATCCATCAGTCATTTCATCACGCTTCGGACCGGCACGTCACGCGCCGGGCAGTGCTGGCGGCAGGCGTTGCGGGAGCCGGCTTGTTGCTGACTCGTCGCGTTCCAGACGCTCGAGCGGCGGAACAGGCCGCCGCAGCGAACGGCCGGCTGCGGATCACCGACATTGAGACCCACGAGATCACGGTGCCGTACGAGGACTGGATCGCGTACGAACTGAACCACTTCTACGGTCCCACGCGGCGCACGATCTACGTGGTTCGCACTAACAGCGAATTGATCGGTCTGGGCGAGAGCCATTCGCGGGAGCCGGACGCGGTGCTGGCGAAATACGTCGGCTCAAATCCCTTCGACTGGGTCGGCGACGAGACCAGTCTGGGTTTGGGAATCGCCATGTACGACCTCATGGGGCAGGCGGCTGGCGTGCCGGTTTACAAGTTGTTCGGCCAGAAATATCGGTCGTGGATCCCAGCGGCTGCGTGGACTGTTTCAACCCATCCCAAGCGGATGGCCAATGCCGTGCGAAAGTTTTCCGCCAGTGGCTTTACGTGGCTGAAGTACCACTTGTCACCGTTCGAGAACGTGATCGATCAGATGGAAGCGATGCAGGCGGTCGCACCGAAAGGCTTCAAGATTCATCACGATCTGACGATGGGGGGCACCGACGATCACACCTTTGAACTGCTGGAGAAGATCTCGAAGTATCCGATTGCCGGTTGCTTTGAAGACCCGCTCCCGGAAAAGGACATCGACGGCTACGCCGATCTGCGTCAGAAGTGTCGGCTGCCGATCTTGTACCACCACTCGCCGTTGGGAGCCGGCTTTGAAACTCAGCGGCGAGCTGCCGACGGCTATATCCTCGGTCATGCGAAGATCGGCGATGCGATTCGCCGGGCTGGGTTGTTCGCACAGCTCGAACTTCCGTTCTCGCTGCAAAACGTCGGCGGCACGATTACGCGGGCGATGACGGTTCACATGCAGGCGGCCTTCAAGACCGCACACCTGCACTTCAACAGTGACACCGAAACTTGGAAGGCAGACGTGGTCAAGGAGCGTCTTGAACCGGTCAACGGCCTGATCCGTGTTCTGGAACGTCCGGGGCTGGGATTGACGCTCGATCGCGCCGAGTTGGAGCGGCTCAAGAATCTCAAACTCCCCGAGCAGCCGAAGTGGATCATCAAGACCAAGTTTTCCAACGGCACGATGATGTACAACATTGGGGATCCACACGATTCCCTGTTCATGGTTCGACCTGACAAACGGCGTCTGGTCACGCTCAACTATGACGCTCCGCTCACGACCGAATACTGGGATCCGGACGGGACGCCGGCGTTCCGCGACATGTTCCAGCGTCTTGAGAAAGAGGGCATGGTCCTAGAGCGACCGTAGAGTTCTCGCGGCGTCGTCGCGATCAATCGACAACGGGTGCCGATCGTTAGATCCGAAGCGGAATTCTCGACGGCTGATTACATGCAGTCTGCAAGATCATCCTGACGGTCGCGGAAGACACTGACGGGGGCGGTCAGTCCTCAAGTTTGTTTGGCCGGTATTTGACATGAACCTCGACTTTCTCCAGCGAGATTGCCTGCTCGCGTCCACCTGGCTTGGCGCCGTCCAGCGTGATCAGGTTGCGTCCCGTTGCGGTCTGTTGCGGGGTGAGAGCAGAGACCCACCAGTTGCCTTCCTGCTTTTGAGGCCGCAGCGTGATGCCGTTGAACTTGACTGCGATTTGTTCGGGGGCGGTATCGGCGGAGAGTTGCAGACGGAGTTCGAGTCGATCGACCTGGTTCGCTCGGGCCGCGATGTCGTCGGCCAAAGACACCTCGACCCACGTCGGGTCGGCACCGAGCTTCAACGGCAGCGGAGCCTGATGGTTCAGGTTGGTGTAGTCGTTCCAGCGGGTCCCCAGACGGTCGTAGAAGCCCCCTCCGTACCGACGATCGACGACAAACCACTTATTGAGTGATGCCAGTTGTTTGGGATCGCCAAGTTCTGTGTAGGCGAGCGCATGAACCGATTGGCCGTTGAACAGCGGACCCGACGATCCGATCACCTTCCCGGAGTCGGGCAGCTCATTCCAGAAGTTGAACGTCGCGATGCCGTCTGCTCCCTGATGCCACCAGTTCGCGGCGACGCCGCGCAGAAACTCCGGCGAAGGGACGGCATGGTAGCCATCGGGCGAGTGATGCTGGTCGATGCAGGGATACAACTTGACGTGACTGCCGGTCGTGATGCGTTTGAAGCCGGGGAGATCGACCTGAATCGACCGCGTGCCGATGATGATCATGTCGACCAGGTTGTGCCGCACCCACGTCTCCACGTCCAGGCCGTCGAAGTGGCAGCCGGGAACCGTATCAGCCACTCGCACCGAGAGCAGAAACGGCCGCCCTCGTCGTTCGGCCACGCCCTGCAGCATCAACCGTACTTGCCGTATGAATTCCGTCAGCGCCTCGCGATGTTCCCATTGCTGCCCGGTCGGCAGGAACGGTGGATGTCGGCCGAAGTCGAGGTTGATCCCATCCAGGTCGTAACGTTCGGCGACCTCCCGCAGCGCGGCGACTTTGTACTGTCGCACTTCCGGGATGGCGAAGTTCCACAGTCCCGGATTCCACCAGCTTCCTGCAATCAGCCACTCGGGATGCTGGTCCTTGAGTGGATGTCGTGCCGGAGTGTTCACATCCGCTTCGCGATCGGCGCCGTTCAGACGGTGTTCCCAGAACACTTCCAGCTTTCGCTGATGGCTCGCTTCAACGATGCGTTTGGCGATGTCAACGCCCTCGGCTCGCCAACGCAGCAGCGTCGGGTACTGCAACTCCGGAAGAACCTTGCTGGGATACGCGGCGATATTCCCTTCATCCAGGCACCACCCCACGCAGTCGACCTGACTGCCGGGCTGGTCGAACGCGCTGAATCTCGCGGCGAGCCAGTCCTCGGGCTTGATGGCTGTCAACTTCGGACCCATGGCGACCGCGTCGTAGCCGACATCATTGTTGACGTAAATCCGCCGACGACGATTGACCGCGGCGAGGTGGGCCGCTGACAGCTCGACCGAATCGGCCTTCTTCGAGATGGCCACGAATAGTGTGTCGGCGATCAGCTTCATACCGACATCACTGGGGTGCCCGACCGGACCGTTGATGGGAATGTTGAACTGGTAGGCGCTGATGTCCACGAAAGTGCGATGCCCTGGATCTTCGTCGCAGACTTTGCGTTTGATCTCATCCAGGCCGGGATTTCCCCACAGGATATTGCCGGTCACAAAAATCTGAGGATTGCTGGATGCCTTCAGGTCGTCCAGCAGAGCCTGCAAGCTCTTGTGAAATGCCTTGGCATCGAAGCCTTTCGGCGGCACGTTTTCGCCACACTGCAAGACGACTACGTTCGCTTTCCAATCGAGTTGCTTACGGATCTTGGCCGCCTCATAGGTGGCGTACTCCCGCTCGAGGATGTTCGCGATGTTGAGGACGTTTTCGGCAGACTTGGTTCCATCGACCGGTGTTGGCTCAAGAACCAGCCGACCGCCGGACCGGGCAGCAATCGCCGCCGTGAGCAGATGGACGTAGTCTTTTTCCTGGGCGCTGGCCGCCATGCCCCAGTTGCCAGCCCAGCCAATCTCCGCCTTCGGACCGTGCAGCGTGAGGCTGTTCCCCAGAAACAGAATACGGTCGGCCTGGAGGGAGCCAAACGTCTGCTGGCCAAACGCGTTGGTCTCGCCATGGACGGCCACCAGGGCCAGGCACAGGTTGAACGCGATGTTTCGGAAACACGTCGGTAATGACATTTGCAAAGGTCCACTCCTTGTCGTCGGGAGACCAATCAGAAAGCGAGTCATCTCAGACCTTTCTCGTCTGGTTCGTTCTTGGGCCGGGGTTCCTTGTCCAACAAACTGGATCGCAAACAGATCGGCGTCGCTCAATTCAAATCGCAAACGCACCGGCTTTCCTGCCAGCATGCTGACATCGTCGCCGCTTTTCCATTTGACGATGCGTGCGATGTGGTCACCCCAGATCGGTTCGCAGTCATCGAGCGAGAATCCGGGGACTGATTTGCCGTCGGCGTCTTGCAGTTCGACACGCAACTGACCGGCCGCGCTAGTGGCATAGTTGATCTCCATTTTCTTGCCTGAGAATGTCAGCGGCTTGGTGACAAATTCGCCGCCGGCCAGCGGAGCATTCACCGATGCGAAGCCATCAAGTCGCAGCGTGTAACGGCGGCCGCCGGTGAGGAACATCGACATCTCGGTGTCGCTGGTTTGATGGATGCCGATCGCAGCGTAGTTCGCGCGATTGGCCCAGCCGTCTTTGCTCAGGCCGGGGCGGATGAAGCTTTGAGTGAACGCGCGGTCGTAGGCGTTGCCGCCGCGAGTCGTCATCAGCAGCACGTCGGTCGCCGCGCCGCGTTTGTCCATGAACCGCGTCGGCATCGCGATGTAGATCTGTGGCGCACGGAAATACGGCTGAGTGCAGGGAGTATAGAGGTGCTCGTTGGGGAGATTCGCCTGCATCTCGACCAGCGGCGTCCAGTTGATGAAGTCTTGTGACGTCGTCCGAGCAATGCCGCGCATCCCTTTGATAAATCGGCGGAAGAAGCAGACGTAGCATTGCTCGCTGTCGCTCCAGAAGGCGTAGTTCTGCGAATCAAAATACTTGCCCCAGTCCTCGGGCACGACCGGCTCGTCACGCAGTTTCTTCCAATGAATGCCGTCAGGCGAGACGAACGCCTTCAGTCCGCCGGGGCCGCGCTTGTCGCGCGTCGCCGATTGATGCGGCTGAAACGCGATGCCGCCGAGCGCCTTGTATTTCTGATCCGGCGGCACGCCCGGTTTCGTGTCGATGAACGGCGTGAAGTTGTGATTCACCAGGAACTCGTTCATGAGCACGATGTTCCCGGCGGGAAACGATGGATGCTCAAACAAACCGAGCTTCGGCAGCGACCAGTGGAGGCCATCTTTGCTCTCGGCATAGAGCGTGACTTCGCCGTCGTGATACGCCTCGATGCCGTGAGTCTTCCAAGTGACCTGCGGATCTTTGTCGCCTCGGTAGTAGAACTGAAACTTGTCATCGGCTTTGAGGACTGTCGCGTAATGACCATGCGGTCGAGCGTCCTTGATGAGCGGTTCCGCAAGTCGCGGTTCATGCAGCTTGAGCGTTGCGTTCCGGAGTTCTCCTACCAGCGTTCGGTCAACAAACAATTCACGATGCGAACCGATGCTGATGGGCTCGACGGCCTGCACCGACGCCGCAAAGAGGCCAGTGACGACAAGTGCGATGCTGTGTTTCATGGGGACTTCTCTTCGCTGGTGAAATTCGGGAGGAAGCAGCCACTTTTCCAAACGTGCTCAATTCGTCCGGTCCCGTACCAGGAAGACTACGCGACCTTCCCGATCTATCCCCGCGTCTCCTTCCGCCGGTCGCCTTGGCTGCGCTTCTTGAGGCGGTAGACCCACACGACGCCGTTATCCGCGCTGTCGTCGGCGAGGTGGCAGAAGTAAGCGTTCAACTCCCGATCAAATATCGTGTTGGCCGCGAAGCGAAACTTAGGACCGTCGGCAGGGAAGCGGAGCGGCGCCGCCCACGAGTTGGTTTGTGGGTGATACACATGGATGCCCGGAGTTGAACCTTTCATCTGAATCACGACGACGATGTCGAAGAGCGGGTCATACTCGTAGAACGCGCCGTTGGTGTTCATGGCCTCGGGACCGTCACCCTTGGGCTTCAAGTGGCTCCAGGTGTTGGTAGCGATGTCGTACGCCATCAAGCCCTCAGACTTCGAACCGTCGCCGTCGTTTCGATAAACGCGGTTCCGCTTCGAGTCATAACAGCCGGGAGCATCCCAACCCTTCGGCTCTGGACCTTGCGGTTTGAGGTCGGTCCAGTGGCCTTTGACGGGGTCAAAGTGCGTCACCGTATTGGAACCCACTGCCAAGAATTGTTTTGCCGTGGCGAGATAGTGCAATTGAGGAAATCCGCCTGCGGGCCTCGCGCCGGTCGCTGGGGCGCGTTCAAATTTGCCGGTCGCGACATCGTAACTCCACGGGGAGTATGTGGTGGGTGGGTGGCTCGTCTTGAGCTTCTCTTCCAGCAGTTTCAAGCCTTCATCCATCTGCTGCCAACCGCCCAGGAAGTATCTGGTCGATTCGGGGTTGGTGGAGACCCCGTTGCCACCGAGGCCGCTGAGGAAGACGAACTTCCTTCGATCGCTGTCGTAGGCGAGGTTGCCCCACGCGTGGATGGAAGTGTGCATCGGCAGGGCCCATCCGTCTTTCTCGCGCAAGATCCCGGCGTCATCGATCGTGATTTCCTGGTCCCTGACCCGTTGATTGAAGGTCTTGGGATTCATGCCCGGATAAAGGCAGATCCAGCGGTGCGCGTTGATGTCGTAAAACCACAGATCGTCCATTGCATGACCGTCCGGTTTGACGAATCCGTGGACTCCCTCGCCAAAGAGAAATGCGCCGCGCAGGTCTGGAGCGAGGATCAGAGCCTTCGCACCCCACGCACTGCCGCGCGCTTTGCCCCACTTCGGGTCCGCTGCCGGCGCACCGAGATTCACCCACTCGTTGTCTCCAAGAAGTTTGATTTTTTCGATGTGCGTGCCTGGCTGGCTGGGCAGCGCGGCGAGCGGCCCCGATGGTGCTTTGTCCTGCGCCGAGGCGATCGGGACGAAGGCTACGATCGCAGTCAGTAGGCCGATGATGATGGACGATTGACGTTTCATCGTAGTTTCCAATTTTCTAGTGGCACGTTGCTTGATCGCGAATCACTCAGGCAAGACCACGAAGGCTGCGAATTGGGGTTCGGTGACTGGCAGTTCCGCGTTCGGCATTCCGATTGGCGGTGGCGGTTTGATGGGCTTCATCGGAACTCGCACGGGGCGGTCGTCATAGAGACCCGACACCAGCGACTCGCCGAACACGTCTTTGACGCTCACGATGCGGAACCGCTGTCCGGACTTCAGCACGGGCGACAAATCGACTTCGACTTCGGACAGCTTCTGCGGATTGAGGACCGCAACGTGCGCTCGGCCTGGCTCATAAGCGTTGGGCCGCACGATGACTCGCAGCTTGGATGGCGAACCTTTCGTGAACGTGCTCCTGGCATCAAGGCCGGTCTTCTCACGCCATTCAATGAAACTGAGGCCGCAGCTCTTTGAACTTTCGACGACCGAACACTCGCCCCAACGGCCGTCGGTCACATAGTAGTCGTTCTCATTCCAGTGCAGGCCGCCGAGTAGCAGCCGGTCGGCCCCTTCCAGCGACACGACCGTGGACGACGCAACCAGCGTGTTGTTCCTGACCGTCCCTTTGCGGAAGTCGCGGACGACCAGGCCCTCAGAGTAGTTGCCAGTGCAGACGACATCCTCGTTGGTCGTGCCCCACGGATAGCCCAGTCGCACCGTGCCACCGACGATTACGTTGTCGCGCACTGCGATCCGCTCGACAGGCGAGCCGCCGCCCACCAGGATGCCCGGCGCGTTGTCTCCTTCGCGTGTGAGGCAGCCGTTCTCGAAGGCGATGTTGCCGTCGATCTCGAAGCCTTTCAGCGACGCCTTCTCTGAACCGTAAACGTGAATGCCATACGCGAACTGGTGGAAGACGACGTTGTCCACGATCCGCTTCGTGCCGCAAGCGTTCTGCGCGTAGATCGCGTGGCCGTGACCTCGATCCGGCCCGCGCCAGCCGTTGTTGTAAATCAGGCAGCCGGAGATCTCACCTCCTTCCCCTTCGGCCCAAAAACCAAACCCGCTTCCGCAGTCATGCACCACCAGATTCACCACAGCGATGCGATCCCCGCGCACATCGACGTCGCCGCGCCGAATGTCGGCGGGCCACGGACCGGCGATCTTGGTCTCGCGCTGCGGATGACTGCATGTCACTTCAAAGTCGCGATAGACCGCGTCGGCTCCGAGCAACAAAAACTGTCCGTCGTCCTTTTCATCGCGCGGGTGAGTGTCGATCGTCACCCGCCCTGAACGCTCGCCGCGCACGACGACCGGATGACCGGGCCGCCCGCTCAATCGCGACACGAACCCGCCGCGGTACGTTCCCGCATGAATCCAAACCGTATCTCCCGGTTTTACGATCTCGCTCGCGACCAGTGCAGTCCCCAAATCCCATGGCTCGGTCGCTGATCCGTTTCCCTTTGGCGAGCCGGTCGATGTCGCGTGAAACTCCCCTGCCTGCATCGAGAATGCGCTCGCCAAAACGATGTAGCCGCTCAACAAACCGGTGACACCCCACGACAGTTGCATAAAACATACTCCGCAACGAATCCGAATTCATGGCATTGAGATCCAACAGACGGATTCCTGAATCGCCACAGCAAAGTCTTGCGAGCGTCGCCACTGGATCATGTGTCTCATTCCGAACTCGCCAGATCGAGCACGATCACGGAGTGAACTTCGAGACGCGGGACCGTAATCATAGTCGATTTGTCTTTGACAGTCATCGACAGCGGGCGGGCTTCGGGTTGTTGCGTGGCCCTCTGAATGGCGTAGCCGTGCAGGCTTATGCGGATGTCGTGAATCGGCAGCGTCTCTTCGCGGAGTGGAACATCGTCGTTGGGCAGACCGTGAAACGCCGTGGTGTTGACGTCGTTGTAGAGATGCACGAGCAGTTTCGCCTGGCCGTTTTTTTCCTGTCGGAAGATCGTGGAATGGACGCAGCGCGGAGCTTCGACTTCCACGGGCGGAGTGCTGTTTGCCGCCCAACGAATCGCATTGGCCAGCAACACTCGCTGATAGGGATACGCATAGCTGTAGTACGCGTGATCGAGGCCAGCGGCGAAGTAGACGACTCGGCCCTTGCCGAATTGTCGTGTCACGATTGCCGGAGTGGGCGCGGCGTCCGGCGCGCCGTGAGCAGCCGCTTGAGCTGCGATCGAGATGCCCTCGCGAACCCGAGTGCTCAGCAGCGGGCCTTTGAAGGTCACGGGCTCGCGACCGATCAGCTCGCGCAGCTTGTCGCTGGAGAGCACGCTGTCTGTCGGCACTCGCAGTGCGAAGACATTTTTTCGCTTCAGCCAGTAGTCGTCATCGAGGTTCCTCGCGAAGTTGATGTCGAGATCAGGGCGAGTGGCTGCAGCGGGCTGCGCGGTTCCCTCTGTCGCTCCTGGCTTGTTCGCAGGATTCGTCGGGCCGCTGTGATGAACGCCGAGCACGTCGGCCAACGCGAAGTCGGGACGCGGGTCGCCAAACTCGTTGCAAAGCGACGTGTCGAGCGATGCGACCAGTCCGCCGCCGTTCTTCACGAACTCACGAATGGCGGCGGCTTGCGCGTCACTCAGACTCGCCGCGTTCGGCAGGATCAACACCTTCTGGCCCGCGAGATCGGCCTCGTTCAGGTTCCAATCGCAGGTCACCGTCACCGGCAGATGCTCTTCCAAAATGGCACGATAAGTGCCGAAGACATGCGCCAGATAGCGATCTTCGACTTGCCCCGAACTGCGACCGTAAAAGGTGCGTGTGTTGTCGCTGAGCAGCATCGCCCCCCACGGCTCTGGGCGTTTGTGAGTCAGCCAGGGCTTGCGGCGCTGGACTTCGGCCAGCGCGTCATAGGCTCCCTTCTGCATGTGCTCGGGTTGAATGACCGCGAGGCTGGGACTGGCACCGTGAGTCGCCGCCAGCAGCACCCGCCGCAGCACTTCATGAGCGGGGAAACTGTCCTTGCCATAGGGATTGCCGTGCGACATCAGGTACGGCTCGCTGAAGGCGACCCGGTGGTTCGTGCAGGCCCAGATATAGGCGTTCGCCAGCGCAGGGACGATCGTGGCCCCGCGGTTGGTTTCATCGAGCCAGAATTCCTGGTCGGGCGCATCCAGCAACAGATTCATCCGCGCCGGCATGTTGCGCGGCAGGTCACGATAATGACCGAAGCGACCGGCGTTCGTCGTCCAGGTCACGAGCGCGACATCGGGCTTGATCCCCTTGAGCCGCGTTTGCATCCGACGAATGACGTCCTCCATGCGACGATCGGCCCAATGCTGATATCGCCGGAACGCGGCATCGTTCAGATCGACGTTGGGAATCTCGCCCTTTGTGTCGCGCCGGTAGTTATCGCGACAATGCTGGCAGTAGCAGACGCCCGCGTAATGCAGTCCATCAAAGCTGAAGGCATCGACCTGGTACTTCTCAACGATCTCCGCCAGCACTTCGATGAAGAAATCGCCATACGGGCCGAGCAGGCACAGCATGCCTCCATAGGGATGCTGCTTCAGATCGACCTGAGGGATCTCGGTCGTATTGGTCGGAACTCGTCGCCAGTCGGGATGCTCGGCGTAGACCTCGCTCTGCAACGTCGGCGGATAGACGCCCAGGATCCTCAGCCCAAGCCGCCGGTACTCGGCGACTTCTTTATCAACCGCGTCCGCCGCGACATGCGGACTGCGCCGCTTCAGCAGCTTGCTGTCATAGAAGACGTGAAACGGATCAACGAAACCCATCTCGCTGATCGTGACTCCAGCTTTGACCGTCCGCTCTCGCTGCTCGGCATTTTGAACCGAGAGCGTGTAGCCGACACCAACCGTCTCTTGCACCCACTCCGGAATGCGAATCTCGTGGAACGGCGACTTGTCAAATGGCTCGGCGGCAATGGTCCGGCCCCAGATCGAGGCCCGCGGCGGCTCGTCAGCACTGGCGAGGTTCGACAAGTCTGCGACGCGAACCAGTGATGAGGAAACCAATACCAGCGCGGCGAAGAGTTTCAGTTGATGTATCATCGAATGAATTTCCGGTTGGCCTTGTTCGCTATGATTGTTTTTTCATGGTGTGTTTAGTTGTTTAAGCCCGTCTTCCCATTGGGTGAAGTGGTGCTGCGATGACGCCGGATGCGGTGAGATCGGGGACTTGTGCGAAAAGCGAGCTGGTGAAGCCCATCGCAAGTACGGCTAGCAAGCCGAGGGTTTTGATCGATGTTTTCATGATGCAGAGCTAACGTAAGAGGATTACTTTAACAGGCTCTTCATCCCCTCACCGGCAGCGTCGCCGATCAGAAAGTAACTCTCCGCATTGGCGAACCAGTGATGCCCATGCGTGGGACAGGGCGAGAGTTCTGGGGGTCGGGCGAAGTCCGTGGTATGGACAAATACAGCGTTCTTGATCCGCTTGGTTCCTTCTTCCTGCGCCTTTCTGAATTCAAACATCGCGCCCTCGGTCACCGGTCCGCCATTGCCAAGCTGGCCGACCACCACTGGCATATGCGGCACATTGAATTCCTTGCGGAGATCGCTGACCAAGTTGACGAGAAGCTGCGCATATTCGGGTATCGCCTGTGGGGTGACCATGTCGTTATAGCCCTGCTGCCAGTAAAAACCCGCGATTTCATATT
>SXGT01001749.1_pt1 | contig 22007 bp, 12 predicted proteins | sample 3176221 | NCBI WGS metagenome assembly SXGT01 (sample SAMN11356862, study PRJNA531348) | freshwater metagenome | isolation source: freshwater sample F1-120 | place: China: Fuxian Lake, Yuxi | collected 2017-12-25
ATCTCCAAGGACGAGGCTTTGCTCGCGCTGACTTCGGATCCGCGCCAACGGGTCCGTCAGGATGCGGTGACCGCCTGCGGGCTGGACGGCGGCGCGCCCGCGCTGGCCCGCCTCGAGCAAGCCCTCGCGACAGGGGACGCGTCGATTCGCCCGCTCGTCCTCCGTTCCTTGGGCCTCATCCGCGGCGACGCGTCGCGCCGACTGATCGAAGGCGTAGCCTCCGACCCGCAAGCTTCCGAGACCGACCGAGCTTTCGCACGCGCATCGCTCTCCCGCCTCGGCCGTTGAGCCGACCTAGTCGTTCCTGCCCGATCGCGCTCACATCGCCCGAGTGGTGCAAGAACTCGGCCGAACCAGCCGTCGCGCACAGGAATCGCTGCGCTGCTCGCTCCACCGGCTCCCGGTGCAACCGGCCTGCTCGCCGAATTCGCCCCGACCCGACCCGACGCGTCGCACCTTTCAAGGATCCTCCGTTCGTATCGGAAGCTCGTCGCCGCGAAGTGGAGCTGCAAGGCGAAGACCAATTCGGACCGTGCCGGCCTGATGGTCAAGATCGGCGCCCTCGCGGTCCGCTTCGCGTAGGACAACCCGATGTGGGGCTACGACCGCATCCAAGGCGCGCTGAAGAACGTCGGACACGTCGTCGCCCCGAACACGGCCAAGAAGGCGCTCAAGGCCGCGGGCCTCGACCCAGCGCCGGACCGCGGCAAGCGAACGCCGTGGAAGACCTTCCTGAAAGCACACGCCGCCGCGATCGTCGTCACGGACTTCTTCACGACGGAGGTCCGGACCGCCCGCGGGCTGGTCACGCACTACACGCTCTTCGTGATCCACCACGCCACGCGCGTCGCCGAGATCGTCGCGACGACGACGAGCCCGAACGCGCTGTACATGGCGCAGGTCGTGAAGGCCCTGACCGAACCCGTCGACGGCGTCCTTTGCGCGAAGAAGTTCTTGGTGATGGACCGCGACGCGATCTTCAGCGAAGACTTCCGCACGGCGCTCAAGGCCGAGGGCGTCCGGGCGCTCCGCAGCCCTCCGTCGGCTCCGAACTGCAACGCTTTCGCCGAGCGGTTCGTCGGGACGGTGCGCCCCGAGCTGACGGACCGGATCATCTTCGTCGGGACCGCGTCGTTCGACCGCGCCCTGCGTGAATTCGGCGCTCACTACATCGCCGACCGCAACCATCAGTCCTTGGAGAACGAGCTGATCGCGCCGCGCGCCGTCGCTCGACGGACCGCCGACAAGTTCTCCGCCAAGAAGCCGCGGGGAAGCTCTGTCGACGCCCGACACCTCAACCGATCTGGTACGCCCCGCCCCGGTGCGAACGGCCCCGGATTCGTCGTTCGGGGCGCGTTTCGGCGCTCGACCGAGATGCTGCAACACACGCGTCGCAGCGCGCCTTTTGCACGGCGGTTCTCCGTCGCGCGTCGCCGGCCCGGTTCTTTTTCATCGACGCGATGCTAAATTTTCCGAATGAGCGACGGACTAGACGCGGTACGCGCGCGGATCATCGCGGACAGCGCTTCCGGCGCGTTGCGGTCGTTGGCCGAGTACGTCGGCCTCTTTCCCGGCGCCGACGCCTACGTGGCCCGCGCCTACTCCGAAGCACACGCCGACACGGGGGACGCGGCCGAGGCCGGACGCGGAGCCGAGCTGATCGGCCACTACCGGACGTTGCAGGAGCTGGGGCGTGGCGGTCAAGGCGTCGTCTATCTCGCCGAAGATCTCCGCCTTCACCGCAAGGTGGCGCTCAAGATCATGACCGGCCTCGGGCCGGGGTCGGAAGACTCGGTCGCCCGGTTTCGGCGCGAGGCCGAAGTCGCGTCCAAACTCGCTCATCCCGGCATTTGCCGCGTGTACGACGCGGGCGTTTCGCACGGGATCCCGTACATCGTGATGCAGTACGTCGAGGGGCGGACGCTCGGCGAGCGCCTAGCCGCCCAGCGTTGCAAGACGCAGGCAAACACGCGACAGAGCGAGATCGTTTTTCTCGATTCCGTCAGCGGCGCAGGCGCCGCCGGCCCGACGTCCGAGAACCCGTCCGCCGCCCCGGACCGCTCGACGATGTCGAAGAGCGACGTGCGCGAGACGCTGCGCATCGTCGCGAAGACGGCGCTCGCGCTGCACGCCGCGCACGAGGCGGGAGTCGTGCATCGCGACATTAAGCCCGGGAACATCATGGTCGGGGACGACGGCGATCCGGTCGTCCTCGATTTCGGCTTGGCGCGCGCGGACGACGCGGGCGTCTCGCTGACGCGGACGGGCGACTTCTTCGGAACGCCCGCCTATATGTCGCCCGAGCAGTTGACGGGGCAGCGCATCCGACTCGACCGCCGTTCGGACGTCTATTCGCTAGGCGTGACGCTCTACGAACTCCTGACGCTGAGACGTCCGTTCGAGGCGCCGACGTTCGAGGCGCTCTATCAGGCCGTGCTTACGAAGTCCGCTCCCGATCCCCGCAAGTTCAACCCGGCGATCACGTCCGATCTCAAGGTCGTCTTGGAGACGGCGCTCGAGAAGGACCGCGACCGGCGTTACGCCTCGACGGAGGCGTTCGCGGCCGATCTCGTCGCGCTGCTCGAGGATCGTCCGATACAAGCCCGTCCGGCGGGTCCGGTCGGCCTCTTCGTCCGTTGGTCGAAGCGCGAGCCCGCGAAGGCGGCGCTGCTCGCCGTCGTGCTGACGGCGTTCCCCGTGATCGCAACGCTCGTGACGGCGCACTACAAAGACCGACCGCAGGTCGAGTCCGCGCGCCTCGCGCAGATCGAACAGGAACGGGACGACGTCCTCGCGGAAGCCAGCTTCGAGGTCTCGGAAGGCGACGCGCATCGGGCTGTCGCGCTTTACGCGCGGGCGATCGAGATGGAGGGTGCATCGCCCGAAGCGGCGTGCGGGCTCGTGTTCGCGCAACTGAAACTCAAGAACCCGGGCGAAGCGCTGCGCTTGCTCGACGCGCATGCGTCCCTGCTCGGCGACGGTTCGGCGGCGCACCTGCTCCGGGCCGACGCGTTGCGCGCCGCGGGAAAGACGGAGGAGGCGGCGGCCGCCTTGGCCTCGGCTCCGCCGCCCGCGGCCTTCTTCGAATACAACCTCCTCGCGCAGAAAGAGGCGCAGCTCGGCGAGGACGGCGAACACGAAGCGTTCCGGCGCGCGATGCATCACCTGACGACGGCGATCCTCGTCTCTCCGCTGCCGCGTCTCTCCCTTTACTCGCTACGCGCGCATCTCGCCGGACACCTCCGCGACCGCGAGGCGGTGCTCGAGTCCATCGCCGGCCTTCGTCGACGTTGGCCGGACTCCGATAAGACGCACCTCTGGACGGGATGGTCCCTCGCCAGCCTCGGAGACCCTGCGTACTTCCAGGACGCCGAGGCCGCATTCCGGGCGCTGATCCGGCTGAAACCCGGGAACTCCTCCGGTCATCTTCTCCTCGGCCAGCTGATGGCGTCGACGAACCGCATGGAGGAGGCGGTCGTCGCGTTTCGCGAAGCGGTCCGCCTCGCTCCGACGCGAGCCGACGGCCATGCCGCGTTAGGCGAAGCGCTGTGGCATGGCGGCGCCAAGGCGGAGGCTCAGGCAGTCTTGGAGACGGCGATTCGTCTGCGCCCGGATTCTCTGCTGACGCTTGGCGGGCTCGCGCAGCTCTACCTCGAAGAGGGTCGTCGAGACGATGCGATCGCTCTCCTGCGGAGGGCCCCCAAAGTACATCCGAAATCGCTGCCGGCTCAAAACATGCTCGGCGCTTTGCTCGACCAACTCGGCCTTCCTGCGGAGGCGCAGTCCGTGTTCGAGGCGGTGCTCGCGCTCGATCCGAAAGACAGCGTCGCGCACATGAACCTCGGCCTCGTCTTGATGAAGCAGGGGCGTCCGAAGGAGGCGATTTCGGCGTTCGCCAAGAGCGCGAGCCTTGACGTGAAACGCGTCGGCGAATTCATCGGCATGGCCGGTGGTTTCGAAGCGACGGAGTTTACGGACGACGTCATCGCGATCGTCCGCGATTGCATTCGATCGGCGCCGGATCGGGCGGATCTTCGCTACCACCTCGGGAACCTGCTCGCTGCCGCGGGCTTCCGCGAGGAAGGCGCCGCTTCGCTTCGGGAGGCGATCCGCTTGGACGCCGGGTATGCGGAGGCGCATTGCGACCTGTCCGGAGTGCTGATGCCGGATCGGCGATTTCGCGAAGCGCTGGAGGAAGTCCGTATCGGCCATGAACTCGGCTCGAAGCGGCCGGATTGGCAGTACCCGTCCGCACAATGGGTCAAGGAAGCGGAGGCCGCAGTGCGCAACCTCGAAGCAAGGGACTCCGAACTTGCCGAGTACCGCAAGACGGGCGCGCGCCCGACGGACGCCGAGGAACTCGTCGCGTCGGCGGTCGTCGCCTTCGACCAAGGCCGCTACCGGGAGGCTTCGGATTGGTTCCGTGCAGGCTTCGCGTCGCGCCCGGGACTCGCGAAGGCATTAGCTTCGGGGTTGCGGCGGCTCGCCGTGAGCGCCGCGATCCGGGCCTCCGTCGCCGACCCTTCGGTCGAGCCTGGGCTCGACCCCGCCGCCCGGGCGGCCCTGCGCGTGATCGCGCTCGAAGACTTGGAGCGCGAGGTCGCAGCCTTCTGGGTCGAATGGGAGGAGGAACGCGTGCCCCGCACGGAGTTGATCCGGATCTTCCGGCCGTTCCTGCGGAATCCTGAGTTCGCGTCCGTGCGTGAGCGGGAGTCGCTCGAAGCGCTCCCGGCGGAGGAGCGCGCCCGTTGGGTGATGCTGTGGTTCGAGCTCCGCTCTCTTCTCGAATCCGCCGGTCTCCGGACCGAACTGCGCTGACGGCGCGGCGTAGGCGGGCGTTCCGCGTACGCGCGGTCGACGTGCGTCGAGTGCAATCGGGGCCGCGGGGCGCGGTCTCTAATCCGTGTCGATCGCGCTCGAGCCGCGACACGGAGCACTCGACGAGGTCGCGTTCCGGGTAGTCGGCCGTGCGCGAGCGGTCGGCGCGGAGGATCATCATCTGATCGGGGAGATCGCCGCGCGTCGGCAAACGGCGGGCGGCCCGTCGCAATTCGGCCTCCGGCGCGAGCACGACGAAGCCCTCGTGCAGCGCCGTACGCATGGCGCGGTTCGCCGCCGCGTCGAACGAAAAACCTGGCGCACGTCGACGTACCCAAGGCGTCTGATCCTCCCTCACGTCCGGCGAGAGCGCGCCGAGAAGGAGAGAGAAGAGCGCGACGCCGCGGAAGGTAGGATCGTGCGCGAGGTCGCGGTAGGACGCGACGGCGTTCGTGCCGTCGATCGCCAACTGCGCCACGCGGACGCCGGGCTCGATGCGGCGCGCCTCCTCGTTCGAGAAGCCGAGGTTGATGCGCGAGGCGCCGCAGAGCGCAGCAGCGACTCGTAGCCGAAAGCCGCGAGGCCCATGAGCGTCGCCGCTGCGATCCACGTGAGGACGCGTGCGCGCGTCGTCGAAACACAATGCGGCCGCGACCTCTCCATCGACCGTCGCGAGCCGATATTGCTTCCGTCGACGCAGGTAGAGCCGTCTGCCGGCGATCAGGCCGAGAGCGTGCGGTTCGACGAAGCCGTCCCCGCGACGGATAGGCGGAGCGCGTGAAGGGGGTTCCGGCCGCCCGAGATCGACGGTCCGCCGTTCGAAACGGTCGCAAGGCGGGCGGACGCGTCGATTCGTGCAAGCCGATGGTCGAACTCGCAGCGGCGTTTGCGCCGTTTATCGCGTCGGAGCCGAGCGGCGCCACGACCGCCCCGGATTCAGGAGGTCAAGCGGCTCGCGGACTTCCGAAGCCCGTCCGACGCCTCCCGCGCCGAACGGGCCGCGGCGATGCCAAAGAGACGAAGAGCGCGGTGTTGCCGGAGCATCATCTGAAGGCGCTGAAGCTGCCGACGTTTATCCGCGAACACGAGAAGACGGCGCGCTGTTGCGCGACCGAGAACGTCGACGCGACCGGGTTCCTCTTACAGCTCTGCGAACTGGAGTTGCTGGATCGCGAACGGCGTGCGGCGGAACGCCGGCGGAATGCCGCGCGCTTCCCGACGGTGAAGAGTCCGGAGACCTTCGCCTTCGCCGCGCAGCCGGGTTTGATAAGCACCTGGTCGTCGAACTGCTCCGCGGCGAGTTCGTCGAGAAGCGCGAGAACGTGCTCTTGGTCGACAACCCCGGCCCCGGCAAGACGCACGTCGCGACGGCGCTCGGCGTCGCCGCGTGTGCGCGCGGGAAGAAGGTGCGCTTCTGGCGCGTGCCCGAACTGGTCACGGCGTTGCTCGAAGCGCGCGACGAGAAGATGCTCCCCCGTTCGTAGGGCAACGTCGCCCCCAGCGCGGCGCACACCTCCGCCGCATACCCGCACCCCGGTCGGCGGGGTGGCCGGCCCTCCGGCCCGGCGCCGCCCGGCTCGGACGGCGTCTTCGTCGTCATTTCGTCCATCGTCGCACTCCTGACCGGGTCCTGCCCGGGCTAAAGGAGGCGCCGTCACTTCACCCGCTCCGCCTAAACCCCGCGGAGACATTCTCGTTGAGCCGCACACGTCGCCCCCCTGGCTGGTACTCTTCGTGAACGCCGACATGGATGAATGAGACGGCCACGCTCCGGGAGCGCTTTGCGGCTCCGGGGCACAACCCAATCCGTCGAGGACCACGATGACCACAAACAAGAGCGGCTGGGGGTTTGGATTTCTCCTGAGCGCCGTCCTTTCCACTGGAGGAGCCGCACAGACCTGGAACGCCGCGAACGACTTCAGCACGAGCGTCAATCCGGCCGGGGCGTGGAGCTACGGCTGGAAGCAGAGCGCGGCGGCGACCTTCACGCTTTACACCACGACTACTTTGTCGTGCGGCAGCGTCGAGGGCTGGCACGCGGGCGGCGCGCCTACCGCAGTCAAGAACACCAGCTCTACGGCAGCGTGTTGCTTTTTTTGGCGCATGCCTCCTCAGTCGCTGGACTTCCACCCTGGGCAGGGCGGCGAAAGGAGCACGTACCGGTGGACTGCACCCTATGCGGGCACTTTCGCCGTCGCAGCCGACTTCGCCGGCATCGACTACCAGGCCCCGACGACGTCCGACGTCGAGGTCGACGTCAACGGTTCGGTCGTGTACAGCCTCTTCATAAACTCGTACTCGGCTGGAACGGACTGCTTGACGACTTTGTACGTCCCCGCGGGGTCGTACCAGGGGGCCCACGCGCTCGCGCTAGGCGACCACATCGACGTCAGCGTCGGCTGGGGCGCCAACGGCAACTACTTCGGTGACACTACGCTCGTCAGCATCGTGATCACCGGGTCGCCTCCGGCAACGGCGACACCGGTCGGGAACGGCTGCGGGGCCGGCTCCATCGCACCCGTTCTCTCGGTGACGCCGCCGGTCATCGGTCAGGCCATCACGTTCTCGATCGCGAACGGTGCTCCATTCGCCGGCGGAGCGCTGTTCGCGAGCACCCCGCCCGCCGGGTCGATCCCGCTCGGCGCCGGGTGCATGATCTACCTCGACCTCGCTACGTATTTTCCTCTCTTCGATCCGATCGCGACAAACGCGTCCGGCGCGTGGTCGGTCGGCATCGTGCTCCCGTACGACGCGGGCCTGTTCGGCTTTCAGGTCGCGCTCCAGGGCGCACTTTACCCGACCGCTGGCCCGCTTGGCATCGACCTGACCAACGGAGTCCTCGCGACCGTCGGTCTCTGACGAGTGGAACTTCGCGAACACGCGGCGCTTCACTTGCAGCGTGTCGTCTTGGTTCTTGCGTCCCTTCGCCGCGAGTCGCCGTTCGCGTCGCCGCCGCCGTCTATTGACGGGCGAAGAGCCGACTCGCGGCCGTCCGCCTTGCGGGGCGGCGCCGAGAGAAGGCCGCGCGCATCGGGCTACGGTTGCAGCGCGTAAGTCGTGGCCGCGGAGTTCGCCGGGACGTACCGGATGCGGACGCCCGCGAGGTCGAACGGCGCGCCGCCGAGCGCGAAGAGCTGCTGGATCGCGTCGCCCGGCGCGGAGACGAACGCGCCGAGGTTGGCCGACAGGTCCGCCGACGTTCCCGTGCCGACGCCTTTGATTCCGACGCGTGAGCCGAGGGCGTCGCAGGGACCGAAGTTCGTTTCGATCTCCCCCGTCCCGCGGACGAGGATCGAGAAGTCGTTCGAGCCGTAGTCGTTCGCCTCTGGCGCGGCGCGGAAGAAGGCGTGGATGAACGGGCTCGGGTGTCCGGTCTGGTACGAGACCTGTACGACGAGCATCGCGTCGCCGCCCGCGGCGGGCGACCCGAGCCCGGGTTCGAGATCGGCCCAAAAACCGAGGATCGCAGGGCCCATGGCGGCGAACGACGACGTGCTCCAATACCCCGCAGACGAGTACGGCGCGGCGCAACTGATGTAGCCGCGGCGGTCGAGGTGCAGCGTCGCGTACGAGCCGCCCATGAACGGGATCGAGACGCCGGCGGTGAACGCGCCCGCGGTTCCGGGCGCGTAAGTGAGCGCGCCGCCCGACGGCGGCGCCCAGATCGCTCGCGACCGCACGACCGGCGGCGAACCCGGCGCCGTGACCCGAATGTCGAACCACGTTTCGCCGAACGTGGGCGGCGTCGAGATCGTCAACTCTTCGGACGAGACAGGAGCGACGAAGGGCGCCGGCAGGAACGGACCGCCGTTCGCCGACAACTCGACCGTCGTCCCGGGCGCGAAACCGGCGCCGCGGAGCGCGCCGACGCCGGGGCCGGCGAGCGGGTGGACCCAGTCGATCCGGGGCGCCGCGGCGGACAGCGCGACGGCGTAGCCGCCGATGCCCGTCGGGACGAACGTAGCGACGCCACCGCCGAGGTCGAATCTGCCGGCGACGCCCCCGGCGACGCGGCCGACGAAGTTCTCGTAGACGGCGGCGAAGGGCGCGCCGACGAAGGGGGCGGCAAGCGAGAGGTTCGCCGGCGGGTTCGCCGCGAGTCCTCCGCCAGGCGAGAGGCCGACGAGCGCGCGATTCGAGCGGCGAACGCCGGCGCCGTAGTCGAACGCGATCGTTCCGTCGGGGAACAGCACGACGGCGAAGGTATGCCGCTGCGCCGTAAATGCCGCGTTGATGTCGGTCCACGCGACGCGGAAGATCGTCGGATCGCCCTGCACCGTGACGGAGGGCGCGGCGCCGCCGATCGCGGACGAAGGATCGAGATCCCACCAGAACGGAGCGATCGTCGGCGGCCCCGCGAGGAACGCTCCGGGCGACCCCGTCGGCGTCGACGTCGGCGCGCCGAACGTCAGCGACCCGTTGGCGTTGACGTAGAGCGCGGAATAGACCGCGCCGTAGAACGGGAAGGAGAACGGCAATGCGGCGGCGACCGAGCCGTTGTCGCTCAAGGAGAGCGGCGTCGGCGGCGGAGGCGGAACGACGAGACCGGCCGCGGCGGTAAGAAGCAACGGCCCGGGCGGTGTCGCGACTACGCCTTGCAGCGCGCCGAGGGATCCGCCCAGCCCCGGCGGGAGCGCGAGCGCGAGCGCGGTCGCGGTACCGGTCGGGCCCGTGTCGGTCGCGAGCAACGCGCCGGCGGGCAGCAGGATGGACGAAGGGATGTCGAGGTCGTAGATCCCGAACGCAGTCGGGAACCCGAAGGGCGTCGGAGGCAACGGGCTGTAGAAGAGCGCGAACGGGCTGAACGGCGCGCCGGTCATGTCGACCGTCAACGGTCCCGGCGACGCGACGGGAACGGTGATTGGGAACGGAGGGCCCGCGAGCCCGTTCACCGAAAGCGTCGCGAGCGGCGTATTCGGCTGCTGCGAGAAGATCGAAACGGAGGCGCCCAAAAGGGCGGCGACGGCGGCTGTCGAGGGGTTGCGCATGGGAGATGCTCCTCATGGCTATCCGTCGGCCGCGCGATTCCGGAAATCGCGGAACTTGCGCTGAACCTGAGTATCGCGCGATCGGCGCCTACTGCGCGGCCGCTTGACCGACGAAGCGCCGCCGCGAAATGTGCGGTTCAACGATGGATCGAGAGCGGTCGGCGTGCCCGCTCAGCACGGTGCCGTGAGCCGTTCCTTGAGACTGAAAACAGCGACAGGCAAGGCTGAAGCAATTGCGACGCTCGAACTCCGGAATGCCCTCGTTCACGCGAGCGGGGTGTCGCCAAGTGCGAATTGCCGCGCCAACGATGGCGGCACCGGTGGAGCGCGCTATAAGGCGCCGGCGATACCACGCGGAGAATCCCGATGGCGCACTCTCAAGACCGGCGAGCCTTCTTGGCACGCGCTGCGACGTCGGGTCTCGCAGCGAGTGCGGGGTCGATGGACGAGCTGTCGACGGACGCAGCGCGGCGGCGAGATCTGTTCCGGCCCAACCCCCAGGATTCCGATTCGGAATTATTTGCGGCGGCTCGTCGACAACTCTCATTCCCCGTCAGCACCGTGTTTTGCAATACGGCGACCTTCGGCGCATCGCCGCACGAAGTGATTGAGGCCGTCGTGAACGAACACCGGGCCATAGAAAGAGACCTTCCAGATTGGGCGTACCGGCCTACGCGCACAGATCCGGGTCTGATTACGGGGTATCGCGAGTTTGAGGCATTTCGCGAGGAAGCCGGTGGAGTCTTGAACGCGTCAATGGACGAAATCGCGCTTACTCAGAACGCCACCGTGGCGATGAGCTGCCTGGCGAATGGCCTTGACCTTGAGAGGGGCGACGAGATCGTGACGACCGACCAGGAACACCCCGGCGGTCTCAGTTCCTGGCTGCTTCGCGAGGGTCGTCACGGCGTGGTCGTACGACAAGTGAAGTTGGGCCGCACGTTCGAGGGCGGTCCGGACGCGATTGTCAAGAGCTTTGCGGATGCCATCACACCCAAGACGCGTGTGGTGATGTTCAGTCACATCACCTCTACGTTGGGCATCAAGCTCCCCGCGAGGGAGCTCTGTTCCCTGGCACGATCGCGCGGCGCACTCGTCATCGTCGACGGCGCTCAGGCCGTCGGGCAGATCGGCGTGGACGTGAAATCGCTCGGGTGCGATGCATACGTAACGAGTACGCACAAGTGGCTGCTGGCGCCCAAGGGGACAGGAATGCTGTACATTCGCCGCGAGGCTCAAGATCGATTCTGGTCGACGCTCGCCTCGACCGGCTTCGACGATCGAGCGACGGGCGCATTTCGGTTCATGCGGTACGGCACCGGATCGAAGCCCGCGCTGGTTGGGCTCATTGCTGCCGTTCGTTTCATGAAGCGGCTTGGTCTTGAACGTGTCGAACGGTGGGATGCGATGGTAACGAACCGACTGCGCGCCGGACTCGCGCGAATGCCGCATGTGAAGTTGTTGTCCCCGTCGCACCCTCAACTGACCGCTGCAATGACGACGTTTGCAGTTTCAGGCCGAACGCGCGAGCAGGTTCAAGACGAACTCTGGAAGCACCGAATCCGCGTGCGTGAGGAAGAGGATGGTGTCCGCGTGTCGACCCATTTCTATGTCGCTCCCGCAGACATCGATCGTCTTCTCACCGTCGTCGATTCAATGCGTTGAGCCTCACGGGAGGTGGTGTTCCCGTCGCCGTGAAACCGACCTTTCTCCGGCCGTGAATCATCGATCGAGGTCATTCAAGGACGCTATGACGATGAGCCCTGGGCCGGTGCCGGTCTTTTTTGTGGATCGATTTCGTTGCGCGATTTCAATCTCGGTCGTTTGGCCGTAATGACGGTCGGGTGTTCAGCACGTCGATCGAAGACCGTTGCATTGAGCTTTTCATCTTCGCTGACGATCTTCGGCGACCCCGGGGCTCGCCGTGATCTCTGGATCGTCGCCTTAGGTTTTTGGGAAGGCGAACGTGTCTCCAATTCTCTTCGCGGGCTTGACGCGTGATGTCGTCGAACGATCGCGCGATAGCGGCGCAACCGGCTTCATCATCGGCGCCCGAGGCTTGATCGGCGTGCCCGACACCTTTCTCGAAGCTATCGAGGTCTAGGCGCAGACTGGCGACATGCGGAACATGAGTACGTCGAGACGGTCTTCTTCGCAGCAGGAAGCGAAGTTGACCGAGACGGAGAAGATCGAGCGCGCACGAAAGCCCTCGGATCGCGGCGTGGGTGAGAATGATCGTTTACGGTGCGGGGCGCGGCGGGCATCGTATCGGTCCCACGACGCGGGAACGGATACCCTCGAGATACGACTTGGCCACGGCGGACTTTCCCCGCGACCAGATCGTGCCCTTCAAGCCAATGCCCAATCGCTGAAAAGACGACAGTGGTTTCGAGGAGTCTGTGCCGTGGGGTGCAAGATCTCGACCGAGCGGGCCGTTTCGTTCAAGAATCGCTGCAGTTCTCGTTCCGGCGTGCCCGTGGAGTGCGGTGTCTCGGCCGCCCGACGCGATCTTCCGTGAAGACTTCCGCACGGCGCTCAAGGCCGAGGGCGTCCGGGCGCTGCGCAGCCCTCCGTCGGCTCGGAACTGCAACGCCTTCGCCTTTCGGTTCGTCGGGACGGTACGCCGGGAGCTGACGGACCGGATGATCTTCGTCGGGACGGCGTCGCTCGACCGCGCCCTGCGTGAGTTCGTCGTCCACTACAACGCCGAGCGCAGCCATCAGTCCTTGGACAACGACCTGATTGCGCCGCGCGCCCCGGTCGGCTCCGTCCACGGCCGTCTCGAACGCCGCGAGCGCTTGGGCGGGCTGCTCAGCTTCTAGGTCCGCCGCGCGGCGTGACGTCCGCCCGCGCGGTCGCGGAAACAATTACGTGATCAGCACAACTCTGGCCAACGGCCATCGAGTACCAACATCTCCGTCTTGGCGTCGATCATTGCGACGCCGCTCGGCCTGCCGGCGAAAGGCCTCGAACGAATCCTGTTGTGGGCATGGTCGGTAGAAGCGTGCGCGAAGGTGATGATTTGCCACTGTGAAGAGGCGGAAGTTGCTGCCTGCGGCGAGGCGCTGGCCAGACTTGTCGGACGGGTTCGCGACTTTCTCCACCAGCCGGAGCTGGATGACCTTGCTCGAAGAATCATGGCGCAGGCATTGCTCGAACGTGGAACCGACGACGAGGGTCAAGAGATCCCGAAGTTGGTTTGCGGTGTCCTCTACGCGCACGAGGCCGATCCGGGGTGGAGATGCACTATCGAGAAGGCAATCGGCGATTGGTCCCATTTCCTGCGAAATGGGACCGCGCTGAGTTCATGGCGCAGCGTAGATCTACGCCCGTTGCTCGACTGAAAGACGGTGGCATGGCGGCGATTGAGCCAGCCGGTCATCGCGAGGTTGATACGTATGGAACGAGCGAGGGGAATGAACCATCGCGCCGGGACGGTACGTGGACCCGGAAGTCCTAGAGACTTGGCGATCGGCTCGGTTGGACGCCGCTCGGACCAACATGAACGAGAATCAGCCAACTCTAAGCTCAGAACGCGATGCTCGGCCGAGATCTTGCACCACACGGGCTGCGGTAGCGGTGGGCCTGTCAGGTGTCGCCGAGAAGTTCCGCCCACGCGGAATCCTCTTCGAGCCTTCGGCGCAGCCGCTGCCAACGTTTTTTGGCCGCTTCGGCGGAGGCTCCCGTCACCTTGGCGGCCTCCGCGACGGACATGCCTTCCAGTCCGCAGTGGATGAACAGCGTACGATCGTCTTCGTGCATGGCCGCGACGAGGTCGGCGAGCTTCTTGACGAACTCGCGCGTCTGGATGCTTCGACCGACGGAGGTCGCCTGCGCCGCCAAATCCGGCGGCAGCGACGCCGTCCGTTCCGCCAAGGCGGCCGGCTCGACCCGCAGCTTGCGACGCCGCTTTCGCTGCCATTCGAGAAGGACGTTGGTCGCGATGCCGAAGACCCAAGCGCGGAACGTGCAATGCGTCGGATCGAAGCGGTCGATGGAGTCCATCGACCGCCACCAGACTTCCTGTACGACGTCGCACGGTTCGACGAAGTCGCGAAGGCTGCCGGATACCCGCAACTGCGCCCAAGCGTCGAGGGCGGGCGCGAGGCGCTCGAACAGCGCCGCGAAACCGTTCGGGCTGCCGTCACGAGCGCGCAGGGCGTGCGCGTGCGTCGGATTGCCTTCGGGCGGGACATGCGGAGGCGAGGAGGCCATGCGGGGTCGGAAGCTTACTCGACCCCGGCGGCGTATGCACGCGGTCCGTTCGGTCGGATCCGGCCGGTGGCAGAACATTTTTCTCGCGGCGTGTCCCCTAGGCGCTCGGCCGGTCATATGGAGGAAAAGCGCGCCGCTATGACAGACACGAACTCCGAACGCATTTCCCTCGCCTTTCTCGAACGCTTCTGGGCCGACCGCGACGCCGGGCGGACGGTCGGACTGGCGGATTACCTGCGCCTATTCCCGGACCACGTCGAAGTGGTCGCGCGCGAGTATCTGTCGGCGACCGACGACGCGAAGTCCGCGGAACCGCCGGCGACGGAGGAAGGGCGCCTCGGCCAGTACCGCCTGCTGAAGGAGCTCGGTCGAGGCGGACAGGGCGTCGTGTGGCTCGCCGAAGACCTCCGGCTCGGGCGGCGCGTCGCGTTGAAGGTGCTGACGGGACTCGGGCCGGGTGCGGAAAGCCAATTGGCGCGCTTCAAGCGCGAGGCGGCCGTCGCCTCGAAACTCGATCATCCGGCAATCTGCGGAGTGCACGACGCCGGCATCGAGTCGGGCGTCCCGTACATCGCGATGCGGTACGTGGCGGGAACTACGCTAGCCGAAATGCTGGTCCGGATGCGTTCCGCGACCGCCGTCGAGGAGGGGAGCTTCGTCGTGATCGACGGCGAGGATCCGCCCCCGACCGCGCCCTCCCGCGCCTCGAAAGACAGCGCCGTCGGTCGCGCGGAAATGCTGAGGCTCGTTACGGCATTCGAGCGCGTCGCGTCCGCACTGCATGCGGCCCCTGAGGCGGGGGTCGTCCATCGCGACATCACGCCCGGCACCATCATGGTCACGGCTACGGGAGAGGCGGTGCTGCTCGACTTCGGATTGGCTCACGACGGCAGCGACGCCGCCGGCCCGAGCCTCACGCAGACGGGCGATCTTTTCGGAACGCCCGCGTACATGTCGCCGGAGCAGATCACCGGCCGCCGCGTGCGGATCGACCGGCGTTCCGACGTCTACTCACTGGGCGTCACGCTTTATGAGTGCCTCACTTTGAAGCGTCCGTTCGAGGCCGCGACGCGCGAGGCGCTCTATCAGGCGATCCTGACGAAGGAGCCCGAACTTCCACGGAAGCTCAATCGTGCGATCCCGCCCGACCTTGAGGTCGTGCTGCAATGCGCCATGAGCAAGGACCGCGATCGGCGCTATCAGTCGGCGGCGGATTTCGCCGAGGACCTGCGACGCGTCAGGGAGGGAGACCCCATCGTCGCACGCAAGGTGACGGCGCTCGGTCGCGCGTGGCGGTGGTCGAAGCGACGCCCCGCCGCAGCGTCGCTGCTGCTCGCGCTCGCACTCGGCGTTCCGACCGTCTCGGGGCTCGGGGTGTGGTGGTGGCGCCACCGCGAGGACGTGCGGGCGCAGTCGGCGGCGCGCGTCGAGGAACTCGTCGAAGATCAACTCGAGATCGGCTATTTCGAGTCGTACCACGGCGATTCGAGCGTCGCGGTCGACGCCTTCCGGCGCGCGCTCTCCTTGGACGATTCCTCGGTTGAGGCGTGGGCGGGTCTGGCGTTCGCGTACATGAACCTGCGCCGGTCGGACGACGCGCTCCGCGCGTTGGACGACGGTCTCGCGGCGGTCGCGAACCCTCGCGCACTTCACCGGACGAAGGCGGAGATCCTCGAGCGCCTGGGGCGGCGCGCGGAGTCCCTCGCACTGTTGGCCGAGGCGCCGGAGGTCCGGGGGCCGCAGATGTGGTTCCTCGAAGGACTGCGGGAGCTCGACCGCGCGCATTCGCTGCCTCTCGGTCGCCTCTCGTCCGAACGTTTCGACCGGGCGGCGAAACTGCTCGTACGCGCGGTACTGACCGCGCCGCGGCCGCGCCGCGCGTATCTTTTCGGGCTCGTGCACGCGGTCGGCCACGACTCAGACCCTGAAACGACGGCCATCGCCGCGGAAACGCTGACGCACCTGTGGCCCGACTCCGGCGTCGCCTTGTATTGGGCGAGTTTCGCCACGCTGATGACGGATCCCTTGCGGTCCGTCGAAGCCGCGCGCCGTTCGATCGAGGTCGATCCACGGAACGCGCTCGGCCGCTATGCGCTCGCTAACGCCTACGCCCGGTCCGGGAAGTTGAAGGAGGCGACCGACGCCATCCGCGAGGGGTTGTCGGCGATGCCGGACAACAAGATGCTGCGGCAGCACCTCGGCGCTTTCCTCAACCGACAGGGCCGTCGGGGGGAAGCCGTCGCCGCATTCGAAGACGCGCTTCGCCAAGATCCCGACGATGCGGGCGTTCGGCTCGGCCTCGGCAACGCACTACTCGGCGCCGGCAAAGTCGAGGAGGCGTTGGCGGTCTTCGCCGAGTGCCGGCGACTTTTCCCCGACGACCAGGACGGGCACCTCTCCTACGGCGCGATCTTGTGCGACCGTCTGAAGCGATACCCCGAGGCCGAAGCGGCGTTCCGAGACGCGGTGCGCGCCTCAACTGCGACGTCGTCCGCGTCATCGACCGCGTATCAGAACCTCGGCATCGCTTTGCAGCGGCAGGGCAAGCTCGACGAGGCGGTCGCGGCCCTGCGGGAATGCCTCAGGATCGATCCGGACGACGACGACGCGCGCTCCACATTGGCGAGCTCGCTGCAAGGGCTGCGGAGTCTCGGCGAAGCCGAAGCGGTCCTCCGGGAAGGCCTGCGCCTCGCGCCGAACTCGCTGCGGCTGCGCTTGGACCTCGGCGGTCTGCTCTGCGACGACCTCGGCCGCCCCCACGAGAGCGAGGAGCAATTCCGTGAGGCGCTGCGGATCGATCCCCTCAGCGCGCATGCGCGGGGATGCCTCGGGACCGCGCTCAGTCGTCAGGACCGCCTGGACGAGGCCGTCGAGGCCTATCGCGAAGCGCTGCGGCTCGACCCGTCGAACGTCCATTCCTTGATGAACCTGGCCGGAATCCTCTGCGACAAGCTCGGAAGTCTCGACGAGGCCGAGGCGATGTTCCGCGAGGTGTTGCGGCTGCAGCCCGACAACGTCCATGCGTCGGTGAACCTCGGCAACGCCCTCGGCGCGCAGGGGCGGCCTGCGGCCGCCGCCGAAGTTTGGCGCGCCGCGCTCGAGCGCGATCCGAATCTGCCCGGCGCCGCCGGTTTCAGGGCGTCGATCGCCGCGGCCGCCGAACGCGAGGCGGCGATGCGGATTCCGGTCCTGCGGGAAGCCGTCGCGGACGACCCCGAGGACGTCGACGCCCTCAACAATCTGGCGTGGCGATTGGCGGCGTTGTACGAGGTCGAAGGGCGCGACTTGCCGGAGTCGCTGCGCTTGGCGCGCAAGGCCGCGGCACTGTCCGCACGGAAGAGCGTCCGCGTCCTCGACACGTTGGCCGTCGCGCTGACCCTATTGGGAGACCTCGCGGGCGCGGTCGGCGTCCGCGAAGAAATCGTCGCCCTGATGGACGGCAAGGATCGGGACGGGGTCTCGTTCGCGTCCATGAAGTACGCCCTCGAACGCGCTCGGCGCGAACTCGCGACGAAATCCGGAGAGCGATGACCGCCGCCCGAGGCGCCGCTCGGCGGCGATGGGCGCCGATCGTCGGGGCGACGATAATGCGCCCCGCATGAACGACCGGAGCGACCTCATCCGAGACCGCATGCTCGCGGACCGCTCCGCGGGCGCGGTCCGTTCGCTCGCCGACTACGCGGCGCAATTTCCGGGAGAGGACGCTCTCGTCGCGCGCGCCTACGTCAGTGGGGTGCAAGATCCCGGCCGAGCGGGCCGTTTCGTTCAAGAATCGCTGCAGTTCCCGTTCCGGCGTGCTCGTGGAGTGCGGGTTTTCGGCCGCCCGACGCGATCTTCAGCGAAGACTTCCGCACGGCGCTCTAGACCGAGGGCGTCCGAGCGCTACGCAGCCCTCCGTCGGCTCCGAACTGCAACGCCTTCGTCGGGCGGTTCGTCGGGACGGTGCGCCGCGAGCTGACGGACCGGATGATCTTCGTCGGGTCGGCTCCGTCCGCGGCCGTCGCAAGCGCTGCGAGCGCATGGGCGGGCTGCTCAGCTTCTACGTCCGCAGGGCGGCGTGACGCCCGCCCGCGCGTCGTCGCGCGGCTGACAACCGACGAGATCTCCGCCGAAAACCCGTGCGGAGGCTCGGTCGACGTCCGACACCTCGGCCGGCCTGGTACGCTTCGCCGCGGTGCGAAAAGTCCCTGACTCGTCGTTCGGAGTTCGTTTCGGCGCTCGACCGAGATGCTGCACCACACGGGGGAGCGCCTCGAGATCCGCGACGACGCCGCTCGCGCCGCGCTGTCGTGCGCGCTTCCGTCGCGCCCGGTCGATCAGGATGCGGCGCATGGAGACCGCGGCGGCCGCGAAGAAATGGCGATGGTCCTTGACGAGCCGCGCCCCCTCCGATCCGACGAGACGAATGTAGGCCTCGTGGACGAGCGCAGCCGGCTGCAGCGAGCGGCCGGGCCGTTCGCCTTCGAGCTTCCTTGCGCCGAGCTTGCGGAGCGGATCATAGACGAGCGGCGGCAGCTCGTCGTCGGTGCGTTCGTCGCCGCGTTCGATGGCGGAGAGGATTCCGGTGACGATGGTCATGGCGTGCGCAAGGCGCGGGCGGCCGTTGCGCGCTCGCCGGATGCGACCGCTCTCGCGAGCATAGCAGGCGGGCCGGCGACCTGCGCTTCGGTCGTGGGGGGCGCCGCGGCACGTCCAAGATGCGTTCGTCGCCGTGGACGAGGGGAGAGTAGTCGGTGTCATTGTTCGTGTTGAACGGGTTCCCGAGCGTCACGCTCGGCGGAGGGGTTCCGGTCCCCGACGTCCATTGCAGCAGGTGGTGCGTCATGGCGCGCAGCACTTGGCCGATCGACAGCGGATTCCGGCGGATCGTCGCCGACACGCCCGGCAGTCCGGCCAACGGTTCCAACGGGACGAGGTTCGTCGGATTGTGCGCCGCTCCCGCGATTTCGTAGCAGCGCTATTCCGCCGACTCGCCGCGCAGATCCTTGCCGTCGAGCAGCTGCAGCTTGGTTTCGGTCAGGACAGCGATCGTCTTCAGGCCGCCGCCGCCGTCGAGACCGGCGGGTAGGCCCTGCAGCTGCGGGTAGGGCGACGTGAGCTTCGGCGGGCCGTCGAGCAGCACGCCGTCGAAGCATCCCGGGAAGGCGGACTTCAGCACCGGATGGTCCACGAACGTGTGCAGGATGTTGGACGAGGCCGAGTACCCGAACACGAGACGTTTCGACGCGTTCAGCGTCCCGGGGAGCGCGGACGGCGGATGCTTGAGCAGGTCGCCGTCGTCGAACGTGATCGAATACTGGGCGGCGTCCGTCGGGATGAAATAGGCCGTGCCTTCGTGGAAGTTGATGAACGGGATCTCGTCGCGGTCCCATTGGACCGCCGCATAGGCGTAGCCGAAACGCCCGAAGAAGTCGTCTCCCATGAGGACGCGGCCCATCGCGACCGGCGGGTAGTACTCGGCGCCGCCCGGATCGGCGGCCCGGAAGGCCATCGGCGTCTGGTTCAGGAAGTCGACGAACGCGGCGCCGTTGCTCTTCGCGGGATTCGCAGGGTAGAGGAGCAGGATCGGCACGACGTACGGGACGGCGGGCGGCCCGAGCATGAGCGCCGTGAGCTCGTAGTAGGCCTTGCCCGCGATCTGCACGCTCGTCCACGACACGTCGGCGAAGGGAGGCCTGCGCGGCGGCGGACGAAGCGAGCGCGGCGGCGGCGACGACCGAAACGAGGAACCGTCTGGTCGGAGACATGTCTGGTTCCTTGGTCTTGGGACGATCGGTTCCTGGCCCGGTTCCGCGGCTCGGCCGACCGGGTTCCGCCGGCCGTCGCACGGGCGCGGCGGAACGCGGACTCATCCTCGCAAGCGCGAGGGCGTCCGCGGAAGCATCGCCTGCCGCCCGTTTTTTCTTGCCCGCACGTCCCGGTAAGGCGTCGCGATCCGCCGCTTTGCCGTCCGCGCCGGTGCTCCGCGGCGGCGCTTACGGAGCGCCTGCTCGCATTTTCAGGGCCCGGCATTACGATGCGCGCGTGACGATTCCCCCGCCGAAGAACGAGGCCGCGCAGGCGCCGATCGACGCGACCATGCTCATCAACGCCGCATCTGCGGGCGACCGCACGGCCGCCGATCGGCTATTGCCGTTGGTTTACGAGCAGCTTCGGAAGGCGGCGCAGCGCCGATTGGCGGGCGAGGCGGCGGGCCAGACGTTGTCGGCTACGGCGCTCGTCCATGAGGCGTACGTCCGCCTCATCGGGCCCCGCAAGCTGCCTTGGGCGGGACGCGGCCACTTCTACGCCGCGGCCGCGGAGGCGATGCGGCGGATCCTCGTCGACCGCGCCCGCAGCCGGCGGCGGGGCGGCGGCAGGCCCGTGTCTCTGAACGAGATAGGCGACGTGGCGGCCCTCGCCGAGGCCGACGCGGAGAAAATTTTGGCAGTCGAGGCGGCGGTCGCGCGCTTGGAGGCCGACGACCCGGACGCCGCGGCCGTCGTAAGGCTCCGCTTTTTCGCGGGGCTGAGCGTCGACGATGCGGCGAAGGTGCTCGGGTCGTCTCCGCGCACGGTGGCGCGCCTTTGGGCGTATGCGCGTGCGGCGCTCTACCGGGAACTGTCGGACCCGTAGACGCAGGGACTCCTCCGACCGGCGAGTGGACCCGCATGGATCGTGACGGTCGCAAGCGCGCGCGCGAACTGTTCCTGGCGATCGCCGACCAGCCGGAGGCGGGGCGCGCGGCGGCGCTCGAGCGGGCGTGCGGAGGCGACGCGGCGCTGCGCAGCGAAGTCGACGCGCTGATGAAGGCCGACGCGGAAGCCGGCGGGTTCATGGCGCGGCCGACGGGCGGCGACGCCGGCGGCTCGATCGTCTCGATGCACTTCGAAGGGGCGGCCCCGCCTCCGCCGGGCGAGCAGGCGGAGAAGCAGATCGGCCCCTACAAGCTGCTTGAACTGCTCGGCGAAGGGGGATTCGGCAGCGTGTGGATGGCCGAGCAGCGCGAGCCCGTCCGACGTCGCGTCGCCGTCAAGCTCATCAAGCTCGGCATGGACACGAAGCAGGTGATCGCCCGCTTCGACGCCGAGCGTCAGGCGCTCGCGATGATGGACCACCCCAACATCGCGAAAGTCTTCGACGCGGGCACGACCGACGCGGGCCGGCCCTATTTCGTGATGGAGTACATCCGCGGAGTGCCGCTGCTCGAGTACTGCGACCGGGAGCTGCTCGACACGAACGCCCGCCTCGCGCTCTTCGCCGACGTCTGCCGCGCGATCCAGCACGCCCACCAAAAGGGCGTCATCCACCGCGACATCAAGCCGACGAACGTGCTCGTCACGATGCACGACGGCGTGCCGGTGCCGAAGGTCATCGACTTCGGCATCGCGAAGGCGACGCACGGCGAACTCACGACCAAGACGCTCTTCACCGAACACCGCCAGATGATCGGTACGCCCGCCTACATGTCGCCCGAGCAGGCGGAGATGTCGGGGCTCGACATCGACACGCGCAGCGACGTCTACGCGCTGGGAGTCCTCTTGTACGAGACGCTCACCGGCACGACGCCATTCAACGCCTACGACCTCGCGGTCCGCGGCTACGACGAGATGCTGCGGATCATCCGCGAGGACGAGCCGCACAAGCCGAGCACGCGCGTATCGACGCTCGGCGAGGACGCCGAGCAGGCCGCGAAACGGCGGCGCGTCCACGACCCGCGGCGCCTGAGCGGCATCCTGCGCGGGGACCTCGACTGCATCGTGATGAAGTGCTTGGAGAAGGACCGCACGCGCCGGTACGAAACCGCGAACGCCCTCGCCGCCGACGTGGAGCGGCACCTGCGCCACGAGCCGGTCGTCGCGAGCCCGCCGAGCGCGTCCTACGCGCTGCGCAAGTTCGTCCGGCGCAACCGCGGCATGGTCGCCGCCGTAAGCGTCATCGCGGAGGTCCTCGTCGTCGGCGTCGTCGGGACGGCCGCGGGGATCGTCTGGTCGAACCGGGAGCGCG
>SXGT01481037.1_pt1 | contig 22007 bp, 13 predicted proteins | sample 3176221 | NCBI WGS metagenome assembly SXGT01 (sample SAMN11356862, study PRJNA531348) | freshwater metagenome | isolation source: freshwater sample F1-120 | place: China: Fuxian Lake, Yuxi | collected 2017-12-25
ATGATGACCTCGTTCGCGTTCATCCTGGGGGTGGTCCCGTTGGCGATTGCGACAGGTCCAGGGTTCGAAATGCGTCAAGTACTAGGAACCGCCGTCTTTTTCGGGATGCTCGGCGTGACGTTCATGGGATTGTTCCTGACGCCAACGTTTTATGTCCTCTTGCGACATATTTCGCTGTGGATCAATCCGAACAACATCTTCCATGCTCACGGCGAAGCAGCCGAGCGAACTGATATTGCAGACGAAAAAGGGGCTGCGCCACATCACTAGGCAAGAAGCACAGTGATCGAGCCTGAAAGGACTGTTGAGAGGATTTCCAGATCGACTTTTCCGCCAACTCTCTGACTAAACAGGAGTTGCGCGCGATAAAGATCGAATAAATGCCCATTGAAATATCACAAAAAGCCGATATTCTTTATCGTGTCTCCTGAAGACACTCCCTCCGTTTGACGGCTTCCGCCTCGCGTCTCGAGTGCAAGGTCGTCCCCTCCTGTTTCCCCTGCCTGCGTTCTTCGACACGATGTCGGATGGGCATTTTGCACGTCCGCAACCTGTCGACTCGATGGCAAGTCATCCCACCGCCCGGAAGTTTCGTGCTTATGAAGCCAGAAACCTGCCATTATTCTGTCCGCATGTTTGGACTGGCAGTTCTGTTTTGCCTGCCTGGATCTCTATCGGCCGCCGATCAGAAACTGGCTGAAGGGGCAGCGTTTCTGCAGAAATACTGCTACGACTGCCACGGCAACGGCGCCAATGAAGGCGAGGTTGCACTCGGCAATGAAGGGGAGTTAGACAAAGTCCTCGGCGATCACAAACTCTGGGGCCGCGTCTGGGATAACGTACTCACCGGAGCGATGCCTCCCGCCGATATGCCACAACCGACTGAGGAAGAAAAGCGGGCTTTCTCGAAGTGGGTCGGCGGTACGGTCTATCATCTGGACCCTGCTAAACCTGCTCCGGGTCAGGTCGTGATTCGACGACTGAACCGACCGGAATATCACTTCGTCATCCTGGACATGTTTGGCATCGACTTCTCGGTCGAAGAAAACTTTCCGCCGGATGATACCGGGTATGGCTTTGACACGATCGGTGATGTCCTTTCGATCCCGCCCTCGCTACTCGAAAAATACTTTCTCGCTGCCGAGTCGATTGCAGGACAGATTCGCGACCATGCCACCCCGCGCATGCCGGTGCACCGTCCGGAAAAGAACAAAACAATTAAGGACTCCCCAGAGTTCTCAGAGATCAAACAATTTGAATTCAATATCAAGAAGGCAGGCGATTATCGCGTTGATGCGCATATTATCGCTGGTGGTGAGTTTTCGCCGTATAACGGAACCGTCGATGTGATGCTGGCCCGCGGCGATGATGTCGTCAACAAGTACCAGATCAACACTCTCGACCCGGGAAAAGCCATCACACGAATTGATCTCGACGATACAATCCACCTTTCCGCAGGTAAGCATTTCATTGAGATCCGCATCAATGAAAACAAAGTTCCGATTCCGCCCGAGAAACGGGGAGCAGAATACAGCGAGCCGACTCTGTCGATCAGCAATCTCGAACTGACGGGCCCGCTCGATGGCAGCTCGAACTACATCGATAAGAAGGCTTACGTCGTCTTTCCAGATGGTCCCGGCAGCTCGAAAACCTCCGAAGAACAACGTGCCTATGCACAACGGATTCTGTCACGGTTTGCATCGAAAGCCTTTCGGCGTCCTGTGACTGACGATCAGATCGCTCGTCTGATGAAGATTTACGAGACGGCGCAGTCTGCTCCAGGATCGTCATTCGAAGACTCGGTCTGCCAGTCACTGATCGCGATTTTGGTTTCGCCGAGATTCCTGCTGCGAGAAGAATTCCCGGAGGAAGTTGCCTCGGAGACCGAGACGATTGATGACTATTCGCTCGCCTCCCGGCTGTCGTTCTTCCTGTGGTCGAGTATTCCCGATGATGAGCTCATGCAGCTGGCATCGAAGGGAGAACTGCGAGGGAATCTCGATTCACAACTGAAGAGAATGCTTGCAGATAAGAAGTCTGAGCGCTTCGTGGAAAACTTTGTCGGGCAATGGTTGCTGACGCGCGATGTTCTTGGCATGCCCAAGTCCAGCAAGACGTTTGAATACAGTACCCGACGCGCAATGAAAGACGAGACCGAACTCTTCTTTGCTCACGTTCTCAAAGAGAACCGTCCGATGATTGAGTTGCTTACTGCGAACTATACCTTCCTCAATAAGGATCTCGCGAACTTCTACGGCGTTCCGGGTGTGGAAGGGAAAGAGATGCGGAAGGTCGATCTTCCGGCTGATTCGCAACGCGGGGGTCTTCTGACACATGGCAGCATCCTGATGGTGACTGCAAATCCCAACCGAACTTCGCCGGTCAAACGCGGGAAGTTCATCCTGGAAAACGTTTTCGGCACTCCACCGCCTCCGCCGCCAGCTGCTGTGCCTGATCTGGAAGAAGCGAAGAAGGACGGCAAGAGGCCTAAGAGTGTCCGTGAACAACTGGCTGTGCACCGAGAAGATCCAGCGTGTGCCTCGTGTCATAATCGCATGGACCCGCTCGGGCTGGCTTTGGAGAATTTCGACTTCACCGGTCGGTATCGCGAGAAGGAAATGAATGAGACAATCGATCCTTCGGGAAAGTTGGTCAACGGTCGATCGTTTACGTCCGTGGCCGAATTCCGTGGATTGATCGCCGAACAGAAACGACTCTTTGAGCGATGTCTCGTTCAAAAGCTCATGACCTATGCTCTCGGTCGTGGCATGGAACCGACTGATAACCCAACCGTCGAAGCTCTCGTCGATCGACTCGATGCCAGTGGCGGCCAATTACAAGATGCGATCCGTCTGATCGTCGAGACACCACAATTCCAGATGCGTCCCAAAATGACAGAAGCAGTCAGCGTTTCGAACTCACATTGATTCCAAACGTTTACCGTCAATTGCAAACTGATAGACGAGACAGGAACTTTCCCATGCCAGGATTCGGACTGCGACCAAGACAAGCAAAGTCACTCGACTCTCGTCGACGTTTCCTCAAAGGGATGGGAGCGCTGATGGCGCTGCCAGCCCTGGAATCCTTCTGGAATCCAGCCAGCGCTTTAGCCATGACGCCGAACGCAGCCGGCAGTTTGACGGCGAGCGGTGCGCCTTTGCGGATGGCATTCATCGCGGTTCCTAACGGCGTGAACTACAAATACTGGAAGCCCGAAGGTCTCGGGAAAGATTTCCAGCTCAATCAGTCCATGGCGTCCCTCAATCCCCTGAAGGACAAGATCCAGGTCTTTTCTGGTTTCGCTCATGATGGTGCCCGACCTCACGGCGATGGACCTGGTGACCACGCGCGGGCCAACGCAGCTTTCCTGACCGGAACACACCCGCGCAAGACCTCCGGTGCCGATATTCACTGCGGCGTTTCGATCGACCAGATCGCTGCCAACGAAGTTGGACACCTGACCCGACTTCCATCGATTCAACTGAGCTGCGAGAAGTCACGGAACTCCGGCAACTGCGACAGCGGTTACAGCTGTGCCTATCAGTACAACCTTTCGTGGGTTTCGCCGAACCTGCCGCTCGCTCCAGAATCAAATCCACGAGCTGTCTTCGAACAACTCTTCGGGACCGGTGCACCATCCGAGCGTGAATCCCTCTATCAGGCCCGTATCGCCAAGCGCCGCAGTATTCTCGATTATGTCATCGAAGATGCCCGCCAAATGTCGAAGCGTGTCTCGACCGCTGATCGCCAGAAGATCGATCAATATCTGACCAGCATTCGTCGTATCGAACAGCAGATCGAGCAAGCAGAACGTTTCCCGCTTCCAGAAACCGATGACGTCTCTCCTTCAGGTGTCCCTGGAAGTTACCGGGACCACATTGACCTGATGTTCGACATGCTGGCCCTCTCATTTGAAACCGATTCCACCCGTATCGCCTCCTTTACGCTGGCACACGAAGGGAGCGGTCGGAACTTCAAAGAACTCGGCATCTCTGAAGGTCACCACTACCTGTCTCACCACGGTAAAGATCCGGATAAGACCGAGAAGATCGCAAAGATCGACGCTTACTACACAGAGCGCCTGTCACGTTTCCTCACGACTCTCGACAGCAAGAAAGAAGCAGACGGCTCGACGATTCTCGACAACTCGATGATCGTCTACGGCGGAGCCATCGGCGACGGGGACCGACACAATCACGACGACCTGCCGATCATCGTCGCAGGCGGGGCAGGGGGGACATTCCAGACTGGGCGTCACGTCAAATTCAACAACGACGTTCCGCTGAGTAATCTCTTCCTCTCGATGGTCGATCGCTACGGTGTTAAGTTGGACCGCTTCGGCGACAGCACTGCGAAACTGACTGATCTGTAGTTGTCACGCAGTTTGATTAAGGACCAATAAAAAAGCGGCGGTGCAGGAAATTCCTGACCGCCGCTTTTCTTTTTCACTCAAACTCTGCGCTGAATTAGTTCGGCAAGATCTCTTTCATATCGGCCAGGAGTTGAGCGAGGTAATCTCGCTTGCCGCCGACGACTTCTGCTGTGCACCAGCCTGTATAACCGATTTCGTCAAGCGCTTCACGGACTGCCGGCCAGTTGATCGTTCCCTTTTTCAGACTGGCGAACTTGTTCTCGGTGCGGCTGAAGTCTTTGACATCCAGCTTCACGATTCGCTTGCCGAGCAGGCGAATCCAGGCTTCCGGCTGACCATACTTATGATGGTTACCAATATCAAAATAGGCACCGACCCATGGGCTGTTGAAAGAGTCAATAAAGTCCGCATAGGCTTGAGCGGATTGCTCGGGACCGGAAGCCGAATCGTAGAACAGCTGATTCCAGACGTTCTCAATCAGGATGCTGATTCCGAGTTTGGCAGCTAACGGCAGAACTGGAACGATTACTTCATCGATGCGAGGTTTGATCTCATCCCATTTGCCGTCTTTGCCGTGACCAGGTACAAACAGAACCGACGACCCGCCAATCGCTGACGATGTCTTAACGGCAGTGATCAGGTCTTCTCGACATTTCTCCCGCACTGCAGGATCAGGATCGCTGGCACGGCTGTTCCAGTGTGTCGAATCCACGACCCCGTGAATCGGTAGTCCCGTCTGTTTCGAAGCCGCGATCAGTTCTTCATTGGGAGGTCCGCCTGGGGCATCGAGTTCGACACCGTCGTACCCGAGTTCGAGCAGCATCTGGAATTTCTCCAGAACGCTGCCACCTTCGCCGACCATTCCCCACTTAAGAGACTTGTAGATTGGACGACGTGCAGGAGTCGCAATGACAGCTGATGTCGTCGCTGCGGAAATGCTCGTTGTCAGTCCTGGGATCATCGCGATCCCCAGCCCGGCTGGGACAGCGGCTTTCAGGATATCTCGTCGATTCATCGTCATGATTAATATCCTTTAGAAATTCCTGGGACAGGGATGGGGTAACGACCGTTGGCATCTGGAAGAACCGGTGCTTCGGCGGTGAACTCATACGACTTCGGCTGCAATGAGAAGTTACTCGCGAGTGCCTCATCCATGCGGATGACCTGCCCCGAGTAAGTCGCCATACGCCCGAGGATGGTCGTCATCGAACTCATTGCGCCCATTTCGGCTTCGTTGTGCGGAAGTCCTTCGCGGATCGCTTTGAAGAGGACATCGTGCTCAACCTGATAGGGGTTGTTCTTGACGTCACGTGGGACGCGGTACTTCTCACCGTCGAATGTCTCGATAGAGTTCGGTGCGAAGATCGATGCATTCCCCTTCGTCCCGGTGGCGAATGCCGATGAGGTGTTCCAGCAGTTGGGAACGTGTCGACAGGCGCTGAACATTTTGGATCCGTCGGCGAAGGTATATTCGACGTTGTGGTGATCGAAGATGTCGCCATAACGGGCTTCGGTGCGAACTGCACGTCCACCCATTCCTTGCGCTTCGACAGGGAACTGAATCCCTTTCAGCCAGCATCCGATATCAATGTTATGAATGTGCTGCTCGACGATGTGATCGCCAGACAGCCAGCAATAGTAGTACCAGTTGCGTGTCTGGTATTCCATTTCCGACTGACACTGCTCGCGAGTCCGGCGAGGTTCCCAGACGCCGCTGGAGTTGTAGTAAACGCGAGAGAAGAGAATGTCTCCGATGGCTCCGTCGAGCACTCGATTCATGACGTCGACGAAGCGGGCATCGTAGTGGTACATCAGCCCGACGCCGACTTTGAGGTCTTTCTCTTTAGCGATTCGGGTGGTCGCGAGCACCTGATTCACTCCAGCGGCATCGACGGCAACCGGCTTCTCCATGAAGACGTGCTTGCCTTTCTCTACCGCATACTGATACTGGACCGGGCGGAAGCCGGGAGGAGTCGTCAGGATGACCAGATCGACATCGGAATCGATGACCTTCTTGTAAGCATCGAAGCCGCTGTACATCGTCTCGGGTGTGACGGAAATCTTCGCGGTTGGATTTTCTTTAACAGCGGCTTTGATCCCGCTGAGAGCAGGTTCGAGAGCATCGGGAAACAAGTCGCCCATCGCAACGAGTTCGACGTTGCCTTCCGTTGATAGCGCCTGTGCGCAAGCGCCGTTCCCACGGCCACCGCAACCAACCAGACCAATCTTGATCGTATCATTATTGTTCTGCCAGGCGATGGCAGAAAACGCAAGTGAATTCAGCGGGTTCAGAGGATACCTCCCATCGTCTTTGGACAGTCGAACTCCGAGCAGAGAGATCGCAAAATAACGTCTCGATTATACCGACAGGATACGAATCACTCGAAACATCATCCGGCACTTGTGCAAGGTTTTTGCCGAATCGCTGTTCGATGACGCTGTTTCACTGCGCATTCTTTGCGCTAATTTGCTGGTAAGACGTCGTTTTCATGCAAACAAGTATCATCCACATGAAATTCGTATGAGGAGACACGGCAGAATCTGTCGCTGATTGCGTCCTTTTCATCAGCGAACTAAGCTATTGAGCACGTGCCACTGTGAGCGTAAATCAACTCCACATTCTCAATGAATTTCCTGTATGAAGCAGCTTCTAGTCACCGGCTCGTCGGGCCTGATCGGTTCGGAGGTCTGCTTGCATTTTGCTGCCTGTGGCTGGAAAATTCATGGCATCGATAACAACCAACGGGCCGTCTTTTTTGGTCCACTAGGCGATACACGCTGGAATCAGCAGCGTCTGGCAAATTCAATCCGTGAATTCGAACACCATGAGATTGATATCCGCAATCGCGATCAGATTCTGAACTTCATCGCGACGCTGCGTCCCGATGCAATCGTCCATACCGCCGCCCAGCCGAGCCATGATCGTGCGGCGATGATCCCATTTGATGATTTCGACACGAATGCGGTCGGCACTCTGAATCTTCTCGAAGCAGCACGGCGCGCTTGCCCCGGTTCGCCGTTCGTTCATATGTCAACGAACAAAGTTTACGGCGATCGTCCCAATACCATTCCACTCAAAGAACTGGAAACTCGCTGGGAATATGACTCACCGGAGTATCAAACCGGGATCCCGGAAAGCATGAGCATCGATCAGTCCAAACACTCTCTGTTTGGAGCATCGAAAGTCGCAGCCGATGTCATGGTTCAGGAGTACGGTCGATACTTCAACATGCCGACCTGCTCACTGCGCGGCGGATGTTTGACCGGACCGAATCATTCTGGGGTCGAGTTGCATGGGTTTCTCAGTTACCTGGTGAAATGCAATCTCGAAGGACGGACCTATAACGTCTACGGGTACAAAGGCAAACAGGTTCGTGACAACATTCACAGCGAAGACGTGGCAAGATTTATCGCTGCGTTTATTGAGTCTCCCCGCTCTGGCGAGGTCTACAACATTGGAGGCGGGCGCGCAAACAGCTGCAGTATCCTGGAAGCATTCCAGTTAGCGGAGAAGTTTTCAGGCCAGCCGATGCAGTACACCTATGTGGATGAAAATAGAATCGGCGACCACATCTGTTATTATAGTGACCTGCGAAAAATGCGCGAGCACTATCCTGGCTGGAACATTACCGTTTCCTTGGAAGAGACAATCTCACAAATCACACAGGCTTGGAAACATCGCCAGACGTAAGCGATTTTGTTCATTTTCCATCTTACGAAATTCAAGGTCGACAGAATCGCATGAGAGTTCTCATAACGGGCATCTGCGGTTTCGTTGGGTCGACTCTGGCCATGGAGCTGGCCAGGCAGAGTGGTATCTCCCAGATTATCGGCATCGATAATTTCAGCCGTGGCGGAAGTGAAACAAACCGACGTCGGCTGCTTGATCAGGGGATCTCTGTCATTTCAGGGGATATCCGCAATGCCAGCGATGTTGATTCGCTTCCTCAAGCTGACGTTGTCATTGATGCCGCGGCGAACCCGAGTGTTCTGGCAGGAGTCGATGGAAAAACAAGCAGTCGACAGTTGATCGAAAACAATCTCTACGGCACGATCAATCTGCTGGAATACTGCAAACGTCACTCGGCTGCCTTCACCCTGCTGTCCACCAGTCGCGTCTATTCCATTCCGAAACTGGCGCAGCTGAAGATGACGATCAAAGAAAATGCCTTCGTCCCGGATTCGAACCAGGACTTTCCACCAGGCATTTCAGCGAGTGGAGTGACGGAAGCCTACAGCACGTCGCCGCCGGTCTCGCTTTATGGTAGCTCCAAATTCGCCAGCGAACACTTAGCGATCGAGTATGGCTTGTCTTTTGGCTTTCCTGTCTGGATTAATCGCTGTGGCGTATTGGCTGGCCCCGGACAATTCGGACACCCGGCTCAGGGCATTTTCGCATATTGGATTCATAGTTTCCGCGAAGGCAAGCCACTCCGCTATATTGGCTTTGGTGGTTCGGGCTATCAGGTTCGCGACTGCCTGCACCCGCGCGATCTCGTTCCAATTCTCAACTTGCAGTTCGAGGAAGGACTGACTGAGAATAAGCCGTGCATTGTCAACATCTCAGGTGGCATTGAAAATTCCATGTCTCTGGCACAACTGACGTCATGGTGCTCTCAACGTTATCCTGATTCGCCGACCGCCAAATTGCTTGCCGATTCGTGCAAAGTTGGATCACCAAACCAGGATCGTCCGTTTGACATCCCGTGGATGGTTCTCGATTCTCGCCTTGCACAGCGGACATGGAATTGGAACGTCTCGACACCTGTCGGTAAGGTCCTCGAACAAATTGCCGATTACGCAGACCAGCATCCGAATCACCTTCTCCTCAGTCACTAGTAACGAACAACCGAGATCCGTTCCTTCAAGAAGTCCACAACGCATCATGGCTCTTCGCACCTCTCATAAAAACGAACACGACGAGCAGCCCAGACCTCCGCTGACAAGACTCTCGGTTGTTATTCCAGCTCGTGACGAAGAAGGTTGTATCGCGTCGACCGTTGAGCATCTGCATCTTGAACTTCGCTTGAACAACATTCCTCATGAGATTGTTGTGGTCGATGACGGAAGTACGGATACGACGTGGCAGATTCTGACGGACCTCACTGGGAAGATCAAAGAACTTGCTCCCGTACAGAATCTCGAGGACCACGGCTTCGGTCGTGCCATTGTCTATGGCATTGATCACTGCAAAGGGGATGCCGTCGTCATCATGATGGCCGATGAATCCGATGACTGTCGTGACGTCGTGCGATACTGGAAGCTGCTCAATGAGAATTTCGACTGTGTCTTTGGGAGTCGCTTCGTCAAAGGGGGTGGTGTGATCGACTATCCCTGGATCAAGCTTCGCCTGAACCGCATGGCAAACTTCTTCATCAAGACGATCTTTCGGATCAAACTCAACGACACCACCAACGCCTTCAAGGCGTATCGCAAGACGACCCTGGATGGCTGTCGTCCGTTTCTGTCACCTCACTTTAATCTGACCGTCGAACTGCCACTCAAAGCCATCGTTCGCGGATACCGCTGGACGACAATTCCCATTACCTGGCGCAACCGCAGAACAGGCGTTGCGAAACTGAAGATCCGGGAAATGGGGAGTCGGTACTTCTTCATCGTCGCCTACGTCTGGCTGGAAAAGTACTTCAGCCGCGGCGACTACCTACGCCGTCCTGCCGCGATGAAGCAAATGGAGGAAACAACATCCGGTCGAGATCCATTAACATGAGTAACGCGACGGAATCTCATGATGTCGTCAACGCAAAACCGTTGCCCTTGAGCCATCAAATCCTCTTCTGGCTGATGGCCTGCATCCCGGTCATTGTCCTGGTTGCGTTCTTCCTCAAGTTTACCGTCAATGCACCATCGAGCGATGATTTCGATGCGATCCTCGGATTTCTCAATCGCTACTTTCCCGAGAACCGATGGAATGCATTCTTCTCACTCACAGAGCTTCACAACGAGCATCGCATCATCTTGACGCGACTCCTGGCGTGGTTGAATGCGATCCTCTTCGGCAAAGTCTCGTTCACTGGATTGACTGTGATCGCGAATTCTTCTTTGTTATTGCTGACTGGTGTGCTCATTCGTCTGGGGCGAAAAGAGGGGCTGAGAGATTTCTGGTTGATCCCAGTTCTGTCTCTGATTCTCGTCTGTCAGGATAGCAGCAACATGCTGATCGCGATGTTCGGTCTACAGAACCTCATCGTGCATGCCTTTGCAGCGGTTTCATTTCTGACATGGAATCGTTCCCGCCTCTGGAGCGCTGTCTTTGGAACCCTTGCAGTCTGCACGAGTTCCTGCGGACTCTTGGTCTTTCCAATTCTAGCGGCATATGAGATTTACTCGACGATTACCTCGGAGAAGAAAGCCATCGTGTCAGGCTTTCGCCAAGCAGTCACAACGAATGCTGCGTTTCCCCTGTCGCTATGCGTATGTGTCTGGGGGCTTTATTTTTGGGGCTATCATTCGCCGCCACACCATCCCTCGCTCCTGACGGGATTCAAGATTCCACACCGCTTTGCCCAGTACATCGTTCTTCTCATGGGCACGCCTCTCAGCCAGTTCGGGCATCCCATGACGCATGTCATAGGAGTAAGCTTTCTGTGCCTGATGTGTGCTGTCCTGTGGAAATCAGACTGGCGCAAGCATTCCACGCTGATCTGCTTGATCTTCTTCGAGCTCGGAACGATGTTCATCATCGCCTCGGCTCGCTGCGGGTTCGGCTCAGGCCATCCTTATAATACGCGATATCGTATTATCGCACTCACTCTCTGGGCCTGCACTTATCTCCTGGCCGGAGACTTGTTACGCCAGCGTTTGACGTCGGCTCGATTTCTCACGGTTGGCATCTGGCTGGCGAGCCTGGCGATTGTTTTCAATCTGCTGACGGCTCGATATTCAATCCCTGGCTTTCAGAAATTAAGCCAATCGATGAGTGAGCAACTTTCACCTCAGCAAGCCAACTTGCGGACAATCGAGGGCAGCGAGCATTTCTACGAAGTCGCCATCGAGTCGCAGTCAAAAGGACTTTTCCATTGGCAGTATCTGCGACAATCAGACCCAACACCGCAATGATGTTTCATGAAACAGAAAAAGGCAGTGAGATGCACTCACTGCCTTTGAACGCAGAATGACTTCAGACTTAGCTTTCGACTGCATCTGCCTTCGCAGATTTCTGTGCCTTCTTATTCTGCTTATTCCCCTTCGGAGCTTTCTTCGGAAACGGCAGGGCATGAACCCGCTGAGCCCACTCACGCCATTGTTGGGACAGTTCTTTGACCTTCTCCGGTTGCTCGTCAGCAAGATTATGTTGCTCCGTGCGATCTTTGCTGACATCGAAAAGTTCCCAGGCATTCTGTTGCCCCGCTCGGATCAGCTTGAGATTCCCTGACACAGGGCGACAAGTATCATGATGATATTTGGTTTTGAGTCGGGCACTCTCGCCCAGGCGGATGAACCGAGCACTCGACTCTGTGGTCAGATTTCTCACATCAATCAAATGATGACGCGTTGATCCGATCTCCTAAAACTTTGACGAGAACAGTCCGCGTATTATCCTAATGACGCAAATCACGCATTACTTTCAACTTTCCTGTCATTCAATAGTTTTCAAGTCACGTCGATCCCGCATCGCGAACGCTGATCTGCTGGAAGGCGGAAGAGACATTTCGACGCGATGAGTGTATCCTCAATACTTCTATTTCCAACCTTGTCCTCATCAGAAGCATTCTCTGGCGGGCATCACATAAAAAAGACCTAAGAGCCATGTCGATCGATACAACAACACCATTAAGCCAGAACGTCCACCTGCAACGCTGGGTCAAAAAGATGGCCGCCCTTTGCAAACCTGATGCGATCCACTGGGTCGATGGGTCGCAGGAGGAATACGATCAGCTTTGCGAGCAACTCGTCGAAGCAGGGACGTTCACGAAGTTGAATCAGGAAAAATGGCCCGGCTGTTTTCTGGCACGTTCGGATGCCAATGATGTCGCCCGGGTCGAAGATCGGACGTTCATCTGTTCTGCTTCGAAAGAGGCAGCTGGTGAGACCAACAACTGGGTCAATCCGTTTGAGATGAAGAAGAAGCTTCGCGCTCTTTTCAGCGGCTGCATGCGTGGTCGGACGATGTATGTCCTTGCTTTCAGCATGGGGCCGCTCGATTCTCCGATGTCGAAGATCGGAGTTCAGCTGTCCGATTCCCCGTACGTCGTCGTCAACATGCGGATCATGGCCCGGATTGGAACGGATGTCTTCAAGAAGATCGACGAATCGGAAATCCGCGTCGTCCCCTGTATGCACACCGTCGGCGCCCCGCTCAAGCCGGGCGAAAAGGATGTCCCCTGGCCGTGCAATCAAGAGAAGTACATCGTTCACTTTCCTGAGACTCGCGAAGTCTGGAGCTACGGTTCGGGGTATGGCGGGAATGCACTTCTCGGCAAGAAGTGTTTCGCACTTCGAATCGCCTCCGCGATGGCTCGCGATGAAGGCTGGATGGCTGAGCACATGCTCATTCTGGGAGTCGAAGACCCGACGGGCAAGAAGACGTATGTCGCAGCCGCCTTTCCAAGTGCCTGCGGGAAAACCAACTTCGCGATGCTGATCCCGCCCAAGAATTTCTCCGAAAAAGGGTGGAAGATCTGGACCGTGGGTGACGACATTGCCTGGATCAAACCTGGCCTGGACGGACGCCTCTACGCCATCAATCCGGAAGCTGGCTTCTTCGGCGTCGCCCCTGGCACGAGCACGAAGACCAACGCCAACGCCATGGCATCGCTTCGCAAAAATACGATCTTCACCAACGTGGCACTCACTCCCGATGGGGGCGTCTGGTGGGAAGGCATGACCGACGAGCCACCAGCACAGGCGATCGACTGGCAGGGCAAAACCTGGACTCCCGAGATTGGCAAACAGACCGGCGCCAAAGCCGCCCACCCCAACTCCCGCTTCACCGCCCCCGCTTCGCAGTGTCCGACCATCGATCCCGACTGGCAGAAACCGGAAGGTGTTCCGATCAGCGCCATCATCTTCGGCGGTCGTCGTTCGACGACGATGCCACTCGTTTACCAGGCCTTCAACTGGAGCTGTGGAGTCTACATCGGCGCAACGATGGGCAGCGAGATGACCGCAGCAGCTGCGGGTACGATCGGCAAGGTCCGACGAGACCCGATGGCGATGCTCCCTTTCTGTGGCTACAACATGGGTGATTACTTCCGTCACTGGCTTTTGATGCAGCGTTCATTGAGCACAACGCCCCGCATCTTCCACGTCAACTGGTTCCGCAAAGGCGAGGACGGCAAATTCCTCTGGCCGGGCTTCGGCGAGAACATGCGCGTCCTCAAGTGGATCGTTGATCGCGCCAACGGTCACGGCGTGGCCAAGGAAACTCCCATCGGCTGGGTTCCAGGCTACGATGACATCGACTGGACCGGTCTCGACTTCCCGGAGGAGAGTTTCAACGAACTGCAACGCTTTGACCGAGATGCCTGGAGACGGGAAGTCCTGCTCCACGAGGAACTTTTCCTCGACCTCAAGAGTCACCTTCCCAAAGAGCTCATCTACGAACGCGAACTTCTCATTTGCCGAATGTGAGACAATACGCACATTTCGCCTGTTGGAATCTGCTCTTGTCCCAATTGAACTCTTCCAATTGGACAGACCACGCTCAATAATCGCCTGTCTCAATCATCAACGATTCGACAGGCGATTTTTGCGCGTTTATTGAGTGCGACCTTCGGGTCCCATCCGCAGCGTCACACAGTAACTATGAAGTCCATACAAGAGTTTGAAATCGAAAACAGGCACCTCAAGCACGTCCTCGAGGAGCTCGTTCGACTCTCCGATCTCTCATCGCAGTGGGGCAGCCTCGAACCCGAACAGCTCGCAGCAAGCCTGGCGGATGCGATGATCAAGGCGGTCGATCTCGATCTGGTCAGCGTCGCGTTGCGCCGTCATACCGGTCATGACCCGATTCATGTCATCCGCACGATCGGTCAGCCTCTCAGCCAGAAGGACGCGACGTCTCTCCAGAAGGAGATCGACAGGAAACTCACGTCGAGCTCAGACGGATCGACGTTTCGTTTCGATCATTCACTCATCGGTCGTTCTCTTCACGCCACCGTTGTCCCTTTCGGCGATGGTCCGATCAGCGGTTCAATCACCGCCTTTTCTCAACGGTCCAATTTCCCCGCAGACACTGAGCGACTCCTTTTACAGAACGCCTCCCACCAGGCCGAACTCATCCTCCAGCGCTGGCAGGCTGAACACGATCTCCAGCGAGAACGAGATCTTTTGGGGGTGACACTGGAAAGCATCGGCGATGCCGTCATCACGACTGACGTGCAGGGCAAGGTGACCTTCCTCAATGCCGTTGCCCAATCACTCACTGGCTGGCCCTTAAAGGATGCTTTGAATCAGCCGCTGGCATCGATCTTTCCGATTATCAATGAACACTCGCGACAGCCTGTTGCCAATCCGATGGAGCGAGTTCTCCGCGAGGGGATCATTGTCGGCCTTGCCAATCACACACTGCTGATCGCCAATGACGGAACCGAGCGACCGATTGACGATAGCGCTGCTCCTATCCGCGATTCCAACGGCCAACTCATCGGAGCCGTTCTTGTCTTCCGTGATGTAACCGAACAGAAGAAAGCAGAACGCGCACTTCATGAAAGCGAAGAACGCTATCGACTGATCGGCGAAGTCGCCAACGACGCCATCTGGGACTGGGATCTCGTCACGAACCATGTCCTCTGGAATCAGGGAATTCGTTCACGCTTTGGTTATAAAGCTGAAGATGTCGATCCCGATGCGACCTGGTGGGTCAATCATATTCATCCCGATGATCGCGATCGCATTGTCCACGGTATCCATGAAGTCATCGACGGGACCGAAGAGTTCTGGTCCGACGAATACCGGTTTCTGAATGCTGACGGAAGCTCGTCGGAAGTCCTCGACCGGGGACGGGTTCTTCGTGATCACGACGGCCGACCTCTCCGCATGATCGGATCCATGCTCGATCTGACGGAACGCAAACGCACAGAACACATCATCAAGCAAAAGGAAGAACGATATCGATGCCTATTTGAATCAATGGACGAAGGCTATTGCATCATCGAAATGATTTTCAATGAGGATGGTCGTCCTGTCGATTATCTGTTCCTGGAAGTTAACCAGGCGTTCGAGAAGCACACGGGCTTTCACGACGCAGCTGGTAAGCGGATGCGTGATTTTATTCCTGATCACGACGAAAGCTGGTTTGAGATTTACGGCAAAGTCGCAACGACTGGTGAACCAATCCGATTCACCAATGAAGCAACGATTATGCAGCAGTGGTTTAATCTGTATGCATTTCGTGTCGGCGGGCCAGAAAGCCGTCAGGTAGCCGTCCTGTTCAACAATGTCACAGATCAGATCAAGGGCGAACTGGAACGGGAACATTTGCTGAAACTGGTCGATCATGAGCGCGAACGCCTCGACTCTGTCTTCCAGCGTGCTCCCTCGTTCATGTGCGTCACAAGCGGACCGGACCATGTTTTCGAGAGAGCAAACCATCAATACATGAGTCTCGTCGGCCATCGGGACATCGTGGGCAAAACAGTCTACGACGCTCTGCCAGAAATTCGCGGACAGGGCTTTATCGAACTCCTCGACCGCGTCTACGCGACTGGTGAAGCATTTCTCGGCACGAACATGCGTGTCGATCTCCAGCGGGCCTCTGGACTGCCAAATGAGAGCCGCTACATCGATTTTATTTATCAGGCAATTCGCAACACGGAGGGGCAGATCACCGGTATTCTGACCCAGGGAATCGACCTGACCGAACGCAAACGTGCCGAAGCCGCCCTCCTCGAAAACGAACAGCGCTTCCGCGATTTGATCGCGCAAGTCGAAGATTATGCCATCTTTCTGACCGACGAAAACGGACGTCCCACCAGTTGGAACGAAGGGGTTCGTCACGTCCTGGGATTCGAGGAGAAAGAGTTTCTCAATATCGACATCACGACGACGATCTTTACTCCCGAAGATAACGCCCAAGGCGTCGCTGACGCTGAATTGCAGACCGCGAAAGATTTCGGAACGGCTAATGATGATCGATGGATGATGAGAAAGGACAAAAGTCGCTTCTTTGCCTCCGGGACCACAAAATCACTTCGCGACGAGTCGGGACGATTGATCGGCTTCATGAAAGTGATGCGAGATCAAACCAGACAAAAAGAAATGGAAGACGATCTCCGCAGAGTCGCTGCAGACCTGTCGAACGCCAACCGTCGCAAAGATGAGTTTCTCGCCACACTGGCCCATGAACTCCGCAATCCGCTGGCGCCCATCCGCACTGGTCTAGAACTCCTGCGCATGGCGGGAGACGACCAGGCCATGTTTGAATCTGTCCGCCTTTCAATGGAAGAGCAGACTCAGCAGCTTGTCCGACTCGTCGACGATTTACTGGATATGTCGCGCATTACCAGCGGCAAAGTCACGCTGAGAAAAGAGCGCGTCGAACTCGCTGCCATCGTCAAAAGCGCCGTCGAAGCCACCCGAGCTGAAGTCCAGCAGTTCGGTCATCACCTCACCATCACTTTGCCATCCGAAGAAATCCACCTTTTCGGTGATCCAACCCGCCTCACACAAATCCTCTCCAACCTTTTGACCAACGCCATCCGCTACACGCCGCCCGGCGGCAAAATCCAGATCGCTGCTGATCAGGAGGGACAGAATGTCGTCCTCACGGTGACCGATAACGGCACTGGCATTCCGCTCGACATGCAGGATCGCATCTTCGACATGTTCACTCAGATTGACCGCTCCGCCGAACAGACAAACAGCGGCCTGGGCATCGGCCTGACGCTCGTGAAACGCCTCGTTGAAATGCATGACGGTGAGGTCGAAGTCACAAGTGAAGGTGATCACAAGGGTAGTACGTTCCGCATCATTCTTCCTGCCTTGGCTGGACCTTCCAGTGAAAATGAGAAGGCGCGCACAACGGAAGAACAATCGATCGAAGACAGCCGACGCGTGCTCGTCGTCGACGACAACAAATCTGCAGCCACGATGCTCGCCATGGTCGTCAAGATGTTCGGCCAGGAAGTCAAAATCGCTCACGATGGATTGGAAGCAGTCCAGACAGCCGCCGAGTTTCAGCCTCACGTCGTTCTCATGGACCTCGGCATGCCCCGACTCAATGGCTACGAAGCCGCACGCCAGATGCGTCAACACGCCTGGGGCAAAGATATCCTCCTTGTGGCTCTCACCGGCTGGGGACAGGATGAAGACAAAAAACGCACCAAAGAAGCCGGCTTCGATCACCACCTGACCAAGCCCGCCGAACCTTCGGAGATCCGCAAGCTGCTCGCCAGCTATAAGTCGCGCTAAAAAACGCCGGCCGCATCATGCTTTTCAAACGCACTTACGGAGAAGTACACATGTACGCTGGGAAGATTCTCACGTTCGTAGTAACATGAGAATGTCGATCTCACGAGAGAAGGACCAGAATTCTCATAGTCATGCGAAGGATCAGCGGAATGGTGATGTTGAAGTCATTTAAGAGTTTGGGCAGAGCATTTTTCGTCGCGTTGCTTGTTCTTCCTTTCAGCGGAATATTCGCAGCTGACATCAACATCATCTCACCTCAAGATGCCTACGAGCTCATCAATTCAGCCGAGCCTTCCAAACGTCCTCTCGTCATCGATACGCGCGGCGGCTACAAAGACTACTTTCGTGGCCACCTACCGACTTCCCATCATTTGAATTTCGACACGCTGCGCGGTACCGACCAGGGCGTTCCAGTTCAGTATCTGCCAGACGACTTAACGAAAGCTCTGCTGCTCCGCGCGGGCGTCGATAAAGATCGAATACACATCCTCTATGCAACCGGCGAAAAACTCCCTAACGACGAAATTCTCAGCGCCAGTATGGTGGCATTCGTTTTAGAAAAGTATGGCGTCAAAGACATTCGCATCGTCGATGGCGGGATCCCGCAATGGACGGCAGAGAAGCTGCCCGTGACCCAGGAATACTTCGGTAATCCTCCCGGCCATCTTCCAGAAAAAGGTGCCCCGGAAATCGCGTTCACCCTGGAAGAGGTCCTCGCGAACAAAGACAAGCCAGACTCCGTTCTCGTCGATGCCCGTCCTCGGAATGAGTATCTCGGCGACGATGATATCTGGGTTCGCAAAGGACATATCCCCGGCGCCATCAATTTCCACTGGGCCAGGTTGATGGAAGATGAGAACACACATAAGTTCCGCCCTTACTCCGAAACGAAAGCATCGCTCGAAGCAGCAGGCCTGACTCCTGACAAGCAAATCATCGTCTACTGTGGCACATCTCGCGAAGGAAGTCTCCTCCGCTTCTACCTCAAGCACGTCGCCAAGTATCCCAACGTCCGACTCTATGAAGGCTCATGGAAAGAATACGCTTCGCTCAAGCAGTATCCAGCTGAGTTGAAAGAAAACATCGCCAAGTGAGCCAAGAGTCATGATCGTTGTCCTCCTCTTTACCGCCGCTGCTTTTGTTGCCTTCACTAACGGCGCCAACGCGAACTTCAAGGGCGTGGCGTCCCTGTATGGCAGCGGCACAACCACACGGCGTCAGGCACTCCTGTGGGGAACAGCGACGACATTCGCTGGATCAATCGCAGCCGCTTTTCTGGCAGGCGACCTGATCAAATCATTCGGCGGCAAAGGCATCGTTCCCGATACCCTGGCCGACTCGCCTCATTTCACCTGCGCCGTTGCAGTTGGCGGCGCATTGACAAGTTTCCTCGCCACACGCCTCGGCTTTCCCGTCTCGACAACCCATGCGCTCGTCGGCGCCATTCTCGGTGCCGGACTGGCTGGCAGTGGGACCAACATACAATTCGCTGCACTGGGCAAAGCATTTATCTATCCGCTCTTCTTCAGCCCTATCGTGGCAGCCTTCCTCGGCGCATTGGCCTACCTCATTCTTCGCATTCTCAGACTCGCCCCGGATCATCGCACACGTTCACTCGATGTTCTTCACTACCTCAGTGCCGGCGCTGCCAGCTTTGCCCGTGGTCTCAACGATACTCCAAAAATGGTCGCTCTCATGGTCGCCGTCCCCGGGCTTTCGCTTCACTGGGCGTTCGGAATCATTGCCGTCACAATTGCGATCGGCGCCCTTCTTGATGCCGATAATGTGGCGGAAACTCTCGGCAAAAAAATCACGGCGATGAATCCAGGCCAAGGCTTCGCCGCCTCGCTGGTCACCGCAGGTCTGGTGACAACCGCCAGCTTCCACAGCCTCCCCGTCAGCACGACCCACGTCAGCGTCGGCTCACTCATCGGCATGGGTTTGACGACAGGGAAAGCTCATTGGAGGAAGATCGGCGAAGTCCTGCTGGCGTGGGTGAGCACTGTCCCATGCGGCGCACTGCTGGGTGCGGTGGCTTATTTCATCGTGTCGCGGATTTAACCCGGCCACGAAAGTGCGCCAACCGCCACGAACTCATTCACTCCCCTGACGAGACTTCGGCTCATCCGGAGTGTAGCTTGGATCTCCTGCATCAGCTGGCATCGTCTTGTTCCATGCAAAAACAGCGGTCTTGAGTCGATCAGCGACATCCGCATGAGTCTCAACGACGTTCTTCGTTTCCTGCGGGTCAGCCATTAGATCGAACAACTGTGGCTCACTGCCATCGTAATTGATCGTGTACTTCCATTGACCGTCTCGGACCGCTAAGTCTGGGTTATCGTTCCCTTTCTCTCCGGGACGATCAGGGGGGCGACGAAAGAAAATTGGCGCACGCCGGCTTCCAGACGACTTACCGGTCAGCACATCACTGACATCTTCACCATCAAGAGCCTGATCATTCGGAAGAGCAATGTTGGCGATCGAGTACAGCGACCGATTGATGTCGATCGAACTGAAAACGGAGGTCTCATTCGTCTTTCCTGCCGCCCCTTCCGCCATCATGCCAGGTCCCCATGTGATCAGTGAAGAACGAATTCCGCCTTCATACAACCATCCCTTACTGCCACGAAGCTGAGCACTCATCCCAGCCCCCGCTTCCGGGCCATTGTCAGAACAGCAGACGATGAAGGTATTGTCCCGAAGCTTTTCGTCATTTCGAATTCGATTAAACAACGGAGCCAGTTGCTCATCCATCGTATCGAGGACCGAGTGATACAACGCACGCTTATCTTTCCCCCAGCGAGCAACAGGCGGGAAGAACGGCGAGTGAACATCATCCGGCCAGACGTTTACATAAAATGGTCGATCGATAGCCTGAGCCTCGTCGATAAATTCGATCGCGTTGTTGACGAAACCAGAGGTAATTTCTGAACGCTGCATCCATGTGACCGGTCCCCCAATATTGACGGCGTCTTCCCAGATGCGTCCTGGCTCGGTGGAATCAGGTGTCAGAGTCAATGGCAGCAGTTTGGGCCCTTTGCCCTCGAAGTTCGTCAGGCTGCGATCAAAGCCATAGTTCAAAATCAGCGGTGCATTATGAACATCTCGCTGGCCTCCCATATGCCATTTGCCAAAGTGGCCCGTGGCATAGCCGCTTTGCTGGAATGACTTGGCAATCACAGGAGCAGCCACAGGCAGCCATTGAGCCATGCCCCGCGTGTTATTGCTTTTTCGATTATTGAGAAAGGAAGTGATACGCCATCGCTGAGGATATTGCCCCGTCGCGAGCGCGACCCGCGACGGTGAGCAGATCGGTGAATTGACATAAAACTGTGTGAACTTGATCCCCTCGGATGCGAGCCGATCAATATTCTCAGTCTTGACGGCATCACCTCCAAAGCAGGACAAGTCCGACCATCCCATGTCATCGATAAGGACGACGATGATGTTCGGATTCGACGACTTGGCAATCTTTTTGGGCGTTCCAAAAATCTGCTTGGCATCTTTCGTCTGTGTCATCCATTTATCAAGCTGCTTTTGCATCGAGACCAGACGATCAGCGTGCGCTCCATCTTCTGCCAGGTTCTTTTGTTCCCACGGATCATCGGACAAGTTGTAAAGCTCGTCAGCAGGACGTTCCTGATAAGCCTTTACCAGATGCTTGGCGCGAGGATCTTCCATCGCAGAAGTCACCCAGCTTCCCCAGTAACCGCTATCGTCGGCGTTCTTCGTGACGTGTGTCGTATAAAGAAACTCGGGATGAAGATTGCGAATATACTTCCATCCGTCAGCTGTCGTGATCGATCGAATCGGATAGACATTGAAGTCGCCGTCGCCACTGTGTGTCGTCAGAATCTGATCGCGATGCGTCGTCGTCTTTCCGAGTAACACGGGCAGGAAAGATCGCCCATCGATCTGATCACCCGCCTGACCTCCAGCCATCTCGACGAGCGTCGGCAGAATGTCAATCCAGGAAACCATCGCCGAAGTGCGACTGCCTGGCTGAATATGTCCTTTCCAGCTCACAATCAACGGCGTGCGAATCCCATCGTCATAAAGATTCCATTTCCCGAATGGCCATTGAGCACCATGATCGCTCGTATGCAGAAAAGCGACATCTTCGCCCAGCTTTTCTCTGGCAAGATCATAAACCTCCCCAAGCTCATCATCCATATTCTTAATCGCAGCCACGTAGCGCGCACGCCAGCCTCGAGTCGTTTCATTGTCGACGTGATTAGGCGGCATCTTGAGAGACGATGGGTCG
>SXGT01068578.1_pt1 | contig 22003 bp, 18 predicted proteins | sample 3176221 | NCBI WGS metagenome assembly SXGT01 (sample SAMN11356862, study PRJNA531348) | freshwater metagenome | isolation source: freshwater sample F1-120 | place: China: Fuxian Lake, Yuxi | collected 2017-12-25
CTGCCGTTCTACACGCTGGTGCCACCGCAGTCCAGATACCCCGAACTCAGCGGCCACGCGTGGGTGCCGCTGGACGACGAAAACACCTTGTGCATCATGTTTTCGTACCACCCCTCGCAGCCGCTCTATGAAAAGACGCGCAAGCTGTTCGAGGAAGGCCACGCCGGCCGCGAGACCGGCCACGCCAGCGAGCACGCTTTTGCTCCGAAACCCGTCAGCGTGCCGTTTGCGAAGTACTGGACCCGGTTCAACCTGCAGACCGGTTTCCAGTTCAATTACGACGCCCAGACCAAAACCTGGTTCTCCGGCCTGCCGGGCCTGTGGGTGCAGGACGCGGCCTGCCAGTCGGGTGTGGCGCCGATCTACGACCGAAGCCAGGAACACCTGGGCATCAGCGACACCGGCATTGCCATGACGCGGCGCCAGTTGCTGGAGACCGTGCGCAACCTCGAGCAGCGCCAGCAGCGCCCGCCGCGCTACGACGATCCCGAACTCTTCATGGTGCGTGCGGTCTCGCTCACCCTGCCGGCCACTGCGTCGTGGCAGGCCGAGGGCGCCGAGCACATGCGCGCGCGCCTGGGTGCCGATTTCGGCTACGCGCCCTGACCGTCGCGCATGTCCGCTTCGCCCCTCCCGCTTCGGCTGCGCCAGATCCGGCATGAGGCTGAGGACGTCGTCTCACTCGAACTCGTCGCCGCCCACGGCGGACCGCTGCCGGCCTTCAGCGCCGGGGCGCACATCGATTTCCTGCTGCCAGGCGAGAAGGTGCGCAGCTATTCGCTGGTGAACGATCCGGCCGAGACCCACCGCTACGTGGTGGCGGTGCTGAAGGAGCGCGAAGGCAAGGGCGGCTCGATCTGGCTGCACGATCGCCCCCGCGTGGGTGATGTGCTGGAAGCACGGCCACCCGTGAACGACTTCCCGCTGGCCGCCGAGGCCAGCGAGTCGGTGTTGATCGGTGGCGGGATCGGCATCACGCCGCTGATGTCGATGGTGCGCCAGCTCGAACGCGAGGGCCGCGAATGGCGGCTCCACCTGGCTGCGCGCTCGCCGCGGCATGCGGCCTTCCTGGACGAATTGCGCTCGCTCGACGCCGGCCGCGGCCGGGTGGTGCTGCACTGCGGTGCGCGCGACCACACGCGCATGGACATTGCGCGCCTCGTGGCCGACGCACCTGCCGGCGCGCATTTCTATTGCTGTGGTCCTTCGCGCATGATCGATGCGTACCTGGCGGCCTGCACCGCCCTGCCGCCGGAGCGCGTGCACGTGGAGCGCTTTGCCGCCGCCAGCGAAGCCGCTACCGCCGGTGGCTTCGAACTCGTGCTCCAGCGCAGCGGCCGGCGCATCGCGGTGGCACCGGGCAAGACCATGCTCGATGCGTTGCTGGATCAGGGTGTGCAGGTGCAGTACGCCTGCAGCGTCGGCGTGTGCGGCACCTGCATGACCGGCGTGATCGAAGGTGAACCGGACCACCGCGACGAATACCTCACCGAGGAAGAGCGGGCCGACAACCGGCACATCATGATCTGCTGTTCCGGCTCGAAGTCGCCGACGCTGGTGCTCGATCTTTAGGACGGTTTGCCGGTCAGCCACGCCAGACGCACCAGCCCGGTCGACAGTGCCGTGCCGCAAAGAATCACCAGCCCGCAGCCGATCATCAGCGGGGTGATCGCCTCGCCCAGCAGCAGGGCACCGTAGACGAGCGCAAACACCGGGATGAGGAAGGTGACCGTGAGCGCACGCGCTGGCCCGGCCTGCTCGATCAGGCGGAAGTAGAGGATGTAGGCCACACCCGTGCAGAGCACGCCGAGCGCCACGATGGCGGCCCACGCCGTGGACCCGGGCGGACTGGCCGGCCAGAGCCACAGGGCGGGCAACGCCAGGCCACACACCGCGCCGAGCTGGCTGCCCGTGGCGGTGACCATGGAGGGCAGGCCGCCGAGGTAACGCTTGGTGAAGCTGGCGGCGATGCCGTAGCACAGCGTGGCCAGCAGGCAGGCCATCACCGCCCAGGCGGGCGCAATGCCGGAGACGGCGTCGGGCTTGAAGCTGGCCTTGCCACTCGTGAGTGCCACGATGCCCGCAAAGCCGATCACGAGCCCGAGGATGCGCGAGGCGTCGGGCCGGTCCTTGAGCCAGAGCCAGGCAACGAGTGCGCCGAACAGCGGCACCGTGGCGTTCAGGATCGCCGAGAGGCCGGTGGTGATGGCCAGCAGCGCGAACGAGAAGCAGGCGAAGGGAATCGCGGAATTGAGCAGGCCCACGACGAGCAGCGCCTTCCAGTGTTGCAGCAGGATGCGACCCTCGCGCTTCCACAGCAGGATGGGCAGCAAGAAGGCGGCCGCCACGGAGACCCGCACGAAGGCCGTGGGCAGCGCCCCGAAATCCACCACCGACAGGCGCATGAAGAGAAAGGAGGCGCCCCAGATGGCGCCGAGCAGGACGAATTCGACAAGGAGGGCAGGGTTCATGGCGGGAAGTATGCCGATCGGGAGGTCCGCGGCTGCGGGGCATTGATGATGCCTGACGCATCGATTGATGCGTTCACGGGCTCAATGCAGCACCGCGCCCTCCAGCGCGAGCAGCGCGGTCTTGCGTTCCAGTCCGCCCGCGTAGCCGGTGAGTGAGCCGTTGGTGCCGATCACGCGGTGGCAGGGCACCACGATGCACACCGGGTTGCGCCCCACCGCCGCGCCCACGGCGCGCACGGCGGCCGGCTGGCCGATGCGCGCGCTCAGTGCGCCATAGCTGGTGGTGCCGCCGGGCGCGATCTCCCGCAGGGCCTGCCACACGCGCTGCTGAAACGCGGTGCCGCCGCGCAGGTCCAGTGGCAGGTCGAAGGCCATGCGCTGGCCGGCGAAGTAGGCGGCCAGCTGGGACTTCGCCTGCTCCAGCACCGGCACGCCTGTGGCGCGCTGCCAGGGACTTGTGTCCGGCCCGTGGCGCTGGCCGTCGAACCAGACCCCGCTGAGGCCCTGGGGCGTGGCCGCCAGCACCATGGGGCCGAGCGGCCCCTGCCAGTCGGTGAAAACCGTGTCGGGATCGTGGGTCATGAAGCATGTCCTCGGGTGTCGTTGGTGGTCGCGATGCCGCTCGTCCAGGCGCGGATCACGGCATAGCTGCGCCAGGGCTTCCACACGGTGGAGGCCGCTTCGGCCAGGCGTGCGGCCTGTTTGTGATGCTGCACGCCCATGACCTTGTGCAAGGCCACGTCGCCTGCGGGGAATGCGTCGGGCCAGCGCAGCGCTCGCATGGCGATGTACTGCGCCGTCCAGTCGCCGATGCCCGGCAGTTCCTTGAGCGCGGCGATGGTGGCAGGTACGTCGGCACTGCCGTTGAGCGACAGTCGTTGCCCGGCCACCGCCTGCGCCAGCGCCACGATGGCGGCCTGGCGCTGCCTGACGATACCGAGCTGCCCCAGCGCGTCGCCGGCGGCTCCGGCGAGCACCTCCGGCGCGGGGAACAGGCGCGTCAGTTCGGGATAAGGGGTGTCGATGGCCTCGCCGAAGCGGTCCACCAGGCGTTGTGAGAGCGTGCGTGCGGCCGCCACCGTGATCTGCTGGCCGAGCACCGCGCGCACCGCCAGCTCGAAACCGTCGATGGCGCCCGGCACGCGCAAGCCGTCGCCCTGCGGAAAGGCACCGTGCAGCACGGCGTTGATGGCCGCCGGGTCGGCGTCCAGGTCGAGCGCGGCGCGCACCCGGTGGATCACCTGCGGCAGCACCTCACGCAAGGAATCGCCGACCCGCAAGAGCACCTGGTTGCGCGCTTCGTCGAAGTCGGCCACCAGCCAACCGGTGTGCACCTGTCCACCGGCGGGCAGGCGGCAGGTCTGAGCGAGCTGCAAGGGTCCGCTGCCGTCGACGCGCACGAAGCCGGTGCCCTGGATCAGCCGCAGGCGCATGAAGGCGAGCAGGGCGCGGGCGTCCAGGGGCGGGCGGTAGCCCAGCCGAACCGTCGCGCCCCCGCTCTGATCGGTGTCCCGGCGCGAGGGCGCCTGGCGGCGCATCTGCGTGGGGTTGAGCCGGTAGTGGCCGAGAAAGGCGGCGTTGAACCGGCGCACGCTGGCAAAGCCGCTGGCCTGCGCCACCTGGGTCACCGGCAGGTCGGTGTCGGCCAGCAGCTGCTTGGCGGTGAGCAGCTTGCGCGTCTGGAGGTATTGCAGTGGCGAGACCCCGAGCTGTCCTTCGAACACGCGGCGCAGGTGCCGGTCGCTCACGCCGAGCCGTGCGGCCAGCCGCTCGCTCATGGCGACCGCCTCGTCGGGATCCGCCCAGTTCAGTGGGTCGTCGAGCCAGCGCGTGGCCTGCTGGACCAGGATGGTGGACGCGTCCTCGGTGGACCAGTGCCGATCCAGCGGCGCGAGTTCGGGCCGGCAGCGCAGGCAGGGGCGAAAACCCGCGCGCTCGGCCTGCGCCGCGTGCTCGAAGAACCGGCAGTTCTCCCGCCGGGGCGTGCGCACCCGGCACACCGGGCGGCAGTAGATCCCGGTGGAGGTGACGGCGGTGAAGAAGCGGCCATCGAAGCGCGCGTCGTGCGCGCACAGGGCGCGGTAGCAGGCGTCGTCGTCGATCGGGGCGGGGTGGTGCATGGGTGCCATGTTAGGCGCTGTGGCGGTGTTCGACTGGCCGTTTCCGGACATATGCCTCACCAGGCGCGACGCACCCCCTCCTACAATGTTTTTTTCAAGTTCACAGGGATCCCTCATGCAAGTTGCTGCGTCCATCTTCAAGGCCTACGACATCCGCGGCGTCACACCGACCGATCTGAACGAAGGCGTGGCCGAGGCCCTGGGGCTGGCCTTCGGCACGCAGGCGATGGCGCTGGGCGAGCGCACCGTTGCGGTCGGGCGCGATGGTCGCCTGAGCGGGCCGGCACTCTCGGTGGCCCTGATCCGCGGGCTGGTCGCCGCCGGTGTGGACGTGATCGACATCGGCATGGCCACCACGCCGCAGCTGTACTTTGCCGCGAGCACCCTGTGCACCAGCGGCATCCAGATCACGGGCAGCCACAACCCGCGCGACTACAACGGCTTCAAGATGGTGCTGGGTGGCCGCGCGATCTACGGCGAAGACATCCAGGCGCTGCGCCGCACCATCGAGGGCGAGACCCACCAGCGCCAGGACGGTGGGCGCGTGCGCCTCATCAACGTGTCGGCGGCCTACCAGGCCCGCATCGTGGGCGATGTGAAACTGGCGCGACCGATGAAACTGGTGGTGGATTGCGGCAACGGCGTGGCCGGGGCGTCGGCCCCGGCGATCTTCCGTGCGCTGGGCTGCGAAGTGATCGAACTGTTCAGCGAGGTGGACGGCAATTTTCCCAACCACCACCCGGATCCGAGCAAGCCCGAGAACCTGCAGGATGTGATTCGCACGCTGCGCGAGACGGATGCCGAACTCGGTCTGGCCTTCGACGGCGACGGCGACCGCCTGGGCATCGTCACCAAGGACGGCGCGACCATCTACCCGGACCGGCAGATGATCCTGTTCTCACAGGATGTGCTCTCGCGCGTGCCGGGCGGCGACATCGTGTTCGACGTGAAATGCTCGCAGCGGCTGGCCCCGGCCATCGAAGCGGCCGGTGGTGTGGCGCACATCTACAAGACGGGCCACTCGTTGATCAAGGCGCGCATGAAGGAACTCAACAGCCCGCTCGGTGGCGAGATGAGCGGCCACATCTTCTTCAAGGAGCGCTGGTATGGCTTCGACGACGGCACCTACGCTGGCGCACGCCTGCTGGAGATCCTGAGCCGCAGCGCCAATGCCAGTGAGGTGCTCAACGCCCTGCCCACCAGCTTCAGCACGCCCGAACTCAATGTGGCATGCGCCGAGGGCGAACCCCACGCGGTGGTGGAGAAACTGGTGGCGCTGGCGAAGTTCGACGCACCTGCGAAGGTGTCCACCATCGACGGCGTGCGGGTCGACTGGCCCGATGGCTTCGGCCTGGTCCGCGCTTCCAACACCACGCCGGTGCTGGTGCTGCGTTTCGAAGGACACACGCCCGAAGCCCTGCACCGCATCGAGGCGGCCATGTTGACCTTGCTGCGTCTGGGCAAGCCCGACGCCGTGGTGGGTGCCAGCGCGCACTGAGTTCGTTCCTGCAAGCCCGGACTCGACGGGCAGGAATGCGAGGAATCACCCAGGCAAGTGAGACAGAACGCGGGAGATCACCGCTTCTGCCTGCGGGTCCACCAACGCCTCCGCGTCGGGCTCACGCGGCTGGACCCACGCCGATTCCACCGACCGAACGAGGTCGTCTGCGCTGTGCACCAGCGAGCTCTGGCCCAACGTGTCGAGTCGCTCGTAGCTCTCTGAGAAGTTCCACACGTTCGGCCCGTGCAGCACCGCGCAGCCCAGCGCCAGCGGCTCGTGCGGGTTGTGCCCACCCACCGGCGCGAACGAGCCCCCCATCAGCGCGATGGGTGCGAGCCGGTACCAGAGACCCATTTCGCCAATGCTGTCGGCCACGTACACGCTGGCATCACCGGGCAGCTGGGCGCCAGCGCTGCGCAAGGGCGCGTCCCCGGCCAGCGTGGCCACCTCCGCGCCGCGTGCGGGCGCGCGAGGCGCAATCAGCAGCAAGGCACCGGGCTGCCGGTGGCGCAGGGTCTCGTGGGCTTGCAGCGCCAGCGCTTCTTCGCCCGGGTGGCTCGACGCCACCAGCCACACCCGCCGGGCGCCCAGGGCGTCACGCCAGGCCGCCAGTTCGTCAAGGTCACAACCCAGCGCCGGCACCAGCGACTTGATCGTGCCGCTGACCGTGATGCGCTCGCGCGGTGCGCCCAGGCTCACCAGCGCCTGCACCGTGGCATCGTTCTGCGCGAACAGGTCGCGAAAGCCGGGCAGCAGGGCCTGGTAGAGCCAGCGGCCCCAGCGCCTTCTGGCCAGCGATTCAGGCGAAAGCCGTGCATTGACCAGCACACGCGGAATGCCGCGCGCATCGGTGCCCGCAATCAGCGCGGGCCACAGGTCCATCTCGCACCACACGGCGAGCGACGGCCGCCAGTGGTCGAGGAAGCGGGCCACGGCCTCCGGTGTGTCCACCGGTGCGAACTGGTGCTGGCAGCGCGCGGGCAGGCCGGTGCGCTTGAGCGCGTCGCCCGATGTGCGCGCCGTGGTGGTGATGAGAAAGCTGCACCCGGGCCGCAGCGGCGCCAGGCGCGCAAACAAACCGGCCAGCGCCATGGCTTCGCCCACGCCGACCGCATGGCCCCACACCACCGTGCCCTCGGGTCGGTCTGCGTATTCACTGCCGAGCTTCTGCCGCACGCTGCGCGGTGTTTCCTTGCCGCGCTTGAGGCGACGCGCCAGTCCGCTGCGCCACACCGGCGCCAGTGCGGCCGCCAGGCCCAGATAGAGCTTCAGCGCCCAGGGCTGGCGCGTGGCACTCACCCGTGGGCCTCCAGCCAGGGCACCAGCGTGGCCATGTGTTTTTGCGTGGCCCCGCCGTGTTCGGCGTAGAACGCCTCGGCGCCGGCAATGGCCGCCGCATAGTCGTCGGGCGACGTCAGCAGCTTCACCAGGGCATCGGCCAGGCCCGCAATCGTCGTGTGTTGCTGGAGCACGCCCGCCGCCAGCGCCTCCACGCCCGGGTACTCGATGCCCCAGATGCTGTGGCCCACCATCACCGGCTTCTTCAGCGCCAGCGGCTCGATGACGTTGTGCGCACCCAGTGGCACGAAGGACGCGCCGACCACCACCACCTGCGAGAGCGCGAGGTAGAAATACATCTCGCCCAGCGAATCGCCCAGCAGCACGTCCACGCTGGCCATGTCGGGGGCGTCGGAGGTGGGCGCCAACGTGGCGTCGAGCATGCGACTGCGGCGCGACACCTTCAAGCCTGCGGCCTCCAGCAGGTCGGCCACGGTGTCGAAGCGCTGCGGGCTGCGCGGCACATACACCACCAGCAGGCGCGGCAGTCCCGCCTGAGCGAGACCGGCCTGCACGCGCGCCACGGCGTCGACGAACTGTTCGTCCTCTCCCACGATGGCGCTCGCAAAGCACAGCACGGGCCTCCCGTGCGGCACGGCGGTCGCCAGATTCCAGCGTGTGTGCAGCGCGTGTGCCGCAGCGATGTGCGCCGCTGACACCGGCAGGTCGAAACGGGTCTCACCGGCCACCACCACGCGTTCGCAGCCGACGTCGCGAAAGCGTTGCGCGTGCGTTTCCGATTTGCACAGCACCAGTTCGTAGGCCTGAAAGATGCTGGCGCGAAAACCGCCCCAGCGGCGATCGCGCTCGATGCTCTTCTTCGGGTACTGCGCGTTGGCGATGCACAGCGGCACGCGCTGACGGCGGATGGTGGCGAGCAGCACCGGCCAGGTGTCGATCTCGGTCATCATGGCCGCGCGTGGGCGCACGCGGCGAATGAAACGGCGCACCGCCCAGCCCAGTTCGAGGGGCACGAAGGACACCTGCAGGCGTCCCTGCGCCATCGCTTCTCCGAACAGCTGACGGGCCGCTGTGCGGCCCGCCGGCGTGAGCGTGGTCACCCACACCGGATACCCCGCCGCGAGCAGGTCACGCACCAGGGGTGCTGCGCCACGGATCTCACCCATCGAGGCCGAGTGCACCCACAGGGGACGGTCGACCCCGTGCTCGACCGCGCCAAAGCGCTCGCCCCAGTGCTGTCGGTACAGCGGCTCACGGCGGCCACGCCGCCACAGGAACAGCAGGAAGAACGGCAGCAGGAGGTGCCACAGCAGCTCGTAGACCGCGATCATGGCCGACACGCGCCAGCCGGGCGGAAACGGACGCGGCAATGGGCGGTGGGGCTGGGGCTGGGCCATCGTTGGTTGCGGGAGGTGCGCTGGCCGGAAGCCCGGCGGAAGGCATTCAGTATAGTTACGCACCTCCACCCGCCATCCCCCGCGCGGGCGCATGCCGCACCCACAGGAATCCCACCATGTCCCTTCCATCTCCGGCCTGGACCGCGGTCATCCCGCTGCGCGCCGGATCCAGGGGCCTGCCCTCCAAGAACATCCTTCCGCTGGCCGGCAAGCCGCTGTACCGCCATGCGCTCGATCAGGCCCTGGCGGCGGGCGCGGCCCGCGTGGTCATCACCACCGACATGCCCGACGTGCTCTGGGCCGAGCTGCCGGCCGAGGTGACCCTGGTGGAGCGCCCGGCCGAACTCGCGGGTGACCACGTGCCCATGGCGCCGGTGTTGCAGCACGCGCTGGAAAGAGCGGATGTGCACGGCACCGTGGTGCTGCTGCAGGCCACGTCGCCACTGCGCACCCCGGCGGACATCCAGTCGGCGCTGGGTGTTTTTTCTGGCGGCTATTTCGAACTCGTGATGTCGGTCACCGAGGCCGATCGGGGTGTGCTCAAGTGGGGCACACTGCGGGGCAACCGGTTCCAGCCCTTGTCGGACCCCGCGCACTGTTTTGCCAACCGCCAGAGCCTGCCAGCGGTGGTGCGCCCCAACGGCGCGATCTATGTGCTCGACGCCGACTGGTTCGTGCCCCGGGGCAGCTTCGTCTCCGAACGCATTGGCGTGCTGCCGATGCCGGTCGACCGCAGCCTCGACATCGATTCGCTGGAAGACTTTCAGCGCTGCGAAGCGCTCCTGAAACCGATTGGCTCCTGAAGGAAACCCATCCATGAAGATCGCCCACCGCGAGATATCGAGTGCCCACCCCCCGCTGGTGGTGGCCGAGATCGGCATCAACCACGGCGGCAGCCTCGATGTGGCCAAGGGCATGGTGCTCGCGGCGCACCGCGCCGGCTGCGAGATGGTCAAGCACCAGACCCATTTCGTCGACGACGAGATGACCGACGAAGCCAAGGCGATCTTTCCGCCCAACGCCGACAAATCGATCTGGGACGTGATGGCCGAATGCGCGCTCTCGAAAGACGACGAGATCGCGCTCAAGAAATACGCCGAGTCGCTCGGCATGATCTACATCTCCACGCCGTTCTCGCGCGCCGCGGCCGACTTCCTCAACGACATCGGGATTGCGGCCTTCAAGATCGGTTCGGGCGAATGCAACCACGTGCCGCTGATCCGCCACATCGCCAGCTTCGGCAAGCCGGTCATCATGAGCACCGGCATGCAGACCATCGACGGCATGAGGCCTTCGGTGAAGGCGCTCGACGAGGCCGGCATCGACTACGCCCTGCTGGAGTGCACCAACCTCTACCCCTCGCCGCCGGAGATCGTGAGCCTGCAGGGCATCACCGAGCTCAGGCATGCGTTCCCACGCGCGGTCATCGGCTTCTCCGACCACAGCATCGGCCCGGAGATGGCGATCTCCGCGGTGGCGCTCGGCGCCTGCATTCTCGAGCGCCATTTCACCGACACCCGCTACCGCAAGGGCCCGGACATTTCCTGCTCCATGGACCCGGCCGAGCTGAAGTTCCTGATCGACCGGTCGCGCGAGATCCACACCGCGCTGCGCAACCCCAAGGTGCGCACCGCGCCGGAGGAAGACGTGTACCGCTTCGCGCGCGGCTCCATGGTGGCCGACCGCGACCTCTCGGCCGGCCACGTGATCACCGCCAGCGACATCTGGGCGCGCCGCCCCGGCTCGGGGGAGATATCGGTGCAGCACTTCGACCGGCTGGTGGGCGCGAAGCTCACGCGCGCCGTCAAGCGCAACCAGCAGCTGCTGTGGAGCGACCTCGACGGCGTCCAGCCGCTGGCGAACAGCTGATGGACCGCAAGCTGCTTTTCGTCACCGGCACACGCGCCGACTTCGGCAAGCTCGAGCCGCTGGCGCTGGCCGCACAGAAGGTCGGTTTCGGCATCAGCTTCTTCATCACCGGCATGCACATGATGCGGCGCTACGGCGAGACCCGGCTGGAGGTGCGGCGCTTCCCGCAGGCCGAATTCTTCGAGTTCGTCAACCAGCGCGAAGGCGATGCGCAGGATTTCATCCTGTCCAAGACCATCCTGGGGTTCTCCGATTTCGTGCACGAACACCGGCCCGATCTGGTGGTGATCCACGGTGACCGCGTCGAGGCGCTGGCGGCGTCCATCGTCTGTGCCATGAAGTACATCCCGTCGGCCCATGTGGAGGGCGGCGAGGTCTCGGGCACCATCGACGAAAGCTTTCGTCACTGCAACACCAAGCTGTGCTCCCAGCACTTCGTGAGTTCGGAAGAAGCGCGCCAGCGGGTGCTGGCGCTGGGAGAGCCTGCCGACCGTGTGCACAACATCGGCTCGCCCGAACTCGACACGCACGCATTGCCCTCTGGTGTCACGCTGGCGCAGGTGAAAGAGCGCTACGCCATTCCGTTCGACGACTACGGCATCGCCATCTTTCATCCGGTCACCTCGGAGGCCGACACCATGGGCGCGCAGGCACAGGCGCTGTTCGCGCGGCTGGAAGCCAGCGGCCGGAACTTCGTGGTGATCTCGCCCAACAACGATCCCGGCACGGAAGACATCTTCGCCGTGCTGGACCGTCTGCCGCCCGAGCGCTTCCGGCAGATCCCCTCGATGCGTTTCGCCTATTTCTCCGAGCTCATGCGCCACGCCTCGGCCATGGTGGGCAACAGCAGTGCCGGTGTGCGCGAAGCGCCGTTTCTCGGCGTGCCGAGTCTGGATGTGGGCACGCGCCAGAACAATCGCGCCAGCGGACCTTCGATCACCGCCTGCGCCGCCAGCGACAGCGCGGTGATCGACCGTTTCCTGAGCGAGACCTGGGGACAGCGCCTGCCGGCCGACACCACGTTCGGCAGCGGTCACGCCGCAGAAGGCTTCGTGGCGGTGCTGCGAAATCCCGCCTTCTGGCACCAGCCCCTGCAGAAGGCCTTTGCCAGCGAGTGATGGTGAGCGCCGCTTCCGCACCCACGGTCCTGCACCGCTTCCAGTCCTCGATGGACGTCACCGCCCGGTGGGCGGCCGTGGCACTGCTGCTCGGCGCGCCCACTTCCATCGCGCTGGTCAACATCTCGGTGCTGCTCATCCTGGTCGGCTGGCCGCTCTCGGGCCGCTACGCCGAGAAATGGGCGCTGATCCGCCAGCACCCCATCACCGGGCCCAGCCTGCTGCTGTTCGCCCTGGTGCTGGTGGGCATCCTGTACACGGAAGCGCCGCGCTCCACCATCGGCAGCCACCTGTACGTGTACAGCAAGTTCCCGATGATGCTGATGCTGATCACGCTCCTGCACGAGCCACACTGGCGCAACCGTGCCCTGGTCGCTTTTGCGGTCGGGTCGATGATCACGCTGGTGTCGACCTACGCCAACATCTGGGTCGAAGTGCCCTGGTCGGACTCCCACACCCGCGGCTTCGGCGTGAGCCACAACATCTTCAACGACTACATCGCGCAGGGCCTGGCGATGTCCTTCTTCACCGCACTCGCGGTGGTGTATGCGCTCGAAGCCTCGCAACGGCGCAAGCGCATCGCGTGGTCGGTGGTGACGGTGTTCGCCGTCTTCAGCATCACCCACCTGCTGCAGGGGCGCACCGGGCAGGCGGTGTTGCTCGCCATGTTCTGCGCACTGGCGCTGGTGTCGGTGCCGGTGGTGTGGCGCTGGCGCGCCCTGGCCACCGTGCTGCTGTTGATGGTCGTGCTGTTCGCCTCCTCGCCGCTCCTGCGCCAGCGTGTCCTGTCCGCGTTCAGCGAATTCAGCCTCTATTTCGATGGCGGCGTGGTCAGCACCTCCATCGGCGCGAGGCTGGACATGTGGAAGAACGCATGGGAAATGTTCGTGGCCAGTCCGTTGTGGGGACATGGCACGGGCGGCTACCGGGTGTATTCGCTCGCGTACTACAACGATGTCGGGCAGTGCTCCGTGTCGTGTGTGCATCCGCACAACCAGTTCCTCTTCTTCGCGGCCGAACACGGCCTGATCGGTGTGTTGGCTTACGTGTGGCTGTTGCAGCGCGCACTCGCGGCCGGACTTTCCCAGCAAGGGCGCTACCGGCTGCTGGCGGTGGCGTTCATGGCCATCCTTCTGGTCGACAGTTTCATCAACGGACCTTTCTGGGTGACCACCGAGCGGCACTTCTTCGCATCGATGATGCCCTTGCTGCTGGCCGGCTGGCAAAGCAAGGCCACGCCCGAGCTTGGGAGGTGATCATGCGCACGATCCCGCGATGGAAGATCGAACGCGAACTGGAGACGCTGCGCCAGCAGATCCAGGCGCTGCCCGAGCGATGGATCGGACCTGCGCGCCAGCGCCGGCTCGACGCCCGTTTCCCTTCGGACTACCGCATGCTGAACGGCGCGGCGCCGCTCACGCACAAGGTCTCGATCTTCCTGGTGTACCAACCCAAGGGCATGGCCGCCTCGGTGCTGGCCACCTGCAGGCACCTGACCCGGCGGGGCTACGCGGTGATGCTGGTCTCCAACGCGCCCGTGTCCGCAGCGGACCAGCAGGCCCTGGGCGCGAGTGTCTGGCGCTTCGTGGAGCGACCGAATTTCGGTTACGACTTCGGCGGGTACCGCGATGGCATCCGGCTGCTCTGGCACTGGTCGGTGGCGCCGGAGCACCTCGTCATCCTCAACGACAGCGTGTGGTTTCCTCTGGACGACAGCGAAACCATGCTGGCGTCCATGGAGCGGTCGACGGCGGGTTTCATGGGCGCGCTGCGGCACGTGGACCAGGACCAGGCCGAATCCGAACACGCCGGGATCTTCCTGTCGTATTTCCTCCATCTCAAGCGCCCGGTGCTGACCTCGACGGTGTTCCTGGACTACTGGAACCACTACGTGGCCACGAGCAACAAGTACCTCACCGTGAGACGGGGCGAGCGGGGTTTTTCCCGCACGCTGTTTGCCGCCGGCGTTCCCAGTGAGGGCGTGTATTCGCGCGATCGCCTGCTGGCGGTGCTGGCGCGGCAGCCGGTGGAGGCGCTCGTCAAGACGCTGAAATACGGCGCCTACACCGATCTCCCGCTGGAGCAGGAGCGCGACGAACTGCTGGTGGCCGGGGAACGCGACGCGCCCTGGCGCGCCCGGGCGATGGCGCACATCGAGAAGGTCACGGCCCGGCGCAATTTCCATTCGTCGTTCTGCTACGCCAGCATGGCGCTGCTGGGCGTGCCCTTGCTCAAGAAGAACCGGGGGGAACTGCAGGTCCGCATGCGCCGGCAGTATGTGCGCGCGGTCGAGGCAGGCGATCTGCCCCGCCCGGACACCGCCACGTTCCAGGAGATCGTGGCCAGTGTGGCGGCTTGAGCCTCAGGGCGCGAGCAGCGAATTCACCGGCAGCAGATCCTCGGGCACCAGCCGGCCGCTGGCCTGGCGCAGGCGCAGGCTGCCGAGCAACACGTTGTAGCGCGCCTGGGCCAGGTCGCGCTTGGTCTGGAACAGCTGGCTCTGCGCGTTGAGCACGTCGATGTTGATGCGCACGCCCACCTGGTATCCCAGGCGGTTGGCATCCAGTGCGCTCTGGCTCGAGGCTTCCGCCGCTTCCAGCGCCCGGACCTGACTCTGACCCGACACCACGCCGAGATAGGCGCTGCGCGTTCGGAGGTCCACACCGCGGCGCGCCGCTTCCAGATCGGTGCGTGCCCTTTCCTCGAGCGACAGCGTCTCCCTCACGCGGTTCTGGATCGCGAAGCCGGCAAAGATCGGCATGTTGAGCTGCACGCCCACGCTGGCGTTGTTGGTGCGCACGTTGCCGGGCACGAAGGCCACGTTCGACGGCGCACGTGCCACCTGGTACTGCGCCACCAGGTCGACCGTGGGCTTGTGACCGGCCTCGGCCTTGGCCGTTTCCAGTTGGGCGATCTCGAAGGCGCGCGTGGCTTGCAGGATGGTGGGATGCGCGTCGTCGGCCAGGTTCACCCAGGCTTGCGGATCGGCGGGCACGATCGCCGGCAGCGCCACCGGTGCGACCAGGGGGCGGGGCGTGACACCCGGGCGCCCCACGAGCTGATCGAGCGTCAACCGCTTCACACGCAGGTCGTTCTCCGCCGCGATTTCCTGTGCCAGCACCAGGTCGTACTGCGCCTGGGCTTCTCGGGAGTCCGTCACCGTGGTGGTGCCGACCTCGAAATTGCGCTTGGCGGCTGCGAGCTGTTCGCCCACCGCGGTTTTCTGTGCCTGCACGAAGGCCAGCGTGTCCTGGGCGGCCAGCACATCGAAGTAGGCCTGCGATGTGCGCAGGATCAGATCCTGCTCGGCCTGCGTGAGTCGGGCCCTGGCCTGGTCGATGGACAACTGCGCCTGTTCATCGGCAAGCTTGTTGACCGGGCGGTAAAGCGGCTGGCTGGCCGAGACGCCGGTGCTCTGGCTGTTGCTGGTGGCGTCGAGCAGGGGGTTGCTGGCATCCCGGCGCGCCCAGCTGGCGGCTGCCGCCAGCCCCACTTGCGGGAGCAGGCCTGCGCGGGCCTGTGCAGCGCGCGCCAGGTCGGCTTCGTATTGCGAGCGTGCGGAAAGATAGGTGGCGTCGAAGCCCCGAGCAGCGTCGAACAGTTCCACCAGGCTCTGGGCCTGTGCGCTCGTTGCGGCGCCGAGCATCACCAGCGCCCACAGCGCCGTGCGGCGAAAGGCGGTCAGGCCGCGTCGTGCGTTGGCGGGCGGGGCATTCGGAGCGTTCATGAGAAAAGTCCTTAGAAACAAGGCGATGCGTTTCGGTGCCGCGCGACTCAATAGACCGGCACGGCCGGGTCGAACTCCTGCGACCAGGCGTGAATGCCGCCGTGGATGTTGACCACGTCGGTGAAGCCGTTCTGAAGCAGGAACTGCACCACTTGTGCGCTGCGTGCGCCGTGGTGGCACAGGCAGGCGATGGGGCGGGTGCGGTCGAGTTCGAGCAGGCGTTCCGGCACGCTGCGCATCGGCATGGCGACCAGCTCGAAGCCTTCGGGCCGGACCGAGGCGGTCTGCAGCTCCCAAGGTTCGCGTACATCGAGCACGACGGGCAACGCGTTCGCAGGGGCGAGCTGCAGCCAGTCCTGAAGCTGGGCGGGATGGATGGATTTCATGGGTCGGTCGGTGGAGCGGAATGCATCAGAAACGGAAGCCGGACGGCTGCGGAAAGTTCCGCAGGCGCGGTGCCACCGTGTCCCACGGCTGTTCGGTCTGGAAGGCGGCTTCGCCCGTGCGCGTGACGATGGTGGCGCGCATCATGGGCTCGGAGCCCACGATGGCGGCCAGGCGACCATCCTTGGCCAGCAAGGCGAGCAGGGCGGGGGGCACTTCGGCCACCGAGCCGCTGAGCAGGATGGCGTCGAACGGGCCGTGGGCCGCACAGGCCGCAAAGCCATTGGCGGCCGCGTCGGCTTCGCGCACATCGACGTTGTGAATGCCCGTGGCTTGCAGGTTCTGCTGCGCCTTGCGCGCGAGTTCGGGGTTGATCTCAAGCGACACCACGCTCCTGGCCAGACTCGCCAGCAAAGCCGCCATGTGGCCGCTGCCGGTGCCCACTTCGAGCACCTTGTCGGTGGGCTTGAGCGCGAGGTCCTGCAGCAGGCGGGCCTCGACCCTCGGCGCCAGCATGGCTTCGCCGTCCACCGCGGGGTGCGTGAGCGGCAGTTCCAGATCGGCGAACGCCAGCGCCTGGTGGCCGGGCGGCACAAACGCCTCGCGCGGCACCGTGGCCAGCAACGCCAGCACGCGCCCGTCGAGCACTTCCCAGGGGCGGATCTGCTGCTCGATCATGTTGAAACGCGCCTGGCTCAGGCTCATGGACGAGGGGGCGGGGGTGGCAGTGGTGGGCGTGGTCATGGCGTCGACTCTGTTGGGGCGGGTGTGGGAGATGGTGACAAGCGCAGGATTCTAAGGAGTGGTGTGTGCCGCGCCCGGGTGAGAGGGGGCCAGGCCGAGCCGGCGGCGGAACCAGGCGGCAAGATCGTCCATGTAGCAGTACACCACCGGCACCACCACCAGCGTGAGCAGGGAGGACGTGATCACGCCGCCGATGACAGCCTGCCCCATCGGTGCACGCTGTTCGGAACCTTCGGTCAGCGCGAAGGCCAGCGGCACCATGCCGAACACCATGGCCAGCGTGGTCATGAGAATCGGGCGCAGGCGCACGCGCGCGGCCAGCAGCAGCGCGGACTCGCGGTCGAGCGGCGGCCCGCCAGCGCGGCCTTCGCGCGCGCGAATCGCAAAGTCCACCAGCAGGATGGCGTTCTTGGTGACCAGGCCCATCAGCAGCACGATGCCGATGACGGAGAACATGCTCATGGTCGAGCCGAACATGAGCAGTGTGAGCACCACGCCGATCAGCGTGAGCGGCAGCGAGGTCATGAGGGCGAGCGGCTGGAGGAAACTCTGGAACTGGCTGGCGAGGATCATGTAGATGAAGATGATGGCCAGCGCCAGCGCCGAGAGCGCGTAGCCGAAGGACTCCTGCATGTTCTTGGTGGAGCCGCCGAACTCGTATCGGTAACCCGGCGGAAACGCGATGCCGTCGAGCACCTGTCGGATCTCGGTCGAGACCTCGCCGGGCGAGCGCCCGTACACGTTGGCGTTGATCGCCACTTCGCGGTTCAGGTTGCGGCGGTTGATCTGGTTGGGCCCGGTGGCGTCCACCACGTCGGCCACCTGGCCCAGGCGCACCACGCGCGCGGTGCCGTCGGCGGCGGTGCCCACCATGAAGGGCAGGTTGGCGAGGTCGCTGGTGCGCTCGCGTTCGCCGGGCGCGAGGCGCACGTTCACGTCGTAGCTCTGGCCATCGGCCGCGCGCCAGTTGCCCACCGTGGTGCCGGCCACCAGTGTGCGCAGGCTCGCGCCCACGGCGGCCACGTTCAGGCCGAGGTCGGACGCCAGGTCGCGCTTCATCTTCACGTCCACCGTGGGTTTGTTAGGCTTCACGCTGGCGTCCAGATCGACCAGCCCGACGATCGGCCGGATGCGTTCCATCACCGTCTGCGTCAGCCGCTCCAGCTCGGCGAGGTCGTCGCCCTGCAGTGAGAACTCCACCTGCTTGTTGCCACCCACGGCGTCGAGCAGGCCCACGTGCGTCACGGTGATGCCCGGCACGCTGCGCAGCCGCTCGCGCAGGCGCGCCGACATGGCGTCCGCGCTCAGCGTGCGGTCCTTGCGGTCGACCAGGCGCACGTAAACGCTGGCGTACATGGCACCCTGTGCGTTGCCGGTGTTCAGGGTCGACAGCGTGTACTGCACTTCCGGGAACTCGCGCAGGATGGCCTCGACCTGCCGCGTCTTTGCCTCGGTGGCTTCAAGGGAAGAGCCCACCGGCGTGTTGAAGCTGAGCGAGGTTTCGGAGAAGTCGGCCTTGGGCACGAACTCGGTGCCCAGCAGCGGCACGATGAACAGGCTGCCGATGAACGTGGCCAGCGCCAGGCCCAGTGTGGCGAGCTTGTGTTTCAAGGACCAGCGCAGCGTCGTCTGATAGGTGTCGGTGAGGTCGTCCTGGAAACGGTCGAACCAGCCGGTGACACGGCCGATGGTCCGGTCGTAGAACGATCGGCGCCCGGTGCCCTTGCCGTGCTTCTCGATTTCCGGGTCGTGCCACACCGACGACAGCATGGGGTCGAGCGTGAAGCTCACGAACATCGAGATGAGCACGGCGGCCACCATGGTGATGCCGAACTCGTGGAAGAACTTGCCGATGATGCCGCCCATGAAGCCAATGGGCAGGAACACCGCGACGATGGACAGGGTCGTGGCCAGCACCGCCAGGCCGATCTCCTGCGTGCCATCCATGGCGGCGTCGAACGGCGTCTTGCCCATCTGCACGTGGCGCACGATGTTCTCGCGCACCACGATGGCGTCGTCGATCAGCAGACCCACCGACAGCGTGAGCGCCATCAGCGTGATCATGTTGATGGTGAACCCGAAGAGGTTCATGAAGAAGAAGGTGCCGATGAGGGCGATCGGCAACGTGAGCCCGGTGATGACGGTCGAGCGCCACGAGTTCAGGAAGAGAAAGACGATGAGCACGGTGAGCAGCGCGCCCTCGATCAGCGTGCGGCGCACGTTGTCGACCGAGACGCGGATGGGGCGCGAGCCGTCGGCGATCTGCTCCAGCCGCATGCCCGGCGGCAGTTCGGCACCGAGCGAAGCCACGGCGGCCTTCAGACCGTCGGTGACCGCGATGGTGTTCTCGTCCTGCGCCTTCTGCACCTGCAGCAGAAGGGTGCGCTGGCCGTTGTAGAGCGCCAGGCTCTCCACCTCCTGCGTGCCGTCGCTCACGCGCGCCACCTGGCCCAGACGCACCGCCTGGCCGCCGCGCCGCGCCACGATGATGTTCTCAAAGTCTTTCGGGTTTTCCAGGCGCGAGAGCACCTGGACCACGCGCTCGGCCTCGCCGGTCTTGAGGGTGCCGACCGGCAGATCCTGGTTCTCGTTGCGCACCGCGGTGTTGATCTGCTCGGTGGTCACGCCGAGTGCTTCCATCGCGGACGGATCGAGGTCGATGTTGATCGCGCGCCGTGTGGCGCCGACCAGCGTGACGGAACCGACGCCGCGCACATTCTCCAGCCGCTTCTTGAACACCTGCTCGGCCCAGGTGGTGAGCTCCACCGCGCTCGGTGCCTTGCCGTTCACGGCTTCGGGAATCACCGCCACCGACCAGATGGAGCGGCTGGCCGGATCGAAGCGCAGCACGCGCGGTTCTTCCACCTCGTCGCGGAAGACCGGACGCAGGATCGCGATCTTCTCGCGCACGTCTTCGGCCGCCTTGCGCCCATCGACCGTGAGCTGGAATTCGATGATGACGATCGACTGGCCTTCGTAGCTGCGCGAGGTGAGCGTGTTGACGCCCGCGATGGCGTTGACCGCCTCTTCGACCCGCTTGGTGACTTCGGACTCGACGATCTCGGGGGAGGCGCCGGGATACGCCACCTGCACCACCACCACCGGACAATCGATGTTGGGAAACTGGTCGACCTGCAGGCGCTGAAAGGAAAAAACGCCCAGCACCACGAAGGCGACCATCACCATGGTCGCGAAGACGGGGTTGCGCAGCGAGACCTGGGTGAACCACATGGTGGATTCAGCGGGTGGCCAGCTTCACGGCCGTGCCTTCGCGGATCAGGCCGGCCTGCGCGCCGAGCACCTGCGTGCCCTCTGCGATGCCGGCGATCTCGCGCATGGGTTCGCTGCCCTGCAGCCCGCTCGCGCCGCCCGAGACGGTGTGGTGCACCACCGAGCCTTCGCGCACGATCTGGATGTAGGGCTGAGGCTTGTCGTTGCGAACCGCCGAGGCCGGCACGGCGATGGCCTTGACCGAACCCGTGACGAGATGCCCCTGCGCGAACAGGCCCTGGCGCATGCCGGCGGCCGCCGGCACGCGCAGGTACACCAGCACGCTGCGGCTGCCGGCCTGCACGCTGGGGTTGATGCGCGAGACCGTGGCCTGCACCGCATCGGGCAGCCCTTCGACGCGCAGCACGGCCGCCTGGCCCACCCGCACGCTGACCGCGTCGGCCGGCGAGATCGCCGCTTCCATTTCGAACGCAGACAGGTCCACCACGTCGAACACGCGCGTGTCGACCCCCACCCGGTCCCCGGTCTGCACCAGCCGCGCGGAGATCTGCCCGGTCAGGGGTGAGCGCAGCGTGGTGTCGGACAGCGACTTCCTGGCGATGTCCAGGGCGGCAAGGGCGGCGCGGTGGTTGGCCTCGGCGGCCGAGAGGTTGTTGTTCGACGTTTCCAGTGCGGTCGCCGAGATGAAGCCCTGGCGCACCAGCGCCTGGTTGTTGTCCATCGTGCGCCGGGCGATGCTCACCTGCGCCTGCGCCGACTCGGCTTGCTGCGCGGCCTGGCGCACGCGCGCCTGCGCTTCGGTGCTGTCGATGCGCGCGAGCACTTCACCGGCCTTGACCTCGTCACCTTCGCGTTTGCTCAGGCCCTGGATCTCACCGGCGGTGCGCGCTTTCACCGCCGCGGTCTGCAAGGCCTCGACCGATCCGGAGATGCCCACCGTCTGGGTGAGCTCGAGGGACTGCGCGGTCACCACGTCGCTGGCGGCCAGTGTGTACACCGGCGCCTTCTGCATCGATTCGGCGGCTGCCCGCGCCTCGGTGGCCTGCGACTTGCGCTTGTCGAGCGCGCGCAGCAGGCCCACGCCGATGCCCGCCACCAGCAAGGCCAGCAGCAACCATTTGATCCAGGAGGAGCGCGTGCGGGGAGGGTTCATGGACGGAGCGGGGTGCAGCAGGTGTTCAGCCGGATTGGCCGGCGCGGAGCATGCCGTTGAGCAACAGGTCGACCTGGCTGTCCAGGAAGCCGATCGGGTCGATCTGCCCGGACGGCGGGCAGCACGGTGCCATGGAGTGCTTCCACATCAGCAGGAAGATCATCGGTGCGATCAGGCTGTAGACCGCATGCTCGAGCTGGAGGGATCGGAACTCACCCCGGTCGATGCCGCGCTGCAGGATCCGGCGCAGCAGGTCGTGGCCTGGCGCGATGACCTCCTGCTGGTAGAACGCCGCGATCTCGGGGAACATGCCGGCCTCGCTCATCACCAGCTTGGTGATGCCCGAGGCCGCCGAATTGCCGATGCGCTCCCACCAGGAATGCATGCAGTAGCGCACCAGCTCGGCGCTGTCGCCGCTGAACTGCTGAAGCTCTTCGTTCCACTCGGTGAAGCGGCCGGCAATGTTTTCGCGCACCACCGCCTTGAAGAGTTCTTCCTTGCTCGGGAAGTAGAGGAACAGCGTGCCCTTGGACACGCCGGCGCGCGCGGCGACTTCTTCCACCCGGGTCGAGGCAAAGCCCTTTTCGACAAACAGCTGCAGCGCGGCATCGAGCAGCTCGCCCGGTCGCGCCTCCTTGCGCCGGGCACGGCGCTGGCGCGGCTCCGATTCTGCGTCGATGGACGTGGGTGTGACTGGCATGGGATGGTTAATGACCGATGGGTTAGTAATATACCCCATGGCCCATGCCACCCGGTGTCCCGCCGGTAAAGCCGGCGGTCCCGATGTCAGGAAAACGCGGCAATGCCCGTGATGGCGCGCCCAAGAATCAAGGCATGCACGTCGTGCGTGCCTTCGTAGGTGTTCACCACCTCCAGGTTCACCAGGTGGCGCGCCACGCCGAATTCATCGGAGATGCCGTTCCCGCCCATCATGTCGCGCGCCAGGCGGGCGATGTCGAGGGCCTTGCCGCAGCTGTTGCGCTTGAGGA
>SXGT01201592.1_pt1 | contig 22002 bp, 27 predicted proteins | sample 3176221 | NCBI WGS metagenome assembly SXGT01 (sample SAMN11356862, study PRJNA531348) | freshwater metagenome | isolation source: freshwater sample F1-120 | place: China: Fuxian Lake, Yuxi | collected 2017-12-25
GTCCAAACATCCCCCGCGGTGTCGTCGGGGGCCGCGTTTGGACACGGCTCCAGCCTACCGACGGCGCGCACCCCGCTCGGCCGGAGGGACGTGTGCACTAACGTCTGCAGAATGCGCGTGCGCAGCACCCTTCTGCTGCCGAGCCACGATCTGCAGACGTTCGTGCACGCCGCGCTAGCCTGACGCGCATGGGCGAGCCGAGCATCCGCATCGTGGCGGCGAACGAGGCGAGCTGGGACGACCTGCAGGCGATCCTCACGGGCACGGCCGGGCGCTGCCAGTGCACGCGTCAGCGCCTCGGCGACCGCGAGTGGTACGCGCTGCCGGTCGAGCAGCGCGCTGCCGTGCTGCGCGATGCGGTCGGGTGCGACTCCCCCGTCGACCCCGCGACCGACCGCACGCCTGCGTCGACGGCGGGCATCGTGGCCTACGTCGACGGTGAACCGGCCGGCTGGGCGGCGGTGGATGCCCGCACCGCCTTCCGCCGCCTGCGCGGTTCGCCCGTGCCCTGGGCCGATCGCACAGAAGACAAGGACGATGACACCGTGTGGGCCGTCGCGTGCCTCGTCGTGCGCCGCGGCTTCCGCGGGCAACGGCTCACCTACGACCTCGTGCGAGCCAGTGTCGACCACGCCCGAGAGCGGGGCGCTCGGGCGATCGAGGGCTACCCGATGCTGACCGGCGGGGCCGAGATCACCTGGGACGAGCTCAGCGTCGGCCCCGTCGGAGCGTTCGTCGCTGCGGGATTCGTCGAGGTCTCGCACCCCACGAAGCGACGGCTCGTGATGCGGCTCGAGCTGCAGCCCTAGACGGCGTCAGGCGTCGGTGCCGACAGGCAGCACGCGGCGCAGAATGTCGGCGAGCGTGACGACCCCGCGCACCCCGTCGGCACCCATGACGATGCCGAGCTGCACGCTCGACTCGCGCATGCGTGCGAGCGCCTCGTACACGGGCGTCTGCGCGTCGAGCACGAAGACGGCGCGAGCCAGCTCGATCGCCGGTCGCGATGCGGGCTCGAGCAGGGTGTCGCGCACGTGCACGACCGACGGCGTCGCGCCGTCATCGCCCACGACCAGAATGCGCAAGTGACCCGACTCGAGGGCGGCGGCCCGCACGTCGGCGACGGTGGCCTCGGGCCGCACCTGCGTCGGAACCGCGTCGGGCACGAGCAGCGCCTCGACCGGCAGGGTTCCGAGGTCGATGAGTCCGGAGATCTGCTGCTGCATCTCGGGCTCGAGCGTGCCGACCTTCGCCGAGTGCTCGACGAGCTGCCGGATGGTCGCGATGTCTTGACCGCCGACCGCCGCGCTCTCGACGGGCTCGACGCCGGTGGCGCGCACGAGACGGTTCGCGATGCTGTTGACCCAGTTGAGCAGCGGGCGCAGCGGCCACACGTAGACGCGCGACACGATGCCGATGGCCATGGCCGACGTCTCCGGATGCGCGATCGCCCACGACTTCGGCGCCATCTCGCCGACCACGAGGTGCAGGAAGGTGACGAAGAAGAGCGACAGGGCGAAGGCGGTCGCGTCTGACGCCCACTCGACGAGCCCCCACGAGGTGAAGAGCGGCCCGAGCCAGGCGTCGACGGCGGGCTTCGTGATGGCACCGAGCGCGAACGTGCACGCCGTAATGCCGAGCTGCGCACCGGCGAGCATGACCGTCAGCTCGTTCATCCCCTTGAGCGCTGCGCGAGCCGAACGGCTCTCGACCGCGCGCTCTTCGAGGCGGTGCCGACGCGCACCGAGCAGCGCGAACTCGATGATGACGAAGATGGCGCTCAAGACGATGAGCGCTCCGGTCGCCACTGTGACGAAGAGCCAGTCGGTCATCGGTCGCCCTCCGTGTCGGCGATCTCGACGAGCCGCACGCGCACCTCGGTGGGCACGTGGCGCTCGACGCGCAGCACATCGACATCGAGGCGGTAGACGACAGGATCGTTCGCGACAAGGTCGGCGGGGTCGACGGGAAGGTCGACGCGCACCGTGTCGCCTTCGACCGGCAAGGCCCCGAGCTCGGAGATGAGCAGACCGGCGATCGTCTCGACGTCGCCGCGCGGCAGGTCGCGACCCAGCGCGCGCTCCACCTCATCGAGGTGCACGTCGCCGTCCATGATCCACACGCCGTCGCCATCGGGCACCACGAGCTCGCCGAACTCGACGTCGTGCTCGTCGGTGATCTCGCCGACGACCTCCTCGGCCAGATCTTCGAGCGTCAGCACCCCCGCGAATCCGCCGTACTCATCGATCACGCAGGCGATCTCGTTCTTCGCGCGGGTCAACTGCGTGAGAGCATCCGGCAGCAGCATCAGGGTCGGCAGCACCGTCGCCGGGCGCATGATCGACGAGACCGAGGCCTCGACGTGCTCGTCGTCCAGCCGGGTCAGCACATCGGTCAGGTGCACGACCCCGACGGGCGCATCGTCGGCATCGATCACCGGGTATCGCGTGTGCGCGCGGGCCATGAGCTCGCGCAACTCGACGAGCGTCGTCTCGGGCCGCACCCAGTCTACCTGCGAGCGGGGAATCATCGCGTGCTCGACGTCGCGCTGCGGAAAGTCGAGAATGCGGTCGATCATGAGGGAGAGCTCGACCGGCAGGTCGCCGCTGTCGCGCGAGTCGGCGATGATGTGCGGCAGGTCGTCGGCCGAGGCGCTCACGTCGAGGTCGTGCACGGGCTCGATGCGCAGCGCACGCAGCAGCAGGTTCGCCGACTTGTCGAAGAAGCTGATGAGCCATCCGAAGACGGTCATGTAGAAGAGGGTCGATCGTGCGAGCGCACGCGAGAGCGGCTCGGGGCTCGCGATGGCGAGGTTCTTCGGGAAGAGCTCGCCGAAGATCATCTGCACGACCGTGGCGATCGCCAGAGTGCCGAACGTGCCGATGGCGATGGCGACGCCCGCTGGCACGCCGATCCCGCCCAAGAGCGCACCGACCGACTCGCCGATCAGCGGCTCGGCGACGAAGCCGACGAGCAGGCCCGTGATGGTGATGCCGAGCTGGGCCCCCGAGAGCATGAAGCTCGTGCGCTTGGTGACCTTCAGGGCTCGCTGGGCGGCCTTATCGCCCTCAGCCGCCCGCGCGGCCAACCGGGTGCGGTCGACCGACATGTAGGCGAACTCTTGCGCGACGAAGTATCCGTTCGCGGCAATAATCGCCAGAATCACGACGACGCCGAGCAGCAGGCTCAGAACGGTCTCGATCATCGGGTGACGCTCACGATGACGACGGTGGTGCGAAATGGTGCGGAACTATGGTCCACAGCGGGTTCGACGCCTCCCAGGGTGCGATAGGTGAATCACGCTACATGCATTCGGGCACTCTCGCCCCCGCACTCAGCGCATCACCAGCGTGCGCCAATGGCTCCCTCAGCGCAACCCGAGCTCGACGCCGAACTCGTCGCGAATGTGCTCCCGCAGCTCGACGAGCTCGGGGTACTGCTCGAAGAACCGCAGTTTCTGGGCGGCGATCCCGGGGCCGTCGAACGACTCCTCGATGACGTAGGTCATGAACGACTCGGCGAAGTCCTCCCCCAGGTTCGTCGCCGCGTAGTCGCTCACGAAGTCGTCCTCATTGTCGAGATAGAACTCCCATGCCGCGTCGGCATCGAGGTTCTCCACGTCGACAGCATCGGTGTAGCCGCTCCAGAAGCGGTCGTAGAACGCATAGAGGTAGCTGTCGGGCGCCGCGCATCCCTCGAACAGATCGAGGGTCGCGCACGACGCGGCTTTCCGGTCGAAATCCTCGTCGTCGAAGCTGAAGACGTGTGCGTACTCATGAATGAGCGTCGCGACCATCAGCTGCGGGTCGTCGGCGGTCGCGAGGTTGACCGCCAGAGTCCAGTACTGCGGGTTCAGGTCTTGGTAGACGTAGGCGAGCAGATCGCTGCGGGGCGCGTCGCCAGCCCGGTACTGCATGATCGAGCCGCCCGCCACGTCGGCCCCCACCATGCGCACGAACTGGTCCCAGACCTCGGCGGCCACTCCCGTCGCGGCCGGCTCGAGCGTGCCGTCGGCGAGCACGTCGAAGACCTGCACCTCGCCGAGGTCGCTGTCGAACTCGGTCGGCCCCTGCGGCCCGTCGGCTCGCTCGGCGCTCGGTTCGAAGAAGCCTTCGTCGAACGACTCGAGCTCATCGGCCGCGAGCTGCACGATCTGCACGAAGAACGGTGCGACCGCAGCGCCGGCCGCGCCCGCGAGCACGCACAGCCCGAGCACGAGCGCGATGAGCGGGGCGAGAACGCGGGCCATGCCGCGAGCCTCGTGCGCGCAACTGACTCGCACACCGCGCGAAGTGGTACCGTGGCATCATGAGTGACACGACTGCAGTTGTGGTGGGAAACAAGGGCCGCATCGTTGTTCCTGCGGCTATTCGTGCGCGTCATCAGTGGGTCGAAGGGTCGGCGCTGGTCGCGCTCGACACAGAGCTTGGCGTGCTGCTCGCTGACCGCACCACTGTCGAACGCCTCGTGCGTGCTCGACTTGCTGGGCACGACTTGCTGGGCGGCTTGCTCAGCGACCGTCGTCGCGACGCCGCGCGTGACGACGAGAGTCAGTCGTTCGTCCCGTGATCGTCGTCGACTCCTCCGCCGTTCTCGCCTATCTGCAGGACGAGCCCGGAGCTGACCTCGTCCGCGCCTCACTTCAGGACGGAGGGGTGATCTCCGCCGTCAATTGGTCAGAGGTTACTCAGAAGGTGCGACGAACTGATGCCTGGGAGCTCGCGCGGACGCTCTTGCTGGGATTCCCTCTCCAGATCGTCTCGGTCACGACAGACGATGCCGAGGCTGCTGCTGCGCTCTGGACGACCGGGTCAACACTGTCGCTCGCCGATCGGTTCTGCATCGCTCTCGGGGCTCGACTGCAACTGCCTGTTCTGAGCGCCGATCGCGAGTGGTTCGAGCGCCCCGAGGTCATCCCCGTCCGCTGAGTCGTCGCGCGCGCTAACCGAGCGAGACGAGCTGGGTCAGGTCGTCGGCAGGCAGGTCGTCGACTACGGCAGTCACGGTGACGTCGTGGAGGGTGACGGCCGCACCATGGGTCGTGAGAAACGCCGTGTCTGAGGCGTCGCGCCCCGAGGCGATGCGCACGAGCGACGACCGCGGAGCGAGTGCCGTGGCATCGACGACGAACCATTGACCATCGATCGCAGCTTCGGCGACGGCGTGGAAGTCCATGGGCTCGAGCCCTGGCGCATAGACCGACACCAGGCGAGCGGGCACGTTCATCGAGCGCAGCAGGGCCACAACGAGGTGGGCGTAGTCGCGGCACACGCCCTGGCGCGCGAGCAGGGTGCGCACGGCTCCGTCGGTCGGCAGGCTCGACCCCGGCACGTACTGCAGGTGCTGCCCCACCCACGAGCTCACCCCGAAGAGCAGCTCGGTCTCGGTGAGCCCGCCGAACTCGCGCGCGGCGGTCGGAGCGAGAGAGTCGGATTCGGCGTAGCGGCTCGGGCGCATGAAGACGATCTCGTCGAGCGGGGTCGCCGTGATCGGCGCCGCGGCGCTGACGACCGTCGCGCGATAGCTCACGTGCGCATCGCCCTCGGTCACGTCGACGAGATGCAGCCGAGCGCCATAGGCGTCGACGATCTCGGTGACGGGCAGCTCAGCACCCTCGAGCGTCACGCTCAGGTGCTCGTCGCTCGTCTCGACCGAACTGTGGGCCGCGATCGACAGCACCATGCGCGCGGGGCCGGCTGCTGTCAGTGAGAGCTCGGCCGAAATCTGTCGTTGCATCGCATGAGCATGGCAGGCCTCGCCCTGCGCGAGCCGTCAGGCTTCAGTCGACGACGACGCCAGTGCGGCGCGCACGACCACCAGCCGCTCGAGAAACGCGCGCTCATCGCGGCGCGTGCGCCGCATCCAGCTCGTCACTTCGCTGTTCGACTTGCTGGCGTTGCACGACCCGCACGCGGGCACGATGTTGTCGAGCGTGTAGCGCCCGCCGCGCGCGATCGGCTGCACGCAGTCGCGCTGCAGGGGTCGATCGATCGCGCCGCAGTAGGCGCAGCCACCCCACAGCTCTTGCAGTCGCGCCCACTCGGCCGGCGTGAGGTCGTTGTCGGCCGCGGCGACCCGCTTGCGGCGTCGGCGGGCCGCCCGTGCCTGGCGGCTGCTGGGGTGCACCACGGCGCCAGAGTACGCCTCTGCGGCCCCGTGCACGCGTAGCCTCGCGGCTGCGGGATGATAAACGCATGACCCGACGTGGATTCATTCTCTTTGCCGCGCTCGGCGTCATCTGGGGCGTGCCCTACTTGTTCATCAAGATCGCCATCGTCGAGCTGAGCCCCGAATTCCTCGTGCTCGCACGGTGCGCCATCGCCGCCGCGCTGCTGCTGCCGATCGCGGCTCGGCGACGTGCCCTCGCGCCCGTGCTGCGGCGCTGGAAGCCGCTGCTCGCGTTCACGATCGTCGAGCTCGTCGTGCCCTGGTATGCGCTCAACGCCGCCGAGCAGAGCCTGCCGAGCTCGACGACGGGGCTGCTGCTGGCGAGCATCCCGATCGTCGCCATCGGCGTGGTGTTCGTGATGGGCGGCAGCGACCGCATCCGGGCTCTCAACGCCGTGGGCATCGTCATCGGCATGGCGGGGGTCGCGGTCGTCGTGGGGTTCGACCTGGGCGGCGGTGATCTGGGCAGCGTCGCCCTGCTCGGTCTCGTCGTGCTCGGCTACTCGTTCGGCCCGGTGATTCTCGCGAAGTGGTTGCACGACGTGCCCGGGGTCGGGGTCATGGCGCTCGCGCTCGGGCTCGCCGCGCTCATCTACCTGCCCGTCGTCGGCATCACCGGGGGCTGGCCCGTCGAGGTGCCGTCGCCGCCCGTGATCACGTCAGTGGTCGTGCTGGCCGTGCTCTGCAGCGCCGTCGCCTTCCTGCTGATGTTCGCCCTCGTCGCCGAGATCGGACCGATCCGCATGTCAGCCATCACGTACGTCAACCCGGCTGTCGCCGTCGTGGCCGGTGCGCTCGTTCTCGGCGAGGCCGTCACGCCGTTCACCCTGCTGGGCTTCGCCCTGATCCTCGTCGGCTGCTGGTTCGTGACCCTGCCCGACCGGCGCGGTGAGGTGCCGGTCACGGCATCGCCTCTTGCCGGTGCGATCGATGCTGAGAGTTTGCCCACTGCGGAACCAGATCGACCTCTCGAGCGTTCTGCTCAGTAGAACCTGTTGCTCGAGAGGAGCCACCATGACCACCGACTACCGCGCCACCCCCGAGGCCATCGACCGCCTCACGCCGATGCAGCGCAAGGTCACGCAGAACGACGGCACCGAGCCGGCCTTCCACAACGAGTACCACGACAACAAGGCCGCAGGCCTCTATGTCGACATCGTCTCGGGGCAGCCCCTGTTCACCTCGCTCGACAAGTCCGACAGCGGCACGGGCTGGCCGAGCTTCACGAAGCCCGTCGAGCCGGGCGCCATCACCACGAAGACCGACCGCGGGTTCTTTATGACGCGCGTCGAGGTGCGGTCATCCGGAGCCGACAGCCACTTGGGCCATGTGTTCGACGACGGACCCCGCGATAAGGGAGGTTTGCGATACTGCATGAACTCGGCCGCATTGCGCTTCATCCCCGTCGACCAGCTCGAGGCCGAAGGCTACGGGCAGTACACCACCCTCTTCACGAAGGACGCATCATGACCGACATCGTCGACATCAGCACCGGTGCCCTCACGCGCACCCCCGGCACAGAGACCGCCGTGCTCGCCGGAGGCTGCTTCTGGGGCATGGAAGACCTGATCAGGCGCCAGCCGGGCGTGCTCAGCACACGCGTCGGCTACACGGGCGGCGCGAACGCGCATGCGACCTACCGCAACCACCCGGGTCACGCTGAAGCGGTCGAGATCGTCTTCGACCCGACAGCCACGACTTATCGCGACATTCTGGCGTTCTTCTTCCAAATTCACGACCCGTCGACGCGCAACCGGCAGGGCAACGACGTCGGCACGAGCTATCGCTCGGCGATCTTCCCGCTCAGCCCCGAGCAAGAGCAGGTCGCGCGCGACACGATCGCCGACGTCGACGCGTCGCACCGGTGGCCGTCGAGGGCGGTCACGACGATCGAGCCCGCGGGTCCGTTCTGGCAGGCCGAGGAGGAGCATCAGGACTACCTGCTGAAGCACCCCAACGGCTATACCTGCCACTACCCGCGCAGAGACTGGGTCTTGCCGAAGCGCGACGACGTCGCGGCCAGCTGACATGACGACCGTTGACGCCCGCGTCTGGCGCTGGTTTCCGCTGCGACCGACCGACACGCCCGTGCGACGCTTCGCCGTGCTGGCGCCGGTCGGGGTCGCGGTGGTCGCCGGGCTGGGCGTGGGCGCCTTCGGGTCGGCCGGTGCCCTCGCCATCGCGGTGGGCATCGGCACCTTCATCACTGCCGCGGGTGTGGCGGCCTGGCAGCTGCGACGTCATCATCCGCACGCACGCCTCGGCTTCGCCAATGCCGTGACGCTGCTGCGCCTCGCCTTCGTGTCCGCTCTGGTGATCCCGCTCGTGGGGCTCGCCCATGCCCCGCTCGCGATCATCGTCATAGCGACGATCTCGCTGAGCCTCGACGGGGTCGACGGCTGGCTCGCCCGACGACAAGGGCTCTCGTCTGACTTCGGCGGACGCTTCGACATGGAGGTCGACTCGGTCTTCGCCCTCGTTCTCGCCCTGCTCGCCGCGCTCGGCGGCGCCCCCTGGCTCGTGATCGCCCTGGGCCTGCCGCGCTACCTGTTCTGGGTGGCCGGCGCCATCTGGCCCTGGCTCTACGGGTCGCTCCCCCCGCGCTACAGCGGCAAGGTCATCTGCGTCATTCAGCTCATCGTGCTCATCGTGCTTCAGTCGCCGTGGGTGCCGGCGCCGCTCGCCTTCGCCCTCATCGTCGGCACGCTCGGCGCCCTCGCCTGGTCGTTCGGCCGCGACATCGTGTGGTTGTGGCGCCGCAAGGCCTAGCCCCACGGGCGCTCGTCCGCCTCGCCCAGGCGGTCGTCACGGTCGGGTTGCTCGTGCTGCTCTGGCAGCTCGCCGACGGGGCCGACGCCCTGCGCGTGCTGCTCGCCGCGAACCCCTGGTTCATGCTCGCGGCTCTCGCCGCCCTCACCCTGCACACGGTGCTCGCCGCCGAGCGCTGGAGGCTCACCGCGGGCGCGCTCGGGCTCTCGCTGAGTCGCGGGCACGCCCTGCGCGAGTACTACCTCGCCCAGCTCGTCAACCAGACCGTGCCCGGCGGAGTCGTCGGCGACGCCGGGCGCGCCGTGCGCAGCCGCGAGCAGGCCGGGCTCACGATCTCGGCGCAAGCGGTGGTCGTCGAGCGCTTCGCCGGCCAGGTCGCCGTGCTCGCGACGATGATCATCGCGGTCGCCGTCACGACCCTGATTCCCGGCGGTCTGGAATGGCCAGGGTGGATGCTCGCTCTCGCCGCCACGATCACCCTCGTCTCGCTGGGCGTGGTCGGGGTGCTGCTCGCCGCCCGGTTCGTGCCGGGGCGCTTCGGCACGCGCGTCGCCGAGCTCTCGCGCACGGCGGCCATCGCCCTCGTCGGCCGGCGACTCTGGCTGCCCCAGCTGCTGCTCAGCGCCGGAACGACGGCGAGCATCCTGGCCGCCTTCGCGTTCAGCGCCCTCGCGGTCGGGCTCATCCTGCCGTTCGGGGCGATCGTCGCGCTCGTGCCGCTCATTCTGCTCACCATGCTGATTCCGATCACGATCAGCGGCTGGGGACTGCGCGAGGGTGCCGCCGCTGCGCTGCTGCCGCTCGCGGGCGCGGCCGTGAGCGAGAGCCTCGCGACGAGTGTGCTCTTCGGGCTACTGGGGCTCGTCGCCGTGCTGCCGGGCGCAGCCGTCGTCTGGATGGGGGCGAGAACACGCAGAGATGCTGCGGCTGATGCTGCGCCTGTTCGCTGAGCGACCACGTCACCACGCGCATCCCCTGTCGACAGAGGCTCACTGCTAGGGTCGGCCCACACGCTGCCACCCTCAAAGGAGCCGTCATGCGCAGGTCCAGACTGTCGATCGTGCTCGTGCTGACTACAGCCCTCTTCGGGCTCACCGCGTGTGCGCCCGGCGCGGACGGCTCCCCCGGACCCGCCGGACCGGCCGGCGCTCAAGGTCAAGCAGGTGCAGACGGCGTTGACGGCGCACCCGGCGAACAGGGCGCGATGGGCCCCACGGGACCGCGCGGAGCGACTGGCGCCACAGGTGCAGCCGGCGCAGCCGGAGCCAAGGGCGCTCCAGGTGCTGCCGGCGCGACCGGCCCCGCCGGAGCCGAGGGGCCAGCCGGCCCGCAGGGCGACCCCGGACCGGAGGGAGCTGCCGGCCCTCAGGGCCCGCAGGGTATTCAAGGCATTCAAGGCATTCAGGGCCCCGCCGGCGCCGACGGCACCGTGCAGGCCGCGCTCTTCTACGCGCTCATGCCCGCCGACAACACCTCTGCCGTTGCGATCGGCACCGACGTGGAGTTTCCGCAGAACGGGCCGTCGACCGATGCGGCCGTGTCGCGACTCACCGCCTCCTCGTTCACCCTTGCCTCGCCGGGTGTCTACCGGGTCAGCGTGCAGGTCTCGGTCTCCGAAGCAGGGCAGTTGATCCTCGCCCTCGACAACATTGAGCTGGCCTACACCGCGGCCGGTCGCGCCACGGGCACAAGCCAGATCACGATCATGACGCTCGTCGAGACGACGTCGGCCAATCAGGTGCTGACCGTGCGCAACCCGGCGAGCAACAGCACGGCTCTGACGATCACGCCGCTCGCGGGCGGCACGCAGGCCGTGTCGGCCTCGCTGCTCATCGAGCTGTTGCAGGCCGACTAGCCGCTCGGCTGGCCCGAGCGGGGAGCGGATGCCGGCTCGAGGTCACCGCGCGTCGTCAGCGTCGTCGTCGTCGTCGAGGTCGATCGTGCTGCTCACCGAGGCCGGTCGTTCGCCGACCGCGGTTCCGGGCGGGCGCCCCGTGCCGGGCGCGTGCTTCTCGCGCTCGGCCACGAGCCACTCGGGCCGCTCGTCGAGCAGGGCGCGAATCTCTGTCGTCGTCATGTGATCGCTCACGCCGGCGCGGGCGAGCGCCGAGTTCGACACGCCGAGGCGACGAGAGACCTCGTCGCGCGGGTGCGGGCCATCGCGGCGCAGCGTCGTGAGCCACTCGGGCGGGCTGTCGTTCAGCGCCTGCATCTCGGTGCGCGTGATCGGGGTCGCCTGAAACTCGTCCGGCGTCGCCGGCAGGTAGAGGCCGAGCTTCTTCGCGGCCGTCGCCGGGCTCAGCAGCTGCTCCTTCTTCGGCTTCGGCTGCTGTCGGCGGTCTTCGCGCTCGGGGTCGGTCATGCTCTCGAGGGTACGGCAGGGCGGCACCTCGCAGTCGCGCGGGTAGCCTGGGCCCATGCCCGAACCGCGCCCCGACCCGCTGCGCGTCGCCTTCGTTCCCGGTGTGACTCCGGGCAAGTGGGAACGCATCTGGCGCGAACGCCGGCCCCGCGGCCGCCTCGACCTGACCCCGATGATGCAGGATGCTGCGCTTGCGGCGCTCGCGGAGGGCACCGCTCACATGGCGCTACTGCGCGACGTCGCGGCCGACGAGGAGCGGCACGCGATCGTGCTCTACCGCGAGGCGCCGGTCGTCGTGACCCCGAAGGGATCGCTCGTCGCGGGTCTCGACGACCTGACGCTCGCCGAGCTGACCGCGCTCGACGAGGTGACCGTGCTGCCGGTCGATCTGCACAGCGGCAGCGGCGACGATGCCGTCGAGCTCGTCGCCGCGAATGTCGGCGTTGCCGTCATGCCCCAGTCGGTGGCCCGCGCCCACTCGCGCAAAGATGTCGTCGCCCGACCGCTGGCCGACGCGCCCGACACCGCGATCTCGCTCGTGTGGCCGACCGCGGGGGCGCATCCCCTGGTCGATGAGTTCATCGGCATCGTGCGGGGGCGCACGGCGAACAGCTCGCGCTGAGCGGTTTCAGGCCTCGATGCCGAGCTCGTAGATGAGCGTCCAGGCGCCCTCAGAACTGTTGCCGAGAATGGACAACGTGCGCTGAGTCGCCGGGTCGTGCGTGCTGCGAAAGGATGCCCCCGCGTCGTAGCCCTCGATGACGAGCGCATCGTGGTGCTCGAGCAGGAAGAGCCCCATGCCACTGCGCATGCCCTCATCGGGCACGACCGCGCGGGGGCGCATCATCTCGGCGACCGTCTCGCTCGAGACGATCTGCCCGTCAAGCAGCGCGCGCCAGAAGAGGGTGAGGTCGCCCGCGGTCGTGAAAGCCCCGCCGTCGCCGTTGCCGCGCACGGGCAGGTGCAGCACGTTGGTGCGGTTGCCCTCATCGTCCATGTAGCCGAGCGCAGCATCCGCCGGCAGGTCGTCTGACCGAAGATATGCCGTTCGCGACATGCCCGCCCGATCGAAGACGCGCGACTGCACGAGGTCGTGAAACGACGTGCCGCTCGTCCGCTCGGCGACGAGCGCGAGCACCATGTAGCCGCCGTTGCAGTAGGCGAAGCGCTCCCCCGGCGCGAACTTCTGCGCGAAGCCGTCGAGCACCGGCACGAACGCCTCGGTCGAGTCGAGCGTGTGCACGGGCACCGGCATGACGTAGTCGTCGACCTCGAAGTCGCCGTCTTCGTCGATGTAGTCGCCGATGCCGCTGTGGTGAGTGAGTAAGTGCTCGATCGTCACGCGGTCGTCGATGAGCGGCAGATCGCTGTTCAGGATGCTGCGCACCGGTGTGTCGAGGGCGAGCACCTCCTCCTCCACAAGACTCATGACCGCGAGCGCCGTGAACGCCTTGCTGCCGCTTGCGATCGCAATGCGCGTGTCGGGGGTGTTCGGCACTTGGTGCGCGCGATGCGCGAAGCCATAGGCCTTCACGAACTCGGGCTCGCCGGCCACGTCGATGCTGACGACGCCCGTGAACGGTGATCGCGAAGCGGCAAGGGCGTCGATCTCGTGCTCGGTGAGAGGCATGAGGCTCATCTAACCCCTCAGCGAGCCCTGCGACTAGTGCGTCGAGCTATGTTCATCTGGCGCTCGGTGTTCTACGATGAAAACGAGGCGCTGTCGACATTCCCGGGTGAAGGTCGGTCGTCTCAGGAGGCAGAACCCCCGCCTGCCTCACACCCCTGGAGGCCCGCTCATGCCCGCACCTCGACGCTCCCGCACCGCGACCCTCGCTCTTGTCGGGTTGCTCGTTCTCAGCCCGGCGCTCCCGGCCGCAGCAGTAGGCGGCAGCCTCACGGCGTGGGGAGGCGATGAGTTCGGCGAACTGCAAGTGGGTTCGGCGAATGATGTCGTACAGATCGCCGTCGGGCCGAACTACAACATGGCATTGCACGCCGACGGCACCGTCACTGCGTCGGGCGGCAACATCTTCAGGCCGCAAGACGACGTCGAGAATGAGTCTGCACAGGCCACCGTGCCTCCGGGGCTCACCAACGTCGTGCAAGTGGTTGCCGGCGGCGCCCACACGGTGGCGTTGCGCGCTGACGGCACCGTCGTCGCATGGGGCCGCGATACCCAGGGCGAGTCGTCCGTGCCCGCCGGGCTCAGCAACGTCGTGCAGCTCGCCGCAGGAGGGTCGCACACGCTCGCTCTTCGCGACGACGGCACGGTGGTCGCCTGGGGGCGCAGCGAAGAAGGCGCCACCGATGTTCCCGCCGACCTGGGCGAGGTCGTCCAGCTCGCGGCAGGCGACGGTCACAGTCTCGCTCTCCTGTCTGACGGCTCTGTGCGCATCTGGGGTAGAGGAGATTTCGGGCAAGACCGACTGCCTGGGTCTCTCGGCGAGGCCGTCATGATCACCGCTGGGCGCTGGCACAACGTGGCCATCCGCCCCGACGGCTCGGTCGTGTCGTGGGGTTACGACAACCGACGACAGTCGTCGACCCCCGCCGACCTCGCCCCGGCGATCAGCATCGCGGCAGGCATCGACAACTCTGCGGCGGTGCACGCCGACGGCACGGTCACCGTGTGGGGAACCGATCTCTACCAGCAGCTGCAGGTGCCGGCCGACCTTTCCGGAGTGACCAGCCTCGGCATCGGCCAGTACCACTTGGTTGCTCTCAGCGACCCCACTGCTGCGCGCCTCTCGATCTCGGGCAGCGCCGAGGTCGGGGCCACCCTGACGGCCGACCTCACCACGTCAGCACCTGCCGCGTCGATCTCGTACCAGTGGTACGCGGACGGCTCCGCGATCGACGGCGCGACGAGCGACACCTACACGGTCGACGCGGCCGACGCGGGTGCCCCGATCCTCGTGCGGGCACTCTCGACCGCGCCAGGAATCGGGCCGGTCATCAGTGCGCCACTGGAGATTCCGCTTGCCGGTGTCGAAACGGATGACGCGGAGGCCGAGGGCACCGACGCCGAAGACGCGGCCAGCGACGGTGCGCCCTGGGCCATCATCATCGCCGGCATCATCGTCGTCGCGGTGATCGGCGTGTTCGTGGCTCTGCTCATCCGGCGTCGCAAGCAGGGTGAGACCGCCGACGACGTCTAGGTCTTGCCTGCGTCACCATTCGCTTGCGCGAAGCGGTGCTGGCACTCAGTCATGGTTCTCGCGCCGATCTCGATAGAGCTCGGGGTTGCCGAACTCCGACCAGCCTGCGAAGCCGGCCCACTCGTGGTCGGGCCACGGCCGACCCAGCAGCTCGAGCGCGTGCTCGTACTTGGCGCGCAGCCGTTCGCGCGTCGCGGGTTCGAGCTGCGCGACACGATCAGGGTTCGTGTTGTGAGTGATGTCGGCGACCTTAACGTTCACGGCAGCGTCGTTGGTGGCGATTCGGCGGTAGTAGTCATCACCGTCGCCGTCGTGTCGCGTCAACAGCTCGACGACGTCGATCACTTCGGGATAGATGCCCGCCAGCAACAGGTCGTCGGCGGTGATGTCGGTGTCTTCGAGCACATCGTGCAACCAGGCGGCACAGTACTCGAGGGTCTGCTCGACCGGCTCGAACTGCAGCGCCACGGCGGCCGGGTGATCGATGTAGTCGACACCGAGCTTGTCTTTCTGGCTCCGGTGAGCGATCACCGCGATCGCCTGCGCTCGTGCGGCGAGCTCGATGCGGCCTTCCCGCGAGAGCTCGTCGAGGGGCTGCTCGCCCCAGCCGTAGCTGACGACCACCGTCATGCGCGCTCCTTCAGGTACTCGACGACCTCGGGCCAGGTCTGGTGGCTACCGCCTTCACCGAAGTGGATGACCTCTCCCCCGTGCTCGTGAAAACGGTCGACGCCGTTGTGGTGCGGCCGATCATCCACCAAGAAATCGCCGCGATTCAGGTGCTTGTGGTGCGAGAGGATCACGCGCTTGTAGAGCGGGCCGTCTTTCTCGGCGCCGAAGTGCTTCTGAATCCACTCGACCTTGTCGTGCCAGGCCGTCGGGTTCGCCCACGGGGCGGTCGACAGCACGTAGATGTCGAATAGCGGAGCGAGCTCGTGCACGGCCTCGATCGCTCCGGGCATCGGCTGCATGTGGGCAAAGATGCCGGGGATGTCGTCTTTGTGCTCGGCGTGCTTCTCGAGCAGCGCAGGGTCGACGTGCGGGAACGCAGTCTGAAAGTCGACCAGGGTGCCGTCCATGTCGATGTAGAGGATCTTCTTGCCGCTGGTCACTGGCTTCTCTGAGAGCTCCGTCATCTCGCGGCCTTCCCGGCCCTTCGCTCTGACGGGCACAGCGCCAGACTATGCGCGAGCTCCGACAACGCTGAGGCGACGACAGGTCAGGTCGGCCGCCATCGCCTCGCCGTAAGATCGGAGCATGCCTCATTCAGAAGAATCGGCGGAATCGGATCGGCGGCGGTACCTCAAGGGTTCACCTGAGTTCGCTCGCCTGCTCAACCTCAGCGACGGAGTCTTCGCGATCGCGATGACGCTGCTCGTGCTCGGAATCGACCCCGCGGCCGTCACTCTGAGCGACCCCGGCGGATTCTTCGACAGCCAGCGCGGCGAACTCATCGCCTTCGCCATCAGCTTCGCCGTGATCGCCCACTTCTGGTGGATTCACCACCGATTCTTCGCGGTACTCGCCCTCATCGAGCCAGGGCTCATGATGCTCTCTCTGGTGCTGCTCGGGCTCATCGCCCTCCTGCCGTTTCCGACCAGCCTGCTTGGCCGCGATCCGACCGCGACGGGCGCTGTCGTGCCCTACCTCGGCCTGCTTGTTCTCATCGCCGTCGTGCACCTGCTGCTGGTCTTGCGTGCTCATCGGGCCCAGGCGTGGAAGGTCGCCATGCCCGCCAGACTGTTCCCGTGGTTGCTCGCCGGCTGGGGAGCGAACGCGGCAGTGACCCTGCTCGCTTTCGGAGTCTCGTTCTTCGCACCCCTCGCCGGGCTGCTTCTGCTGCTCTTGACGTGGCCAATCGAAGCCGTGGTCGCGTACCGCGCGCCGAAGGGCTACCGCGCCTGGGGCTGAGGGGTGTTGCCTCGAGCGTCCTGACCCAGAGCATGCTCCAGTTGTTCTCCGGCGCTGCTAGAGAGTTCGCCCACTGCACTCAACTCACGCGCGCACGAATCGCCGTGCTACCTGTTCGGCCACGGCCGCCACGTCGACCACCGGCTCGACACTCTTCTCGAGCATCCCCGCCAGCTTCTTCGGCCACACCACGTGCACGCCGTTCACCGCGAACTCCACCGGAAAGAACCCCCAGTCGGCGTCGACGAAGCACAGCACGCCGAACACCGGCACGTCGCCGACCGCCTCACGCACGTGGGCAACCTGCTTGAGCATGCCGTCGACGAGCACCGTCTTGTCGCGACCCTTCACCATCAGCAGCTCGACCCGCGGCCGGATGATGCCGCCCTCCACCCGCTTCTCGGGTGCCTTGCCGACATACCGCTTCGTGTCGATCACCCACACCCCGCCAGGCGTCACGACGATGTGGTCGATGTTGGCCTTCGAGCGCGGAATGCGCCGATCATGCATGACCCGGATGCTCTCCGACGCCAACCCGTCAAGCCGAGCCCCGACGGCTGCTTCGCCGGCAGCTCCACTGCTCCAGGCCTTCGTGCTCTGCTTCTCGTCCGACAGCGCGACGGCCAGGCCGCCGAGCTTGCCCCACTTCGCGCGAGTGCGGGCCTCATCGTTGGCCTTGCGGCGCTCGTACTCGCGTTGGGCTGAGGTTCCGGGAGCGTTGACGTCGTCGTCGGTCATGGAGTCCATCGAATCAGAAGTGAGCGTTGCTCCGAAGTCCCCGAAGTGGTGACGCTCGGCCTTCGACCCCGCGGCCTCGACTTATTGTCACCACCTGACATGCTTGTCCCATGGCACAGCCGAAAGACCTCCTCGCCGTCCTCGTCGACGCCGACAATGTGCCACCGTCACGCATCGGCGCGGTACTTGCCGAGGTCGCGCGGTTCGGCACTGCCTCCGTCAAGCGCGTCTACGGTGACTGGACGAAACCGCACTTGAGCAGCTGGAAGGCAGTCGCGAGCGAGCACGTAATTCAGCCGATCCAACAGTTCGCCAACACGACCGGCAAGAACGCGACTGACAGCGCGCTCATCATCGACGCCATGGATCTCCTCTACACCCGTCGATTCCACGCCTTCTGCATCGTGTCGTCCGACAGCGACTTCACGCGCCTGGCATCTCGCGTTCGCGAAGAAGGCGTGGCCGTCTATGGGTTCGGAGAACGCAAGACGCCAGAAGCATTCCGAAACGCGTGCGATCGATTCATCTACCTAGACGTGCTCGACGAGCCCGTCCCCGGCGCCTCCACCACACCTCTCACACTCGTTCCGCCCGCGAAACTCCGAAGCGACACCAAGCTTGTCTCCGGGCTCCGCACCGCTATCGCCACTGCATCGGGCGAAGATGGCTGGGCGAACCTCTCCAGCGTGGGCCAGCTCATGCGCAAGCAACAGCCCGACTTCGACCCACGAAACTGGGGTTACGCCAAGCTTTCCGAGCTGCTCATAGCGACGGACCTCTTTCTCACCGAGGTTCGCCCCGCCGGGGGAATGAATGTGCAGAACAAGAAGAAGGTTGCTGACTGAGCCAGCCCACGCTCGGTGCGCTCATGCCGCACGCGGATGATGCCGCCCTCCACCCGCTTCTCGGGCGCCTTGCCGACATACCGCTTGGTGTCGATCACCCACACCCCGCCGGGCGTCACCGCGATGTGGTCGATGTTGGCCTTGCGCCCTGGAATGAGGCGATCATGCATCACCCGGATGCTCTCCGACGCCAACCCGTCGAGCCGAGCCCCCACGGCCGCCTCGCCGGCAGCTCCACTGCTCCAAGCCTTTGTGCTCTGCTTCTCGTCCGAGAGCGCGACGGCCAGGCCGCCGAGCTTGCCCCACTTCGCGCGCTGCTTCGCCTCATCGTTGGCCTTGCGGCGCTCGTACTCGCGTTGGGCTGAAGTGCCGGGAGCGCTGAGGTCGCCTGGCGTCAACGACCTTTCATCGGCATTCACCACGACCGCTCGAGGCCATGTCCGAAGACCCAGTCTTGGATTCGTCGATTTCGGGCTCGAACGAAGTCGAGGGTCCGCTCTCGGTAAGCGACGTAGTCGCCGAGAGTTTCGGGCAGCGCCGAGGTTTTGAAATCGTCGAAGTCGTGGAAGAAACGGATGTCACTCGATTCAGATACAAGGTCGCCCAGATGGAAGAACTTCACGTACCCCTCGAAGTCCCCGAAAAGGTCGAAGAACGGGCGGTATGCCGCGAGAGTGTCGCTCAGGGGACTGGAGTCCCCGGTGTAGTGGCGCCGGATGCACTCGAGAGTCAGGTCGAAACGATCCTCAATCTGACGATGCGTGCCCCGACGCTGATTGGTGGTCTGTTTGCCTTCGACCGGAACCCCGGGAAACACCATCATTCCGCCGATTGTGTAGCCCTGTCGATGGAATCGCTCGTTCTCCTCCTCTGACAGCTGTGAGTAGAAGTGGGCTAGTCGTTTCTTGTTGGACGTTGCGATCGTGTCGCTTGACAACACGAATCGGCCTTGTCCGTGATCGTGTGCCAAGTAGACCGTGCGCTTCTCAGGGACAAGAGTGAACTCTTCCCGGTTCGGCAACTCCTTGCTCCACAGCATGCGGTGGTAGCGCCGAAGCGTAGGACTGTAGGTGTCTGGGTCTTTGCCTTCCGGAGTGTCCGACCGAAAGTCGAACTCGGAGTCGAACTCAGCTTCATCGATCATGAAGGCGACGTTACAGATGTGCCACGACATTGAGCCAGTGGTTCGAACGATTCAGTCGCGGGTGTTTGAGCGCGCTTGGCCGCAAACGCAATCTCAAAGCGAGCGCTTAGGAAAGGCCAAGACCTAGGGCTCTACCTGCAAGCCGACATGGGAGCTGGCTTCCTTGAAGCGGCTCACGAAGTGCTCCCTAACGTTGCCCAGCGGGAAGGGCAGGGGCTCGGAGTGGAGGATCGGCAGGCGATGGTCCGTAAGTGGTCCAGCGAGCGCACCAAAGACGCCGCCGCTGCAGAGGATGATGCCTTCCGGATCCAGTCCACTCGCGCGCCGGATGCATCCGGCCACATTCTCATCGAGCACAACTTTGCGCGCTGCCGAGTTCTTCATGTTGTTGACCGGGTAAGGCACCAAGTCGATGAGAAAAACACCGTCAACCTGCAATCTACGAAGCCAAGGGCGTTTGTCGTGCGACTTCGCCGTCAACCCCCGCAAGCCATACAAGGCTTCGACAACCCCTCGATACAGGTTGTCGTACCCAAGATGGTCCGCGTAGAAGAAGTTTCGACGTCGAGTGCCGTCGTGATCGCTTGGGGCACTCTCCCCGACAAGCAACAGCCGCACCTTCTCCGGCTTGTACTGCTTTCGCAACCGTTCGTACCAAGCGTCCTCAGCGCCACTCACCACTCTGGAACCTCGGCGTGCCATTCGTGGTCGGGAGGCAATCCAACGCGACGCGAGAGTGCGAGGCCGCGATAGTGGGATGGCAGGAGCACCGGCGCGTCTAGTTGGTCAATGCTCAGTAGATCCCAGCGATCCTCATAGCCCGCAAGAGTCCCCAAGAACACGCGTGCACGGTCGACCGAAGCATTGCGCTTTCCCGCTGGCGCTTCGGGATCAGTGAGCCAATGCATGTGTTCGATCCAGGCAGCGGCTGCGACGTGGACTCGCGGGGCGATGAAGCTGCGCGGCGGCTGGCTGAGATCCTGAGGCACAGCCACCAGCACGAAATACTCGCGCTCGTGGCGACTTCGTGACTGGGACTTCAAGCCAAGCGGCCAGCTAATCGCGTTCATGCGTGGGCCGCGCGCTGCCTTCACTTGAATCTCGATGAGCCGGCGCTCCGGGCCCTCGGCCAACACGGCAAGGATATCGGTGCGCTCAAGCCCGTCCCGCGTGAGCGCTGGCGCCCATCCGCGACGCGCCAACTCGGCAGCTACGTGGTGCTCGCCGATGGATTTGGTCTGCTTCGTGTCCGCCACAACAAGAGGCTACCGAGAACGAGAAGATCATTCGGATGAACGGTGATCAGAGATCAGCGCCACGGAAGTAACTGGCACGACCCTGGTCATGGAAATAGCGGCTGACGTCAGTGCCCGTGTTCGGGTCCAATTAATGCAATTCCACCTTCGGGGCATCATCTGCTGCGATCTCGCGATTCTGCCAGTCGCCGAACGTCATGCCAGAGGACGGGTCAATCCAGGCCGTTCGTCCGTTCACGGAACGCCCAGCCATCACTGCAGCAGCCGCAGACGGAGAGCTGAAGACGACGTCGCGCGTCAGCACCGCACGCACCTCGTCGATGACCTGAATGGTTCCGTCCTGGAGGAAGGCGGCGTGGATGTCGCGGTACCCGGGATTGTGTTTCCCCGTCCACTCGGACCTGACCTGCGACCCTTCGAACATCGTGAACTCACCGTCAATCTCGCGAGCGCGAGCGACCAGCTGGTGTTTCGCGATGGTGCAAACGAAGTCGGGCGAATCGGCACCGAACGCCGACGTGGCTGGCTTGCCTTCGGGCGCGAACGTCTGTTCACCGCTACTCCGCAATGGCACGCGGAACACATGAACACCGAGCACCGGCAAGACGAGGTGAACTTGTGCCAGATAGAACTCCATGTCCGCAATGTCTGCTTCGGGAAGCTGAATCGGCGTGGGCGACGTGCCGTTCGTGACCCTCGCGCGCCGTGCCTTACTAGCCAACGCGATAAGTCGGGATTCGAGGTATCGGGCGTGCGCCTTGGTCAGGTTTGCGTCTTTCGACGTCAGCAACACGACCCTGTCCCAGAAGTCTTTTCCACCTTGTTCCTGTGGGCGCGCATGGTGGCGGAGGCGCGTAGCGATGTCGTCTCCTTCTCCCACATAGACGGCGCCACCGCCCGAGGAATCTGGGTCGTCGCCAATAAGAACGTAGACACCGGTTCGCCGGCACTCCTCGCGCTTCAGAAGTTGTCCGATGTCTGATCGAGGAGCTGCGACGACGTGACCGGTCCAGTTGCCGATCTCCGCCGTCAAGAGCCCTCCAGGGGTCCCATCAACCAAGTAGACACGGATCTGCTTACCGACGTTCATCCCACCACATTCCTCTTCATCTCACTCATCGTTTCAACCGCACGTGCGAGTCTCGTCAAACGTGACGCTGCCACCCCACTAGCCCAGCCCAAAGAACCGCTCGAAGAACTCGCCCAGCCGGTCGAGCACGCGCTGCTTCTTCTCACCGTGGGCGCCATCGGCCGCGAAGCGGGAGACCGGAGGTAGCACCTTCGTGATGGCAACGCCCGTCGACTGGAGGGCGCCATCGCGGAAGGCTCGGTCGATGAACTCGCGGGTCGCTTCGGGCTGCAAGTTCTCGTCGGCGATGATCTGGTTGAGCTCAGCATCCCGTCGGGCGGCGACGAAGGCCGACCACTCCTCGTCGACCTGACCCGCGACGGAGACGCGGTCGACGAAGGCCTCGATGAGATCCTTCTTGTTGCGCAGGGTGGGCGACGCGTCGATTGCGCGGGTGATCTCGGCGCGGACCTCGCGGTCGTCGCCGTCTCCGCGCTCGTCGCGATACTTCTGCACCAGCAGCAGGATGTAGTCGACCGTGATTTCGACCTGCTTGATCAGCTCGATCTCGAAGACGAC
>SXGT01200200.1_pt1 | contig 22001 bp, 22 predicted proteins | sample 3176221 | NCBI WGS metagenome assembly SXGT01 (sample SAMN11356862, study PRJNA531348) | freshwater metagenome | isolation source: freshwater sample F1-120 | place: China: Fuxian Lake, Yuxi | collected 2017-12-25
CGCCAACGGCCAGCGCAGCTTTCAGCCACCGCCTGCGAGAAATCCGGTGCAAGGTCAGCCTCAGCGCAGCGCGACGGCGTGCGGACCGGCTGGGATTGTGTGCTGCTGGCCGCGGTTTCGCTAGCGGCCGACCAGCAGCTTCGCGGGTTGCAACCGCTGCAATCCAGCCGCTCGGCCGCAAGAGGCCCATCGAATATGTCTTTCGGTGCATTTGACATCGGCAAGGCCGAACGTATTGTTTCCTCCCTCAACCGCGCCCTTCGCGGTGCGCGCTGTGTCTCTTGCGCGCTTGACGCGGCCGCGTCGGCGTTCCACTTGTCCCCCTTAGGAGATTCCATGTTTCGCTTTGTCCTCGCTGTGTTGGCCATGACCGTGGCAACCCCTGCCTTTGCTGCCGCCAATCTCAAGGTCGCGTTTTCGGCGCCAGCTGGGCTGCGCGTCTACCAAAACGGCACCTACACAGCCACCGTGAGCAACAATGGCAACAAGGCGGCCTCCGCCGTCTCCGTGCAGATTCAGTTACCCAAGACCGCCACCAGCCCGCAGGTTTATGTCCTCGGCACGCTCGGCGCCAAGAGCAACAACTGCACACTGGTCGGCACCAAGCTCAGTTGCACCATCGGCACCCTGGCCAAGGGCGCGAGCAGTTCGGTGTTCTTCAACCTGGCGATCCCCTACGCGACTGTCCCCGCGGTGTTGACCACCACGGCGTCGACGACTTCGGTCGAAAACACGCTGACCGACAACAGCATTGCTCACACGGCATCGCTGGCCACCGTCCCAGTCACCATCGCCGCTAACGACGCGGCAGTCAACGACCACTGCACCGGCCAGGGCCTGACCTCGTTCTTCGAGTGCACGCTGTTTCCGTCGTCGATCTCGTCGCACGACACCACGTTCAATACGGGCGGGACCATTTCGTTCGTCAACGCCCCCGGCTACACCGGTACCTGGAGCCAGCCGTCGCCGGACCGCCTGGTATTCCAGTACTTCGACAATGGCGCGCTGGCAGCTTCGTTCGATGGCCGCGGCGTCAATGCCAACTGCTTTGAAGGCAAGACGACCTTCCCGGGTAGCGCCTACGTGAGCATGTACGAAGTGTGTTTCTAGCGGCAAACAGCGCTCGTCGGCCTGGTCGCGTCACAACAAGACCGCACCTGTGATGCCACGGACCACGTTGCTGCCGGCCCTGACCCGGACCACTGCGACCTGAGCCGTCGAGCGCTATCGGCCGCCGAGCATGCCGTTGCTGCTGTTCTTCTACGGTGGCTGGCAGCTGCAGGTGCGCGCGCCGCGGGTCGCAAGTGTCGATGGCGCGCTAGTTGGCGGCATTGCGACTGAGCCGCTGCGCCAGATTCTGCAGCAGGTGCGCGACGCCGGGCGAGCTGGGCAGGGCGCGGTCGAGGTCACCTACCGGTAGCGCGCGAGCGGTTCTACGATTGGGCAGGGCAGGCTACGCCGTGCCTTGCATCGCCCGGAGGCGGGCGTCGAGATTGTCGAACGCGCGGTCCCAGCCCTGCTTGAGCATCGCGTGACCAGCGTCGAACGTGGCCTGTTCCTCCGCCGTGGCGTTGTGCGCGCTCCAGTCCAAGAGCATGTGGGTCTTGCCGCCTTGTTCGGTCAACGTGGTCGCGATGCGCATTTCCAGCGGCCAGGTCGGCACAAACGGATGGCGGGTGATGTTCTGCGCTTCGTCGCAATAGGCGGCGATGGTGACGAACAACTGCTGTGGCTCAATCTCGGTGAAGGTCCGCTTGGCGCGCAGCACTGCACCGCCCGCCGCGATGCCATACCGAAACACGCCGCCCTGCCGCAGTTCGACCGTCGCGTAGTCGAGCGTCCCTGTCGGACCGAACCAGTGCATCAGGTGCTCGGCTTGGGTCATGGCCTCCCATACCAGGTTGCTCGGGGCGTCGAAAATGCGTTCGAGAATGAAAGGTGCTGACGTCATGAGCTGGCCTGCAGGCGTTGACCGGGGAGGGTGAACACGGGCGCCCGGGCACCCTGCGCCAAACGACAGCCGCCGACGCGATCGCGACGCTGCACCGCCGTGTTCCCTGCGTCAACGACGGGCCGACGAACCCGGCGGCGCCCGCCTGCGTGAGGGATTGAGAGCCATAGACCCTTGTGGCCACGCCGCGCGTCATCGAAACCGCCCGGCGAGCCCGCCGTGGCCCGACGGAGTTTCATGGCTGCGCGTCCGTGGGCTTTGCATTTGCTGTCCGTGGTGTTGTTGTTGGCAACCCCGGCTACCGCGACACCGCGACGTCACCCAGGTCCAAACGACGTCGCCGCCGCCAACGCCGCGCTGGTGGCTGCAATCGACCGCGATCCGCGCGATGCCGCCTGGCGCTACCTCGTCATCCACCACACGGCGTCGGAGTTTGACTCGCTGGCGGGCATCAGCGCTGGTCACGCCAAGCGTTTTGCCGACCCACTGGGCATCCAGTACCACTTTCTGGTCGGCAACGGCCATGCCGCGCCCGACGGCGCCATCCAGTTGGCGCGCTGGCGACACCGGGCGCAGTCGATCCACCTGTTCCACCCAGAGCGGGCGCCAAACGCGATTACCATTTCTCTGCAAGGCAATCTGCACGAGCGTGCGCCGTCGCCCGCGCAGATGCTGGCGGTCGAGACCCTAATCCGGCGGCTAATGCGCGTCTACGCCATCCCGGGCGACCGCATCTCGACCAACACCAACGCCGACGGCGTGGCGACGGTCTGCCCGGGCAAGTCGTTTCCCATCGACCGGGTGCTCTACCGTCTCGCCCACGCGCCGGGGGTTGCCGCAGCGGACTGGCGCGATCCGCTCGCAGCGGTGCAGATGGAAGGCCCTTTCGTCGACCTCGACGCGGTGCGCGCGGGCCTGCGCTGGCAGGGTAGCTGCCGGAAGGAAGTGCCGATTGGCCCTCTGCGCATGCTGGCCCAGGTGGCCGACACGGGGCGCGGTGTGCGTGCGCAAGTGCTTGGCATTGCTGGCAGCCTCGACTGCACCGCCATCGAGCGGCGCTTGCTGGCGCTGCACACCCAAGAGGGCTGGTACACGCGTGAGCTCAACGGCTACCGCAGTTCGAGGCTCAAGCCTCGGCGCAGCGACAAGCCGTTTTCGGTGCTGGTGCGCGACGAGCGCGGACCGATGCAGACCTGCGACTGGGCAGGACATGGCGTGCCGATCTGTGCGCTGGTCGCGCCGCGCAAGGTGCGGAAGCACTGACGCCAACGGCCGATGGCGGTCTGGCGGATGCCGCAAATCCACAGCCTGAGCGAAAATGAGTGCGATCCAAACCAGTGGCGTACTCACATGGCCTATGACTCTTGGCGGTGAAGGTAGAGGCGCATGTGCGCGGGGCGCCACGAAAGGCATTGGCCGGAAGATCAATCATCCTGCTCGAATTTTCGCCGCCCGCCTTCGCGGGCTGGGTCCAATCGGTGTACAGCGGTCGATTGACCGCCTGGCCTCGGCCAGACGGTCAACACCCGCTGTCAGATACCGAGTGGCAGCCGGCGGCGGTGGGCGTTCAGACCGTGAGCCGGGCGCTCCATCTCGCGGTCGCCCCCGAACCCACCGCATTGGACACCCTCCGAAGTAGGCCACGAGATCCGATCACACTCTTTCAGCCAACGGCACTTGCGTTGACGGCACCCAATGGCCATGCTGCCAAGCTCCGGACTGTCGCAATGTGCGCCTTCCGGCGAGCATCGGCGTGGCGCGGTCCAAGTGGCAGACAAGCGACGGTTGCGGAGCGGCTTTGTCTGGCGCGGCATGCTGCCGATCGCCGCCGCTGTCCTCGTGCAGTCCCCGCAGGCCGTTGCCGCAGCCGAACGCTGCGGACCCAACCTCTGCGCAGTTGGCGAGGTGTGCTGCAACGAAACGTGTGGCCTGTGCGCCCCAGCAGGCGGCGCTTGTATTGAGCCCGACTGCGGCTGGGGTCGCGACCGCGTTGCGGGTCGTCGGCCCATCTTGCCGCTCAACCACACAGATGCATTGATGGGGCCACGGGTAGCGGTCGCAGCGGCACTAGGTCGATCGGAGCAGTACAGCGGTGGTCGCTTGAGCGCCTTGGGCGTACTGCCCTTGGGTCGGCAGTTTCGGCTGCGCGGCTCGACTGCGCTTCTGTTGGGGACCAACCTGCAGCAGCCTGCGGACGGCGTCCAGCGTGTAGGTGGCAACGATGGCAAGCTGAATGCTGAATTGGGAGCCGCTTGGAGCATTCCGACCGCATTGACCTGGTTGCATGCCGCGGTTCTCGCCGACGTGGTAACCGTGGCTCGGCGCGCGTTCGAGCGGTCCGCGCAGGGCGACCAGACCAGGTCGTGGTCCGTGGTCGACGTCGAGGCGGCCCCCGGTCTGGCCGTCGCCGTGTCGCGCTGGGGCGTCCACGTCGCTAGCTTCACGCGCTACAGCAGCGTGCTGCATTGCGCGGAACGCACTTGCCAAAGCCGCTCGTTCGGCCTTGTGGAGATCGGCGCATCCGTCGACGCCGATGGCCTGTCGTTAGGCGTGCCGATCGGCCTGTTGCTGCACGGCAAGCTGTCGTACTGGGGTGCCGATTTTGGCGGCGGCGTGTTCTGGCTGACGCGCCGCTTCCGCGTGGGTGCCCTGTGGCACTCGAGCTTGATCCACGGCTGGACAGCAAGTGCCTGGCCCGAATCAGAGTTCAATCTGCGAATCGACTGGCTGGCGGGTCCGTAACGGGCCGGATGGTCCCTGCCGCGGCCATTGCCCATCTTAGTGAGCGGTGCCCTTTCGCCTCAGCGTTTACCCTCCACAGCCGCAGGCCGCGTGAAAGTGTCGCTGGCGAGGAGCGCACCCACGTTCGCCCCTTCCTGTACCCGCAGCCCCGCAAAGCCACTACGGCGGCCAGGCCCTGCCCACCAGACCCTTGGGATCAGCCAACAGCTGAGCGCAACTGGTGAGCGGCGGTACCTGCTGCCAGCGCAGCTCCATCGGCGGCTCGTCGGTGACGGGCTTGGCGGTTTCGCCGACAACCAGCAGGCTCGACGTGGCGCCAAGGGTGGCCTGCTCGTGGCTGGCGATCGGCGTCGCGGTCAGCACGCCGTCGGAAGTCAGGTTGGCCGACCACTGCACGGTACTGCGTTGTGCAACAAAGAGGGACTGCTTGCCCAGGATCGGTACGTCGATGCCAACCGTGACGCCTGGCTTGCCGTCGCCATCGGCATCGGTCACCGCCGGGTGGCTGGCCTGTCCGGTCGCGGGCATCGGGCCATCATGGCCCTCGTGCAAGCCGACACGTTGCGTCGCTGGACCAAACGTCCACAGGTTGCCGACCACCGAGACGGGCGCCGCTTGCTGGGCCAGCGCAGCGACAAACGCGCTTGGGTAGGTCATCTTGGTGCCGAACATGGGGTTGCTCGCCACCGCACAGGTGTGCAACGACGCCAGGCCCTGCTGGCCCTGCCACCCAATCTTGACCAGGCCCAGGGTGGTCGTGCGGTTGGTCTGCCAGTCGTCGCCCAAGGGCGACGGATCTTGCACCTGCTTGCGCGACTGGACCCAAAACGCGAACCACATCGGCAACTGCTCGGCCTGGGCATCGACGGGCGCGCCTGCCGCGTCAGCCCGTTGACTGGCGTCGGCAACCTGGCGCGTTTGACCGTCCAGGTGGGGCAGGCCGCTGCCGTCGTGGCGGTCGCCGGCATCGCTTTGCCGCCATCGTGGCTCGGCGATCGCTTGCGGGTCCGACGCCACAGCGCACCCAGCTGCGCCCAACCCGACGAAGGCCAGGGCTGCGATTTGCCGGCAACCTATACACATCATGTCTTGCGAAATCTTCCGCATCAGCAAAGCTCCTCGCTGTTTACACTAGCGAAACGGGGGCGGGCGACCAGGCGCCGCTTGCACGAGCTGCGCTGCCCGCCAAAAAAACAAGCTTCCGAGGTGACCTCATCGTCGGGATGCGCAGACCACAGTGGCATTGAAGTCCTCCCGGCGCACGGCTCAAAACGAACCGCGTACCCCAAAGCCTGCCAGAACGGGCAGACCCACGACATCGCGCCGCTGCGAGTAGTCGTGGTTGTAGCCGATCGCCTCGACGTTGGCGCGGTTGGTCAGGTTGCTGCCCTCCAAGTACGCGGTCAGCCGCCACAGGTCGAATGTCCAGGTCTTGTCGATGCGCGCATCCAACTGCACAAAGGCTGGCAAGCGCGCGGCAAGCGGAGCAGTGGCCGCGGCCGGCACCGTGACGTCGGCGCTGGCGTCGAAGTACGCCGCCTGCAAGGGTGTGTAGGGATTGCCCGATGCTGCGCGCAGCCGCAGGCCCGCGCGCCAACCGCTGCCCAAGTCGCAGCCCGCCACCACGGCCAGCACGTGGGTCTGGTCGAAGGCGAAAGGCCGTTCGGGCTGTCCCGGTCGGTCGATGCGCGTAGCCCGTGACAACGTGTAGGAAACCCAGCCGTCGACCGGCCCGGCGCTGCCGCGCACCAGCAGTTCTGCCCCGCGCACCAGACCCGACCCGAGGTTGTCGTAGCGCGGCCCGCCAAACGACCCTGGCACCACTAATCCGTTGAAGCGCTTCGCAAAGCCGGTCACTTCAAGTTGTGCTTGCCCGCCCAGCCGCTGCTGAACCCCCAGGCTGTACTGCTCTGACGCCTCCAAGCCCAGATTCGGATTGCCGAAAGCCTCGCTGGTGGTGTCCGGCTGCGGCGCTTGGTGGTACAGACCGGCCGACAAGGTGACGGCGGTCTCAGGCACGGGGTTGATGCGCACCGTTAGCCGCGGGTCGGCCGCCCAGGTGCCGCGGGCCAGGCTCCACCAACCGGCGCGGACCCCGGCGGTGACGTCGAACCATGTCGCTGGCTGCCAGCGGCCGTCGGCGTGCAGCGCGCCGTCGCCGCCCAGCCCAGTCTCGCGACTGCTCAGCACCGGCGCGGCAGACAACGGCAGCGGCACCTGACCCTCCTTGGTCGGCAGCGGCAACCGTGCGTCGACGGCAAACCGCTGGGCGGTAGCCCAACCACCGACTCGCAGCGTCAGGTCGCGGCCCAAGACCTGGGTCCACAAGGCGCGCGCCGTCACCGGGTCAAACGTCAAGTCAAACCGCGTCGTTGCCGAAGGCGAGAGCTTGAGCTTCTGGTAGCTGGTGCCCAGCCCCAGGTACAGCGACGACTTCGGCCCAAGCTGCCAGTTTGCCGTCGCCTGAATCTGGTGAAAGTAGCGGCGCAGGCCAAAGCCCTGGGTGGCTGGATCGGCGTCGCTTGGCGCCGCAGTGACCAGCTGCAGCTCATCGTCGGAGCCGAACGCAAGCAGCCGCACGGTCAGCCCTGGGGCGGGGCGTCCGTCGGCGCGCAGCTGGTAGTCGACGTACCGAGGCGCGGCAGTGAACTTGGCAGCTTTGCCCAGGACCGCAGGCACCCACGCGTCAAAGTAGCTGCGGCGCGCGCCTGCACCGACGGTCCAGGTGGTCGACACGGGTGCAGTGACCATTGCCGCGGCATGGTAGGTGTTGATGTCGACGTTGCCGTGGACACCGTCTGCGGCCAGCGGCGCCAGTGTCAGGCCCAACCAGCCGCCGATCGCGTTGCCGAACTCCGCCGAGAAGCCGCCTGGCCGGTAGCGGACGTCGCCGATCCAGCCGTCTTGCAGGACAGAGTACAGGCCGCCAAAGTGGTACAGCTGCTGCACAGGCAAGCCGTCGACATCAAAGCGGGTGTCCCCAGGCGCCGAGCCGCGCACCACCAGCTGGCCGGTCGCCGGGCCGCCGGTGCGCGCCACGCCGGGCAAGGCCTCGACGACCTTGACCGGATCGCCAGAGTTGCCCGGCACCAACCGCGCGGTCTCTGCCGACACGGCCACCCGAGCGGCATCAGCCGTGGGTGCTTCGACGACGGAACCGAAGCGGGCGGCGGGCAGGGGCTTAAGCCGAAACACCAGACCGCTCGCTGGCAGGACGACCCGTCGCACCGCGGCCTCGTGGTCAAACGCGGGAATCTCCAAGCGAACCATACCGCGGGCGCGGTTGGCGGCGACCGTCAAGCGAAAGCGACCGTCATCCCCGGTCGTGGTCTCGGTGGCGAGCGCGGGCAGCAGCACCGGCAACCCCGGCAGCGGCTTGCGGGTGCCCAGTTCGACGACCTGGCCCTCGACGACCGCGTCAGATTGCGCCACCGCGCGGTCTGCAATCAGCAGCGCGGCCAAAGCAACCGCCGCGGCAGCGACACAGCGAAGGTGCATCATGGCGTCACCCCTTGGGCAGTGCTGCCGACATGGAGGTTCCACTGGGTCCAGCCGACACCGCCGAGCCCGTCGCGCGAGACGCACACTAGCGTCACTGGACCCGCGACGGCGGGCGCGAACCAGGTCGTCGCACTCTCGCCGCGTGTGCGCCATGGCAAGAACTCTCCAGCTGTGGCAAACCAGGTGTGGGTCGCACTGGCACTAGCACCGCCTGGGGTCGAGCCACGCATCGCCAGTTGGCCACTTAACGGAGCTTCATGCAGGCCAACGGTCGGGGCGACGGCCGAAACCAGCACCCCAGGGTTCGAACCAGCCGCTTGTGCGCTCCATCGCGCGATGGCGGATTGGGCCTGTCCGCTCGGCCCATGCGCATCCACGCGCAAGTGCAGCGTCGTCAGACCGGCCGGCACCGGCACCGTCAGCTTGGTCCCGGTCCCCAATGGCCACGCACCGGTGCGGCACACTGGCTCCGCTTGCGCCGTCCACGGGGTCGCGCAGCCCTGCCACACCGCGACGGTGACATCGTGAGCCAGCACTTCGATAGTGCCGGTCGCGCCGCTGGGCAACGCCACCGGATCCGTGCGCACGGCGAGGATCCGAGGCTCATCCAGCAGAGACGGTCTTGAGCCGTCAGACTGGCAGGCTGCTGCGGCCCATGCGGCCACAAGTGTGAGAATCATCCAAGCTTTCATGGTTCACCGAAAAGTGACGACCCACGGCACCGTCAGCGCGACGGGCCGGCCGCCGCGGCGGGCGGGTCGGAATTGCAGGGACCGGGCGACCACCAAGGCCTCACCGTCAAAGGGTTCGCCGGCGCCGCGGGCCACGCGGGCCGCCGATACCGCGCCGGCGGCCGTGACGTCAAGCGCCACCACCACCCGTACGGGCGAGTCCGGGCGGATGACGCCCGGTGGAAACCGCCCAAACGGGCGCTCGATGGGCTCCGGCGGCTGCAGATCCTCCGGTGGCTCCGCGGCTTGCTGCGGTTCTGGCGGCGGCGGTGGCGGAGCCGCGTCGGCAGCCGGTGCCGCTGCCGGTTGTTCCGAATCACCGTTGCCCTCGCCCTCGCTCTCGCCCTCGCCGGGCATGACGGCGGCGCCTTCGCGCACATCGCCGCTGCCCTGAACTGTCTGCGGCATGCCGGCGCCACCGTCCACCACCTTGGCCACCAGCACGGCAGGCAGCACAGCCCTGGCGGAGCGCGACCGTCGCGCCCGTGGCGCCTGAGCGAGCGCTTGCTCGGTGCTTGGCGCCTTGGGAATCACGCGCTGCGCAACTGCCGGCACAGGCGCGGGCTGGCTTGGCGCAAGCACGGCTGGTGCCCGCGGTCGCGGTTGGCTCAGTACCCGCACCGAAATGGGTCGCATCGCCTGCTTGGCCGGCACTTCTGGAGCCCGCTCGGCCACGGTCATCGCCACCAGCGCTACCAGTCCGTGCACGGTAACCGCCACGGCCGCGCTGACCAGCGACCTGCGCAGGTCCTGCGAACGGTGTACTTCAGCCACCACGGCCCACCTCGGCAACTTCGGCTTGCACCGCGAAGCGAACCACGCCTTGTCCGCGCAGCAGGTCCAGCAGGTGAACGAAGCGCTCATGGGCAGCATTGCGGTCCGCGGCGACCGCCACTTCCGCATCGGGGTCGCTCGCCAGTGCGCTGGCCACGGCAGCCTGGATCTGGGTCTCGCTGGCTGGCTTTCCGCGCAGGTACAGCTTCCCGTCCGCGCCAACAGTGACCGCCAACGGTGCGACCGGTGCCTCGCGTGTGGCCGTCGCGGCCCTGGGCAGCTGGATGGGCAGCGCGCCAGGCCGCGCGGAGTCGTCCAGCTGCGCCACGACCAGGAACAGGATGAGCAGCACCATCATCACATCAACGAGCGGCGTGACGTTGATGTCGGCGATGGGACCTTTGCCGCGAATAGAGCCAGCCATGACTACCTCGCGCTGATGCGAGCGGCCAGCTCGCGGAAAAGCACCTCGCTGCCACCAACCGCCGTCTCGACGCGCTTGGTCAGCGCGTTGTAGGCGACGACCGCCGGGATCGCGACGGCAATGCCGACGGCTGTCGCGACCAGCGCTTCACTGATGGCGCCCAGCAGTACAGTGTTGCGGTTGGCCCCTGCGGCGGTGGTCGACAGAGCCGCGAACGCCCGCACGATGCCGAGCACTGTGCCGAACAGACCGATGAAAGGCGCGTTGCTGCCGATGGTCGCCAGCCAGCTGAGCGCCCGCTCGTAGCGCATCCGTTCGCGCTCGACTGCAGCGCGGTACAAGTCTTCGAGTTCGGTGCGCGGGCGACCGGCGTTGGCGAGCAGCCGCTCCGCCACCCGCGCCTCCATGGCAGCCATGCCCGCGGCAACTGCGCGCGCACCCTCGGCGTCCCCGCTATCGATATGCTGAGCAAGGCGCGCCGAGAAGGCATCGATGTCGACGCGACGGGCGCGCAAATACCACCAGCGCTCGACCGCAACGGCGGCTGAGGCCGTGCTCACTGCCGCCAACAGCCACAAGGTGGCCTCCTGGCCCAACAGCTCCAGCAAGCGCAACAAAAGGTCGGTCATCGGTTCCTCGTTCAGGTCGGTCGTTGAGGCGGCTGGTCGCCGCGACCACCGTGACAGCCAGCTTAGGGAGCGCTGAACGATTTGTCAACAAAAAATCGTTCAAACCGTTCACAGCGTACAACCTGTTGAAAGTTCGAGTTTATCAATGTGGACGCAGGTGGCGACGATTTGGGCGTGTGGCCGCGGCCGGGCCCAAGTTCTGCGCCAATCGCGTTGAAAGCCCGCGGGTGTGCTTGGCGAATCAGCCTGGCCGAATCGACCCCGGCCTTGCCCACCCAGCAATGCTGGCGCGAATTTCAGCTTGCCGCACCGTTGGACCGATTCGGTCGCCTTGAACTATTTTCGATGGACAAATCGTTCAGTCGGCGCTAAGCTGGATCCATGAACGAGACCTACTCAGCTTGGTTGACGACGGAACAGGCAGCGGCATTGGCTGGCGTCAGCGTATCGACGCTCAAGCGCTGGGCCGACCAGGGCCTGGTCGAGTGCAGCAAGACCGCAGGACGCCACCGGCGGTTTTCGCGCAAGGCGGTCGCTGCGGTCTTGAGCCGCAACGCCGGAACGACTGAGCACGACGCCTTGTGCGCGCGCTGGCTCGCCGAGCTGACCGGCGGCAACGCCCTGGCGATCGACGCGGCGCTGCTGGACATGCGCGCCGAGCACACCTCGTGGGCCGAAGCGGCCGACGCTTTCGCACCGGTCTTGCACTACATCGGCTTACTGTGGGAACGCGGCGAGATCTCCGTGCTGCAAGAACACGTGCTGAGTGAGCGGATTGCACGCACCTGGAGTCGCGCCGCCTCCACCGTGGTGGTTCCCGCGCACGCGCCGCGGATGCTGCTGTCGACGGCCTGCCGAGACGAGCACACCCTGGGCCTGTCGTTGGCCGAGATCGCGCTGCGCGAAGCGGGCTGGGCACCCGTGTGGTCGGGACGCAGCACCCCCGTCAGCGACATCGTGGCGCAATTGCAAACGGCAATGGTGCGCGGAGTCGCGCTGTCTGCGTCGAGCATTTGCGACGATCCAGATGCGTTGGCCCGCGAACTTGCAGCGATCGTCGCCGGGTCCACGAGTCCTGACACCCGCGTGCTGCTGGGGGGCAACGGCGCGTGGCCTGCGCTGCTGCCCCCTGGCGTTGCGCGCGTCCACAGCTTTGTCGAGTTGGCGGCTGCTGCACGACCGCCCGTCGGGCGAGTCATACCTTACGCTGGGTTGTGACGCCAGGCCCCAAGATGACGATCCGCCGCGCCGCCATGGTCGCCCCGCTCGTGGCGCCTGGCGTGCATAGCTATACACAGTCACCAAAATTTGCCATCAAACCTTGGACGGAGCCGCGAGTCGGTAGCGGAGCGGACTCGAGCTCGGCGACCCACCCAACAAGCACAGGATCGCCGTTCCGGCATTTGGTGCCGGACTTAGACGATCATGTATAGTCGGTCGATTGGCGACGAACGTGCGCCGCTGATTTGCGGCCATCAATCACGGAAAATGGGCCGGCCGTTGCCGGGCCTTGCGCCTGCCAGGCCGACTGAGCCAGCCACCGGATTTGCTTGCACCGACCGCGCAGCGACCGCTTGACGGCCCCAATTGGGCAGAGCACGATGGCCATCCCACTGCTATCGGGCGGCCCAGTCGGGCGCGACAGCCGATTTCGGCAGGTCTGGTATTGGCTGCGGCGGGCGAGGGTGCTTTGAGTTCAGGGCTTGGAATTGATTTACTCAATCATTTCTTGGGCCCTTTTGCTTGCTTCGTGGGCTGCCAGCCCGCGGCCTCGCTGGCCGACTCGCGGCTCCGCCTTGTGCCCAGAGTGTTCAAGTCCTTGTTTTCCAGTCCCTTACTTGCCGCCGGCACAGCTGGCCTGGGAACTCGGCGATGAACGCCGCCCTGCCGCCGCCGCCGATCGGCTTGCCCGTGCCGTCGTCGTGGTATTGCCTTGGCCTCGGCCGCGACCTGCCGCCAGGCGGTCTGTGGCGGCGCTCACTGGCGGGCAGGGCGCTGGTTGTCGTGCGCACGCGCTCGGGGCAGGTTGGGGCGCTCGACGCCCACTGTCCGCACCTCGGCGCCGACTTCACGGTCGGCGGCACCATCGAGGGCGATTTGCTGCGCTGTCCGTTCCACGGGTTCTGCTTTGACCTGAGCGGCGCCTGCGTTTCCACCCCCTATGGCCACAAGGCGCCGCCCGCCGCCCGCGCAGGCACCTGCAGCGTGATCGAGCGCCACGGCCTGTTGCTCGCGTGGCATGGTTCTCAGGGCGAACCGCCAGCATTCGATATCCCGGACGCGGACATGACGGGCTGGACCCACTGGCGCGAGCATGTGTTCGAACTGCGCGGCCACCCACAGGAAGTTGCCGAAAACGGCGTCGATTTCGGTCACTTCGCTGCGATCCATGGCTATGACGCGGTTCAGGCCACGGAGCCTTTGCAGACTGATGGCCCAACCTTGCGCGCTGCCTACCGATTTCGCCGGCCACGCGGCTTGCGTGGCCAGGGCGCGCTCGACACTGAAATCGCCATCCTGCAGCAAGGCCTTGGGTATGCGCTGGTCGAGGCGCACGTGACCAATCTGGGCGTGCGGACCCGGCAGCTGGTGCTGGCGCTGCCGCTTGGCGACGACCGACTGCAGTTGCGGATCGCGCCGTCCGTCGACCACAAGCTCGAGCCGCGGCGCGTGCACCCGCTGCTGGCCTGGCTGCCTGGCGCGTGGCTGGCTGAACGGCTGGCAAACCGTGCGCTGCAGGGCTACATCGAAGACGTCGCGCAGGACCTGCCGATCTGGCAGAACAAAATCCACCTGTCGAGGCCGGCGCTGGCGGCCGGAGACGGTCCGATAGGCCCGTACCGCAAGTGGGTGCGACAGTTCTATCCGGAACGGCCTTGAGGCGAGATCGAGCCTACTGCACCCAAGGAGCGACGAGTCCGCTTGCGAAGCCGCGAGTTTGCGACCCACCGGGCAAGCAAGAACAGCAATCGAGATGACCTCGGGTCATCGTGATTCTGGAGACCCAGCGTCGCAGGCCGACTCGCCAGCCCCAGTCACGCCTTTGGCGCTGCCGGTCCGGCCCAGCCAACCGCCCGCATCGCCTTGCGCGCCACAAGCACCACCGCAGCCCAAGCAATCGACGCCGACGCGGCTGCCACATACCCCATGCCCGCCACTGCGTGCCCTAGCTGCGCCAGCAGGCCCCGGGCGGGTTTGCTGGGTCGATCCGCCAGGGCAGTTGCGAGCGCCAGCGCCTCGTATTTGCGGCTGGCACCAACGCAAAACAAGTTCGGGGTGAACACGTCGTCCGGATCGACCTTGCGCTTGCAGGCCAGCACCCGGTGGTACACGTCTGGGCTGTCGTAGAAACGTGTAGCGCATCCAGGTTCACCTGCCCCTTGGTCAGGCTGTCGTCAAACGGGTCGTACATGTAGCGCCGGTCGAGCGGCGAAAACTTGGCGTCTGGGGTCCCCACCATCGCAGCTTGCACCTGGCCAAACCAATCGGCGAGCAGCACATAGGGCTGTGGCCAAGGGTTGCCGAGCAGATCGCGCGTTGCGTAGAATCCGTCTAAAACACAGTGGGATCGCGCGAGACGACGGTTGCCGAGTGCGGCTGGATTGTGCTCGGCGTTGACCACTGCCTGCGAGAATCGACCACCGTGCAGCTGAAAGCAGCTGACCAAGGACACCCCGCGGTTGGGCGGTCCCAGCAATTCCTCGACTGATCGAGCCACGAACCCGGCAAAGTCGCGCTGTTGCAAGTCGTTCGCCACGCCACCGTAGTTGCGGCGGAAGAATGGCATCTTGAATTCGCGGTCGCCCATGTAGGTGTAGTTGTCCCACATGACCGAGACCGGCGTAGGCTGGCGCGGGTCGAACAGCGTCGTGACCCGCAGGCTCTCGCACTCCGGCGGAATTTCCTGCAAGTCTGCAAAGAACGCCTTGACCTTGGCATCGTAATCCGCGGGGTTGCCGCTGCTGTTGCACCACATGCCATCGACGATGACCATCTCCGGATGCGGGAATTGGTCCATCAGGTTCTGGGTCTTCAGATCGTGCCACAGGTCCGACCAGTGGTCTTCGCTGCACATCGTGCCGCGCCAGCCGCCGCCGCTGGCGCCAGCGACAATCACGCTGACACAAAAATCGCGGGCCAGGTCGTCGTCGTCGTTGAGCTTGGCAAACTTGCGCAGGAAGTGCTCGTGCAGGACCCGGCCTTTGCCGGTATCCAGCGACAGACGCCTGAGGTCGCGATAGAAGTAGATGCCGCGGTAGCCGCGCGCCTCTGGATAGTCCTTGTCCCAGAGCAGGTTGGCCGTGACGTGGGTGACTATCCCGAAGTTACCCGGGCTGCCGCCGAGCACGGAGAACCACAGTTCGTCGTTGTCCGGATCCGGCGCCAGTCGATCGGGGCGATGAATCCAGCGAATGGAGCACGCTTCGCAGTCGGCCAGGATGATGCGGAATCGGGCGACATGGTCGATGAACATGCCAAACGCCCGCTCGAACAGCGTGTAGCCGCCGGTGTGCAGGTGGCCGCCCATGCCCACGCCTGCGCAGTGGCCGTGCGGAAAAAACGGGTGATTGTTTGGATCGCCGTCCTTGCAGATTTCGCGCAGGCGGGCGTTGACTTCGCCGTTGCGCATGCCAGCGGAAATCGTGACCTGGTTGTTGGGCGCGTCGTACACAAAATCGTTGAAATGCGCCATGTCCAGTTGCACGTTGGCGCCAAACGTTGACGAAGTGCCGCCCATGGCATGACCGCCGGAACGCAGCGCGATAGCCACACCGTGCGCCCGTGCGTACCGGATCGCTGCGACGATGTCGGCATCGCTGCGCGGGCAAAGAATCGCCGCCGGCGACATGTGGGCCGCCGGCAGTGAGGTCGTCGCGTATTGGTAGCGCATCCGCTCATAGCTCGGATCCACGGCTGCCGGCGGTCGGCGGTAGATTTCGCCCGTGAATTCGGAAAGCGCCTGGAAAGACTCGGTCATTTCGGCCTTTGTGCTGTGACCTGCACGTCTGAAGGCACAGCGCCAGCCCCTACGGTTTCTGCGGGCGGCGCATCGGCCGCGACCGCGTCAGATGCTTGCCTGTCGGCCGGCCCGGCATCGAGCTTTGACCCATCGGCCGGCGGCACATCGGCGGTCGCATCGTCGGCGCTGTCCGCAGCGACATCGGCGTCCGTGGCGCTGGTTTCTGCGGCTGGCGCAACGTCGCCGTCGCTGCTGGCCGTGCCGTTTGGCGCGTCGGGTTCGGGGGCTGCATCTGCGGGCGATGGACCCGCGTCGCCCGTGAGGCCGACATCAGCGCCGTCACGCGTCACTGCGGTCAGCGAGGGTCCCTTGCCTGCTGCGTCATCGCTGGCACGGCCAGCGCACAGCACCGCCAGCATCAACGTCCACCAAAGGGGCCGCAAAGGAAAACGCGGCATTGGCCAGCCCCATCGTTCGCGGACGGTGTGGGCGGCGGCCCAAAAACACTCTGCCTTGAGAGGCCCGCTGCCAAACGCCCCACTGAGCCTCCCACGCCCCGCCGGACGCGCCCGGCAACACCGCGATCGCGACTGTGCGCCGCAGTCTTTGCGCTGTCAACCACGGACCTTTCCGCTTGGAGCCCTTTCGCCGCCGGAGTTGCGGGCGGAAATGTGGCACGTCACGGCTCCGCGCCGCCGGGTATCCGCTTGCCGGAATCCCAGCCAAGGTCCTCCATGAACGCCCGTATTTTGTGCGCCGCGCCGCTGGTCGCGGTCGTCGACGAGTTTGCCACTGCGCAGGAATTGGCCGCATTGCGTCAGTGGTTTGAAGACCCGGTCCGCCGAGCGAACACCGTGGACAGCGAGCACCGCGATACGACGGGGCACAGCTTGGAGTTGCCGCTCTCGGCCGAACCGGCCGCGGCCGCGGTCACCCAGCGAATCGAAGCGCTGGTCGGCTGGGACGACGCCTGGCGTTCGCCGGACGGCGGCACTTTGCGCATGCTCCAGTATCAGCCCGGCGAGTCGCACCCGCGCCACGGCGACGCCTACTACACCGACGAGGGCTATCTGGCCGTCACCGCAATGCTGGTCCTCGATGCGCCAGCGGCCGGCGGCGAGACCCTGTTGCCGGCCGCCGTGCCTGGGCCCTTGCGCTTGCAGCCCCAGCCTGGCCGCCTCTTCCTGTGGCGCAACTGCACCGAGGCTGCCGACGAGGACCCAGCCGCGGCGCACCTGGCGCTGGCCGTCAGGCAAGGCGTCAAGACCACCGCCACGCGCTTTCTGTACGCACCGATCGACGCGACGTTGGACAACTGGCCGCTGCCGATGGCCCCGGCCGTCGAACGCCGCGACGCGCACCTGGCTACGGCGGCCGGCCTCGGTGGGCCACTGCGCGGCTTAGGTCGCCGCCTGGTTGTGGTCGATGACGAGGTGCCGCCCGAAACCCTTTTTGCCCTGACCGATGCCGCGGACCGCCGCGGCGTGGCTGTGGTCACCGTCGATGCGCCGTCGTTCGACTACGCGCCGCAGCGCCGCCTGCGCGCCGCAGACTTGCTGTATCGACCAGCGGTGAGCCAGGTGGCGGCGCGCGTCGAGCAATTCTTGGGGTCGCCTGGGCCCGCCGATTTGTACACGCGACCGCGCGGCGTGTTCTTCGACCCTGACCATGCGTCGAATCTGCCTGGCTCTGTGTCACCCTGTACGGAACTTATTTGCGGGCGGCTGCCGGGGGTGCCTTGGCGGTTTGGGGCACTGTGGGAGCCCGGTCCCCGTCGGGCGCCACCGCGTCGGCAGACACGAATCGGCTCTCTGAAAGCGCGCCGTCGATGCGACAATGCTGTGAAGCGGACCGCGAGAAAACTGCGGAACCCCTCAAGCTGCGTGCTCCGCTGCCGCCTCCCAGGGCGGCTGATGGGTGCCAAACCCACCCACAACCCGACAACTGACGAATTCGTGGGCTCTTGGCGTCGGAACCACCACTGTGGGTTCACCACCGCCGCCGCCGACGTACTCGTGGCCGAACAAGCGGAAGCTGTAGCTCTCATAACCGGAGGAAGAGATGCGGATTTCGATGCAGTTGCTCTCTCTAAGTTCTAGCGTGAGGTCGCCGGTCAGGTCATCCACGTTGATGGCGGTCAGAGCGAGGCCGTGCAGGTCTTTGGCAAGTTCCCGTTCATGGTCGACCGGCTGCGGTAAGCCAAACCACTGGCCGTGGCCCCCGCTGGCCTTTAGCACCCGCCCGAGCTTGAGCCGTCGCCAAGCGGACTGCGTGCAAAAGGAGCTGCCGCCGGCAAATGCGGAGCACCAGTCGAATTCGGTGCAGTTTGCGGATTCGAAGTCCAGGTTGGTGTCTGCTCGCATGGCTGCCGCTCGTCTCAATGCGCCCAGATAGGCTGTCTACCCTATGCAAGCCTGCCGCCGGACAAGCACCGGCGCCCAGGTCCGCTCCGTGCCCGTCAACGGAGCAGTTGCAAAGCCATTCCGCCTTGAACGGTCCTCAGCCAAATGCGCAAATCGAAGGCCAGCACGCCGCCGGGCGGTCCGGTTGCGGCGCGACCGCGACTTTGCGCGGTGGCTTTCACGCTGTCAACGACCGTGTCCTGACGCGGCGACGGCCTGGCCCCGTTCACACCGACCCCGGCAGACGCAGTTGGCCTCGCATGCTATCGTCGGCACCCTGCGCCGCCGCGCAACCCCGTGCCATGGACTTGTCGCCCCTACCTCAAGCCGACCCTGCTGGAACGGATGTGCTGCCCCTGATTGCTTCCCTGCGCTTGCTGGGCCGCCGCCTGCTCGCGACCTGGCGGCGGCAGCAGTGCGAGCCAAGTGCTTTCAGCCCGCTTGCGACGGCAATGCTCAGCGAAGCGATGCCCGCCCTGGTGGCGCCGCCTGAGCAGTGGGTGCGCGCCCTGGCTGCCGAGGCGAGGCTGGCGCGCCAAAGCCTGACCAGTCGCTTCGGGGAGCCACCGGTCACGGTGGTTGCCCGCGGCAACCTGCGAATCGAAGTCTATTTCTGGCTGTCGCCCGCCACCGCCTTGCACGATCATGTGTTTTCTGGCGCATTCGGCGTCGCCCACGGCAGCAGTCTGCAAGAGCGGTACGCTTTTGCCAGCGACGACCCGAACCACCAGCCGGTGCGCCTCGGTACCTTGCGGCGGACGGCCGCGGAACTACTGAGCGCGGGCGAGGTTCGCGAAATCGCCGGACCGGATCGATGCCTGCACCGCGTCGCTCACCTGGAAGTACCCACCGTCTCGGTCTGCGTTCGCACGCGGCACGACGTCGGTGCGCCGGCGCAGTACACCTATTTCGTGCCCGGCCTGGCCGCGCAGACCGATGAGCATTTCTCGCCAGAGGCGCGGCGCCGCATCGAGCTTGTGCGCATGCTGATGCACACGCAAGGGCAGGCGGCAGAGGCGACTGCCGGGTCGCTAGTAGCGGCAGCACCAGACTTGGAAGCGTTCTACATGCTGTGGCGCTTGTTCGAGGCCGGGGTCGGCGTCGACCGATTGTTCGCCCTGCTGCCGGATCGACCGTGGGCCTTGCCGCTGCTGCCAGCCTTTTTTGAGCGCCTGCAAGAGATCGCGGCGTGGACCGACCCGGCCGGGCGGCGGACGCTAGCCGAGCAACGAGTAGCCGAGCTCACGGCAGCCAGCTGCTATACATGATCACCGAAGCCCGGCACCAAATGCCAGACCGGCGACCATGTGCTTGTTAGCTATACAGAATCACCTTGAGGTGAGATCAAACCTGCCGCAAGGAAGGAGCGACTAGTCGGCTTGCAAAGCCGCGAGTTTGCGACCCACTGAGCAAGCAAGAACAGCGATCGCAGATGACCTCGGGTCATCGCGATCCTGTATAGGTCGCCAAGCGCGCGTCCGCTCCGCTACCGACTCGCGGCTCCGTCCGAGGTTTGATGTCAAATTTTGGTGGCTGTGTATGGTGCCTAGTTCCACCGACCCTGACCGATTGCCACGTTTGGTTCCGCGCAGTTGGGTTACCCGCGCGGCATGGTGACCGCATTGGGCATGCTTTTGTTGTGCCCAAGCGCACTTTCGAGATACCGCCGCGCGTGGTCGGGGCCATTGCGCACGGCCTCCTGGTGGCCGCTCAGCACGTCCTCCAGGATTTCAGGCGTGCGCTTGCTACAGGTGTCGGTACGTCGCGACATGCGGAGTCAGCACCCGGCCTACGGCGTACACCCGGCCAGCGTGACGTGCACGCAGGTCGAGTTGAAGGTGTTGCACACATCGACCGTGCACTTGTTCTTGTCGTCGCACTCGGTGTCGGCTTTGCACTGCTGGTTGGGGTTGCAGCCGGCGATGGGTGCGTTCAGACACGTGCTGTTGCTGGGGTTGCAGATGTCGCTGGTGCACACGTTGATGTCGTTGCAGTCGGCGTTGGCGGTGCACTTGGGCGTCGGGTTGCAGTTGGGCAGGTTCTGGTAGATGCGGGTGCCGTCAAACGTGTTACTCACATCGAAGGTGCACCGGCAGCTGTCGACCTCACGGTCGCACTGCTGGCGCACTTGCCGGGGTTACCGTGGTAGCGACTGGACCCCGCTGCGCAAGGGCGATTTACCGGCCCCCGCCGTCCAAGCAGAGCGCAGACGTTCTTACATTCCATGGGCATTGCCAGCAAGCCCCCTACAAGCACGCCGCTGGCACGGCGACGATCTTCTCGGCCAAGCGCCGCGGTCGCTCACCGTTGTCAATGACCAAACCAAGCGAACAGCTCTGGTCCGCGACAAACTTTGCCAAATGCCGGCAATCGCGCAGATCCGTCGCCGATCCGAACTTGATTTCAACGGGAACGACCCCGAACTCACCGTCCAGAATCAGATCGACCTCAGCACCGCCACGGGTCCGAAAGTGGAGCGGCGACACTTGAACGCCAGCGTTGCCGAAACCCCGCAGCAAGGCTTCGGAGACGTAACTTTCCCAAAATCGGCCAGCCAGTGGATGGGTCGCCAGTTGGTTGCTGTCGTTGACCTGCAGTTGGCGGAGCAACAACCCGCTGTCGCGGAAATAGCCTTTGCCGTGGCGCATGAGCTGCTTGTGGGGCGAGCGGTTCCATGCAGGCATCTGCCGCCACAGGAACGTCCCCTGCGCAATCGCCAACCAATCGCGCACGGTTGGCTCGCTGACGGCCAATGCGCGCGCAATTTCGGCGTTGTTGATGATGGTTCCCGATAGGTGTGCGAGCATTTGGATGAAATGGCCGAAGCGATCGCGGTTCATTTGCGGAAACAGGCCACCGATATCGCGCAATAGGTAGCTGTCCCAGTAGAACCGCGGCCAGTTGTGCCGAAACGTGGCATCGCCACTCGTCCACGGCTCCGGGTAGCCGCCGTGCAGCCAATGTTGCATCAGCGTGGCCAAATCGACGCGTGGCGCCGCACCAATTACGATTTCCTGCACATCGGCGCGGCCCGCCAAAAGGGAGACAAGCGGCGGCGGTGGTAACGCGCAGGCCTCACTGGCGGTCAGCGGCGCAAGTTCGAGATACGCGATGCGACCCGCCAGCGACTCGGCGATGTGGCGCGACAGGTGCGGCGAACTGGACCCAGAGAGCACAAATCGGCCCTTCCGCCCGCGATCCGCGTCAATGGCGACCCGCAGCGCTGGAAAAATCTCAGGCACCATTTGGGCTTCGTCGATGGCGACGGCTTGCGAGTGCAGGCGAAAGAACAGGTCCGGGTCAGCCACGATTTGGCCGCGGTCGGCGCGGTTTTCCATGTCGAAATGCTGCCATTGACCCGGTAGTTGTCCAATCAGCGTCGTCTTGCCGCACTGGCGCGCGCCCAGCACCACAACGCAGGGAAACTGGCAAAGCAGCGATTGAAGGAGCGGCTGGGCGTGGCGGGTCAGCATGCTGAAAATTCTAAGGTCAGAGTTTAGGAAAAGCAAGTTGCGGATCGGCGCAGCGTGCGATCCAGACCGGTGGCCCAGACGCGGAGGCAGCAATCCAGGGCGTTTGGACACCGGCGCCGTGGCACACATCGCACGCGTGCAACTTCGCCGGACGATGAATCATCCGCCTAGATATCATGCCGCCCACCGTCGTGGGTGGGGCTCATGCATTGCACGGTGGCCGATCGACCGCCACCAGGCCAAACCATGATTTCTGGCAGTGCAGCAATTACCACGTAACAGCCCAGCAAACCCCATCTACCACCGAATTCCACGCCAACTACACTGGGCACCAGGAGGTGCCCGATGCCCAGCCCGAGTTTGCCCCGTATTGCCGTCCCTACTCGTCAACCGTTCTCGCCACGCCGCTCGTCC
>SXGT01480621.1_pt1 | contig 22001 bp, 21 predicted proteins | sample 3176221 | NCBI WGS metagenome assembly SXGT01 (sample SAMN11356862, study PRJNA531348) | freshwater metagenome | isolation source: freshwater sample F1-120 | place: China: Fuxian Lake, Yuxi | collected 2017-12-25
ATCTGGCGCGCGAAATCGGGCTCTGTTATGCCGCCATTGCCGCTTCGGTCAACTGGGCGGCCGGACGCGGCGACAGCGCCGCCGGAATCTCGTCGGATACCATCGAAGCCATGCTGGAAAACGTGGTCTCACGCCTGCGCGGCGTTCTGACCAACCTCGCCTGCATGGACTTCAGCCAGCCGCCGGCACTTGCCCCACGCTCACATAGCCAGTAAGTGGCTGTGATACGCAACACCTTGATCCGCGCAATCCGGCGATAAACTCCGCATCCCCATCAACAACGCGCTCACTCATGATGATTCGCACATTCACCGCCTTGTTGCTCCTGCTCTGCTCGCTCTGGAGCGGCATGATCGCCGCCGCCGAACCGCATCGCGCCACGCGACTGGGCAACCCGGCAACGCGTTTCGCCGATCCGCTGAAGACGCCGGAAGACCTGCGCGCCACACTGTTGAAGGAATCGCTGCAGGACGATGTACTGAAAGTATTGCGCATGAGCGAGTACCTCGGCGATATCGAAGACTTCAGGCACGCGGCCGCCAACGCGACGGTCAAGGAATTGAGCATACCGGTCGGCAGCATCCTGCCGGCCATGTCCACGCGCAAAAAAGGCAAGGTCGATCTGCTGCGCAACGTGCTCTGGGCCGGCAGGAAACCGATCGACGCCTATGAATTCAGCTTCATCTCGGGCGAACGCCGCTACCGCGTGGTCACCCCCAAGGCATGCAGCAATTTCTGGGTCGAGGAACAGTTGCCGCGTCCGCAACCCGCGCTGGCCCTGACTTGCGAAGCACCGGCCGAGATGCCGTCGCACAAGACCATTACGCATTGCAATACCCTGAGCAATACCGGCGAATTGAGCGAAGCGCTGGCCCTGCTGTCACTGCCGATTCCAACCGGCATGACACTGGCAAGCAGCGAACCGCAGGCAAACACGCTGGATGCGACGCAGGCTACCTGGAAATTCGAGAATTTTGCCCCCGGCGCCAGGCAGACCGTATGCGCCACTTTCACGCCCGCGCAGATTGGGCAAAGCGTGTTCAAGAGCGCCGCCGTCGGCCAGCGCGCCAGCAGCGTTACGGCCCAGTGCGAAAGCCGCGTCTTCGGCCTGCCCGCCGTGCTGCTGGAAGTCATCGATCTGGCTGATCCGGTTCTGGTCGGCGCGGAAGTGACCTACGCGATACGGGTTCTCAATCAAGGCACGATACCCCTGACCAATCTGAGGATCGTCGCGCGCATGGAGCCAGGCCAGCGCTTCATTTCCGGCAGCGGCGGCAGCGAAGTTGTCGCCGGCGCCGACGCATTGATCAACGCCGGCGTCATTGCGCGCCTGGACCCGCAGCGTCAAGTCGAATGGCAGATGAACGTAAAGGCGGAAAATGCGGGCGACATGCGCTTTGTGGTCGCACTTGAAGCCGACCAGTTCGCCCGCCCGGTCATGGAAACCGAAGCGACATTCCAGTATTGAAGCGGGCCTGGCCTGAAACGGTTTCAGCTGTTGCCGACGGCGTAAATCCGTAGAAATTTGGCGGCAGATCATGGCAGCGTGCCCTGCCTGGCAGGCTTTCAAGGACTACGGCGGCAATAGACTGATTGCTGTCGATCGGAGTTGGAGGGCTACGGACTCCTGTTCGGCCGCTGCAGCCGGTCACGGTCACCAGATTGCGGCCGTTCGCGAATGACTGCTTCAATGACGTTCCACACACCTTTTTGTTCTTGTAGTGGCAGGCGCAGCATGTTCGGAATATGTGCATGGGAAAAACCCTGTTGGAGTAGTACCCGGTTATTTTCTCTCCAGCAAGGCGTTGTAAAGCGTTTGTAGTGTGCGGGACTTACGGTACATTCCAGTACTTACGCAGTACAAGCGCACTAACAGGGGAAACCATGGCCGGAACCAAGACCGCCACGCTCACATTCCGCATCGAGCCAGGGTTGAAGGAAGCGCTGCGAGCCGCCGCCGAACAGGAACACCGCAGTATCGCCAACATGGTGGAGGTGATGATTCGGGATTATTGCGGGAAAGTGGGCACCCCAATTGAGGATGTCATTGCCAGGACTGCTCACAAGAGGTCCACAACCCCGAAGAAATAGGCACGCCAAGCCAGAGACAACCATCCAGTTCGGAAAGAACCAAGGACCACACGCATGACAACCAAAACCTACCTCGAACGTGCCATTGAAGACGGCCATGCCAAGTTCTCCGGCGAAGGCAAGACCCAACGAATCCACTACATCGCCGCCGATCATTCCGAGCGCTATTCAGACCCCGAGGAAAAGGTCCGAGCCGAGTTCTGGGCGGAGCTGATCTACAAATACGAATACAAACCCGAACGTATCGGATTTGAAATCAAGGTGGAACGTCGCACCCCTGATGACAAAGCTGATCTGGTTATTTATGCCGATGACGAGAAGAAAGACCGATATTTCGTTTTTGAATGCAAACGTGCCGACGTAAGCGATGCTGAATTCGCTCAGGCCATTGAGCAAGCCTGCGGGAATAGAGCCAGTCTGGGGGCGAAATTCGCTGGTGCTATTGCCGGCCTGACCCGGCGCCTCCTTCGCTTTGACGAGCCAAGGAAATTTCCATCGGGGGAACGGGAACGAAACCGTATTGCTGACATTCCCTTACGTTATGGAAAACCGCCTTCGAGTCGCTTTTATAAGGGCGGATTTCGATACGAATTTGGAAAACTCGTTCCAGCTTCGGATTTGCCTGCCATCCCGCGTGAAGCGCTGCGCTCTGCAATTCGTAAATGTCACCAAACACTTTGGGAAGGTGGGCGCCGTAGCCCCATTGCCGCGTTTGGCGAGTTTTGCAAACTGGTGTTCGTCAAACACCGTGACGAAAAAGACCAGGATCGGCACGATGGCGTGCCCTACGAATTCCAAACCCGTGAGGACGAAACTCCTGAACAACTAGCCGCCCGCATTTACAGACTGTATGACATCGAGAAAAGCGCTGATCCATCAGTATTTGAGGGAAAGATCAATGTTGATCCACTTATCCTCGCGCAGTGTGTAGAGCACTTGGAGGCCATTTCACTTGACCGAACCGAACTCGACACCAAGGGCGTGGCATTCGAGGAATTCATGGGCGGTTTTTTCAAAGGCGATTTTGGCCAGTATTTCACCCCTCGCGAATTGATTGCCTTTGCGGTCGAGATACTGAACCCCGAACGCAAGGACAAAGTGCTTGATCCAGCCTGCGGCTCTGGCGGGTTCTTGCTTTATGCCTTGGACCATGTGCGCCGTGAGGCGGACCGAGTGAAGAAGCTCGGCACGATTGAGCATTTCCAGTACTGGCACCAATTCGCCGAAAAAAACCTGTTCGGTATCGAAATCAACGAAGAACTGGCCCGCGTCGCCAAAATGAACATGATCATCCACGACGACGGCCACACCAATATCGTTGGCCACGACGCGCTAGACCTGTTCAAAGCCCCGCCCCCCAAGAAGGACTCCGATGGGCGCTTTATCGCGCCACCTCCAAGAACCTATCTGGGTGACCATAACGACGGCATCAAGCCTGAACATTTCGACCTGATCCTGACCAATCCCCCTTTCGGTTCCGTCATCAAGCGTACCGAGAAGGCCGAGGGCTACCTGGAGCAATTTGAACTTCGGCATTACCTGAGCAAATCCACCACCCGTAATGACGATGAGTCGGACGCGGAAAGCAGCCTAAATGAAAAGGATGCCAAACGCGGGGGCAAGAATGCCAAGGACCGCGCCAGCATCAAGACCGAAATCCTGTTCCTGGAACGGGTGCATTCCTTCCTCAAGCCCGGCACGGGCCGGGTTGCCATCGTCCTGCCTGACGGCATCCTCACCAATTCGTCGCTGCAAAGGGTACGCGACTGGTTGCTGGATCATTTCCAACTGCTGGCCGTGGTCTCCCTGCCCCAGTTCGCCTTTGCCCACTACGACGCCGGCGTCAAGGCCAGCATTGTTTTCATGCGCCGGTTGGCCGAGGATGAAGTGGTACCCGACGACGTCCCCATTTTCATGGCTCTGGCCGAAAACATCGGCTACGACGCCACCGGGCGCAAGACCTTTGCCGTTAAGCCGGTAAGCGAGACGCCGGAAAAGGAAAAGGTCGAGATTCTGAGTAGCGACCTGTTCGATTACCGCGTGACCTACGAATGGAGCACCACCAACCCGAAGAAACCAGATTGGAGCGAACGACACCGGGAAATCATTCCCGATACCGGGCTGGTAGAGCAGTGGCGGGCGTTTCAGAAAGACCCCACACCTTTTTTCGTCTGAGCCCCGCCGAGAATGGCAAAGCGCAATGCTTTGCTGTGCGGCGGGGCGAAGTCAGGCGACGGGCAATTAGTGCGGCAAATTACGCCCCCGAGCTGCGGCTGTTTATTGCTCGACTAACAAGTAACCCATGCACATCGGGTTTGCTTCGTGATTATGTAGAGATCAACCCGAAAATAGATGTGGGTCATCTTGAGCCGGATTCGCCCGTTTCATTCGTACCAATGGATGCGGTCGAAGATGGGGCCACAGGGGGCGTAAGCCCTACAACAAAGATGCTCGCGGAGGTTCAGAAGGGATACACCCCATTCGCTGAGGGCGATATTCTTTGGGCGAAAATCACGCCTTGCATGGAAAACGGCAAGACATGTGTGGCAAGGTACCTCTCAAATCAAACCGGCTACGGTTCTACTGAATTCCACGTTCTTCGCTCTCGCGACCCACGCTTGACTCAATTGTTCTTGTGGGAGTTTGTAAACCAGGAATCACTCCGCCGGGTGGCTCGTTACGCCTTCACTGGTTCGGCTGGCCATCAACGTGTCCCGGATAGCTTCCTGGCTGAGATTCCTTTTCCATTGCTTCCGGAAGATGAGCAAAGCCGCCTTACCATCCACATGGCAGAAGCCAGGGCGGTTCGCCGCGCGAGATTGGCCGAGGCCGACGCATTGCTCGCTGGCCTCGACGGCTATGTCCTGGACACGCTTGGCTTGACCTTACCGCCCAAGGACGAGCGCAAGGTGTTTGCCACCCGCCGGGCCACCGTGCCGGCAAGGTTTGACCCGCATTTCCACCTGCCTGCGTTTGCTCAGGTTTTACGGTTGCTTGCCGCCAATGGCAGCGATCCTCTCGGAAGCCTGGTCACATTCTCCAAGGAGACCTGGAAGCCGGAGCAGCACGAGGGCGATATCTTCCGTTACATCGAAATCAGCGGCGTCAATCGTGAAACCGGGGAAGCGACGGCGGTGGAAACGCCAGTTTCGGATGCCCCGAGCCGAGCCCGGATGGCCGTTGTTTTCGGCGACATCATCGTTAGCCTGACACGCCCCCATCACGGCTCCATTGCCCAGATCACGCGGGAACTTGACGGCGGCGTGGCATCGACCGGTTTTGCCGTGATTCGAGAAGTCAATGAGGCACGCCTATTGCGTGACTATCTCTGGTGCATCCTGCGAACCAAGATGTGCCTTTCGCAAATGCTGCAACGGGCGAGCGGAGGCAACTATCCGGCTATTACCGAACCAGAGCTTGCCAAGGTACTCATTCCAGTCCCGGATATGGGCGTGCAGGAAACCATCGCCGCCGAAGCCCGCCGCCGCCGCGTAGAAGCCCGCCGTCTGCGCGCCGAAGCGGATGCCGACTGGCAGGCGGCAAAGCGCTGGTTCGAGGAACAATTGCTTGGGCCGGTGCAGCCATGATTTTCGAATTCCTGATCGTCTATCAGCACACCCCTGGCACCGAAATAGTTGAGGTGATCCGCGACGCTTTGGCCAAGGTGTTGGAAGACAACCTGAATGAATTCGACGGCGAGGCAGTCGAGCGGATGGTGGTGCCCGGTCTGGAAAGACATAGCGGCTATAGGGTGGGTGAGGATGGCATTGAGATTCTTCGCCGTGTGTTGTTCGGCTTCACCCTGGATTTGCCGGATGAAACCGCCTCCATGCGCACCGTGGTGGATGAGTTCACGGAAGCCTTGAACACCGCGCCCATCTTGCATCTGGTCAAGTTCGACGACCCAATGATTCGGGCTGATCTTGCGCGCTGGGCAGAGGAAATCTACGCGCTGGAAATGAAATTGCGGCGGGTGCTGACCCTGGTTTATCTCCATGCCTATCAGGATGGTGATCCCTACGACTTGCTGAGTGAGGAGAGCATCCAGCCGGTGAACAAGGATCAGGCTAAAACTGAAAACCTGCGCAGGCAGGCGGAAAACCAGTTCTTCCATTTGACCTTCAGCCAGTACGTCGGTTTGAACAAGCGACCTGAATTCAAGCTCCCCGAGTTGCTGAAACTTATCCGCGATAAGGAGGCATACGATGAGCTCCGCGAAGAGGTCGCCCGTGCGCCGGTGGAAGATGAAGACGATGCCGTATTACTTGCCGGCCTCAAGGAACGCATGGAAGCCATTGAGGCCATGCGCAATTGCTGCGCCCACAGCCGCAGGCCATCCAAAAAGGTGATCGAGAACTACGACAACGCGCATCCCTTGTTGGATCGACTCCTGGATAGCTATCTTGCCCGCTGGGAATGGTCGGAACCGGAAGTGGAAATGGTCTGGGATGAAGCCGCGCGACGGGCTGTCGAGCATGCGATGGAACTTGCTCGCTGGGATGAAGCGAACCAGGAAATCACGCTGTATGACGTCGACGACGACCGGATGCAGTGGACCGTAAGCGGCATAGGTGAACTTCAAGACCAGTTGGCCCAGATTGCCGCGAGTGCCTTCTATGCCAATGCGCCCAGGGAAGACGGCGAGTTTGTATTCGAGTGTGATGAGTACGGGGTGGTCGAGTCGGTTCTAGATGACTACTGGGAACGACTTGAGGAATTCTTCCAAGCGCACGATGACGCGGATGAATAGGGGTAAAAACACCATGGCCATTTGGTTAATTCGCGCCGGTTCTCACGGCGAATACGAACAGAAGTTCATCCAGGAAAACCGCGTCTATGTGACCTGGGACGGCCTGGATGTGGACCTCGCCAAGCTCAAGCAACGGGCCGACCTGACGGCGGCGATGGCCGAGCGTTACCCGGATACCAAGCCGAAGGCGATCATGAATTGGGTAAGCCAGGTTTGGCCTTTCGCCCATGAGATCAAGAAGGGCGACCTGGTCGTCCTGCCGTTAAAGACCCAACCGGCTATCTATATCGGCGAAGTCACCGGCGATTACCACGCCGCGCCCGAGGGGCCGAATCCGTTCTTCCACTGGCGGCCGGTGAAGTGGATCGCCGAGGCGATCCCGCGAACCCACTTCGGGCAAGACTTGCTTTATACCTTCGGCGCGTTCCTGACCATCTGCCGCGTGCAGCGCAACAACGCCGAGCAGCGCATCGCCGCAATGCGGGCGAATGGCTGGAAGCCGGAGACCATCGCGGCCACGATCAAGGCCAGTGGCGCCCCGGCCACCGAGGAGACGGCCGAGGGCGTGGACCTGGAGGAACTGGCCCATGACCAGATCGCCGACCTGATCGCCGCCCGCTTCAAGGGCCACGGCCTGACCCGCTTGGTGGAAGCCATCCTCAAGGCCCAGGGTTACACCACCTATCTCAGCCCAGAAGGAGCGGACGGCGGCGCGGACATCCTGGCCGGTGCGGGGCCGCTGGGCTTCGGCGCACCGCGCTTGTGCGTGGAGGTGAAATCAGAATCTACCCAGATTGGCCGGGAGACCGTGGACAAGCTGCTGGGCGCCATGACCAAGTTCAACGCCAACGAAGGGCTGTTCGTGGCCTGGGGCGGTTTCAAGAACAATGTCCAGAAAGACCTAGCCAGCCAGTTTTTCCGCCTGCGTCTGTGGACGAGGAAGGAGTTGCTGGAGCAGTTGTTCGAGCAATACGACCGGCTGGATGAAGACCTGAAGGCAGAATTGCCTTTGAAACGGGTGTGGATGGTGGCGGCGCAGGACGAGGCGTAATTCAGCATTCTGTTGACCTTGGCTTGCCTGTAGAACGAGCCCCCCGAATAACAACCTTGGCCAAATCACTGCCGCCGACCACGTTTTACCGAAGGGCTCCAATGTAAGCCGCTGTGGTCGCACAATCAGTTTTCCAGCACCTGAATGGCTTTCTATGACCGCAACACCCTTTGCCGCCCCTTCCACAAAGCTGTCGTTCAGCATGAATTGAGCGGCGAATCTGAATGTCGCCTTCGGCCGACGACCCGCCCCCGATCACTGAAATGCGTATGGCCGCTCCCGTTGCATAGCCGAAGTTCAGGGCAACGAAATCAGTGGCGCCGATTGAATGGCCGCTATGGGGAGCGACAGAAAAACCAACTGTCGGTGCCCTGTGGCTTCAATCGGGCGCTCAACGTCAGATTTCTACGGAATCTGACCGCCGATAACATCAGCCGACTGAATCCGGTCCAGCCGCAAAACGCCGACCGCGCCGGCCGCGTCGCGATAAGTCAGCCATTCGGCCTGATCGCGCGTCGCCACATCGGTCGGCAGGACGACCATCGCGCGCAAGTCACCGTTCTCGTCGCGCACCTTCAACGCCAGCTTCTGACGTCGCAGCACGGCGAATTCGAGCCGTTCGTGCTCGATACAGGAAATCGCGACGTAATCGCTCATCAGCGCAAACCAGCGGATTCTTTCGCCCAGGGCCGTACGGCATCGCCCAGCGCGCTGCCTATGCGTCGGGCCAGCCTGTCCGCCAGCCCTTCCTGCGGTGTGAAGTCAACGATGTCTTCGACCTTGACGACTTCACGCGCCACCGTATCCAGGCTGCCGAGCGCGTCGGCAAGGCCAAGTTCGATGCTGCGCGCACCGCTCCAGACCAGGCCGCTGAACATTTCGGGCGTTTCCTTCAGCCGCTTGCCGCGTCCTTGACGCACGACCTGGATGAACTGTTGGTGGATTTCATCCAGCATGACCCGTGCATGCGCTTCCTGATTCGGCTGGATGGGAGAAAACGGGTCCAGGAAGCCCTTGTTGTCGCCGGCGGCAAGCAACCGCCGTTCAACGCCGAGCTTCTTCATGCCTTCGGTAAACCCGAAGCCATCCATCAACACGCCGATGGAGCCGACCAGCGAAGCCTTGTCGACGAAGATCTTGTCACCCGCTGCCGCGATGTAATACCCGCCTGAGGCGCAGATATCGTCCACCACGACATAGAGCGGAATCTTCGGGTACTTGCCGCGCAAGCGCTTGATTTCGTCGAACACCTGCCCCGCCTGTACCGGGCTTCCGCCAGGACTGTTGATGCGCAGAACGACCGCCTTGGTGTGCTTGTCGTCGAAAGCCGTATTCAACGCGCCGATCAGGGTATCGGCGGAAACGCCATCATTGCCGCCGATCTCGCCATTCAAGTCGATCAACGCGGTATGCGGACTGGTGGAGACGAATTCGCCGTCGAACTGGCCCGCCAGCATGAAGAACACCATGAACAGCCACGCCACCCCGAGCAGTTTGAAGAACACGCCCCAGCGCCGGGTGCGCCGCTGTTCGTTCAGATGCGCCAGCAGCAGACGCTCAAGCGCGCCACGTTCGTTTGCTTCCCTGTTTTCCGTCTCGTCCGACATTCAGATTTCCTTGCAATAAACATGACCCTGGCGCTCGCCGACCGGCAGTGCAACCAGGCCGCGCCCTTCGCAGCGGCCGCCGCGACAGGCGCCGGTAGCGGGATCATAAAGCGCGCCATGGGTCGCGCAGATCAAAAACTGCCGACCGGGATCGAAGAATTCACCCGCTTGCCAATCAAGCTCAACCGGAATGTGGCCGCAGCGGTTGAGATAGGCATAAACCTGGCCGCGCCAGCGAATCACAAATGCCGGTGCGGGCGTCGTACGGCCCGGCTCGGCGACTTCGAAGCGCACCCCGGACCCGCCTTCCAGCAGATCCGAACTGGCGCAGATCAGGCGTTCCGGCGCAGCCATGCGATCAGTTCGGCAAAGTTGCGGCACACCGACAGGGGTCCGAAATCGACCAGATTTTCCGGCGGATGGGCGCCAAACCCGGCAGCCAGCGAGGCGATGCCGGCATTGCGCGCCATTGCCAGATCATGGCTGGTGTCGCCGATCATCAGGGCGCGCTCGGGCGCGATCATCAACTCTTCCAGCAATTGCTCGATCATCGCCGGATGCGGCTTGGAAAAAGTCTCGTCCGCCGTGCGCGAGGCATGGAAATACGGCGCCAGACCGGAATGTGCGAATGCGCGGTCCAGGCCGCGTCGCGCCTTGCCGGTGGCCACCGCCAGCAGATAGCCGCCGGCATGCAGTTCCGCGATCAACTCGCGCGCGCCTTCGAACAAGGGAATCTCCGCATCCTGGCTCAGGAAATGGCGGCGATAGTGGTCCGCCAGGACCGGATGTTCAGCCTGCGGCAAATCGGGAAACAACATCTCCAGCGCCTCGCGCAAACCGAGGCCGATGACATGGCTGGCGGCTTCGCGCGACGGCACCGGCAAGCCCATATCCCGGCTGGCAGCCTGAATGCAGGCGGCAATCACGCCGGCGGAATCCATCAAGGTGCCATCCCAATCGAAAATCAGGAGATCGAAACGACGTGGGACTGCTTGCACGATGCGGGGGTCCAATAACAGTTGAAGCCTGGAATGGCGGGAACATGCGCCGCGCCGGGATCGAACCGGACGGATGATGCCGCCACAGCCGGCTTGAAACGGGCGCTGCCTCGATTCAAGCCGGGCGCATTTTACGTGCCGGCCAGGCAGGCGGGAAGCAGACAAGAAAAATCCCGCCACGGCATGCAATACAACCGCACACCGTGACGGGATGGAGAAGACCGCAGCTACGCGTTTCTAGCTGGCGCGGGCGAGGCCTTCGGCGTGACTTTTCGCGCTTTCTATCCAGGGATTGAAGAAGCGGGTCAGGACATACATGAACACCAGCGGTGTACTGAGCAGGATGATTGCCGCCATCCAGCCTTCCTGACCGAAGAACGGCACTTCATAGCTCAACAGGCCTTTCATGGTCTTGGAAATTTCCTGGCCGCCGATGACCACGTTGTAGCGCATGAAGATCACCGAGGTCAGCACCAGCGCGGAACAGACGAAAGCGCCGAACAGCAGCTTCTTGCCGGAAGTCTTGAAGTACACCATCAGGCTCATGATGACGACCGGCAGGACCGCGCCGATGCCGATCTGCATGATGGCGAAACGCCAGAACAGCGGCCCGTTCTTGTATGCCAGGATGGTGTCGATGCCTTCGCGCGCCCGGTAAACCAGCGCGAAGAATTCGACGCCTTCCAGCAGCACGGTGAACATCAGGAAACCCCACAGCGCCAGCACCATGCCCTTGATGCAGTCCTCGTCGATCTTCACCCGGCGCACGAACGAAACGATCATGTAAAGAATGATCAGCACCGAAACGCCGGAGACGATGGCCGAAAACAGGAAGATCGCCGGCATCAGATCGGAAGACCACCAGTCGCGCGACTTCAACGAACCGAACACGAAACCGACATAGCCATGCAGGCCATGCGAGGCGGGAATACCGATGATCGCCAGCGTCAGCAGCCATTTATGGTCGTAATGACGTGTTTTTTCGTCGATGTCGTAGGAACCGAGCGTCATCAAACGATAGATCGGACGTTTCCAGCTTCTGTCGTGCTGGGCGTTGTAGACGATGTCCTCACGGAACATGAACCAGATTTCCAGCATCAGCAGGATGACGTAGAAGCCCGCGACATAGCCGAAGATGGCCATTGCCGAGGTGGTATGAGGCGTGATCATCGCATTGAAGGCGCGCTCGGGATGCCCCAGGTGAGAAAGCAGCGTGACCGGCACGACCACCATGAAACACAAGGCGGCGATCAGCGCGAAACGCGCTACCGGTCGAAAACGCTCGATGCCGAAAACGTGGAACAGGCTGGACACCGTGAATGCGCCCGCCACCAGACCGGTCAGGTAAGGATAGATAACGATCAGGATGCTCCAGGGCACCACCGTCTCGTTGGGATAGACATAGCCGGTGTAAGGCGTGACGTGATAAATCGCATGTGCTGCGGCGTTAACGGCTTCCATCAACTTACCTCCTTGTCGATACCGATGTAATAACAGGTGGGCCGGTTGCCCATCTCCGGTTTCAGCGAAAGCACCCGGTTATCCTTGAGGAACTTGCTGATCGGGCTGTTCTTGTCGTTCATGTCGCCGAACACGCGCGCGCCGACCGGACAGATTTCGACACAAGCCGGATTCATGCCCTTGCTGATGCGGTGATAGCACCAGGTGCACTTGTCGGCGCGGCGTTCGATCTCGTTGAAATAACGCGCGCCGTACGGACAGGCCTGCACGCAGTACTGACAGCCGATGCAGTATTCCTTGTCCACCAGCACGGCGCCGTCCTTGGTCTTGAAGGTCGCGCCGGTGGGGCAGACCTGGACGCAGGACGGGTTCTCGCAGTGATTGCACATCTTCGGCACGAAGAACGCCTTCTCCACCTTGGCATCCTTGTAGCGATCATCGAAGCGCGACGCATTGAGCGAGGAAACCGCGATGTTGTCCGGATGCGACTGGCTGTCGATGTGCGGCCGCTTGTCGCCTTCGAGATAGACATAACGCTCGACCCAGGTACGGAAGTGGTTCGCGTCCTTGGCAACGCCGTTCTCGTTCTTGCAGGCATCCACGCAACGCAGGCAACCGATGCACTTGTTGGCGTCGATGCCATAACCCCAGTTGTGTTTTTCCCAATCGAAATCCGCTGTCGGGAACGATCCGGACGGACCTTCCTTGGCCACCGCCGGGCCCAGTACGCTGACCAGCGCGGCGCTGGCGCAGGCGGCGCCGGCGCCGGCCAGGAAGCGGCGGCGGCCGCTGGTCTCGCAGCAACCCTGTGTTTCGGACTGCGGGCTATCGGAAGTTTCATTCATCTTGTGCATGGCTCGTCTCCTAGTGCTTGTCAGGGCTGCTGGGCGGGGTCTGGGCTACCTGCGCGGGCTCTTCCTTGATCCGGATCGGCTTGGGCTGATGCGGATCGTGGCAGAACAGGCAAGGCTGGCCGGCGGAATGCTCATCCGGAATCACTTGCGAAACGCCCTTGTTCCAGGGTACCGACTTGCCGATGGCGGGATCCCAGGGTTGTTGCGGCGGATCGCGTTGCGGCCGGGCGGCCAGTTGCTTGTGGCAAAGCGTACACAGCGTCTTGGTGTCTTCCGCAGTCGGTCGCGGCAGCTTGGCGGTCTTGTTGGGATCGTTGGGGTCGATCGGATGGCCTCGGGCGGGACCATGGCAGACCTCGCACTTCACAGTCTTGTGGCCAAAACTCGACCACTGGGTATGGCGGTCGACGTGGCAGAGCGCGCAATAGGCGGGTCCGCGATAGGCGGGTTCCGGAGCGGCGATCTGGGGGACCGAATCGGCTCGGTAGTGGCCATACTTGTAAAACGAATCGACCGTGAAGTACGCCTTGGCGCTGAAAGCCACGACGAGGAAAACAACAAGCAACAGACTCAATCTGACGATGTGTTTAGGCATTTCCGTGTGTTCCTCCATGTAAACCGAGGCGTTTTATACGACTGTTCAGACAGCCTTAAAAGTGGACATGGAGGTTTTTTTAAGCAATTTGACATACGACAAACCAATCCCGCAAAAACCCGGTTCTAGCTACCAATCCATTGCCGGATAAGGACAGGTCGAAAAAGGTCGAAATTCAGCTCTGGAGGTGCCGCCAACCGCGTGCTTGACGCAATTCGGCTTGCAGATGGAGGCAGTAAGCGGGTGAACCGGCATGAAAAAGCCCGCCGGCAACCGTAACCAGTACGGCGCAAGGCGGGCCGATCGCCCGAAGGCGACAGCAGAATGGAACGGATCAGGCGGTCGCGGTCTCCGCCGGAAGCTGATACGCGGGGCGGGTTTCACGCTTGCCGATGGTCAGCAAGTCCCACGCCAGCAGGACGAAACCGAGTGCAAACATCCAGCCACCGATCTGTCGCCAGAACATGGCCTGCGCGAACCAGCGATGCGCCTGCGCCACGAAGTAGCCCATCCAGGTCGAGCCCTCGATCGCGCGTTCGATCTGTGACTGCTCGTAACCTGCGATCAGCATTGCCATGACCATCGTGATCATGCCGGCATGAAGCAGGAAGATCGCCCATTTCCACTTCCAGGCGCCGACCAGATTGCCGCCCATCCAGACATTGCCGCGCCATTTCTGCAACGCGATGTAGAGGAAGGCGATGACCATCGTCGCATAGGCGCCGAAGAAGTTGCCGAAGGCCTGCGCGATGATCCAGGCCAGCGCCGGGTTGTTGCTGCTCTTCATCTTGTGATGGCCGGCATCGAACACCGCATGCACCACCATGGCGACCAGCGGTATCGGTTCCAGCGCGGAGAAGAAGCCGCCGATGGTGAACCAGTATTCCGGTGTACCGATCCAGAAATAATGGTGTCCCAGGCCCAGGATGCCGGAACCGAACATCAGCGCGACTTCAATGTACAACCAGGTTTCCACGATCTTGCGGCGCACCCCCATGGTCTTGATCAGACCGTAGGCCATCAGACAGCCGACCAGCACTTCCCAGGTGGCTTCGACCCACAGGTGGATCACCCACCACCACCAATGCTGGTCCATCGAAATGTTGGGCGTGTAGTACATGCCGGCCAGATACAGACCCGCCAGCGCGACCAGGTCCATCACCAGCACGCCGCCGATATGGGTGAACTTGCCCTTCATGAAGGTGGCGGCGACGTTGTAGAAGAACGCCAGCACACAGACCACGATGCCGATGTCGGCCCAGCGCGGCGCCTCGATGTATTCGCGCCCTTCGTTGATCAGCCAGATCGACTTGATGTCGCCGGCGCCGACCTGGATCAGCAGATAGACCAGCACCACCACCACCACGGCCAGCGTGAAGATCCAGAAGATCAGATTGCCCAGGCCGATGCCGACCACCGGCACGCCGGACTCTTCCTCCAGCAGCCAGTAAACCGAACCGATGAAACCGAACAACAACCACACCACCATCGCATTGACGTGCAGCATGCGGTTGACCGAGAAATCAAGAATGCCGAACAGAAAATCCGGCTTAAGGTATTGGATGCCGGCCAGCAGGCCGAACAGGACTTGCGCACCGAACAGGGCGATGGCGACGGTGAAATACTTCATCGCCAGTTTTTGCCCGCCATTCAGGGTGGCGGGATTGAGCGTACCGATAGCTGCCATTTTGCTTCTCCTTATTGTTGAGCCGAGGTGGCAGCGGCGGGAGCGGCAGATTCCGCGGCGGCCGGAGCGACTGCTGGAGCAGGCGCGGCGTCTGACTGGTCGATCGGCTTGAAGTTGGCCGGGAAGCCATTGGTGTCGATCGACGCCATCCACTTCAGGAAGGCCACGGTGGCGCGCGCTTCCGGCTCGGTAATGCCGAGATTGGGCATGCGACGGCCAAGCGCGTTATGCGCGGCAACCTCAGGGTGCATCAGGAAATCCACCATGCCCTGTTCGCGTGCTTCCTTGGAACCCCAGGCCGGGTCCAGCCAGGCCTTGGTCAGATCGGGCGCGTAGTAGGAGCCGTTGCCGAGCAGGGTATGGCAGCCCATGCAGTTCTTCGCCTGCGTGGTCAACTTGCCGTGGCTGACCAGCGCCTCGGCCTCCGCTTCGGTCAACGTCTTGCCGAACAGCGGCTCCTCGACACCGATCACCGGCACCTGGAAATTGCGCTTCTCGTCAAACACATAGTCGATCCGGTGATTCAGTGCATTCGCATACGCCGGCACCCGTTTCGTACCGGCGGTGATCTGCTTCACCGTATCGAAGGTGAGAAAAATAAGAACGACGAAAGAACCCGCCGTGACCCAGATGGCCATTTTTCGCCAGAACGATTCCGACGCCCACCACAACCCCTGCGTTTGTGCTTCCGACATGTTCATGTCTCCCAATCAATGCTGTTGCGAAATCTTCAATGGCTGCCCGTTATCCGCATGTGTGCCGACACACAGTTGCCAGATGAAATGGGGCGCCAGCAGGTAACCGACCAGCATCAGCAGCACGATGCCGGCCCAGAATCCGGTGTTGAACAGGTTTGCGGCCAGCGCCAGCGTAATGACCGAAAACACCAGTCCGCCATAGGCCGCATAGGCCACCAGCAGCAATCGGGGTTGCGACTTCAGGCGTGACCAGGCGAACAACAAGGCATAGGAAGCACCGAAAAGAATGACGGAGGCAGCGCTGAAAAAGACGATGAAAAAATTGGCCAGCTTTACCGGTTCGAGCATCTCGTTCACCTTCGGGTTGTTGCGGTGCGGCGAATGGTGGCGAGATACCCGACTAAAGCGTTTGATATTTATCAATCCAGCTCAGGCAGATGCTGAGGTCGTTTCCCGATCTCTTGACAGCACTCCTGACCTTTATCAAGAAAAAGACAAAAAGTCGGGCACAAACCGATTTAGTACTCAAGCCAGCATGGGCATCAGCCGTCAACTGCGCGCCATTCGACCCATCAGGAGACAACCATGTATCGACTCATCCCCGCTTTGGTATTGCTTTTTCTTGCCGGCCAATCTCATGCCGCCACACTGCCCGGCGACTGGGCCAAATGGAATTCCGTCAGCACGCCGTTGACCGCCATCGGCGCTCTGCCGGGTTGCGACGCCAATGTCTCCAAACTGCCGCAGATCTACCAGGAAACCGTCAAGGTCTATTGCGGCGTCAAACCCGGCGGACCCGGCAAGGTTGCAATCCTGGTCCGGCCCGAGGCGATGAAGGCGTTCAGTGCGCGTGACGGCAAGTTTCCCGACGGCGCCAATCTGATCCTGCATCTGAAAGACATGAAAGCCCTGTTCGTGACGACCTATGTGGACGGCAAGCCGACCTACAACGTGTTCACCGAAGACGGCAAGGAAGCGACTGCTGCCTCCGGCCCCCTTGCCGCCGCGACCTGCGTGACCTGCCATACGGGATATCAGGCTTTCTGCAAGAACGGGCAGTGCGGCAGCAAGAAATAACGCTCGCAAACAGGAGACCGGTATGGCGCAGGGCCTCAGCATCAAGACAACCGTGGTCGGCGGCATCGCTGGCGTGGCCCTGATTTCGCAACTGGTGGGCGGCATCTGGCAATACAACAACCGGTCGGAAGCGCGGCGCCAGGAAATTCGCCATATCAACGAAGCCGCATTGCTTGCGGTTACCGATCTTGCGGCGCGAGGCGTGGAAGGCGGCAATCAGATGATCCTGTCGGACGCCGCCGCCACCTCGTTGTACCAGGCATCCAAGGTGCATTACCTGAAGGTCACCGGCACATCGGCCGGAGCGGAAAAAACGGCCTTTACCGAAGCCATTCCGCCACAACCGATCGCGCATGAATTCATTGCGAAAAATGCCGACGGCGCGCGGCTTGCCGCGCTTGCCGGCGCAACGAAGGAAACCGGCTTTCTGGAGGATCAGTACCTGTTCGTCGTGCGCATGCCGTTGAAACAGGTCAAGAACAAAGGCGAACTGGTCGCGGTATTTCCGGCTGATCAACTGCGTTCGATACGCCTCGACACCCTGCGCGAAGGTGCACCGCTGGCAATGTCCATCCTGACGCTTTCGATCCTGCTGGCCTGGTTCATTGGCGGCCGTATTGCCAGTCCAGTCACCCGGTTGTCCGGGCAAATTGGCGAGATCGCAGGCAATCTTGACCTCAGCCGACGCATCTCGCTTTCCAGCCAGGATACCGCGTTCAACAAGGAAGCCGGCATCATGGCGCAGGCCTTCAACACTTTGCGCGACAACCTGCACAGCACCCTGACCCAGGTGCGCGGCAACACCACGCAGGTCTCCAACGCGGTGACCCATCTTGCAGGCTCCTCGCAGCAAGTTGCTCAACGCTCGGAACAACAGAGCAGTGCGGCGGCCGCGATGGCCTCGGCAATGGAGGAAATGACCGCGAATCTGGCCGAAATCGCCAGCAATGCGAATTACGTCGATCGCGCATCCAGAGAGTCGGGCGAACGATCCCGCCTGGGTGGCAGCATCATTGGTCGCGCCACGGATGAAATGGGTGCGATCGCCCAAACGGTGCATGCCGGATCAACCTCCATAGAAGGACTTGGCAAGCAGAGCCAGCAAATCTCCGCCATCGTCCAGGTCATTCGCGATATTGCCGACCAGACCAACCTGCTCGCGCTCAATGCCGCCATTGAAGCGGCCAGGGCGGGAGAGGCCGGGCGCGGCTGCGCGGTCGTTGCGGATGAAGTGCGCAAACTGGCTGAACGCACCGCGCAATCCACCCAGCAGATCGGCAGCATGATCACTGCCATCCAGGGCAGCGCCGCCGACGCCGTGAAAATCATGGAAGACACCGTGCAGCGCGTCAGTGCCGGCGTCAGTCTCGCCGACCAGGCGGGTACCGCGATCACCCAGATCACGCTTAGCGCCGATCACGTCGTGAAAGGTGTCGCAGAAATCGCAGCTGCATTGCAACAGCAAGGTCTGGCCGGTCAGGACATGTCGCGTCATGTCGAGGACATTGCCGGCATGACCGAAGAAAACAGCCACACCGCAAGCCAGACCGCGCAAGCGGCGCGCGATCTTGAGGCTCTGGCAGCGGACATGCGGCAAGCGGTGGATCGGTTCCGGCTCTGAAACACTGGCGGCCATTGACAACAGTCAATGCCGCCATGCCGGGGAAAGGCAGAATGGGGCAACCCTTCAACATTTCCCGAGAGGCTCTGCATGAACTTCCAGAAACTATTCCTGCGCAGTGAAAACCTGGCCGTCGCTCTGGGCGTGGCGATCTTCATCGTGTTTCATTTCGGGATGCTGTACTTGTTCGACCTGGTTTGAGACGAACTTCAGCCACTCCGGCAAGTGTCCGCAGGCCCTGTTCGCCTTCGCCCGCCTGTTGCGGGGAGAAAGCGAATCCGGGGCCGCTTCAGCGTTTTTTCTCCACTGCCCACACCGCCGCTTCGACCCGGGAACGAAGATTCAGCTTGCGTAACAGATGTTTGACGTGAACCTTGACGGTGCCATCGGCGATGCTCAGTTCACGCGCGATCAGCTTGTTGCTCTTGCCCTGCGCGATGAGGTCGAGAATCCGGTTCTCCTGCTCGGTCAGTCCGGCTTGCGATGGGTCTTTCGGTTTGCTGTCCTCGCGCAGCGAATGCGCAAGCAAACGGGTAAGGCGTTCGGTCAGCGTGACCTGGCCGGCAGCCGCTTCCTGCAATTTGGCCAAGAGGTCTTCCGGCTCCATTTCCTTCAGCAGATAGCCGTCCGCCCCGGCGCGGAGCGCAGCGATCAGATCGCCGGCCTCATCCGACACGGTCAGCATGACCACGCGGCTGTCCAAACCCCATGACTTGATCACTTTCAGTACCTCGATACCGTTCATCTCCTTCATGTTCAGGTCAAGCAGAATCATGTCCGGTTGCAGCGTCTGCGCCAGTTCCAGCCCCTCGCGCCCATTCGAGGCCTCTCCGACCACGGAAAAATCATCCGACATGTCCACCAGCTGAAGAATCGCCTTGCGGAACAAAGGGTGATCGTCAATCACCAGTAATCGTTGCGGACTCTCGTGATGCGAAGCGGTTTTCATGTTTCAAGTCTCCTCAGCGGATGTGCATTCGCGCCATGATTCGAGCGGCAGGATGGGCGGAATCGCAGTGTCACGCGCGTACCGCCTTGCGGTCGGGCCTCAAAGCGAACACTGCCGGCCAGGGTGCGTGCGCGCTCTTCCATGATGGTCATGCCGTAGTGATGTACGTCGGCGCTTTTGACAATGCCTTCTCCATCGTCGTCGATCACCACTTCGACCTGCCCTTCCGGCGTGCCGCTCAGGCTGACCCAGGCGTGGCTGGCGCGCGCATGGTTGATTACATTCGACAGGGCCTCGCGCACAACATGCAGGATGTGGATTTCCTCGTTCGGGGAAAGCTGACACGCTTCCAGCTGCTGCATCAACTCGATGCTCAAATCACCGCGATCGGAAAACTCGCTCACCGTCTGCGCCAGGGCCGTAGCGAGATCCTGGCCATCCATCTTCAGGCGGAAAGTGGACAGCAACTCCCGCAACTGGCGGTAGGCGCTGCTCATGCCGAGTCGCAGTTCCAGAAGCACCTGTTCGGCATCGGCCTGCTTGTCCGGCCGCTTGAGCAGCGATTGCAGGCGGCTGATCTGAATCTTCATGTAAGCCAGCGACTGCGCCAGCGAGTCGTGCAATTCACGCGCAATCACTGCGCGCTCCTCCAGCAGACCGACACGGCGGTTCTGTTCGATGCGGCGCTCGGCGCCGATGGCAACGCCGATGTGGCGTGACAAGGCCTCCAGTAGCTGTACCTGCCAGGCTTCCAGTTGACGGCCTGCAGGAATCTCCAGGATCAGCACGCCGTACTGCCGTTCGGCATCGGCGAGCGGCAAGGTCAGATGGCGGTGGAAGTCGCTGGCTATGCTCAACCGGGTCTGTTCGCTGCCGTGGCACCAGAGGCATTCGGCGCGGGCGCAAGGATTCGCATCCTCCGCCTGCATGGTGCTGGCGATGGCCTGACCGCTTGCACCGCCTCGCTCTCCCAGGCAGATGATGCCGTGTCCCAATTCAAGCAAACGCTCGATATCGTGCAGCAAGGCCAGATACACGCTCTTGCCCGGTGGCGCACCATGCAGACGGGCAATGGAGTGATAGAGCAGTTCCAGCGACTGATTGCTGCGCGTCAGTTCTGCGGTTTTCTGCCGCACCCGGCTTTCCAGATCCTGATACAGCTTGGACAGATCTTCCGCCATCAGATTGAAGGCGCGGCCGAGTTGTCCCAGTTCGTCCTCGCCCACATAGGCGGTGCGTGCCGAGAGATCGCCCTGGCCGACACTGACCGCGAGCGACAGCAATTTGTTCAGCGGCGTGACAAAACGGAAATGAATCAGGTGAATGGTCAGCAGCACGACCAGCACAGTCAGGATCAGCGCGACACCAAGCACGATGCGCATGACCAGGATCTTGGCCTCGGTGGTTTCTTCCATCAGCTTGACCAGACCGTTGATCTGATTGACGAAATGGCTCGTCTCTTCGAGCAGGCTGGCGCGAGCCTGGGCATGCAACCCGGGTATACCGCCATCGGCAACCACCTGAAAACGGGGGCGGATGTCCTGGCGCCAATGTCTGTTCACCACCTCCCACTGGGTTTGCTGGAAAGTCGTGGTGGTGCGTGAATCGCCGTCACGCGGCAGCATCGCTCGAATCGCATCGCTGGCCAGCGTTGCATCGAACTCGCGGATCGCCTGCGCCATCCGCCCGGCAGCATCCTGACCAGCCGGCAGCGGCACTGCGAGATACAGGGTGGCCATCTGCCAACTCTGCATTCGCAGACTACCGGCCCGGTTGATCGCTTCCCCACTGCCCTGGGTCGATTCCGCCACCAGGCCGGATACCGACATGCCCAACACAGCCAGCAAAGCAATCGCGGCAATGGCACCCCCCATGCGCAGCAGCATTGAGCGTTGGAGAGTCTTCCAGGCAGGCAGTTTGAACTGGAGTTTACGGATCATTCGAATTCGGTTTTCAGCAAATGAGATGGCTACCTCTTTTTAGCCCGCCACCGGCATTGATGAAATACCCACTAAGTGACAGCGCCAGCACACCATCGCCAGCAAGAAAAATAATCTCCATTAATAACAACGAATTACGAATCTACTCCTGTACCCATTAATGGGTATCCAGGCTGGATTTGCGACATTTACCCCCTCTTTCAAGCCCCATTTCGGACGCGGACACTGCGCCCCATCCAACGCGCCGCATCCACCCGGACAGCGCGTTAACTTGATCTGGTGGGGACTGCCATGACGCCTCGTTCGCAACAACAGCTTTCGGTACTCGTAATGAGCACGCTGGCCTTCACGGTCTGTTGTGCCGTGTGGATGATGTTTGCCGTAATCGGCATTCCGATCAAAAGCCAGCTCGGCCTCAACGAAACCGAGTTCGGCATGTTGATCGCCACGCCGGTGCTGACCGGCTCGCTGATCCGTCTGCCGCTCGGCATGTGGACCGACAAGTTCGGCGGCCGCATCGTGTTCTTCTTCTTGATGCTGTCCACAGTGGGTCCGATCTGGCTGATGGAATACGCCACCGCGTTCTGGCATTTCCTCACCATCTGCCTGTTCGTCGGCATGG
>SXGT01022634.1_pt1 | contig 21997 bp, 11 predicted proteins | sample 3176221 | NCBI WGS metagenome assembly SXGT01 (sample SAMN11356862, study PRJNA531348) | freshwater metagenome | isolation source: freshwater sample F1-120 | place: China: Fuxian Lake, Yuxi | collected 2017-12-25
CGAATTGCCGATCGATCTCCAGCCCAAGCTCCTGCGCGCCCTCGAGAAGGGCGAGTTCAAGATGGTCGGCGACAGCGTGCGCAAGACCAGCGATGTGCGCATCATCGCGGCCACCAATCGCAACCTCGAGCGCGAGTGCGAGGCGGGGAACTTCCGCGAGGATCTCTACTACCGCCTGGCCGTCATCAAGGTCCGCCTGCCCGCCTTGCGCCAGCGTCCCGAGGATATCCCGATGCTGGTCGAGAGCTTCCTCGCGGCCTCGGGCTCGTCGGACGTGCAGGTCGGGTGGGACACGATGCGGCGCCTGCAGGCGCATCCCTGGCCGGGCAACGTGCGCGAGCTCAAGAACTACGTCGATCGCGCGGTGGTCCTGGCCGAGCACGGGCGCCTCGAGACGCGGCATCTCGGCACGCGCGGACTCCGCCAGGAGAGCGCGGTCGAGGATGTGTCGAGCAGCAACGGCGAGCGCCTGACGCTGGCGGTCGACATCGAGCTGCCTTTCAAGGACGCCAAGGCGACGTTGCTCGACACGTTCGAGACGCGCTACTGGCAGCGCCTCCTCGATGCCACCGGCGGCAACATCTCGGAGGCGGCGCGCCGCGGCGGGATCCACCGGAAGTCGCTCGAGTACATCGTCAAGAAGCTGGATCTGCGCGGATCGTGACGGCGACGGGGCCGCGCAGAGGAGCGCCGAAGGCCGTTCTCGCGGCATGCACACGTTTTTTGGACGACCCGCGGATTTGGCCCTAGGCTCGCTGTGTGCGCGCCGAAGTCCCCAGTGAAAGCCGCGATGCGACTCACCGGGGAATGATCGAGCGGCACGCTGATGGAGGACGAGACGTGACGAAAGTTGGAACACAAACGATTACGCGGGTCCGTACGCAGATCGGCGAGGCTTTCGAGCAAGCGGGTCTGACGCGGGAAGAGGAGCTGGTCCTCCGTCTACGCCATGGGATCAGCGCGCCGGCGGCGACGACGCTGTCGTTCCGGGGCGAGGGCCAGCCGGAGCTGCAGGCCAAGCTGGCGTTCATCGAGGCCTCGGCCATCGATGCGCTGCGCGCCGGCGGGGCCGAGGCGGATGCGGACGAGGACGCGATCATCGATCGCCTCAAGTCGATCTGAACTGGTTCGCGTGAGGGCCCGAAGGCCCGCCTCCCAGGCGGGTCCAAGGGGCGTGATAAGGGGCGACGTGCACGCGGGAGACCGCTGCCGGCGTCCCTTTTTGCGTTTGAAAGTCCGCTCTTGGGCAGCCTGGCTCGTCGTCAGGCCTGCCGCAAACTCATGGCTTTGGGCCGCGTGCGTCGCCCACGAGCGCCTCGTTTTGGCGCCTTGGGGCGGGTGACTTGCGACCGGGCGACGCTTCGCGGTAAGGGACGAGCAAGCCTGTGTATGGCAGGTACTCCGTCCAGAGAGGCCCCGATGTCGACCGCGTTCGTGAGTGTTCCGCTCTTTCACGGCATCGACGAGTCCGGCTTGCGGGGCTTGGGCGAGGTCTTCGAGCGCTTTTCGGCGCCCGCCGGCCACGTCCTCTTCTCGGCGGGCGAGACGGCCGATCAGCTCTATCTGCTGGTCGATGGGCGCGTGGCGCTGCACGAGGAAGGCGAGAAGACGATCGATCTGCAGCCGGTGTCGCTCATCGGCGAGCTCGGCGCGATGGTCGGTCTCATCCGCCGCGTGACCGCGGTAGCGCAGGCGCCGTCGGTGTTCCTGCGCGCCTCGGGCGCCGCGCTGCGTGGGTTCTTCGAGCGCAACGCGCAGGTCGCCGTCCAGTTCTATCAGAACCTGCTCGGCATGGCGGCCGACAAGATCCGGCGCGACGAGCGGCGCATCGACGACATGCGTCGCAACCTCATCAAGACGCAGAAGTCGCTGAAGGCCATGCGCGACCTCATCCTCGAGAGCCCGTCGACCGCCCTCTCGGGGCCGCTGCACGAGATCGTCGAGGGGATCATCGCGCAGAACCGCCGCGCCAACTACATCGTCGAGCCGCCGGCGGCCCTGCCCGTCAACGTGCGCCTGCCCTCGGGCCAGGTCCACACGGTCGAGCAGATGTCGCGGCAGTTCATCGTGGTGCCGGCGGCGGCTGCCACGACCGAGGAGGGCGACTGGCGCGGGGTCTTGATGCTGCCGTCGGCGCAGATCCCCATCGCGGGCGGACTCGAGCGCGCGTCGCCCGACAAGACCCGCATCAACCTCGATCTGCTCATCGACGAATACTCGCAGCTGCTCGAGGAGTACCTGACGCAGGCGCAGCTCCTCGACATCGTCCTGTAGCCGGGCATTCGTTTGTACACCAACGATCGCGCCCGGAGACGCCGCGTCGCGTCGTGAAGGCAGGTTGACTTTCGGCAGCGAACGGCTCCCTCGACAGCGGACGAGAGACGGCGTAAAGCGTCGCCCTCACGCCCATCGCTCATCGAGTAGGAGGAACCATGCGTCGTTTGTGGACCAGCTTGTCGCTCACCGCCGCGGTCGCCGCGTGCGATCCCTCGGGCCCCGCGCCCGGTCGGTCTCCCGCCGAGGCGCCCCCCGCGCCGGTCCTGACCGTCCCCGCGCCGGTCCTGCCGACCCCCGCGAACCCGACCCCGATCGCCGCGCAGGGCGCCGGCGCCGCCGCGGGCGGGGCCGACAAGCTCAAGACCTGGCAGGCCGTGCACGCGCTCATCTCTACCGGCATCGCCCAGGCGCGCGCGGTCTCGGGCACCGAGGCCATCGCCCTCACCAGCGACAACCTCGTCGGCGTCACCAAGGACGGCGGCTCGACCTGGACCTGGCAGCGCCCGCAGAACGGCACCGTGACGGCCATCGCCGGCGCCGCCGGCGGCCCCTTCGCGATCGTCGGTCGCGCCGGTTTCGCCGCGTTCTCGCCCGACGGCAAGGCGTGGACCGATCTCCCGCGCTTCGCCGACGAGGACCTCGTGGCGGTCGCCGCCGACACGGCGAACGGCATCGTCGCCCTCACGCGCGGCGGGGCCTGGATCCACTACGGCGCCGACGGCAAGAACGGCGTGACCGGTGCCTTCCCCGACAACGCCAAGCCGCGCGCGCTCGTGCTGCAGGGCGGCCAGTTCGTCGCGACCGGCGCCGGCAAGACCAACTACGGCGCGATCGATGGCGTCGCGTGGAATGCCCTCGCCCCCGCCCCCACGGCGGCCGCGCTGCGCGCCTTCCCGACCAGCCAGGGCGCGTGCGCGCTCGGCCGCGTCGAGAAGCTGACCGGCGTCGTGTGCGAGGTCAAGGGCCAGGCCTACGGCCTGAGCGACACCGTCACGGTGGTCAACGCCAAGGGCGTCGTCTTCACCACCTCGGATGGCGGCGGAAGCTGGCACGCGGCGCTGCCGCCGATCGCGTCGGTCAACGGCGTCGTCGCCGCCGGCACGTCGATTGTTGCATATGGAAACAACGGTGCGGTGGCAGTGTCGGCCGACGCCGGGACGACCTGGACGGTCGCGCAGACCGGGACGACCAAGGGGCTCAAGACCGCCTTTGTCGAGGGTGCGAACGTGCTCCTCGCGGGTGACGGCGGGACCATCCTGCGCTCGGCCGACAGCGGCGCGACCTGGGCGCTCGCGACGACCCCGGCCACGACCGGCGTGAAGCAGCTCGCGAACGTCGGCGGCAAGCTCGTCGCCTCGCTTGGGGCCAAGGGCTGGGAGAGCGCCGACGGCGGCGCGAGCTGGACCGAGATGCTCGATCCGGCGCCGCTCGCGACGCTGGTACCGCCGGCCAAGGCGGGCAAGTGCGAGGCGCGTCAGCCGGCCGCCGGCGAGGTCTGCAGCTACAGCAAGCTCGTCACGAGCCCGACCGGATTGCCGAACGCACGCGGTCTGTGGATGCAGGGCGACCAGGGGATCGCCTGGGGCGATTATGGGCTCGCGCTCATGACGGCCGACGGCGGCAAGAGCTGGAAGGTCGCGTCGGGCCTCGGCTCGCGCGGGGTCTCGACGTTCGATGTCGGCGGCCAGATCGTCGCCGGGACGACCGGGCGCTACTGGATCGCGTCGACCGATGCGGGGCAGACGTTCCGGATCGGCGAGCTCCCGAAGAACAGCGGTACCCCGTACATGACCAGGGTCGGCAAGGACGGTACCGCGTGGATCGTCGGTTCGAACGGCACGGTGCTGCGTTGGAACGGGACGGGCTTCGATCCTGTCGACGTCGTCCAGAACGGCAAGAAGGTCACGACCAGCTTCGTGGCCATCCAAGAGGCGGGCGGCGCCGGCGAGGCGGGCGCGAACCTCTATCTGTCGGGCCCGCGCGGCGAGCTCTTCCGTTCCGAGGACAAGGCCGCCAGCTGGACCAAGGTCCCGACCGGCGTCACGCAGCCCATCCAGCGGGTGGCCGCCGATGGCGACAACGTAGTGGCCGTGACGCTCTCGGAGCGCAGCGGCGGCAACCTCCTGCTCAAGTCCGAGGACGGCGGCAAGCACGTCGCGATCGTGCGCGAGGTGAGCCACGCAGGTGGGGTCGACGTCCTGAAGCTCGAGGGTGGGGCCCTGACCTACCGCGACCGCACGTCGAACGACTTCGGCGCGAGCTGGAACAAGCTCAGCGATAAGTACTGGAACGAGGCCATCGACCTCGGCGACGGCTCGGGCGTCCGGCTCGTGAACTTCGACTCGCGCTACACGCGCGACACCATCTATCTCGCGGGCGGCGAGAAGGACGACTTCGTCATTCTCGATGCGATCCAGACCCGGCTTGCGCGCTTTGCGTGCTCGAAGGATAGTGGCTGCTGGATGCTGTACGGCGGCGAGGTCTATCGTCCGCTGTGAGCACGCGGGACGCCGCTGCGCGGACCTGATCTGCGCAGCGGCCGTCCGGATTCGCGGAAAGCCTGGCCAAGCCAGGCTGCCCAAGAATGGGACACGAAACAGCGACTGATGGAAAGCGAGCTGCCGATGAGCGCGACGGGCAGGTTCCTGTTCCACGATTTGATGACGACCGATCTCCCCAAGAGCGCCGAGTTCCTTGCGGGACTCCTGGGCTTGGAGGTCGCGGTCGTCGAGGGGGAGGTCGCGTACTGCGTGCTGCTGCGGCCGGGCACGAACCAGGCGATCGTCGGGCTCGTGCCGATCATGGCGAACGAGGAGACGCGTAGCCACTGGGTTGGCTATCTGGGCGTGCCGGACGTCGTGGCCGCGGTCGCTCACACGCGCGAGGCGGGCGGCACCGTGCATGCGCAGCCGGGCGCGGCCGAGCAGGACGAGGGCGAGGACGCGCCCGACGTGCCGACGACGGGGCACGGCCCGGCGCTCGCGATCGTGACCGATCCGGCCGGCGCCGTCCTCGGGCTGGTGCCGACGCCGGAGGCCGAGCCGGATGCCGGCGGGGACGGCGGGGACGTCGCGCCCGTCGGCGAGATCGCCTGGGTCGAGCTCCTGACGGTCGCACGCGAGGCGGTCGGGGCGTTCTTCTCGACGCTCGTCGGGTGGGAGCTCGGGGCGGCGCACACGCGCTTTGGTGAGGGCGAGGCCCACGCGCTCTTCCACGCTGGGCGCGTGTTCGGGCTCGTGCGCGACCTGCCGGCCGGCAGCCCGATCCCGCCGCACTGGATGTACTATTTCCGGGTGTCGAACCTGGACGAGGCGCTCGCGGCGACGCGCCGTCTGGGCGGGTTCTATTACGAGGATCCGGGGGTCGTCGACGGTGGACGCCGGGCGATCGTCCTCGATCCGACTGGGGCGCCGATCGGGCTCTGGCAGCTCGGGTGAGCCGTTGGGTGGGGCGCGCGGGGCCGATTCGTCGCGGGCGAGCGCTCTGTGCTCTTCGCGAGCGGACTCGCGACGACAGTGCTTGCCAAGGGAGGGTCGCTGCGGTATCTGCCCGACGATCCTTACACCGGGCCAGAATCGAGTCGCGTTCGACGTGGACCGCCTTACGGCGTTGTTCGTGCGGGCGCGAGGCTGGCGCGCCGCTGTCCCTTCGGATGGACGCACACCCCTGCACCATCCCCCACCCTGCAAAGCGGCGCGCAGGTCAACTCGGCTTTGGGCCGGCCTTACCCTGGGCCTCGGTCGCGCGTGATGTGCGGCCCGGGTCCGCGTGCCGTGCGTGCGACGTGGGCGCGGCCGATGCGGTCCCGGCGCCGCTGCGATGACCGGCGTCGAGCTCGGTGCGGGCGCGGCGGCGGGGATCTGCCGAGACTGTAAGACGCGCGATTGCTGTTCGAGCGAGGTGGGGTTGAGCGGCGCCGACGTCGTACGGATCGCGCGCACGCTGCAAGTCAATCCCGAGCACTTTGCGGCGCTCGCCCCGATGGTTGGCGGCGCCGCGCACGGCAGCGAGCAGGTCCGTCTCGGGCGAAGCGGCGTGCCTCATCGTCTGGTGCTGCGGCGGCGTGAGACTGCGCCGGGTCGTGGCGATCGGGTTTGCACCTTTCTCCTGGAGCTGCGTGGGGGCCGCCGGTTGTGCGGCCTCGCCGAGCTCGCGCCTGCCGCCTGCCGCCTCTTCCCGCGCGACGTGGACGGAGGTCTGCACACGGGCCCTGGTTGCTGGCGCGCGTGGACCGAGGAGGAGGCGCCGCGGAACGAGGCGGCCACCGCCGTGGCGATCGCCGAGCGCACGCGCTGGCACGCCGTCGTCGCGACCTGGAACGCGCGCGTCGTGGAGGTCGAGGGCGAGGTAGACCGTGCGACGTTCCTCGCGCATCTCTTCACGGCCTACGCATGACCAGCCCCTGCGATGGCTGCGAGACCTCGCGCTGCTGCATCGTGTTCGACCCCGAGCTGACGTGCGCCGATCTGCATCGCCTGTGTCGCGCCCGCGGCCTCGCCCCCGAGAACGTGGCGACCATCGCGCCGGTGCGTGCCGATGAGGCCGGTCCCGATGCGATCCGCTTCGACGACACGCCCTGCGCGTGGGAGCTGCGCCTGGCGCGCACGCGCACCGCCCGCGGCAACGGCGGCCGTCGACGCTGTCAGTTCCTCGTCGATCTCGGACTCGAAGCGGCCCCCGGCGAACCGGCCCGGCAGGTCAACCGCTGCGGGGTCTACCAGGATCGCCCGATGATGTGTCGCCTCTATCCCAGCGACAAGACGCCGTTCGGGCTCATGGTCGGGTCGCCGCGCCGCGTGTGCCCGCCGGGGGCCTGGAGCGCCCTCAAGGCCGACGTGCCGGGGCTCCTCGCCACGCACGCACGCGCAGATGCCGAGCGCGCGCTGCATCGCTTGTTTCTGGCGCGCTGGAACGCGTGCATCGCGCGCACACCGTCAGGCCCCGCGACCGCCGCGCGCGCGCTGTTCTTCGCGTGCGTCATGCGCGTTCACGATGCGCTCGCAGCCGCTCCGGGCGCGGATCCACTGGCCGCCATCGACGCCTGCTTCCTGCCGCTTGAACGCGCGGACCTGCGCGCATAGGCTCCGCACGTCGCCATGATTCGGAAGCCCCTCGTTCGGTCGTGCATCGTGGCGCTCTTGGGTGCGGCGCTCCCGCGTTGCGACGGGCCCACCCCTGCGCCACGCGGCCTCCAGTTGGTCGTGACCGAGTTGGTCGACGCGGGCGTGCGGCGCGAGGTGAGCGTCGTCGGTCCGCGCGGCGCCGATCTCAGCGTGGCGGGCGCGACCGGCGCCGTCGACGTGTTGGTGGATGGCGTCGTGACCTTGCGCCTCGCGCCCCCCGGCTTCAGCGCGCGCTACACACCGAGCGCGCCCGACGGCGCATCCTTGCATCTAGTTGCAAGGGATGACGCGGGTCGCGAATCGCCGCCGCGCGTCCTCGCGGTGGACCGCGCGGCGCCGGTGGTGGTCGCGACGACACCGGCCGCGGGCGCGCGCTTGGCGGGGCTCACCGAGATCGCCTTCACGCTCGGCGATCGCAGCCGCGTCGACTTCTATGGCACCAAGGTGCGCCTCCTGGTCGGGACGCGGACGCTCTTGGAAGGGACGGATTTCGTGCGGCTCGCGCGCCCGCCGGACATGCTGGTGCTGACGCTCGAGGCGCCCTTCGATGGCACGTTCCATGCGCGGGTAACGACGCGCGACGTCGTGGGTAACGTGGCCGACCAATCGTTCGCGCTCGACTTCGTCGTGGATCGCAGCCCACCGACCGTCACGTTCCTTTCGCCGAGTGCGGGCGCGGTCCTGACCGGTGCCTTCGCATTGTCCGTGGAGGCCCCCGCCGACACGGCGGCGATCGGCTGGGTTCTCAGCGACATCCATGAGAACCGCCGCACCGGGTTGCTCGTCGCGGACGGTGCAGGGTGGAGCGCTGCCGTCGATCCGCGCGGCCTGAGCGACGGCCCCCTGACCCTCAAACTCACGGCCGTCGACCAGGTCCAGAACATCGCGACCGACGCGCTCGCGGGCCTGTCGCTCGCGGGCAAAGGTCCGACGCTCGTCGCGCTCGAGCCGCCCCGAGGCGCTTGGGTGGCCGAAAACGTCGCGATGCGCATCGAGGTGGGCTCGCTCCAGGACCGCGTGGCGCGACTCGAGGCGCGCGCCGCCGCCGGGGTCCTCATCGCGACGATCCCGATCAATCAGGATGGCCTCGCCGCCGCCGGGGTCGCGCCGCCGCCGGCCACGCTGACCTTGGTCGACGCGGCCCAGCGCCGGACCGTCGTCGAGACGGGTTGGCGGCTCGACACGCACGCGCCGCTCCTCGCATGGTCGCCCCCGCCGACCTCCGTGAGCGGGGTGCCGCTCGGGGCGCCGCCGACGATCGTCCCCGTGGTCCTCGACGCGGAGTCGGGCGCGAATACGAGCGTGACCCTGGCGAGCCTCGTCGTGACGCCGCCGCCCGGGGGGCGCGCCGGAACGTGGAGCGCGCGGGCCGTGCCGGTCGATCTCGTCGGCAACGCGGGCCCCGAGGTGAACGCCGTCTGGCAGGTCGACGGCCAGGTCCCCTCGGTGAAGGTTGCGGTGCCCCCGCCGCAGGCCTTCGTCGGACCGCGCGTGGTGATCGTCGCTGCGCTGGCGGACGACGACCGCGTGGCCGACGCCGGCGTCGCCGCGCGCGACCAGGGCGGCCGCGGGGAGGCGCTTGCGGGTCTTCATCCCGATCCGAGCGGCCTTCTCCGCACCTCGCTCGATCTGGCGCGGCTCACCGAGGGCCCCGTGACGCTGACCGTCGAGGCCCACGATCGCGCCGGGCTCTCCGGCCGCACCGAGGTCCAGGTCGCGCTCGATCGGACCCCGCCGCGCCTCACGCCGGTGGTGCCCGTGGCCGCTTGGTTGGCGGCGTCCAGCACTGCGCTCTTCGCCGCGAGCGATGCGGGTGCGGGGGTCGGGGCCATTCGCGTCCGGCGTGCGGACGAGGCGATCGCGCGCGCGCTGTCTTTTTCCAGCGCAGGCGTCGCGCTCGTGACATTTGACGCGCGTGACGCGGACGACACGGGCGACGCGGGAGCGACCCCGCACGGCGCTCTGCAGACCTGGTTCGTGAGCGCCAGCGATGCGGTCGGTAATACGGCCGAGCTGGCCGTCGTGGCGAGCATCGATCGGGTGCCGCCCGTCGCCGTTCTCGCCCCGGTTCCGGCGCTGGTCGCCGCATTTCCGGACCTGACGGTCATGCTCGGCGACGACGGATCCGGCGTCGATCTCGACGCTTGCGCGCTGCTCGTCGTGCGCGACGACGTGCCGATCGCGGACGCGACGCTCGTCGCGACGGGCGAGCCGGGCGCCTACGCGATCGCTATCGTCGATGCGGATTTGGTTCCCGGACGCTGGAGCGTTCGCGTCGTGCCGCGCGACCGCGCCGGACTCATCGGCGCGTCGGCGCTCATGACGTTCACGTTCGAGCGCCCGTAGGCGCCGCCGCGTCCGGGCCTCACGGTGAGAGCGTGATGAAGTCCACGGTCCGTTCACGCGCCCCGAGCACGGCCGCTGGCGTGTAGTACTCCGGCGGGGCTTCGTTCTTGGCCCAGTGCTCGGTCTCGTCCTGGTAGTGCGGCAAGGTCGGGTTCTCGCACTGCCCGCCCGCCACGACCCCGTCGAACGCGACGATGTCGGTCAGCTCGAACACGTTCCGGATGGCCGGGCCGTGCGAGTAGGTGAAGTTCGTGTTGTTCAGGCCGATGCTGTTCGCGTCGACATTGAAGTTGTCGCCGTGACGCGGGAAGCCGTCCGGCATGACGCTCGCCGAAGGCACGTCGAACTCGGGCGTGACGTTGTTCACGAACTTCACGGTATGCAGCAGGCCCCAGCGCCAGGCGGCGGTGTCGCTCGTCCCGAAGCCGCCCTGCTGAGCGACCCCGACCTTGGCGGGGTCGGACAGGAACGCCATCGCCTGGGCCAGCGTCGCGAGCACGATCGTCTCGCGCGTCTCGACGACGGCGCTCGTGCGCGCGTCGTCCCAGAGGCGGCTCGTCGCGGCGACGGCGTCGTAGGTCCGCATCGTCTCGGGGCGCAAAAACACGCGCACCAGCAGGCGTCCCAGCATCGAGTCGCCGAGCTTGGTCGAAATCAGCGCGTCTTCCTCGAAGAGGTTCGGTACCAGCAAGACCACGAAAGTATTGAAAATTGCGGTGGCCGCCGAGGCCTTCGCCGCGTCGCTTCCGGCCGCCGCGCCGATGCCGCTCTCGGCCCCGAACCCGAGCGTCTGCCAGGTCGTCAGCAGCGTCACGGCCTCTTCCACCGCGGGCGTCACGAGCCCTGCCGCCTCGGGCGCGAGCCCGTCCTTCACCTTCTTCACGGCCGCCAGGATCGTCGGCACCAGCGCCGTCCCGAGCGCCGACTTGTGGTCGCCCTGAATCGCGCTCATGTCGGCGCGCGTCGCCTTCGTCCCGGCGCCGATCAGGTCCTTCAGGCGCTCGTCGACGCGCGCCGCCCGGAACCCGATGTCCCACGCGTACCCGAGGTAGTACGGCAGATCGTCGAATGGATCGCCGTCGAACGAGACGCCGACCGGATCCGCATTTGCCGTCATGAGGTAGCCCTTGGCCGGGTTGTGCGCCTGCGGCAGATCCGCGCGCGGCACGAAGCCCTCCCACTCGCATTCGCCCGTCTCCCCCGGCATCGGCAGGAACGGCGGGTACGCGGTCGCGGTCCCGGCGTAGCACGCGCGGATCGGCAAGAGATGCGACGGGTACCAACCGATATCGCCGTCCTTGCCCGCGAAGATCCAGTTCTGCGCGCCGACCCCGAAGCGATCGAGCGCCGCCTTGAAGTCGCTCCAGCTCGTCACCGTGTTGAGCCGCCAGATCGCCCCGAGCTCGTCGGTCGGCTCGAAGCCCGTCCATTTCCACGTCACCGCCGCCCAGGTCCCGTCCGGATTCACCTCCAGCGACCACGGGATCACCGGCCCGTGATGCGGCACATCGAGCAGCGTGAGCTCGAGCGTGCACCAGCCGTCCGCGCCGAGCGTCGCGCTGTGCGTCAACATCGCAACATACGTCGGCGCCGCGTCGACACACGCCGTCACGCCCGACGGCAGGACGTAGCGGAACGTCTCCACGCGCTCGACCAGCGGCACCCACGCGCCCTTGAAGCGCACGTTCTTCTTCGTCGCGTCGAGCGTCTCGAGGTACATATCGGTCACGTCGTCATAGAACACCGTCGCGCCCCAGGCCGCATGGGCGTTGTGTCCGAGCACGATCCCCGGCGCGCCCGCGAAGTTCACGCCCTGCGCATCGAGCGCCCCGCCGGCCAGAGCGGTCGACACGTGCACCTGATAGAAGACCGCCGGATTGCGCAGCGCGAGGTGCGTGTCGTTCGCGAGGATCGGCCGCCCCGACGCGGTGTGCGCCCCGCTGACGACCCAGTTGTTCGAGCCCCATTCCTCGGTGCCCGCGCCGCGGAACGCGTGGTGCGGGATCTGCTCGAGCTCCTCCTGTTCTTTGCGCATGCGCGCGCGCTGGGTCTTCGAGAGGCCCTTGCCCGACGCGCGCGACTTCTCCATATGCGCCGCCAAATCCCACACCGGCACCTGCTTCGCGCCGCCCTCCGGCGGGTTCGTCGCGACCTCCACCGGTGGCTCGAAGTTAGCGACATCGTAGGCGATTCCCTCGAGCGGGCTCCCCGCCGGGAACGCCTCGAGCAGCCCCGCGATCGTATCGTGCAGCGCCAGCTCGTCGACGACCCCGCCGAAGCCGAGGTCCCAGGTCTGCAGCCGCGCGATCGCCATCGTGTCCGCGGTGGTCCATTCATAAAGGATCGCCTCCCCGAAGATCGCCACCTCGAGCGCCCGCGGCTCGCGCCCCGCGCGCATGTTCGCGAGATACGCGTTCACGCCGGCCGCAAAGGCCTCGAGCGCGGCCTGCAGCTCGGGGTCGTGGTCCTTGGTGGCGGCGGCCATCTCCTGGGCGACCGACCCGAGGCGCAGCGCGCGCAGGTAGATGTCGCCGCTCAGGCTCTTGGGGTTGCCGAGCTCGGCGAGACGCCCTTTGGCGGCCGAGCGCAGCGTGTGCATCTGGAACATGCGATCGCGCGCCGTGACGTAACCCTGGGCAAACACCACGTCGGTCGTGCTCTTGCCGTAGATATGCGGGATGCCGCGGTCGTCGTAGCTGACGCGCACAGGATCGGCGACGCCAGCGACTTGGAGGACCTGGTCGGCGTTCACCTTGGTCCGGGAAGTAATCGGGCTTGGTGTAGGCGACGATCTCGGTTTCACCTTCTGTATCGGGGACTTCGGTGGCGACAAGCGTGTCGGGGCTGGTCGTCGCTTCCGCCGCCACCGCGTCCGCGTCGTCGTCGGCGACTTCGGTGGCGACCGTCGTGTCACTGCCATCGGGCGTGACGGCGGTGTCGGTGCCAGTGTGTGCCGTGGTGTCCACGCAGGCCCCGAGGGCGCCAAACAGGCCGACCACAACTGCATTCAGCGCTCGTCTCGCGTCTCGTTGGATTCGCATCGAAGTTCCTCCCACCCTGCGGAGCCATGACGCGGCCCGTCGGTGCTGGCGACCTGGATACCGTGCGCCCGCGCCCGCGGCAAGGATCGGCAGAGGGCACCCCCGGGGCGCCTTGAAACCGGCGCCGAGCCGTGGTCAAGTCCGGGCATCCCCCTCCGGAGACGCAGCCATGGCTCCCACGCTCACTCTGTTCAAGGCCACGACGAGCCTCGCCCTCGTCGCCACCCTCGCGCTCGGCGCCTGCGGCGATGACGACCAAGGCAAGCAGACCCGCCTCGACGTCGCCGACACGTCCTCGGCGGAGACCGTGGCCGAAACCACGACCGCCCCCGAAACCAACGACGAGACGACCTGCGTTCCCCTCGACTGCGCGGCGCTCCAGGCCGAGTGCGGGACTCCCGACAACGGCTGCGGCACCCCGCTCGCGTGCGGCACCTGCTCGCGCGACCACGCCGTCGGGACCTGCGACGCCGCCGCCTACACCTGCACCTTCGCCTGCGATAGCGGCTTCCACGCCTGCGGCGACCTCTGCGCCGCCAACGACGACATCACGCACTGCGGCGCGACCTGCGAGGTCTGCTCCGCGCCCGCCTCCCCGCTCGAAATCGCCACCTGTGACGGCACCCAATGCCAGGTCGCCTGCGCCGCCACCGCCACCGACTGCAGCGGCGTCTGCGTCGATCTCGCGACCGACAAGGACCACTGCGGCGCCTGCGACGCCGCGCCCTGCGACGGCAAGTGCATCGATCGCCAATGCGTCCCTGACTACACCGTGAGTCTCGTCTCGGGCGACGCCCAAGAGGCGACCTTCAACAACACCGTCCCCCAGCTCGTGATGGTCAAGGTCGTCGACACGGCCGGCGCCAACGCGGGCAGCGTGAAGCTCTACATCGCGCCCTCGCCCGGCGCGGCCGCATCGCAGCTCGAGATCACGACCGCCTCGACCGGCGTCGCCACGTTCCGCCCGCGCGTCGGACGCGGCCTCGGCGAGTACACCTACAAGATCGGTCTCGTGCCCTCGGGCGCGGGCGGCGTCACCGTCAAGGCCACCGCCAAAGCGCCCGCCGCGGACTCCGTCTTCCCGCTCGTCAACCTCGAGCACGTAAGCGCCGACGGCCCCATTCCCGGCCCCGGAAGCCTCGCCGGAATTCAGCGTACGGCGGGGATCGCCTACGCCCCCGACGGCACCGTCTACTTCGTCGGCGGCCAACGCGTGCTCGCGCTCGCCCCCAGCGGCGCCCTTTCGGCCTTCGCGGGAACCCCCAACGGCGGCTCGGGCGGCGACCAGGGCCCCGCGCTCGAGGCCGGACTTTCCGGGCCAACCGGCCTCGCCCTCGATGAAGCGAACGGTCTCCTGTTCATTGCAGATACAAGCAACCATCGCGTGCGCGCCGTTGATATCGCGCGCGGTACCATCACGACGTGGGCGGGTGGCGGCAGCGCGACCGACGCCAACTTCGGCGACGACGGACCGGCCGCGGGGGCCGTCCTCTCGGGGCCCGACGCGCTCACGATCGGACCCGACGGCGCCCTCTACCTCTTCGACCACGGCCACTCCAGGGTGCGGCGCGTCGACCCACTCACGACGATCATCACGACCATCCTCGCGACCGGCGGCACCGGTTGCCTGCCCGGCGATCCGCTGCGGTTCACCGGTTACGGGCAGGAGATGCCGATGGCCTGGGACCCCGCGGGCCAGCTCTTCCTGGGTGGCAGCATCGCCTGCGGCGACTCGGGCGGCAACGGCAACGGCCCGCTGCCCGGCGTGGTGCGCCGCGCCGCTGACGGGACGCTCCACCGCGTCGCCGGCTTTGCCAACGGCACGACCTCGGACGGCGCCACCGGCCTAGCGCTCAGCGTCTCGAACGTCTGGGGCCTCGCCTTCGACCCCGGCGGCAACCTCTACATCGCCGAGGGTGACCGCATCCGCCGTATCGACACGGCGACCGGGATCGCCACGACCGTCATCGGCGGCGCGAGCGCCGGCGGCTCCGGGGACTTCGGCGCGGCCAGCGCCGCCCAGGTCAGCAAGCCCGTCGACATGGTCATCGCCCCGACGGGCGAGCTCATTTTCGCCGACAGCACCAATCGCTCGCTCCGCAGCATCTGGGCCCTCAGCGGCACCAGCGAGGGTGCCGCCACGCTCGCCATCACCGGCGGCAACACGCAGACCGTCTTCGTCGACCAGGCGTTCCTGCCGTTCACGGTCAAGGTCACGGACGCCGCCGCAAAGGGCCTCGCCGGCGCTCACGTCCTCTTCGCCGAGAACGAGCCCGGCTCCTCGCTCGCCGACGACATCGTCACGACCGGCGCCACCGGCGTGGCCGCCGTCACGGGGCGCGTCGGCCTCTCGCTCGGCGACTACACCTTCAGCGCCGAGAGCCGCGACATTCACGGCGAGCACATCACGGGCAGCCCCGCGACCTTCACCGTCACGGCCCAGGCGCCCGCCGCCGGCACCATCTTCACCGCTGTGAACGTCGATCACACTGCCGGAACCGCGCGCGACCTCGGGCCCGGGACCACGAGTCGCCTTCCCGCGACGCAGCTGATCGCGACCTCCAGCACCGGCATGATCTACTTCACAGCCGCCCCCTCGGTCTGGTCGCTCGATCCCGACGGCGTCCTCGAGCGCGTCGCGGGCAAAGGCTCGGGTTTCGGCGGCGACTTCGGCGCCGCCAAGGACGCCGAGTTCTATAACCCGCGCGGCCTCGCGCTCGACGAGGTCGACGATATCCTCTACGTCGCCGACACCAACAACCACCGGATCCGCGCCATCAACCTCGCGACCGGGATCATCACCACCTTCGCGGGTGGTGGCGACGCGCTCGGACCCAACTTTGGCGACGACCAGGCCGCGACGAGCGCGGTTCTGGCCGGTCCGGTCCACATCACCATCTTCGGGCGCGACCTCTTCATCGGCGACGAAGGACACAACCGAATCCGCAAGGTCTCGCTCGACACCGGCATCATCTCGAACTTCGTGTCGATGTTCGGCGCCAGCCCGAACTGCGCGGCACAGCCGTCCGTCATCCCGATCGGCGGCTACTCGCTGACCTTCCCGCTGGCCTTCGACGCCACCGGGCGACTCTACTTCGGCTCGAGCATCGCCTGCGGTGACTCGGGCGGAAACGGCAACGGGCCGCTCCACGGCATCACCCGCCGCGAGCTCGACGGCACCTTCACCCGCATCACCGGCAAGGCCGGCGGCACGACGACCGACGGCGCCCCGGCCACGGCCTCCGCCATCGCGGGCGCTGTGGCCCTCGCGCTCGACGGCAACCGTCTCTACGTCACGATCGGCCACGCCGTGAAGGTCATCGACGTCGTCAACGACACCATCACGACGGTCGTCGGCAACGGCTCAGTGGGCGCCGGGACCGACTACGTCCTCGCGACAGCCACTCAGCTCTCGACCCCCAATGGGCTGGCCTTCGCGCCCGGCGGTCACCTGATCGTCGCCGACCAGAACCATTACGCGCTGCGCTGGGTGTGGGCCCCGCTTCCCTGAACATTCGCGCCAGCGCCCCGAAGCTCAGCGGCTTTCGAGCACGAGCACGACCTCGGCGAGCCACACATCCGCCGCCGAGGCGCGCCCGAACTGGATCCGTAGCTCGGCATCGATCGACGTGCGCGGTACCTCGAATGCCACACTCGCGGTCGCCCAACCCTCGCCGAGCGGAACTTCCACCGTCGTCAGGTTCCCGGCCGCATCCACGAGCTCAGCCCAGATGGGCCGCGCCGTCGCCGCCCGCCCCGTAACCCGCAGCTGGTAGTGGTGCCCCGCGACGACGGTCAGGTGCGGCTGCCGGATCTGAGCAATCGACGGCAGCGTGAAGACACCACCCCCGGTCGCATGCAGCGACGGCGGCGCGCCCCCCGGCGGCGCAACGTTCGTGTCGGCCGCCAGATCCGAGACCGCAGGGTCATCGACATCGATTTGCCAGCAGCCACGCGCCGCCTCCGCGCGCGGCCCGCTCGACGCGAGCAGCTGCGCAAACCGCCCGTCACCGAGGAGACTCCCCGGATCCGGCTCACACGCCACCACGCGCGTCCATACGTGAAGGTCGTTCACACACTGCGCGCCCCCAAACGCCCCCGGCGCCTCGTCGCACCACGAGGTCGTCCCCGCCACCGCGTCGAAGAACCCCGTCTCGGGCGCGCCGAGCTCCCCACACCCGAGCCCCCATCCACGCCGCGCGCTCTCCTCGGCCAGACTGCCGGCGCAAGCGTATCCCCCGAGCGCCCCGCTCTCCGCGTCCTCGAAGATCCAGACGCCCGGCAGATCCTGATACGCCTGCCAGCTCCACCCCAGCCGAGTCGCAGGCGTCCTGAACCACCCGCGCCCCTCGTCGCCACCCACCGCCACGAGATACTCGCGCAGCCGCCCATCGCCCAGGGTCGGCAGCAGCGCCCCGATCAGCTGCGTCCACCCGCCGCGCTCCAGCGCGCTACACGTCACGAGCATGCGCCCCGCACCGTCACGCGGCAGCGGACCCGGCGCTGCCGTCGGATCGATCACCGCCACTCCGCCAAGCACCCCCGCCTCGGCGCAATCGCGTCCTTGGCTCGCACCCAGCCGCGCGGCATGCCGCAGGTACACCTCGCCCCCCGGCGCGGCCACGCCGCCCGTCTGATTGGCCGCCCCGACCCCGCATGCATCGTGCACCGGCCAGTCGACCGTCGTCGCACCGTCCCACGCGTAGAACGCCCCGTCCGCCGTGGCCCACACCGGACCGCTCGGTTCCCAACGCAGCTCTGTCGGCACCACGCCTGAACATGCCCCGGCACCCCCGCCAGGTCCGCCCAGATTCGTGCAGCGCACCGCCCCCGCGACGCCATCGACGAGGCTCCCGCGCTCGGGCTCGCAAACGAGAAGGTCATTCACATTCGACCGGATCGCGACGTCCTTTCCGATCAGCGTCCACCACGCAAACGGGATCGCGCCCTTGCCGCTGGCGAACTCCCACGGCCCCCGCGGCGCGCTCTCCGACACCGCCACATCCGCGCCCGGCGCGGGCCACGCGGGGGTCGGCGTCACCGCATTGCGCACCCCGCCGAAGTCCTCGTAGGCCGTGAACCCGTACGACCACGCCAGCGTCCACCCGCCGCCCGACGGCCCGAAACCCACCATGTCGCACCAGGCCTCGAACGGCGCCCCGAGCCCGTCGCCATCCGGATCGATCCAATAGCGCGCACTGCCCGCGGACCCGCCTCCGGCGAGCACATGATCGCACCCGCGCGCCGGGTTCGCGTGGCTCCCGACCTCATCCCAACCGCCCTCGCGAAAGAGCGCCCCGAGCGCCGCGCCAGCCAGCGGCCCTGCGATGACCCTCAGGTCGTCGAGCTCGCCCCGGAATTGCGCGCCACCCTCGACCGTGCGCCCGATGAGCAGCGTGAACCCCTCCGAAACGGCGGGCAGCGCCGCCGCGGGCGCGACGACCGTCTGTATGTGATGCGCGTTCACAAAGATGCTCCACGTATCCCCGGCGCGAACGAGCGCCACGAAGGACCAGCGCTCCGACACCAAGCACGCCGGCGGCGTGAGCGCCCCGCTCGCGCCAGCCTCGACCAAGCAGCGATCAGCGCCCGTCGATCCCTCGGCCGACGCTCCGCTCACCGATTCCAGCGACACGCGCCGCGTGAGCACGCCGTCCGCGCTCGCGCCCACGCTCGCCGCAAAGAGCCCGAGCGCATCGAACCCCGCCGCCGGCCGCACCCAGAACGTGATCGTCACCGGCGTGCTCCACATATCCGCCGCCGCTCCGACGCGCACCACGTCGCCGCGCGCGCCGAAGTGGATCGCGCCCCCGTAGCGTCCGAAGCGGTCCCACCCAGGAAGCGCTCCCGCCACGACCCCGTCGTGCCCGTGCCCCGACGCATCGCGGCCGAGCTCGGCCCCCGTCCCGTCGAAGGGGTAGTGCGCCAAGAGCGCGCAGCGCTCGTCGGTCACCCCGTCGCAGTCGTTGTCCAGGCCGTCACACAGGCTCTCGCTCCACTCGTAGCCGCGCACCTCGCCATAATCGCAAATGTGAACGCCATTCTCACAAGCCGCCGTCGGCGCCACCGCGGCGCACACGCCGACCTTCGGGCACAGCGCGCCGCGATCCGTCGGCGGGTCGTCCACAGCATCGTCCTGGTCGGGCAGGCAGTCCGCATCGCCGTCCGCGACTACGCTCTCGAGCGCGTCGTGCCGGCCGTCGCCGTCGCTGTCGACCGCCGCGAAACCCGCGCCGAGCTCGCTCGCATCGGGTCGCCCATCCGCATCGCTGTCGGCCGCCCGCGGGTCAGTCCCGAGCTCGCCCTCGCGCCCATTCGTCAGGCCATCGACGTCCTCGTCACCGGCCGGATCCAGGCACAGCGATTCGAGACACAAACCGCTCGCGCACTCCCCATCCTCCTCGCAGAGCGCCCCCAGCGGGCGTCCCCCGGGATCGCTGCACGCAGACGCAAGGGTCAGGGCGGCGAGGAGGCCGAGAGGCGCGAAACGGAGCGCGCGACCGGACATCGTTCGTGGCTCCATGCGCATCTCAGTACTGCGCGTCGCGCACCTCGGGGAGCGTGCTCTTGTAGCCCCGATACTCCATCTGCCGCGCCAACGAATATGCCACTGCGCTCGTGCGCACCACGCGCGCCGTGAACACGTGTCCGCGCGCCGAGGCCGAAGCCCGCGCGTCCGTGACGACGATCTTGAGCGCGTTGCCGTCGATGGTCGCGCTCCCAAACCCCGGAAATGTCACGGTATTGCCAGATTCCGAGAGCCGCCCTTCGACGTAGAACACGACCGGCACATCGTGGCGGCACCCGCCCGCAACGCCCACGCACGACGGCGTGTGCTCCTCGTAGGCGATCGCGAAATTGCCGTTGGCAAATAGGTAGAGTGACAGGTCGCCGTCGCGATTGTCCTCGCCGAGGCGCTCGGTGACGCGCGGGATCTGGCACCAACCCTGGGCGGTCGCGACGTACTTGAACGGATCGAGATTGCCGGCCGATGCCGACGATCCGAGGAGGCAGGTGCCAAGAAGAACCAGCAGCGACAAGGCACGGCGCATGGGAACCTCGCGAGCGTGAGAGACGTGGCGCCCGCGAGCATGCCCCGTGGTACGCCCCCCGGCAAGTCTCAGCGGGTCGGGGGTGGCGGGATGGGCGCGATCGTCGCGGTGTTGACCAGCGCGCTCTGAAGGAAATCGAACAGCTGAATCCGGACCTTGGGATCCGTATAGACGGTGTAGTGGTCGTTGTTCGGAAGCTGCAGCAGCACCGCGGTCGCCCTCTTCCCCGCGATCTCCGGCATATTGCCACTGGCCGGCAAGGGCACAGAGCCAATCCCCTGCAGCGTCAGGCCCTCGATCGTCCGCGCCACCGGCTCCGCGATCGGCAGCCCGAACGCCGACGCCAGCGCCTCGATGCAGGTCGGCGGCGTCAGCGCATCGAGGAACCCCTCGAGCATCACGAGGTCATGCGGCTTGCTCCCCGCGGGCGGCTCGAGCAAGACCATGCGCGCGACGTGCAGCGGGTCGGCCGGATCCAAGAGCGGCTGGATGAGCGACGTGATGAGCGGATGCCCGAGGACCCACCGCTCGACGTTGGCATCGATTCCGAGCGCGCCCGCGACTACATCACCGATCGGCACGCCATCGAGATTCAGAGCCAGCATCGTGATCGCCGCGCCGCCGCCGCCCTCCGAGATGACCGCCGGACCGACCGTCGGCAGATACGGCAGTAAAAGTGCGCCGATCTGAGCCCCCTCGCTGTGTCCCATGAAACCGATATGCGCCAGATCGATCGCGAGGTCATGGTCGTCGGGGCTCTTCTGGCCCAGCATGAAGCTCGAATCGGCGACCAGGGCATGCAGTCGCACCACATCGAGCACGCCCTGGCGCACGATCTCGCGCCCGATCATGATGTTCTGGATCGACAGCTGAACGATCAGATCCCGGTCCGAGTAGGTCGTCGTATTGCGGCCGCCCTGCAGCGGCGGATCGAGCCCGATCACCGCCACCCCACGCGCGCCCAGCGGGGCCGCCGCGACGCGCAAGAAACCCGCGTGATCCTCGCCGAGCCCGTGCGAGTAGAGCACGATCGGGTAGCCCGCCGCGGGCGGCTTCCCCTTGGGCATCGTCAACGTGAACGTGAGCGACACCGGCTTGCGCGACACCGGCGCGCCATCCGCGCCGACGGCCAAGAGGCCCTCGCCGAAGTTCGTGTAGGGCGGCTCGTCCGAGAAATACTCCTCCGACTCGTACACGCCCTCGTACAGATCGTAGGTCTGGCGCCGCTCGACCAGCTTGAAGTCGTGGATCGTCGGCACCGGCTGCTGCCGGAGCCAGGTCACGAGCTGATCGAGATCCGCCAGGGGCTCCGCCGCCTGCCACACCGTCGCGACCAGAATGTCGTCCGCCGCGAGCCCCAGCTCGCCGAGACGATCATAGAGGGGCCGGAGCGCCTCGGCCTCGGGCGGCACGGGCGTGGCGGCCAGCGCCGTCCCGAGCCCCGCGATGACGGCGGGCGGCGTGAGCGCCGAGCCATTTGCGGCCCGCAGCTTGGTCGTGAGAACCGCGGCGTAGCGGTCCCCCATGCGCGGCGGCAGCTGGTAGTTCGGATGCAGCGCGAGCGTCTTCGCTGGCCAATACCCGCCGCCGGCCTCGTTCCACTCGACGGTGATCGGCAGCCGCTTGCCGAAGTCGGGCGAGCCCGGCTCGATGTCGATGAGCTGCACGGCAGAATCGGCGGTCATTGACGCCGCGGCGTCCGCCGGCAGCGTCGCCGGATCGATCGCCACCCGCAACCCAACATACACCGACGCCAGCGGCGAGAACCCAGGCGGGCCCGCCTGGATCGCGTCGCGCGCCTTGGGGAGGAGATCGTAGGCCTCGGACGGAATACGAAACGCGCTCAGATCGGCGGCCCCGCTCGGCAGCGTGCGCAAGGCGCTCGGCCACGGAAAGGCGTAGAAGTCGGCGTCGCTGATCGCGGCGCGTGAGAACCGGAACGAGCCTTCGTCGATCCATGGGTCGGTCTCGGTCTCGGACTCGACCTCGACCTCGGACTCGACCTCGGACTCGACCTCGGTCTCGACCTCGGACTCGACCTCGGCCGAAACCGCCGTATCCGAACCCTCGCCGCCCCCGTCGTCCCCGCAGCCGCCGAGCGCCACGACCAGCGCTGCCATCGCACCCCAAGCACGCCCCACCATGTTCACCTCGGACC
>SXGT01602476.1_pt1 | contig 21996 bp, 12 predicted proteins | sample 3176221 | NCBI WGS metagenome assembly SXGT01 (sample SAMN11356862, study PRJNA531348) | freshwater metagenome | isolation source: freshwater sample F1-120 | place: China: Fuxian Lake, Yuxi | collected 2017-12-25
ATGGCAGCCCGTGCACGGACAACAAATGCCAGGTAGACGGCAAATGCACCAACCCGCCCAACCAGCACTACGACTGCGTGCCGCTCATCGAGGTCAGCCACCCGCCGCGCGGCTACCGTTGGAACGACCTACCCGATGAGCGCCGGTCGCAACTTCGACGAGGTGATGCGCCTGCTCGACGCGTTGCAGCTCAACGCCCGCCACAACGTCGCGACGCCGGTGAATTGGCGGCCGGGCGATGACGTCATCATCCCGACCTCGGTGTCAGACGACGACGCTCGCCGCAAGTACCCAGAAGGCTTCAAGACGCTGAAGCCGTACCTGCGGGTCGTGCGTCAGCCGCAGGGCTAGAGAGCGCGAGGTAGACGTGGCCGCCACCTCCGCCGAGGGCCTGCGACAACACGCCGCAGCGCCAGCCAAGCGTCGCCGCTCGACGCAAGAGGCGAGCCGCCGGCACGGCACCTGACGCCTCGGCCCAGTCGATGCCGGGCGCCATGCCCGCCGCCGCCGGCAAGTGGACGTGCAGCGAGACGTCGACGATGTGGCCGTGTGTGTCGCGGCGAGCGCAGCGGTGCACCTCAAGCGCGGCGGCGTCGAGGCCGTGGCGACGGAGGACGGCGCCCAGCGGCTCCGAGGCCAAGAGCCGCCCAGCCGCGCCGTCGCGGACGTAGCTCTTGATCGTCAATGGTCTGGCTGACATCTGCGCCAGGCCCGGGCTCGCCAGCGCGGCGTCGAGGTCCGGCGCGGCGTCGCGGTCGACGCCAGAGAGGTCGAAACCGGCGAGGTCGACGCCGGCGAGGTCGATGCCGACGAGGTGAGCCGCCGGGTCGACGCCGCGCGCCGACGCCGCGCCAAAGAGATTCCCAATCGTCTGTGCCAGCGCCGGGGTCGGCGACTCCACAAGCAAGTAGAGCTTGGCGCGCACGGGGCCCATCGGCGCCGCCGCGACGCCGACCAGCGCCGCCCGCCGCGCCTCGGCGAGAAAGGCGCAGAGCGCCGCCGGATCGACGCTGGCGCCAAGCGTCGCGAGGAAGCCGCTCACCGCTTCGGCTCGGCGCCGCGGGCCGCTGTCTGGCTGGGCTGGTTGGCAGATCAGTCTGAAGTCAGGGCGCTCCAGGTCGAGCGACGGCTCTACCAACGGCGGCGGCAGGCCGGCCTCAAGCGCACGGTCCAGCCAGCGGCGCACGGCTAGGGCGGCAGAGACGTCCCGCGACGGCCAATCGTCGAGGAGCGAGCGGAGGGGCGCGGCGCGCAGGGCGCGCAGGGCAGCCACTGTGGACGCCAGCAGCGCCGCGGCATCGACGGCAATGGGCGTCTGCGCTGCGAGATGCCGTGCGCAGAGACGGATGGCGGCGAAGGCTTCGGCGGCGCGGCCTAAGTCGTCGGGCGCGCCGTGGCTGAGGGCGACGCCACCGACCTCGGCGAAGTGTGGAGCGCCCGTCGCCGCTGGCGTCAAGTGCAACTGCACCGCCCCAGGCTCGCCGTCGACCCAGAGGGCGAAGCCGTCGCGGTAGAGGTGCAACGACGAGATGCGCCAACCGACGCCGTCGAGGCCGAGGGCCAGGGCCCAGCGCTGAGCGAACGCCTGGCGCGGGTCGGCCACCTATCGCTTCGGCGGCGCGCTGGCCACGCGTAGACGTGAGCGCCGGGCCGCCGACAGCAGCCAGAGCGAGCCGATGAGCGCGATGACGGAGTGCAGACCGCCTGCGGGTGGGCGGGTCCTCGGCGCGCTGCAGCCAGCGGATGCCGCGTGGCTCGGCGCGACGCCGCTGACGTCAGGGGCCAACGCTGCATCTGCGGCCGCGCCGTCGCTCCCTGGCCCGGCCCCGCGGATGTCTCCGACGCCTCGACCGTCAGCGTGGCTGGAGAGGTCGCCGGCGCCGTCGTCGGACGCTGAGCTGCCGGCGGCGTCCGCAGCGCCTGCGCCATCGTCGCCGAATCCGTCGAGATCGCTTGCGGCGTCGGCGTCGGCCCCGCCGCCTTCACACTCGCTGGGCGGGCCGGTCGGGGTGTCGTCGCAGACGTCACCGATGCCGTCGCCGTCGCCGTCGGCTTGGTCGGCGTTGGGCGTCCACGGGCAGTTGTCGGGGTCGCCGCCGACGCCGCTGCCCGGGCCCTGCTCGCCGATGCCGTCGCCGTCGCCGTCGGGGTCGCAGGCGTCGCCGATGCCGTCGCCGTCGAAGTCGGCCTGGTCGGCGTCGGCCTCGCCTGGGCACTTGTCGGCGCCGTTGTCGACGCCGTCGCCGTCGAGATCGGGATCGCAGACGTCGCCGACGCCGTCGCCGTCGCTGTCGAGCTGGGTCACCTCTTTGGCCAGGGGGCAGAGGTCCGTGGCGTCGCCGACGCCGTCGCCGTCATCGTCGTCGTCGCAAGCGTCGCCCTTGCCGTCGGCGTCGAGATCCGCTTGGTCGGCGTTCTCGGCCACGGGGCAATTGTCGGTCGCGTCGGCGTGGCCGTCGCCGTCGTCGTCGTCGTCGCAGGCGTCGCCCTTGCCGTCGGCGTCGAGGTCTGCCTGGTCGGAGTTGGCGGTCAGCGGGCAGTTGTCGGACTTGTCCGGGACCTTGTCGTCGTCGTCGTCGTCCTCGCAGACGTCGCCCTTGCCGTCCTTGTCGCTGTCTTTCTGGTCCTTGTTGGCGGTCAGCGGGCAGTTGTCCTTCGGGTCGAGGGCGCCGTCGTTGTCGTCGTCGCCATCGCAGGCGTCACCTTTGCCGTCCTTGTCGCTGTCCTTCTGGTCCGGGTTCTTGTTGAGGTCGCAGTTGTCCTTGGCGTCCAAGACCTTGTCGTTGTCGTCGTCGCTGTCGCAGGCGTCGCCCTTGCCGTCCTTGTCGGTGTCGGTCTGGACCTTGTTCGACGTGGTTGGGCAGTTGTCCTTGCCGTCGGCGACGCCATCGTTGTCATCATCGCCATCGCAGGCGTCGCCCTTGCCGTCTTTGTCGGCGTCGGCTTGCGTCTTGTTGGCGACTGATGGGCAGTTGTCCTTGCCGTCGGAGACGCCGTCCTGGTCATCGTCGACGGCGCAGGGGCCGCCGCCTGGCCCGCCGCCCCACCACTCCCAGTGCCACGCCTCGGACGGGACCGTTCGCTTCCAGCCAAAGCTCTGGCCGTGCTTGTTCAGCCAGCTGTAGACGCCTGTGGCGCTGGTGTTGAGGTCGAGGGCGTGGCCGCTCTGGTGGTTGCTGGTGCCGGGCACGGCGGCGAGGTTGCAGCTGTTGCAGCAGCAGCACTTGTAGCAGTTGTAGAGCGTCTGCTGCTGGGCCATGGTCCGAAAGCCAGAGACCACGGCCAGCTGAACGCCTGCCTTGGCCGCCGCTTGCGCCATGACATAGTAGGCGTTGGCGGTGTGGACCTCGACCGGCTTGCCGTCAACGTGGACGACATGAATGGTAAAGGGCTTTCCCGATTTGTAGCCGGTCGCCTTCGAGACCTGGCACGAGATGCTCGACAGGGCGTGACCCTGCACCTGCCAGAGGCCGGCGTCAGCGTGGGCGCCGTCGCGCGTGGCTCCTTCCGCGTCCAGCGCCTCGGCCGGTGCGCCATCGTCGCTGGCGCAGTGGGCGCCAAGGCCCATGAGCAGGCAGAGCCCGAGCCGCAGCCACGGGACGACGGGCGGCAGCGCCTGCCGGCGACGGGCGGATGTGGTGGCGGGCGCTGGCGGCTGGGTCTTCATTGGGGATGGTCGCGGCGCGTGCAGGCGCTTGGCTGAGCGTAGGGCAAGGCGCCAAGCCTGGGAAGGTTCGAAGTCTCTGGACGGCATGGACCTGTTGGGCGCCGTGATTTGGGTCGATGGCCGCGGGTCGGCGCGAATGGCCGAGGAATCGCAGGCTGCGCCACCCTGACCGCGAGAGTCGTCCCTCCGCACTGTCGGCGCAGTGGAGGTCGTGCTAGGATGTACCCAGCAAACATCGCGGCGCCAAGGAGCCCGAGTTGACCAGGGCGTCGATGGCCGCGACTTGGAGAACTGAATGCTCCGGCACATTGCTGCGCTGGCGATCGCCCTGGCGGTCTCTGTGCCCGCGATGACCCTGGCGGACGAGGTCAACGTCCTGTCGAATGTGGCCCTCAAGGCCATCATCAAGAGCAAGTACGCCCGCCAGAACTTGCCTGTCGCCTGCGTTCTCCTCGTCGACTTTCGGATCGAGGGGAAGTGGGGAGTGGGTGAGCTGCGCGAGAAGCACGACGAGAAGTGCGGTGGTGATCCCAGGAACGCCCCGCGGCTGACGACCGTGTCGGTGAACCGCAGGACGAAGCGGGTCTACTTCGAGAACCTCGATGGCGAGAGGGTGCCGGCCAAGCGCTACCGTGGCCCGTTGTAGGGCCGCATAGCGGCGCAGCCAAAGTGGCCAAGGGCGGCGCAGCCAAAGGCCACAGGCGCTGCTCGGCAACGGCCCCCGCGCCGTCCCGCCGGTCTGCGACGTCTCCGTCAGGCGGCCGGCATAGAGATCGAATGGGCAGCGGTCTCCTCGGGAGATCGAATCCTCAACCTTGGCCGCGCCGCGCAAGCCCAAGCGTTCCGTGGCGTCGCTGCCGCGCCGCCGCAGCCGTTGCAGACGCCGCTGGCGAGGGCGACGCCGCGCCGGCCATCAGGCCAAGCTGTGACGACGAACCTCGACCTCGTCGCGCCCCGCCTCTGGCGCAAACATGGCGTCGCCGCCGACGCCGACGTAGTCGGGGGCCGGCTGACCGGAGGCCAGTCCAGCGGCCTCGCGGGCCTGCAGCTCAGCCCAGCGGACGGGAGCATAGCCGAGGCGCATGGCGACGAAGAGCCAGCCGTACGGCATCAGGCGCAGGCCGGCCCAGGCCTCGTTGACGACGCCGAGGGGCAGAAAAGCCGCCACGCGCAGGCCGCGGCCGAGTTTGTGCAGCGCAGACAGCGGCGCCTCGCCCCAACCGAGGACATAATCGGGGACGGAGCGCCAGCGGTGGCCAGAGATGGCGCGCGGCGGGATGGTCGGCTCGGGCAGGTGCGAGCACGCCACGACGGCGGCCGAGGCCAGGGCGGCGAGCAGCGCGCTGGTCACCGCAGCAGGACCGCCGCCGGCGGCGGTTGCGTGCAAGGCAGGGACGACGACCGCCTCAACGGTCGCCAGCAGGGCGATCGGCATCGCCAGCGCGAGCAAGGCCCAGAGACGCAGGCCGGCCCGCAGCGCGACAGCGCCATGCCAGGCGCAGAGGACGGCGGCGAGGGCGTGGCCGCCGTGGAGCCCCGGCGCTGTTGACGTCAAGGGGAGCGACGTGGCCGCGGCGAGGAGAAAAAGCACCTCCGACGTCATCCCAAAGAGGTGGCCCAGGCGTGCGGTCCAGGTGGTGTGAAAGACCTGGTAGAGGTAGCACTGCAAGTCGAAGGCCAAGGCAGGCCTGTGCGGGCGCTGCCCAAGCGGCGCCCTTGCGACCCTTGCTTGCGCCGCGATCGCGAAAGGCGGCGCCTGACATCGCGCGGCGCGGCGTGTCGGCTGCGACGGACCGCGGACGGCGTACCACAGACGCTACAGGACGCCGTTCTGGACTCGCAGGGTGAACTGGTCGCACTTCGGCGCCGAACCAGCCTTGCGGTGGACGTAGACGTAGTACTGCATCGTGTTGTCTGAGCAGAACTGCATCCCCGGCAAGGCCTGGCCAGCGGGGCTGCTCTTCGCCGACGTGGTGCACTTGCACTCGCCGGAGAAGGCGTGCGGCGAGGGCGTATGGGCACCCACCGGGTTGCTGCCGAGCGCGCCGGGACCTGTGGCGCCGCTTTTGCTGAAGAAGTCGGTGCGCCACTGGTGGTGGGTGTCATTGGAGCAGAGGTTGTGATTGCCGCTGCAGCCGCCGCGATAGATGTCGAATTCGTGGTCGTTGGTGTTCTGAAAGGTGACCGCGACGTGGAACGTGTCGCAGCCGCCGCCGTCGGCACCGTCGATGGCGCGGAAGCGGATCCACTTGCCGCCCTCGTTGGGGCTGATGCGCCCGGTGTGGGTGCGTACGGTCTTGTCGTCGGGGACATCGCCGAGGTCGATGGCGTTGGTGCAGGCGGTGCCGGTCTTGCCCCAGGTCGCGTCGGCAGGGCACTCGCAGCCGCTGCCGTAGCCGCCATCGATGTCGAAATTGCCGCTGCTGCAGGAGGCGATGACGCACTTGCCGCCAGAGCAGGCGAGGTTGGCGTTGAGCACCTGCTGGCACGTGCCGGCGGCGCCCTCGTCGACGCCGCCGCTACAGTTGTTGTTGAGGCCGTCGCACTGCTCACTGGCGCTGGGATTGATGGACGCCTTGTCGTCGTCGCAGTCACCGCTCTTGGTCGCTGTGTACTTTTGCCCGGCGGCGCCCGCGCAGAGGCAACGCGACGCGCTGCCGCCGAAGCCATCGCCGTCGAGATCGAGGAAGTAGGCGGTGCACCCCGTGGAGTCATCGCCATCGGTCGTGCCATCGCAGTTGTCGTCCACGCCTTGGCTCGCGCAGGTGTCCTTGACGCCTGGCTTGACGTTCGTGTTGTTGTCGTCGCAGTCATTGGCGTTCGACGCGGTGATCTTGAGCTTCGGGTCGGCGGCACAGAGACAGACCGCGGAGCTGCCCTTGGCGCCGAAGGTGTCGCCGTCGACGTCCGTAAAGAACAGCGTGCAGCCGAGGGCGTTTAGGTCGTTGTTCGAGCTGTTGCAATTGTCGTCGTCGGTCGTCAGGCAGCTCTCGATCTGGGCAGGGTTCACGTTCTGTTTCAGGTCGTTGCAGTCCCCGCCCTTGGTCGCCACCAGCTTCTCGCCGGCCTTGGGCTGACAGAGGCAGACCGGCGAGGTGGCCTTGTCACCGTAGCCATCGCCGTCGAAGTCGACGTAGTAGGGGACGCAGTCGATGGCGCCCTGGTCATTGATGGTGCCGTTGCAGTTGTCGTCCTCGCTGGTGGCGCAGCTCTCCTTGGCGCCTGGGAAGACGCCTGGCTTCTTGTCGTCGCAGTCTGTGTTGTCTTCGGCGGTGTAGAACGACTTCGGCTCAGCGGCGCAGAGGCAGCGCGCCACGCCGAACTTGTCGCCGTTGCCGTCTTTGTCAGCGTCGGGATAGTACGGCGCGCAGGCGTCGGCGTTCTCCTCGTCGGTGGAGCCGTTGCAGTTCTCATCGACCTGGCCGGCGTCGCAGGTCTCCTTGGCGGCGGGCGAGATGCCCTTGATCTGGTCGTTGCAGTCGCCTCCGCCCTTGAGGCAGACGGCCGGCGTCAGCGTGACGACCTTCTTGCCATCGCAGTAGCCGTCGCCGTCCTTGTCGCAGCCGTCGTCGACCTTGCCGCTACAGTCGTTGTCGAGGTTGTCGCAGGCCTTCTCATCGGCCGCGACGTCGAATGCGCTGCTGTAGATGGCGTAGACGCTGGCGTCGCAGGCGCCCCACTTGCCGTCCTTGCACAGCGCGATCGGCTTCGCGCTGCCCTGGCAGACGCCGAGTTGGTTCTCACACTGCGGCGCCGCAGCCTTCAGCTTCTGATCGGCGGCGTCGATGTGGCCGTCGCAGTCATCATCGACGGTGTTGCAGTCTTCCTGGGCGGCCGGCGAGATGGCGCCGTTCTGATCGTTGCAGTCGCCGCCGCCCTGCTTGCAGGACGCCGGCTTGCCGACCGCGACCATCGCGCCGTCGCAGAAGCCATCGAGATCGTCGTCGCAGCCCGAGTCCGTGGCGCCGTTGCAGTCATTGTCGACGCTGTCGCAGAGCTCCGTGGCCGCCGGGTTGGCGTCGCTGAGGCTGTCGTTGCAGTCGCCGGCGCCCTTTGGACAGACCGCTGGCGCCCCGGCGAAGGCCATTGAGGTGTCGCAGTAGCCGTCCTTGTCGTCGTCGCATCCCTCGTCAATCTGGCCATCGCAGTCGTCATCGACGCCATTGCAGAGCTCCGCCTTGACCTCGGTCTTGCTGCCGCCCGGATCGGTCGAGCAACGGGCGCCCTTGCCTACACCGTCGCACTCGACCACGCCGACACCGCAGCCACCGACGCCATCGCAGGGCTGGCCGATGGGGATGGCGGCTGTCGCGCCGGCCGGCAGGTAGACGAAGTCCTCGTCGGCCACGCCATCGCAGTCGTTGTCCTTGGCGTCGCAGGTCTTCTCGCCTTCCTTCTCGTACTCCTTGACATTGGCGTAGCTGCAAGACCAAGCCCCGATGGTGCAGGCCGCGACGACGTTGCTGGTCGTGCAGACGCCGACCTGCAGACAGGGCGAGTCGACGACGGCCAAGGCCTCGTCGGTCTTGCCGTCGCAGTCGTTGTCCACGTAGTCGCAGATCTCCGGCTTGGCCTTGACGAAGGTAGAGCAGGTGACGCCAGCGCCGTCCTCGCTGCAGCCGACCTCGCCACCGATGCAGGCGCCAACGCCGCAGAGCTTGCCGAGCAGCTTCGGCGCGCCGAGATCGTCGTAGACGAAACCCTCGTCGGTCTGGCCGTCGCAGTCATCGTCCTTGGCGTTGCAGGCCTCGGCCAGTGGTTTCTTGGCGTCGCAGGCCGAGAGACCAGCGGGGCCACAGGTGCGGATCGCGCTGCAGGTGCCGGCGCTGTTGGAGATGGCACAGGTCGTCGAGTCCTTCTCGAGGATCGCCTTGGGTGAGCACTCGCAGGCGCCGCCGCTGGGCAGACAATACTTGCCGCCCGAGGCGTTGAGGCACGAGTAGTCTGCCGGGCAGTCGGCGCTGCTGGCGCAGGTGGCGCTACAGAACGAGCCGCCGATGGAGCCATCGACGCCGACGGTGAGGCACTTGCCCTTGCCCGCTGGCGCCGCGAGGTGCTGGCAGTCGGCGTCAATCGAGCAGGGCTCGCAGAGCGTGGTGAAGCGGTGAACGCAGACGTAGGTGAGGTCGCCAGTGCCGGCAGCCGCCTGCAGGCAGACCCAATCTTCGCTCGGGCAGCTCTCGAGGCAAGTGACGGTGCAGGTCTTGCCCTGCGGGGTCTGCACGCACCACTGCGAGTTGCAGTCAGCGTTGCCCTCGCAGGGACAGCCCCAGCCGCCAATCTCGCTGCACGGCTTGGTGCCGCCGCCCTGCCCGTCGGCCGCTGCGCCATCTTGGTCGCCGTCTGCGCCCTCCGAAGTGGCGGCGTCGGACAGCGCGACGTCCCCGCCTCCAGCGCCGGTGTCTGGCTGTTGGATGTCGAAGATCGTTCGCACGTCCGGGGCGCCGACAGTCGTGTCATCCGGGGCTGAGCTGGCTTCTTGACCGCAGCCGCCGACGCTGACAGCGACGAAGCAAAGCGCCAGCAGACTGTTGGCGGCCGGGTGCGGTGTAGCGGCGCGCGGATGCGACCCCGGCGAGCGTCGCGGAGGCCATGGAGCATCCGCGCGGGCATCGCCCTGAGCGGCCCACCGCTGCGCGCTGTTCGCCTCGCACCGCACCATCGGCTGCATCGGCAAGCCCCCAGAGACGCCCACACCGCCTGCATGCGGCGAACTGCAGGCCGTTTGGACCGCGACGCCACCCCAGCAAGGTAGCAAGGCGGCGCGTGCAAGGCAAAGGTAGATGAGACGACTTGTGACCCGGTCTGGCGGGCCTGCAGCCGCTCGCAGCTGGGCGTCGTAGGCGCCGAGCTGGGCGCGTCTCTGGTTAGACATCAGCAGAACATGACACCTTTTTCGGCCAGGCGCGCCGAGCCCGCCGAAGGACAGACGGCTGGAGTCGGGTCCGGTCAGCCTTGGTCACGTCTCTATGTGCTGGCGCGGTCAGCCTTGGTGCGTCGAGGACGACACCAGAAGCGAAGCGCGCCGATGGCGGCGATGGGCGGCGGACCACCTGCAACCATGGACGCTTGCCCTGGACCTTCAGGTGGCGAAGACGTCAGTCGAAGTCGATGTCGCTGTCGGAGCCGCTCGACTCGGGCGCGTTGGCCCCCGCGATGATGAGGAGCACCAAAGGGCCGGTCGCGATGCCACCCACCAGCAGCGCGGTCTTGCCGATCGAGCGCCGCCGCACGCCCGCCATCTCGATCTGGGTCAGCGGCACCTGGACGTCGCTGCCATCGTCGGTGGTCTTGCCCATGAACTGGCCGTCGCGCACCACGACGCTGCGGTACCTCTCCTCTCGTCGCTCGGTCTTGCCGCTGACGGCGGTGTCGAGGACGAGCCGCGTGCTGCCGTCGAAGGTGTGGCTGCGCCCGTCGACGTCCTGCAAGGCGTAGGTCGGCTCCTTGCCGAGGGCCTTGATCGCTTCGACCGCCGAGGTCTCGCGGTGGACAAAGCCGTCGAGCCGCGCCAGCTGCGTCGGCCGCACGGCGTGGACGGTGGTGCAGGCGCTGGTGAGGAACGTCAGGGCCGTCCAGAGAGCGATGCACTGCGTGGCAGGGTTCCGAGTCTTGGTCACGTCAGACCTCTTGCAAAGTTGAGGGTGTGGAGCTCGGCCAACCTGGGTGTAGATGTAGATGGGCGCGACGATCGGCGGCAAGGTCGACGGCTCGCTGGGCCGGTGGCGATCTGTTCTCCGGAGTTCCATGCCGATCCTGTAGGCGTCAGCGATCGGGGGAACGTCGTCAGCGGGTTCGCGACAGTGGCCAGTGGCATGCTGACGTTGCGATTGACCCGGACGGTTGGCGTCGTGCTCCTCGGCGAGGCCGGCGTGGCGGTGCTGAATCAAGTGCGGTCGTGAAAGGGGCGATGGGGGCTCGCGCTGCGCCACCGCATGCCGGCGCGACGCCCGACGGTCCGAAGCGCCATGCACAGACGCCGACGACAGGGGCGCCGACGAAGGCGCGCCGAAGTGCTCGGCCAGAGCGGCCGGTACCGGCGCCAAAATCGTCGGTGCTTCCTGGGACTCACTGACCTGCTGCCCATGCCACCAGCAGTTACCGCGATCGGCCAGGATCGCCAGTGCGCACAGGCCGTTCGGGTCGGTCCACTCGGTGGTCAGGGCGGTCGCCGTGCGCCGGTTGGGCTCGGAGACTGCGACGTTGCCGCGGGATGGCTCCGGGCGGATGGGGCGCTCGGGCGCCAGTAGCAGGTCGTGTGCCTTGCACAGCGCGTAGACGCGCAAGTGATGGACGCGCCTCGGATCGACGCTCAGACCGTCGCGCGGCAAGGTCGCCCAGAGCTTGCGATAACCCCATGCCGGGTGCTGGGCTACGAGCTTCTTGAGCGCGTCGAGCAACGCGTCGGTGCGGTATGAGTGCCCTCAAGCGGTGTAGCTCTCTTCGATTATCTTCCAAGACAGCCCGACCATCGACCTTGTTGTCACGCCCGACCGAGACCTCAAAGCCTCCGCAGCCGTCTGCTTCCATCGCAAGGCGAACGGCGCGTCGAGAGCGGCCTCGCCCGCCCAGCCGGTCATCGCCGCGCAGTTGGCGCACCCCGCCCGGGCGAGCCCGTGACAGGGTGCCAGCGCAGCGCCGCCTCTGCAGCCCCTGCGGCGCGGCGGCTTCGGTTCGGAGCTTGCGCTGGCCGCTTCTCACCGAGCCTGGCCGGCGGTAATAGACGCGTCGCGGGTCGCTGACGACAGCCCAGCTGCAAGCCGCTGCTGACCGCCGACGGTCGTGGTGGATTCCGCCTGTCGCCGAAGCGACATCGGCGGCGATCGGGCTCACTGGCGTCCGCGGAGGCTGGTCCGACGGCGCCCAAGGGGCCCTTGGCGCCTTTCGCCGTCTGGTCGCAGCGCAGAGGACGGCGAGGCCTGGCGCGACGCGGGACGGGGCGACAACGAAAGGACTGAGCCGGCAACTGGGGTGGGCGAGCCGCTGGTGACGACCTGTCGGCAGACTGTCACGACCGCGCGCGGCGTCTACGTCGGGAACATCGGCGGCCCTTCTGGGGTTCCCAGCCGAGGCCGCCGGCGACCATTGTGAAGTCGCCGCGACGAGCCGGCCAAACACCGGACTGGAGACATCATGCCCGCCGAAGCCTTACCCTTTCGTCGGGCGCCCCTGGCGCTGACCACGATCGCGTTGTCGCTCGCTGCGAGCGCCTGCATGACCATCGTCCGCCCGGGCGAGATCGGCGTCCGCGACACCCTCGGCGCGCAGTCCGACGTGGTCAGCGAACCTGGCTTCAAGCTGTTCTTCTGGCCGATCTTCGATATCACGAAGGTGTCGACGCAGCTCGCGAACCTGCGCGTGCAGATGGCGCTGCCGTCGCGCGAGGGCCTGACGATCTCCTCAGAGATCTCGATCTTGTACAGCGTCGAGCCGCAGCGGGCGCCGACGATCCTGCGCGAAATAGGCGATGACTACGAGGAGCGCTTCTTGCTGCCGGTCTTTCGCTCTGCCATCGCGGACGTCTGCGCCCGTTTCGCCGCCAAGGACATGCACAGCGGCAAGCGCTCGGAGATCGAGGAAGAGGTGCGCAAAGCGATGAACGTGCGCATCGGCGGCCGTGGGTTTCAGATCGCCGCCGTCCTGATGAAGAGCATCCAGCTGCCGGCAGGGCTGTCGTCGTCGATCGAGGCGCGGATGCGGGCCGAGCAAGAGGCGCAACAAATGGAGTACGTGATCCAGCGCGAGCGGCAGGAAGCGGAGCGGCGGCTCATCGAGGCCGAGGGCGTCCGAGACGCCAACCTCAAGCTCAGCGAAGGCCTGACGCCGGCCGTGCTGAGGTACAAGGCGATCGAGGCGGTGCGCCAGCTGGCCAGTTCGCCCAACGCCAAGGTCATCATCACGCCGGCCAGCGATCCCATGACGCTCGGCACGCTGCAGGCCGGCGAGGTCGGCGGCGCGCCGACGCCAAAGGGCCCGGCGGCGACCCCGGACACGCGGCGTTAGCGACGACGGGAATGCGGTAACCGGCGTGGCGTGGGCCGACCTCGGCGACACGGAATTGCAGCTCCGAGAGGGTCATTGCTTGCTCCGTCCACCGCGGGTTTGCGGCAGCCGGAGCTTCAGCGAGAGCAGTCATCAGCGGACTGTGGGGTAGGGCGAGCATTTACTCGGCGTCGCCCTGCCGATCCTCACCGCGAGGCGTCGCTCCCCTCACCCTCAAAGGCCAGCACCGTGGACCGAAACGCCGCGGGGATCTCCGCCGGCACGAACGCCTCGTCGAGCCAGACCAGCGTCAGCTCACCGGTCGCCACCGTCCGCGGGTGGCGCTTGTCGGTGATCCACATGTGGAAAGTGTAGCTGCTGCGGCCGATGTGAGCGACGCGGACATGGACGATGAGGTTGTCCTTGTAGCGCGCCGGGCGATGGAAGCGCAGGTGCAGCCCAGCCACGGCGCCTGGCGGCAGGTGGGCAATGGTGCCGACCGCGTGGGCGCCGACCTGCTGGTCGAGGCCGAGGTGCGACAAGTAGTCCATGCGGCCGACGTCGAGGTAGTTCGAGAAGCTGCCGAAGTAGACGATGCCCACCGCGTCGGTCTCGGAGAGGCGGACCCGCAACTCTGTGGAGAACCGATAGTCGTTGCGCTGCTCGCTGACGGTGCCGGGTGGACGGTGGCTCATGTGTTGGCTCCTCGATCCATGGCGTAGCTCCTCGATCTTTGGCCTTGGGGCGGCGCAAGCCTGCGTGGACTCTCCGCGGCGCCACGCCAAGCCACGAGAGACGCGGCCAGTCCTCACGGTCCGCGACTCTAACAGCCGCCGGAGTGAACGCAGCCCTTGACCGGGTCGCAGGCATCCAAGGTGCAGCCGTCGCCGTCGTCGCAGTCCTTCGGCGTCTTGCCAGCGCAGGTGCCGGCGGCGCCGCAGCTCGGCTGGCCGAAGGGGTTGATGCGCCGCAGCGCGCCGGCGCTGACGCCACCCGATTCGGCGCGGCCACCGACCAGCACGTCGCCGCTTTCGAACCTAGCGAGGCCAAAAAGCGGCCCGGCGCCCGGCAGCAAGGCGCGGGCGATGCGGACACCTGAGAGGGTGCGGCGCTCGAACCACTGGGCGTCGGCGCCGGCTTTGACGCCGAGGCCGGCCAGCAGCAGCTCGTCGCCTGTATTGTGCAGCGCCCAGCCGGTGTGCGTGACGTCGTCGTTGAAGCTGTACAACTGCGACAGCACATAGTTGGCGTCCATCCGCGCGACCTTGGTGACATTGCCGCTGCCATGGAGCTCGTGCACGGCGACGTACACGCCGTCGTTGGCGGCCGGCGCGAGGTCGATGGGCACATAGCCGCCGGCGATCGGCGGCAACGGCTCGTGGGCGACGACGATCGCGGTGCCGCTGGTGTCGAGCACGACGCCAAAGGGCCGCCGTACGTGCTGCTCATCGCCAAGCCGCGCAGGCCAAAGACCTTCTTCTCCAGCGCTGGCGTCGCCGGTTGCGAAGGCGGCGCGTAGGGGCCGACCTCCCAGATGATGCCCCCGGCGTCGTTGAGGCGCGTCGCCTGGGCGCCCTCGGCGTCGCGCCACAGCCAGCCGAAGGTGCCGTCGCTCAGGCGGTGGAGGTCGTCGGACTCCTGCGCCGCGTCACCGTCGGGGAAGATCTCCCACTGCAGCTGGCCGGCGCCGCTCCAGCGCCGCAGGTTGCGCCAGCGCTTGAGGCAGTTGGTGCAGCCCTCGAGGTGCTTGTCGTTCTCGCGCCCCGTCGCCGCGACGAGCAGGCCGCCATCCGCCGTCGCCAAGATGTCGTGGCCGAAGGCGTACTGCTGAGCGGTGCCCGCCTTGTTGACGCTGTAGGTCATTCCAAGCTCGGCGTTGCCGTAGCGGTCGCTGCGCCCGACGACGACCTGTGGCGCGCCGTTCACCGAGATCGTGCCGGTCCACAGCGCGCGGCCATCGGCCAGGGTCGCCACGGCGTACACCGTCGCGTTGTCTTGCAGCTTGGCTGCCCACAGCCTGCCGTCCTCGGTCTGCGGGCAGCCGCCGTCTTGGCAGAGGCCGATGCTGCTGCAGCTGTCGTCGGCCCGACAGCGCAGCTGCGCCACCGCCACGCTGGTGCAGCCTTTGGCCGGCGAGCAGCCATCGGCGGTGCAGTCGGAGCCGTCGTCGCAGGCCTTGCTGGCGAGGCTGGCGCAAGCGCCAGCGGCGGCGCACGAGGCGCGGCCCCAGCCGTCTAGGCGACCCAAGCGCGGAAAGCTGCCAGGGTTGGGCCCGTTGACGACCACCTTGGCGCCGACGAGCCACCAGCCCCCCTTGCCGTGCGCCGCGGCGCCGTACCACGCGGTGACGTCGGGCGTCTGGGCGGACCACGGCGCGTTGATCCAGCGGTCGAGGCCGTCGGCGCCCGCGGTGTGGGAGGAGGCGCCGATCGGCTGGGCGTCACCAGCGGCGACGAAGTGGTCGCCGGGGGCAGCGCCCAGCGCGAAGATTCTGCCGTTGCTGGCCCCGACCTCGAAGGCCCAGAGCGTGGCGTCATCGCGCACGAGGGCGCGGAAGGGATAGTACATTCCTAAATATTTCATCGAACCGGCGAGCACGACCGCGCCGTCGGCCCTGGCGGCGGCTTCGGTGAGCAGCATCGAGGGGTGGCTGCTGAATAAGGCCGGCGGCAGCGCGCGGACGAACTGCTCGCCGCCTTTGGCGTCGAGACCGACGATGAGGCCCTCCTGGACAAGAGACGCGCTGCGGTGGCCGACAAGCCAGACGTCGCCGCCCTTGCGGCCGAGGACGACATGCAGCTTGACGTTGGTTCCGAGGGCCGGGTAGGTCTTGGCGAACACCTGCTGCCCATTGGGCGCGACGTTGATGACGAGGGCGTGGTTGCTCGGGATGCCCGGAAAGCGGCTGCCGACCAGCCAAGAGGTGCCGCCCGGCTGCAAGTGCGCCGCGGTGTAGGACTCGTCGAGGGCGGGATCGCCATAGAGCTTCTTGGACTGCATGGCGCCGCTGGCGTCGAAGGCGGCGATCATCGGCTTGGCTTTCTGCTCGGGCGCCCCGGGCGGCGCTGCCAGCGTCGCGGCGAGCAGGACGCCACCATCGTCGGTGGCCTTGAGCGCCAGCTGGTTGGTGTCGGGCATCGTGGGCGCGAAATCCGTGGCGAGGGTCACGCGCCAGAGGACAACGCCGGCGTCGTCGAACTTGCCGAGCCAGAGCTTGCCGTACTTAACGTTGGTGACAATCGGGCCCGACCAGACGTAGCCGGCGACGAAGCCGCCGCCGCCCGGCGCGGGCTCCACCGCCGTCCAGCGCAGGTAGCCGACCTTGTGCTCGGGGTCGGTGCCGACGCCAAGGCGCCCGGTCTTGCCGGGCACGCAGGCGCCCTTGCTGCACGCGGCGTCGAGGGTGCAGCCGCCGCCGCCGGCGCAGGGCGTCCCGTCGCTGGCGAGCACGGTGACGCACTGGTAGGACGCGGCGCCTTGCGGCACGCACTGCGCCTGCTGGCAGGCCTCTTTGGGCGCCGGGCAGAGCGGCGGCGGCCCCGCGCTGCAGCTGCCAGCCTGGCAGACGTCGCCCAGGGTGCAGGGATCGCTGTCGCTGCAGGCCTTGGCGTTGAGGGCGAGCGCGTCGTGCACGCAGGCGCCGGTCTTGCCGTCGCAGGCGTCTGCCTCGGTGCAGAGGGTGCCGTCGTCACAGCTCTTGCCTTGGTGCGCCGCGACCAGGGCGCAGGCGCCGAGGGCTGGATCGCAGGCGTTCTGGGCGCAGAAGGACTGTGAGGGCGGACAGAGCACAGCCGAGGCCGGGTTGTCCTTGCACTTGGGCGCGGCGAGGTCCGACTTGTCGCAGAATGGCACGCCGTTGCAGAGGTTACCGTCGTCCTTGGCGGCGCAGTCGGCGTTGCCGTCGCACTCGCAGGTAAAGACGCCCGGCTTGCAGACGCCGCCGCCACAGGCGTCGCCCTTGGTGCACGGCGCGCCGTCTTCGCAGGCGACGGTGACCGTCGACTCGGCGCCGAGGCGCACCTCGAAGTGACAGTCGCCGCCAGCGCAGACCGCCTGCGCCTTGGCAATGACCACCGCCTGGCAGGCGCCTGGGCTCGGGTGGCAGGCGTTCTTCAGGCACGCGGTGTCGGCGACGGTCGGACAGGTGATCACGGTCGCCGGGTTGTGCTTGCAGATGCCCTTGGCCTTGTCGCAGAACATCATGCCATTGCAGACATTTCCATCGTCTTGCCCGAGGCAGTCCTTGTCGGCGCTGCAGGCGCAGGTGTTGGCGCCAGAGACGCAGCTGCCACCCAGGCAGACGTCGCTCTTGGTACACGGATCGCCGTCCTGACAGCCGACGCCGAGCGCTTCGGCCTCGGCGGAGACCTCGAGGACGCACTGCGGCTTTCCGCCGATCTCAGCGCAGACCTCGACCGTTTTGCCGACGGGGGTCGGCGCGCAGGCACCGGACTTCGGGTCGCAGGCGTTCTTGGCGCAGGCGGTGTCGCCGACGCTCTGGCAGACGACGACGGACTTGGGGTTGGCGACGCAGCTCTGCTTGGCCTTGTCGCAGTAGGGCACGCCGTTGCAGACGTCGCCGTCGTCGAGCTTGGCGCAGTCGGCGTCCTTGCTGCAGGCGCAGGTGTCGACCCCGCCGCTGCAGGCGCCGAGCGCACAGGCCTCGCCGGCGGTGCAAGCGTTGCCGTCGTCGCAGGGCGTCGGTTTGCTGGCGCCGCCGGGCTTCTTGAGCGCGTAGGCGCAGATCTTGCCGGTGCAGACCAATGCAGAGAGCTCGACCGGCGCCGGCGCGCAGAGGCCCGTCTTGGGGTAGCAGACGTGCTTGCTGCAGGCGGTGTCGTCGACGGTCTGGCAATGGATGACGGTGGCCGGGTTGAGCTCGCAGCTGCCCTTCTGCAGATCGCAGTAGAGCGTGCCGTTGCAGGCGTCGCCGTCCTCCTTGCCGGCGCAGTCGGCGTCGCTGCCGAACTTGCAGACGTCGGCGGAGGCTTTGCACATGCCGGCCTTGCAGACATCGCCGGCTGTGCAGACGTCGCCGTCGTCGCAGGGCGTGGGGGGCGCCTTCGGATCGGGCGTGGCTGGGACGAAGGTGCAGGTGGCGCCGCTGCAGACCTTGGCGGTTGCCTCGATAGGCGCGGCGGCGCAGGCGCCGGTCTTGGCGTCGCAGACCGACTTGCTGCACGCGGTGTCAGCGGCGGCGTCGCAGCTCACCTTGGTCGCGGGGTTGACCTTGCAGGTCCAGGGCAGCGCCGCCTTGTCGCAATCCGGTTTGCCGTTGCAGAGGTCGCCGTCGTCGGTGCAGTCGGCGTCGGCTTTGCAGGCGCAGGCGTCGGCGCCTGGCGTGCAGGTAGCGCCGACGCAGGCGTCGCCGCTGGTGCAGAGATCGCCGTCGTCGCAGGCCAGCGGCACGAGCGTGGCGGGTAGTCCTGCCGGGGCGGCGCGCCAGGTGCAGCCGGCGGGGGTGCAGTCGAGCCAAGCCTCGGAGGTGGGGACGACAGCGCAGCCACCTTTGGCGGCGACGCAGACCTCGCGGCTGCACGCCGAGCCCGTGTCGCCCTTGCACACCGGCGCGGCGCCGGCGTCGACCTTGCAACGTCTTGGAAAGCTGGAGGAGTCACAGACCGCTACCCCGGCGCACAGATCGACGCTCGGGCAGTCGGCAGCGGTCGCGCACTCGCAGACGTCGGCGCCTGCGACGCAGCCGCCAGCCTTACAGGCGTCGCCGAGGGTACAGGGATCGCCGTCTTCGCAGCCGCCCTCGTGGGTGAAGAGCACGCAGGCGCCGGCGACGCAGGCCGCAGCCTGGCAAGGCCCGTCCGGCGCAGGACAATCCGCGGCCTTGATGCAGCTCGGCGAGGCCGCGGCGTCGGCGTCGCTGGCGTCGTCGGAGGCGGCGCTGGCGCAGGCGCCGAACGTGGCACCAAGCCCGGGCCAGAGGGCGAAGGCGGCCATGGGCCGAGGGCGTAGCCGTGCGAGGCGAAGCGGCATGGGTCTGCACCGGAGCGGCCAGCGACCGCAGGCACCGCGAGATCGCGGCGCCCCGTCAGGCTACGTGGCGATGTGGGCGGCTCGCAAGCAGAAGTTTGGCGCAGCGCGCGGTGGCCGTCAGCGCGGCTTGATGGCGAGCGCGCCCAAGCTCCAGCGAACAGCGGCGGCGCGAATGGCGTCCGCGGTCGCGCTCTGGCTCAGCGGTCGCAGTTGACGGGCGGCAACCCCTCGATCCACTTGCGCACGAGGGCGATGCCGAGGGTGTCGGGCAGGCTGCGGCCGATGTCGGGCATCATGGCGCCGAGCTCGGTGGTCTCCAGCCGATAGACCAAGATCGACTTGTCGGGGTGGCCCGGCACGACGTCGTACTGGCGCCCGAAGCCACCCTTGCCAGCCGAGCTCGGCGCCTTGCAGACACCGTACAGAAAGGGGTTATCGTTCTTGGCGTTGAGGAAGAGCTGCGACGTGCGCCCCTCGACCCCGTTGGGGCTGTGGCAGTGGCCGCAGTTGATCTCGAGGTAGTCCCGCGCCGCGTCTTGAAGGGCGGCGCCCTGGAGGTTGGCGACGCCGACCTTGCGCACGTGGTCCAGCGACGCCGCCGGCGTCACGGACTGGAGCGCCGGCATCGCCGGCAGCAGCCCGAGATCGTGCAGGTGTTGGAGCTGATTGACTGTCTTGCCGCCGTAGACGCCGTCGCGGTGCAGGTAGCGGGCGCGCGGGCCGATAATACCGGTCACCTGCTCGCCGTCTTCGATGTGGTCGTGGCAGTCGAGGCACTGGTTGCGCTGCGGGATCAGATAGTTGGCGACGCGCGGCGCGCCAGCTGGGTCGATGAAGGCGATCTCCTGCACGCCGCCGTTGACGGCCAGCGTCGCGTCGTCGCCCTCGGCGTCCCAGATGTAAGGCCACGCCTTCCAGTCCTTGGCGCCCTTGACCAGCAGCCGCGTCTCGATCACCCGCGGGCCAGCGCCGGCGGCCGGGCCTCGCATATCAGCGGCGAACAGAAAGGACTTGACGAGGATGCTGCCCTCGGGGAACTCCAGCGGCCCGTCGTCGCGCCAGGTGATCACCTTGCCGGGCGGCACAAACAGCGCCCGCTGCTTCTCGGCATAGTCCGAGAAGAGCGGCATCGTCAGGTCATAGGGTACGAGGTCCGGATGGAGCTGCAGCGCGCCATTGACCCGTCGCGCCAAGCCGGTCGCCGAGAGCTTCTGCGGCGCCATCGCGGTCGGGTCGAACGCGATCGCCGGCCAGGCCGCGGCGTCGGAGGCGTCGGCCCCGCTGTCGCAGCCGGCGACGCCGAGCGCCAACGTGAGGCAAAGCGCCAGCGCGCCAGCAACCGCCCAGCCGCCGCAGCGCGACGCGTCAGGTCGACGACGGAGCGCGGCCACGCCTCACTTCCCCGCTGTCGGCAATTGAACGGCCGGGATCGGACCGCCCTTCATCGCCTTGCAGGCGAAGGGCGCGAAGGGCGCCGCGGGCCGGTAGAGATCGGCGAGCTTCGGGAAGTTGCCCTGCAGCGCCGCGGGCAGCACGTCGTCGAGGTTCAAGCTCAAGAAGGTGGCGCCCACCTCGCCGTCGAGGCAGATGCGGTTCTCGTTGGTGTTCTTGCTGGCGTCGGTGGCGTGGAAGCCCGGCTCGCCCCAAGCGTCGTAGACGACGGTGTCGACCGGCGCCCCGGCGAAGACCAGCTCCAGAAGAAAACCGAGCGGGCGCTTGAAGGGGTCGGCGCCGTCCGGCTTGGTGCCGCCGCCCTTGTGCGTGTTGTGGTGCAGGTAGATGTCTGAGGTCCGGTAGTTGGCGACCGCCGTCGCGCTGGTGGGCAGGTCGAGCCCGCTCGAGTCGCCGACGAGCTGGTCCTTGGCGAGCCACCACTTGCTCGCCTTCTCCTCGACCGCGAGGCCGCCGAGGATGGCGATGTCCACGGTGTTGTTGTCGATGTACTCGTTCTTGGTGAACTCCACCCGGCGCGAGGCGAGGATGAAGGTGCCGGTGCCGGCGGGCACCTGGCCGACCGTGCCGCCGGGCGCGAAGTTGGCTCGGTTGTTGGCCTTAATGACGTTGTCGTGCACATAGATGTCGCGGCCGATGACCGGGTTGCCGGGCATGTCGAAGACCGCGAGCCCAGTGGTGTTGTCCTCAGCGAGGTTGCCGAAGACGTCGGCGAACTGCACGTTCTCGATCTCGATGCCGGCGACGTTCTGCTTGGCGATGTTGTCGCGCACGATGACGTTGCGGCTCTGGCCGACGTAGATGCCGGCGTCTGAGGCGTTCCAGGCCTCGCACTTCTCGACCAAGACGTCTTGGCAGCGCACGGGGTAGAGGCCGTAGGCGCCATTGGAGGTGACGGCGCCGCCGCTCCAGGTCACCTTGACGCGGCGGATGGTCACGCCCTTGCTGTCCTCGACCCGCAGCGCGTCCTTCTTGGCGTCGGCGATGGTGAGGTCCTCGATGCGAAACCCATCGCCGATGACGTCGACGCCGTTGGCCTGCACCTTCTGCGCCAGGAAGCTCAGCGTGGTGACGTCGAGACCTTGGCCGATCAGCGTGACGTTCTTGGCCTTGCGCAGCGTCACCTGGTTGTCGAGGGAGTAGGTGCCGGCGGCCAGCACGATCGTCGTGCCGTCCGTCGCCAGCTGCGTCGCTGTCTGCAGGGCCGCGGAATCCGTGGCGGCGACGAGCACGCAGGGCTTTGGGAATTTGCTGCAGCTGTGCGCCGGATACGCGCCGCCGCCGTCGGAAGCCGCGTCTGCCGCGCTGGCGCCGCCGGCGCCACCGTCGTCGCTGCAACCGAAGGTCGCCGACAGCAACAGCGCAGCGCCAAGGGTCAGGGTACGGAGTCCAGAGCCGTTCATGGGATCCTCGCTTGGCGGGGGGCAGCTACGGTGCCGGGCAGGGCCGCCCCAGCTCCAGCAGGACCCGCCGTGGGCGCCCTGCTTCGGCCTCGCAGTGACGGGGGAGAATACCGCAGCTGTCAGGCAGGCGACAAGCGCGAATGACGGCCAGCGCGCGGCGACAGACGCCCGGAGCACCGGCGCGTCGCTGGGCTGGTTTGTGCGCGGTTAGCCGTGCGCCCGGGCGCCGCCATCGTGCATGCGCTGCACCTCGCGCTCTGCCGCCGCTGCGCCGTCGACGATGACGCCGTCTTGGATGGCGACCACCCGCCGGGCGTGAGACATCACGCGCGGGTCGTGGCTGGAGAACAAGAACGTCACGCCTTTGTCGCGGTTGAGGGCCAGCATGAGGTCGATGATCTGGTCGCTGGTCTTGGAGTCGAGGTTGGCGGTCGGCTCGTCGGCGAGGACAAGCTGCGGCCCGGTCACCAACGCGCGGGCGATGGCGACGCGCTGCCGCTGACC
>SXGT01677099.1_pt1 | contig 21991 bp, 25 predicted proteins | sample 3176221 | NCBI WGS metagenome assembly SXGT01 (sample SAMN11356862, study PRJNA531348) | freshwater metagenome | isolation source: freshwater sample F1-120 | place: China: Fuxian Lake, Yuxi | collected 2017-12-25
GTGCCGGCGGGGCCGATGCCGAAGACGATCGTGTTGAGGTCGATGGCGTCGACGTAGGCCTTCTGACCGAGTGTCTTGGGGCGGATGCTCTTGCCGCGGCTCGTGAGAATGGCCTGGCTCAGCACCTCCGCGGGGCTGCCCGCCCCGGCGTCGATGATGCGCGCCGAGCTCTGCACCTCCACGGGTTCGAGGTCGCGGCCGCTGCGCACCATCGTCAGCAGCTCCTCGACGAGCGTGCGCGAGGCGGCGACCTGCACGGGGTCGCCTTCGAGCGTGATCTGGTTGCCGCGCACGTGCACGTCGACGAGCGGGTACTGGGTCTCGAGCGTCGTGAGCAGGCGGTCGTGCGGCCCGAGCAGCCGCACCATGGCGATGCCGTCGACCTCGAGCTGTTCGCGGGCGGGCGCTGGTTGCGCCGAATCGTCAGTGGGCAAGGGATCCCTCGGTCAAGCCTCCCGCGAGCACGTGGGCGTGCACGTGGAAGACGGTCTGCCCGGCGTTCGCGCCGGTGTTGAAGACGAGCCTGAAGTGCCCGTCGGCGTGCTCGTTGGCGAGCTGGTGCGCTGTCGCGACAACGTCTGCGAGCAGCGCGGGGTCACCCGCGGCGAGTTCGGCGACGTCGCGGTATCGCGGCGTCTTGGGCACCACGAGCAGGTGCACGGGAGCCTTCGGCGCGATGTCGCGGAACGCGATCACGGTGTCGGTCTCGTGCACGATGTCGGCCGGAATCTCGCGCGCGATGATGCGCTCGAAGATCGACGGTTCGCTGGTGCTCATGCCCTCAGTCTACGGCGCGGTCGGGAGAGCCGACCCAGCGATCGCGCCACGCTCGGTTGAGGTCAGGGTCTGGCTCGATGCCGTACGCGGCGAAGAACTCGTCCTCCCAGCCCGCCCCGTAGTTCCACTCGAGCGACATCGAGGCGATCGCCAGGTCTGACCAGCGGTCGGAGACCCCGAGCGCCCCGAGGTCGACGTGCGCGAGAAACCGGCCTCTCTCGTCGAGCAGCGTGTTCGGAGCGCAGCCATCGCCGTGGGCGACGACGAGCCGGTCGACCGGCGGTGCAGTGTCGCCCTCGAGGCGGGGGCCGACGAACGGGCATTCCTCGACCGGGAGCGCCTCGTGCAGCAGCCGGAGACCCTCACCGATGGCTCGCACGGCAGTTCGGGGCTCGCTCCGCCACCGGTCGGTCACGGCACTCTCACCCGGCAGCGCCGTCATCAGCAGCCACTGCGCGAGGGCATCGTCACCGAGCTCCAGCTGCCCCGCGTCGAGAACTCGGGGCACGGGGTGGAATGACGCTGCCCACTCGAGCCGTGCACGCTCATCGGCCAGCTCGATCTCGCGGCCTGGAGGGCTGAACTTGAGCACGAGCGACGACCGAGCGCGAGGCGGGTCGATGCGAACAGTGATGCCGCCGAGCTCATTGCGCCACAGCGGCACGACCGCAGCGCGCGGCGCCAGGCGTTCGACGATCGACATGAGCGCCGCCGGCAGTGGTGTGCCGGCGGCGAGCAGTTGCGCTGACAGGTCGACCTGGGCCGGCCGCGGCTCGCGGTTCTCGCTCACCAGCGACCGAGGGCCGCCGAGAGCACGGCGATCGCCGCTGGCCCCGCCGTCGAGGTGCGCAGCACGGTCGGGCCGAGCCGCACGCGCCGCGCGCCCGCGGCGCTCAGGGCAGCGAACTCCTCGTCGGCGATGCCGCCCTCGGGTCCGACCACGAGCACGATGTCTCCGTCGCCGAGCTCGGCGGCGCTGAGCTGCGCGAGTGCGACGTCACCGAGTGGGTCGAGCACGAGCATCGTCGCCGACGACGCGTGCTCGACGAGCTGCTTCGTGGAGGCCACCGGCTCGATCTCGGGCAGCCAGGCCCGCAACGACTGCTTGCTCGCCTCGCGCGCGATGGTCGTCCAGCGCTCGCGGCCCTTGACCGCCTTCGCGGCGTCCCATCGCGAGACGCTGCGCGCCGCCTGCCAGGGCACGACGACGTCGACCCCGAGCTCCGTGGCGGCCTGCAGGGCGAGCTCGTCGCGATCGCCCTTGGCGAGGGCCTGCACGAGGTGGATGCGCGGCGCGGGCCGCGGCGTGCGCTCGACGCGCTCGACCTCGAGGGAGACCTCGGCGGATTCCGCCCTGGACACCGTGCCGTGCACGACGAGCCCGGCGCCGTCGCCGAGCCGCAGGCGTTCGCCGGGACGCACGCGCGAGACGGTCACGGCGTGCCGGGCATCCGGGCCCCGCAAGCGCACGACCGCACCGACCTCGCGACCCGCCTCGCCCAGCTGCGCGGCGAGCGAGTCGTCGAGGTAGAAGTGCGCCATCGTACGGCTAGAGGTTCAAGAAGCGGTCGCGCAGCTTCGAGAAGATGCCCTGCTGGAAGGTCGAGAACTGCGGTGGCACGGGCCGGCGGCTCGAGGCGAACTGCCGGATGAGCTCGGTCTCTTTGCTGTTGAGCCGCACCGGGGTGACGACCTGCACGCCGATCTTGAGGTCACCGCGGCCCGAACCGCGCAAGCGCGTGATGCCGCGCTCCTTGATCGTGATGATTTCGGCGCTCTGCGTACCCGGCGTGATCTCGACCGGCACATCGCCGTCGAGGGCGGGCAGCGTCACGGTCGTGCCGAGAATGGCGTCGGCCATCTGCACCTCGACCGTCGCGAGCAGGTCGTCGCCGCTGCGGCTGAAGGTCTCGTGCGTCGCGACCTTGATCTCGAGGTAGAGGTCGCCGTTGGGGCCGCCCGCGGGGCCGACCTCGCCCTGGCCGGGCAGCTGGATGCGCACGCCCGTGTCGACGCCGGCCGGAATGTCGACGGGGATCGCGCGGCGCGCACGCACGCGGCCCTGGCCGGCGCACGTCGGGCACGGGCTCGGAATGACGGTGCCGTAGCCGCGGCACGTTCCGCAGGGGCTCGACGTCATGACGTTGCCGAGCAGGCTGCGCACGGTGCGCTGAATCTGCCCCGAACCGCGGCAGATGTCGCACGTCTGAGGCGAAGTGCCGGGCGAGCAGCACGAGCCCTCGCACGTCGAGCACAGAATCGCCGTGTCGACCTCGATCTGACGGTTCGTGCCGAAGATGATCTCGTCGAGCTCGACCTCGACGCGCAGCAGGGCGTCTTGACCCCGCTCGCGCCGGCTGCGCGGGCCGCGCTGCTGCTGCCCGCCGCCGAAGAACGTCTCGAAGATGTCGCCGAAGCCCCCGAACCCGGATGCTCCGCCGAAGCCCCCCGACCCGCCCAGGTCGTACTGCTGCCGCTGCTGCGGGTCGCTCAGCACGTCGTAGGCGTGCGTGACCTGCTTGAACCGCTCGGCCGCGTCACTGCTCGGGTTGACGTCGGGGTGCAGCTCTCGCGCGAGTCGGCGGTAGGCCTTCTTGATCTCGTCGGCACTGGCCTGGCGGTCGAGCCCCAGCACCTCGTAATGGTCTGCCACTTATTCCTCACCGAGCAGGCGCGAGACGTAGCGGGCTACGGCGCGCACTGCTGCCATGTTGTTCGAGTAATCCATGCGGGTCGGCCCAAGCACGCCGAGCTTCGCTGAGCTGTCGCCGCCCATGCGGTACGCGCTCGTCACGACCGCGGTCTCTTTGAGCGCCTCATCGTTCTCGCGGCCGATGCGCGCCGAGACGCCGTTCTCATCGACCTGCATCTCGCTGAACAGCTTCAGCAGCGTCACCTGCTCTTCGAGCGCTTCGAGCACGGGGTACACGCTGCCGACGAAGTCGCCCTCGGTGCGCACGAGGTTCGCCGCCCCCGCCATGACGAGGCGGTCGGAACGATGCGCATCCACGTGCCCCAGCAGCGCCTCGCCGATGACCGAGACGGTCGGGCGGCGGTCGGGAGCGAACTGCTCGCCGAGGGATGCGGCGACGTCGGTCACATCGGCGAGCGCGCGGCCGGCCAGCGTCGCATTGAGCTTGGCCCGCAGCTCGCCCACGAAGACCTCGTCGGCCTCGATCGGCAGCTCGATGATGCGCTGATCGACCCGGCCGCCGTCGGTGATGAAGACCGTCATGAGGCGCGTCGCGCTCATCGGGACGAGCTCGATGTGCTGCACGCGCGCGTTGCCGAGCGTCGGGTACTGCACGAGCGCAACCTGGTTCGTGAGGTGCGAGAGAAGCCGCACGGTGCGCGCGAAGACGTCGTCGAGATCGACCGACTGGTCGAGGAACTGCTGGATCGCCTGGCGCTGTGCCGCGCTCAGCGGCTTGAGGTCGGCGAACTGGTCGACGAAGACGCGATAGCCCTTGTCTGTCGGCACACGCCCTGAGGAGGTGTGCGGGGCGGCGATGAGCTCTTCTTCTTCGAGCAGGGCCATGTCGTTGCGAATGGTCGCGGCCGAGACGCCGAACTGGTGACGGTCGACGATGGCCTTCGAACCGACCGGCTCGCGCGAGGCCACGTAGTCGTGCACGATGGCCCGCAGCACGTGCAGAGCGCGATCAGAGACCATCACCGACTCCCTCCGCCGCTTGGCACTCAGTCTTCCGGACTGCTAATTCTACCCCGCCGCGCCCGTACGCAGTCGTTGCCTGCAGGTGTCGTGCGCGCTAGGTTGGCCTCGTGCTCTCGCCGATGAGGGTGATCTCTGCTCTGAGTCGGCGCGTCATGCACACGTGCTCCACCCCGGGAAACCCAGTCCGCACACGGATCATCGAAAGGCAGCACCTATGACTGACCAGACCCCTCCCCCCGCCAGCCCGGCTCCGGCTGCTCCTCTGAGCGAGGCCGAAGACCGCCAGTGGGCGTCGTTCGCCCACCTCGGCGGAATCCTGGGCATCCTGCCCGCCCTGATCATCTTCCTGGTGTTCAAGGACCGCGGCGCGTTCACGCGCGGGGAGTCGAAAGAGGCCCTGAACTTCCAGATCACCGTCATCATCGCGTACGTCGCGGTCAACGTGCTCAGCTGGATCATCGGCGCCGTCACCTTCGGCCTCGGTGCGCTGCTCGGCCTGCTGACCCCGCTCGTGTGGATCGGTGCGGTGATCTTCTCCATTCTCGGCTTCGTGAAGTCGAAGGACGGCAACGCGTACCGCTACCCGGTCTCGATCCGACTCGTCAAGTAGTCGCGTCACCAGGAGCACGCTCGAGGGGCCCGGCCGACATGGCCGGGCCCCTCGGGTGTTTAATGGCGGCATGACCGATCAACCTCCTGCCAACCCGTACGCCGCCACTCCGCAGCCCATGAACCCCGCCGACGAGAAGCTCTGGGCGACGCTCGTGCACGTCGGCGGCATCTTCTTCGGCTTCATCCCGGCCCTCATCGGCTTCCTCGTGCTCGGCGGGCGCGGGCCGTTCGTGCGCGGACACACCGCGACGGCCCTCAACTTCCAGCTCACGATGATCATCGCCGCCGCGATCGGCGCGATCACGTCGTGGCTCATCATCGGCATCTTCATCATCATCGCCGTGAGCATCGTCATCATCGTGCTCTCGATCATCGCCGCCATCGCGGCCAACCGCGGCGAGGCCTACCTCTACCCGCTGACGATTCCGTTCATCAAGTAGTCATCAGTCGGGCAGCAGGCGGCGCACGACGCCGTCGGCGAGCAGACGCCCGCGCAGCGTGAGCACGATCGTGCCGCGCAGCGCGGGCCCTGGCTCGACGAGCTCGTCGGCGATGAGGCCGGCGACCGCTCGGCGGCCGAGCGGGGTGAGAGCATCCGTCGACAGCCCCTCGCGCAGGCGTACCTCGAGCAGCACGCGCTCGGTACGGCGCGACTCGTCGTCGAGCGTCTCGCGGCCCGCGGCCGGGCTGACCTCGTGCGCGAGACGGTCGGCGTAGGCAGCGGGGTGCTTGACGTTCCGCCAGCGCACACCGCCGACGTGGCTGTGGGCTCCTGGGCCGATGCCCCACCAGTCCTGGCCGGTCCAGTAGGCGCGATTGTGGCGAGAGCGCTGGTCGGGAGTGCGTGACCAGTTGCTGACCTCGTACCAGTCGTAGCCGGCGTCCCTGAGCCGCGCATCGAGCGCCTCGTAGAACGTCGCATGAAGGTCGTCGTCGACGGGCGGCACCTGGCCGTGCGCGATCTGGCGGGCGAGCTTCGTGCCGGGCTCGACAATGAGCGCGTAGGCGCTCAGGTGGTCGGGCTCGACGGCGAGCGCGGCGTCGAGGCTGCGCTTCCAGTCGGCCTCGGTCTCGCCCGGCGTGCCGTAGATGAGGTCGAGGCTCACCGCGAGCCCGGCCTGTTTCGCGGCCGCGACGACGCGCGGCACGTTCTCGGGGTCGTGCGTGCGCTCGAGCACAGCGAGCACGTGCGGCACCGCCGACTGCATGCCGACGCTCACGCGCGTGAAGCCCGCGGCGGCGAGGCGTTCGAGGCCCGCGACGGCGATCGAGTCGGGATTCGCCTCGGTCGTGATCTCAGCGCCCTCGGCGATGCCGATGTGCTCGCGCACGGCGTCGAGCATGCGGGCCAGGTCGTCGGCCGGCAGCAGCGTCGGCGTGCCGCCGCCGAAGAAGACCGTGCGAGCCGATCGCTGCGGCAGGCCGCTCTCGCGCAGCACGCGCGCCGCGAGCTCGACCTCGGCGATCGCCTGGTCGGCGAAGTCGCTCTGCCTGACGCCGCGCACCTCGTCGGCCGTGTATGTGTTGAAGTCGCAGTAGCCGCAGCGCACGCGGCAGAACGGCACGTGCAGGTACACCCCGAGGTCGCGCTGCTCGGCGCCGGCGAGCACGCTCGGCGGCAGCATCCCGTCGTCGGGGGCCGGGTCGGCGAGGGGCAGGGCGCTGGGCACGCCCCCATCCTCCCAGCCGCGCCCTCCACAATTCAGGAGTCGCGTTCGCAGACGGCGGCCGTGGATGCCCTGCCGGGCGTGTCGCGGCGCGCGAGCGTCCCGATCTCCTGAATTGTGGAGTCGGCCCCAGGCGGCTTCGAGCTCGGCACCGAAGACTCAGAGTGGAGACGATGAACGAGCAGGCAGAGCTACCCGACCGCATCGACGTGCTCGTCGTGGGCGGCGGGCAGGCCGGCCTCGGCATGGGGTACCGGTTGCGCGGGGCGGGCGTGTCCTTCGTGATCGTCGACGACCGCGCGCGCACGGGCGACGTGTGGCGTGCTCGCTGGCGCAGCCTCGTGCTGTTCACACCGCGCCGGTTCGCGGCGCTGCCCGGGCTGCCGCTGCCGAGCGGCGCCGACTACTACCCGACGCGCGAGCAGTTGGCCGACTACCTCGAGCGGTACGCCGCCGAGTACGCGCTGCCGGTCGCGCACGACACCCGCGTCACCGCGATCACCCGCGAGGGCGACGAGTTCGTCGCCGAGACGACGCGCGGCACCGTGGGGGCGCGCGCTGTCGTGATCGCGACGGGGCCCTTCCAGTACGCGCGCGTGCCGCGGGTCGGCGCGAAGCTCGACGTGAGCGTCGCGCAGCTGCACTCGAGCGGCTACGACTGCCCCGACGATCTGCCGCACGGCCGCATCGCTGTCGTCGGCGGCGGCAACTCGGCCGCGCAGCTCGCCGTCGAGCTCGCCGACAGCGACCCCGCGCGCGACGTCACGATGATCGCACCGCAGCAGCCCTGGTTCATCCCCGAAAGAATCCTTGGCCTCACGGTCTATTGGCCGCTCAAGCTGCTGGGCATCTTGAGCTCGCCCGCGACGAGTCGCATCAGCGAGTACATCCACTCGCGCGGCGACGGCATTCTCGGCACCGAGGCGAAGCGTGCGATCAAGGCGGGTCGACTGCGCCTGCTGACGAGCCGCGTGGTGGATGCTCACGAGCGGTCGCTCGTGCTCGCCGACGGCACCCGGCACGAGGCCGACGCGGTGCTCTGGGCCACGGGCTTTCGCACCCACTACCCGTTCGTGCAGGTGGAGGGAGCGCTGACCGAGCATGGCGGCCCGCTGCACGAGGGCGGAGTCTCGCCCGTCGACGGCCTCTACTGGCTCGGGTTGCCGTGGCAGCGGCGACTCGACTCGTCGATTCTGCACGGCATCGCCGCCGACTCGCTCGACCTACTCGCGCCGCTCGAGCGCCACCTCGGTCGGGTGCCCGCCGCCGCCTCTGACAGCATGGAGCCGTGACCACCACCATCCTCTGGGACGTCGACGGAACCCTCCTGCTCAACAGCTACTCGGGCGGCGGCGAGCTCTACCACACGGCGATCGAGCGCACCGTGGGCCGCGAGCTGCACCCGCCGCTGCCGCGCACGCACGGCAAGCCCGACGGGCTCATCCTCAGCGAGATCCTCGCGCACTTCGGCTACGGAGACGAGTGGCACGAGCGCGCGCGGGCGACGCTCGACGAGCTCTCGATCGAGCGGCACCGGAGCGGCGACGCCCGAGAGACGGCCCCCGGCGTGACGGATGCTCTGCGCGCGGTCGCCGCCCGCGGCTGGCACAACGCCCTGCTCACCGGCAACTCGCTCGTGCGCGCCCGCGTCAAGCTCGAGGGCGCCGGGCTCGGGCCCGAGTGGTTCGACTGGGAGCGCTCGTTCTTCGGCGCGACGGCCCGTGACCGCAGCGAGATCACCCGCGCCGCGCGCGAGGCCCTGCCGGGCGAGACTCTCGTCATCATCGGCGACACCCCGCGCGACGACGAGGCTGCTGCTGCCGCGGGCATGCCGTTCATCGGCGTCGCGACAGGCGTGTTCACGGTCGACGACTTGCGCGAGACCGGCGCGGTGCTCGTGGTCGCCGACCTGGCCGAGTCGCTCGACGCCGTGCTCGCGGCGATCGAGTCGCTCTAGGTGACGAGCGCGACACCCTGCACGAACCAGATCTGGTTCATGCGGAACACCATGACCGCCACGGCAAGGCTCGCGACGCCCATGACGACGGTCGCCCAGCGCGAGCGGTCGACGAGGGCCCACGCGATGGCCGCGACGGGCAGCACGAGAGCGACGACGAGGTAGATCCACCACTCGACGAGGTCGCCCGTCGGCTCGTTGCCGACGAACGGCGCGACGAGGCCGATGACGATCTGCACGATGAGCACGAGCGCGACGGCCGCAGTGGGCAGCACGCTGTAGTCGTCGGGCTTGCGCCCGAGGCCGCCGAGCACGAGGGCGGCGACGCCGGAGACGACGCTGACGATGATGGCGATCGTGGTGAACCACTCGATCACTGAGGTGCCTCCTGCTGGTCGTTCGGGAACCCCACCAGCGTACGACCGCGCCCCGCACGCACGCTGATGAGGGCGACGAGGCGGTCGGGATGCTGTGCGCTCGCTGAGCCCCCGCCGGCGCCGCGCTCGATCGCGGCGACCGGCTCGGCGTCGGGGTGCTCCGGCAGGCTCAGCAGCTTGCCATGCCCGAGGTCGCGTGCCTGGGCGGCATCGACCTCGAGCACCGGGAACAGTCGCGCGGCGACCTCCGCAGGGCTCGCGAGCAGGCTCGCGCCCTGCTCGGCCAGCGCCTCCAGACTCACGGCGTCGGCCACATCGAACGGCCCGACGCGCGTTCGGCGCAAGGCCGTGAGGTGCCCGCCGATACCGAGAGCCGCGCCAAGGTCGCGCGCGAGAGCGCGGATGTAGGTGCCCGAGCTGCAGTCGATGCGAGCATCCACCTCGATCGCCGTCGCGGTGCGGCGCACGGCCAGCACCTCGAAAGCGCTGATGGTCACCCGGCGCGAGGCGAGCTCGACCTCTTCGCCCGCGCGCACGCGGTCGTAAGCGCGCTTGCCGTCGACCTTGATCGCGCTCACCGAGCTCGGCCGCTGGTCGATCTCGCCCGTGAGCGCGCGGATGCCCGCCGCCAGCTGCTCCTCGGTCACCGCCGCGATCGCCGCGGGCTCGGCCGTGCTGACCACCTCACCCTCGGCGTCGTCGGTCGTCGTCGCGGCACCGAGCCGCATGGTCGTCTCGTAGGTCTTGTCGAGGCCCACGAGGTAGGTGAGCAGGCGCGTGGATGGGCCGGCTCCGAGCGTGAGCAGGCCCGTCGCCATCGGGTCGAGGGTGCCGGCGTGGCCGACCTTGCGGGTGTTCAACGCGCGGCGCGCGCGGGCGACGACGTCGTGGCTCGTGAGACCCTGCGGCTTGTCGACGAGCAGCAGGCCGGTGGTCATGGCCTCCACGCTAGCGCGGGGCGCTCGCGCGGCGGCGCGGCCCACGCGCTTAGGCTGACGAGCATGCGCATCGCGGTCATCGGAGCGGGCGCGGTCGGCGGCCTCGTGGCCGCACTGGCCGCGCGCGCGGGGCACGAGGTGCTCGTGACCGCGCGCGGTGAGCACGCTGCTGCGATCGCCCGCGCCGGGCTGCACGTCGACGGCGGATGGGGCGAGTGGGTGGCGTCGGTCGAGCTCGTCGAGAGCATCCCGAACCCGAACGCCGGTGACGAGCACGGGCGGCACGCACGCTCCCTGGACCTGCTCGTGCTCGCCACGAAGGCGCACGATTCTGCCGCGGCCCTCGAGGGCTGGGGCGTGCACGACAGCACCCCTGTGCTCGTGCTGCAGAACGGGCTCGGCGGCGAGGCGGCGGTGCGGGCCGCGCTGCCGCACTCCCCCGTCGCGATCGGGCTCGCGCTCTTCGCCGTGAGCCTCACAGGCCCCGGCCGCCTCACCGTCACCGGGCCGAACGGGCTCACCCTCGGTGGCGACCCGGCCGCGGTCGCGGTCGCCGAGCCCCTTCTGCGCTCGCTGCTGCACGCCGAGCTCATCGTCACCGACGACATTCACGGTGCGCAGTTCACCAAGCTGCTCATCAATCAGGTGAACGCCCTGCCCGCCATCACGGGGCTCAGCGTGCAGCAGACGATCGCCGACCCCGCGCTGCGGGCCGTGCTCGCGCGCGGCATGGTCGAGACGGTCTCGGTCGGCGACGCGGTCGGCGTGGCCTGGGGCCGCATCGGGTCAGTGGATGCTGCTGCCGTCGCCGCCGTGCGCACAGGAGGCGCGGCCGCGGCCGAAGCCCTCGCCCAGCACCTCGCCGCCGGCATGGGCGACGTGCCCAACCCCGCGTCGATGCTGCAGAGCATCCGGCGCGGCCGCACGACCGAGGTCGAGGCGATCAACGGGGCGATCGTCGCACTCGGTGCCCAGCGCGGCGTGCCGACGCCGGTGAACGCCGCGCTCGTCGCCCTCGTGCACGCCGTCGAGCGCTCGGGCAAGCACCTCGCGCCCGCCGAGGTCGCGGCGAGCATCCCGCCCGCGCGGTGATCTCCACAATTCAGGAGTCGCGAACGCCACGGTCGCCCGACACGCCGTGGGAGCGCTCCACTCACCCACGCCGTGTCGCGATCTCCTGAATTGTGGAGACCGGCGCGGGGTGGGCAGCGTGCAGCTAGGTCGGGGCGGCTAGAGCATCGACTTGGTGTGCCAGACCGTTTTCGTCTCGACGAAGGCCGTGATGCCCTCGAGTGCGGGGCGCGGGATGCCCGCCACGGGCGGCACAACACGCTTGAGCGTCTCAGCCGCCGCGAGCTGCAGGTCGACCCAGCTCTCACCCTTCGCACCCTCGAGCGAGCCTGCGCCACTGAGGTCGAGCGCGTTCACGTCGGCGTGCGCGGCGAGCCACGGCATGATTTCGGCCGCCGAGCCGGTGAGCATGTTGATGACTCCCCCGGGCACGTCCGAGGTCGCGAGCACCTCGCTCAGGGAGATCGCCGAGAGGGGCGCGGCCTCATCGGCCACGACCACGACGGTGTTGCCGCTTACGACGATCGGCGCGATGACCGACACGAGGCCGAGCAGCGAGCCGCTCGGCACGCCCTGCGGTGCGACCGCGGCCACGACGCCCGTGGGCTCAGGCACCGAGAGGTTGAAGTACGGCCCCGACACGGGGTTGGCGTTGCCCGCCACCTGCGCGTACTTGTCTGCCCAGCCCGCGTACCAGACCCACACGTCGATCGCCGTGTCGACCTGGGCCGAGGCCTGCGCGGCCGTCACACCCTCCGACGACTGGATCTCGTCGACGAACTGCGCGCGACGCCCTTCGAGCAGCTCGGCGATGCGGTAGATCACCTGGCCGCGGTTGTAGGCCGTGGCGCCGGCCCACCCGCCGACCGCGGCGCGCGCGGCGACGACCGCATCGCGGGCATCCTTGCGCGAGGCCTTCGCGGCGTTGGCGAGAAAGTCGCCCTTCGCCGAGACGACCTCGTAGGTGCGACCGCTCTCGCTGCGCGGAAACTTGCCGCCGATGTAGAGCTTGTACGTCTTGGGAACGGTGAGCCGGCTCACTTCGCCACCGCCTTCCGGGTCTGCTTCGGCTTTCGGGCGGCGCGCTTGCCGTCCGCAGGGGCGGTGGATGCTGCGCTCAACGCGGCCGGAGCATCCCACCCGCTCGCCTCGAGGTATGCAGTCAGGCCGTGGCGACCGCCTTCGCGGCCGTAGCCCGACTCCTTATAGCCGCCGAACGGCGACGCGGGGTCGAAGCGGTTGAAGGTGTTCGCCCACACGACGCCCGCCTTGAGCTGGTCGACGAGGGCGAGCATGCGGCTGCCCTTCTCGGTCCAGATGCCGGCCGAGAGGCCGTAGGGCGTGTTGTTGGCCTTCGTAATGGCCTCGGCCGGCGTGCGGAAGGTCAGCACCGAGAGCACGGGGCCGAAGATCTCTTCGCGGGCGATCGAGTGCGCGGCGCTCACCTTGGTGAAGATCGTCGGCGCGAACCAGAAGCCCTTGTCGGGGATGCGGCAGTCGGCCGTCCAGCGCTCGGCGCCCTCGTTCTCGCCCGTATCGCTCAGCGTGCGGATGCGCTCGAGCTGTGCGGCCGAGTTGATGGCCCCGATGTCGGTGTTCTTGTCGAGCGGGTCGCCCATGCGCAGCGTCGAGAGCCGCGCCTTGAGGCGGTCGATGACCTCGTCGTGCACGTTCTCCTGCACGAGCAGGCGCGAGCCCGCGCAGCACACGTGGCCCTGGTTGAAGAAGATGCCGTTGACGATGCCCTCGATCGCCTGATCCATGGGCGCGTCGTCGAACACGATGTTGGCGGCCTTGCCGCCGAGCTCGAGCGTGAGGCGCTTCTGGGTTCCGGCGACCTGGCGCGCGATCATCCGGCCGACATTCGTCGAGCCCGTGAAGGCGACCTTGTTGACGTCCTCGTGCGTGACGAGCGCCTGGCCGGTCGGGCCGGGGCCCGTGACGATGTTGACGACACCCTTGGGCAGGTCGGCCTGCTGCAGGATCTCGGCGAAGAGCATCGCCGTGAGCGAGGTCGTCTCGGCCGGCTTGATGACGACAGTGTTGCCGGCGGCGAGGGCCGGCGCGATCGTCCACGCGAGCATGAGCAGCGGGAAGTTCCACGGGATCACCTGTGCGGCCACGCCGAGCGCGCGCGGGTTCGGGCCGAGGCCGGCGTGCTCGAGCTTGTCGGCCCAGCCGGCGGAGTAGAAGAACCACGCGGCGACGAGCGGCACGTCGACGTCGCGCGTTTCGCGAATCGGCTTGCCGTTGTCGAGGCTCTCGGCGACGGCGAGCTCGCGGGCGCGCTCCTGCACGAGGCGCGCGATGCGGAAGAGGTACTTGCCGCGATCGCTGCCCGACATGCGCGACCACACGGTCTCGTACGCGCGGCGCGCAGCCTTCACGGCGGTGTCGACGTCGCCGGCCGTCGCCTGCGCGATGCTCGCGATGACCTCTTCGGTCGCGGGCGAGATGGTGTCGAACACGTCACCGTGGCCGTCGACGAACTCGCCGTCGATGAAGAGGCCGTATTGCGCCTTGAGGTTCAGAATCGACGGCGACTCAGGGGCCGCCGCGTACTCGAGAAAGGCCATGATCTAGTCCACCGTCACGTAGTCGGGGCCACTGTAGTGACCGGTTCGCATCTTCTGGCGCTGCAGCAGCACGTCGTTGACGAGGCTCGAGGCCCCGAACCGCCACAGGTGCGGCGTGAGCCACTCTTCGCCCACCGTCTCGGCGACTGTCACGAGGTAGCGCACGGCGTCTTTCGACGATCGGATGCCGCCGGCCGGCTTCATGCCCACCTTCTCGCCCGTGATGCGGTGCCAGTCGCGAATGACCTCAAGCATGAGCAGAGTGACGGGCAGCGTGGCCGCGGGGCTCACCTTGCCCGTCGAGGTCTTGATGAAGTCGGCTCCGGCGAGAATGGCCAGCCAGGATGCCCGCTTGACGTTGTCGTAGGTCTGCAGCTCGCCGGTCTCTAGAATGACCTTGAGGTGGGCGCGCGAGCCGTCGGGCCGCGCGCACGCCTCCTTCACGGCGACGATCTGGTCGAACACGACCCCGTATTGGCCGCTCAGGAAGGCCCCGCGGTCGATGACCATGTCGATCTCATCGGCGCCGGCCGCGACGGCCTCGCGCGTGTCGGCGAGCTTGATCGCGAGGCTCGCACGCCCCGAGGGGAAGGCCGTCGCGACGGCCGCGACGCTCACGAGCCCCTTCTCGGGGTCGCCGTGCCGGGCTCCGAGCGCCTCGACCGCGTAAGGCACCATGTCGCCGTAGACACACACGGCCGCGACGCTCGGCGTCGTCAGGTCGGTGGCGTCGGGCGTGATGGCCTTGGCGACGAGCGAGCGCACCTTGCCGGGGGTGTCAGCGCCCTCGAGCGTCGTCAGGTCGCAGGTGCGGATGATCGTGTCGAGCGCCCACGCCTTCGACGTTGTCTTGATCGAGCGCGTGCTGAGGCCTGCGGCGCGCTGCTCGAGGCCAACGGCGTCGACACCGCTCAAGCCTTCGAGGTGCAGCCGCAGCGCGGTCTCCGTGAGGTCGCCGCCGAGCAGCCGCTCGGCGCGATCCGTCGGTGCGAGACCGACGGGCTGGGTGATGGTCATGAGGCGTCCTCTCGAGGAACTGTGGTGGCGAGGTCGTGATCGTGCGTGTCATCGGGGTGTCCGAGCAGGGCGCGGGCGGTGTGCTCGTCGGTCACGAGCACCGAGCAGAGACCGTGCGTCACGATGGCGCGCGCGACGGCGTGCTTGGGCTCACCGCCGATCACGAGAATGCTCGTGCTCGAGGCGCGCAGCTCTTCGAGGCCGAGGCCGAGCGTGCGGGCATCCAGTTCGGGGTCGGCGATCGTGCCGTCAGCCGTGATGTAGCGGCCGATGACATCGCCGACGGCGCCGCGCTCGACGAGCCGCGAGATGTCGGCGGGCGTCAGGTAGCCGCTGTCGACGTGCACCGAGCTCGTGTCGGCGACGCCCGCGCTGTAGAGGTAGGCGCTCGCGCCGCGAGCCATCTGCACGACTCCGCTCACGGTGCGGTCGCCCTCGATCGCACGCTTGGTCTCCAGCCGCTCGAGAATCGCGGGGGTCGGCAGCAGGGTCGCCTGCCCTCCCGCCTTCTGGGCGATCATGACGGCCGTGCTCGCGGCATTGCCGGGGCGCTTGCTGAGGCTCACCCCGCCGTTAATCTGCACGACGTTGACGCCCGTCGACCAGCCGACCGGCAGCGCCTCGGCCACCTGGTGCAGGGTGCGACCCCAGCTGACGCCGAGCAGGCGCGGTACGGGTCGGTGGCTCACGAGGTAGTCCGCGGCAGCCTCCGCGACGCGCGACTGCAGCTCGACGTCGTCGGAAGGAGCGGGCACGACGACAGCATCGTTGAGGGCGAAGCGGGCCGTGAGCTCACGCTCTAGGGCGAGCCGGCGGGCGCGCGGGTGCACGATCTCGATGCGGATGATGCCGCGCTCACGAGCCTGCGCGAGCAGACGGCCGACCTTCCATCGCGTGACGCGGAGGATCGCGCCGATCTCGTCTTGCGTCTTGTTCTCTTCGTAGTAGAGCTCGGCGGCGCGCACAGCGAGCAGCTCGTTGGCTGCGGCGGTGTCGGCGGGCACCATGACTGAGCTCCCTGACGGTCGAGGGCGGGTGGTCTTCTCAGGCTAGGCGTGCGGGGTGCGCGCATCAACAAATGTTGCGGTTGTGCTCACATGAGCAGACGGTCGCGGCGAGTGCGCTGGCCCGGATCGAGCGGGCGAGTGCGCTCGGTACGCTGGCGATGACACCGAGCGGGCATCCGTCGCCGCTCTCTGCGCGGAAGGAACCCTGTGACCGACTACGCCCTCGCCGTCGACCTCGGCGGCACGAAGGTCGAGGCCGCGCTCGTCGACGCCCAGGGTGCTGTGCTGGCCGCATCTCGTCACCGCCGCCCGACGGGAGCCTCGTCGACCTCGCAGCAGCTCGCGACCGCCGTGACCGAGGCGGTGCAGGATGCCCTCGCGGCCCTGCCCGCCAGCGCCACCCTGCTCGGCGCCGGCATCGGCAGCGCGGGCCCCATCGCCGGTACGACCGGCAACGTGTCTCCGCTCAACCTCGCGGCCTGGCGCGACTACCCGCTCGGCGACCTCGTCGCGCAGCAGGTGCCCGGGCTTCCCGTGACCCTGCGCATGGACGGCATTTGCATCGCCCTGGCCGAAGTGTGGCTCGGAGCGGCGCAGGGCGAGTCGAACGTCATGGGCATGATCGTCTCGACCGGCGTCGGCGGCGGGCTCATTCTCGGCGACCGCGTCATCGCGGGGCCGACCGGCAACGCCGGGCACATCGGGCACGTCGCGGTGACGGGGCACGATGAGCTGTGCGCGTGCGGCGCACGCGGCTGCCTCGAAGCAGTGGCGTCGGGCCCGCGCACGGTCGCCTGGGCGCGTGAACACGGCTTCGCAGGCGAGACGGGCGAGCAGCTCGCCGAGGCTGCTCGTGCCGGTGATGCGACGGCGCGTGCGGCAATCGAGCGCTCGGCCACGGCGGTCGGGCGCGCCATCGCGAGCGCGGGCGCCCTCGTCGACCTCGACATCGTCGCGATCGGCGGCGGCTTCAGCCACGTGAGCGACGACTACATCGAGCTCGTGCAGCGCGCCGTGCGCGAGCACAGCGACTTCGGCTTCGTCACGAAGACGCGCGTCGTGGCCTCGGGCTTGAGCGGCGAAGGGCCGCTCATCGGCGCCGCGGCGCTCGTGCATCGCGCCGACCTGCTCGGCTGAGCTCGGCTACGGCTGCAGCGAGCCGCCGAGGTCGTCCTCGACCCGATCGCCGCGCGCGAGCAGCGGAATCGCCGGCACGGTCAGCGCGACGATGACGAGCAGCACGACGAGGCTCGGCACCCACGAGCCGGTGAGCTCGTGCAGGGCGCCGAGCGCGAGCGGGCTGATCGCCGCGATGGCGTAGCCGACGGTCTGCACGAATCCGCTCACGTTGGCGGCGTTGCTCGCCGAGGCGGTGCGCAGCGAGAAGAGCGCGAGACACATCGGAAAGGTGATCTGCCCGAGCCCGATCGCGGCGACCCAGACCACGGGGGCGAGGGCGGGCGCGAGCAGCAATCCACCGTAGCCGAGCCCGAAGAGCAGCATCGACGTGAGCAGAAGGGGCGTCGGGGTCCGAAGCCGCGCCGTGAGCACGGGCGCGACGAGCGCGAGCGGCATGCCGAGAATGGCGAAGAGGGCAAGCAGCGAGCCGGCCTCCGCCGCCGTGACGCCCGCGATGTCTTGCAGAATCACGGGCAGCAGCCCGAACGTGACGTAGGCCGAGATGCTCGAGACCGTGAACGGAATCGTGATGCCCCACACCGTGCGCGACCGGGCCAGTTGCGCAAAGTGGTGGGTGTCGGGCTCGGTGATGTCGTTGGCCGCCTCGCCCCGCGCCGTCGCGGCCTTGACGGCAGCGGCGCTGCGCGCTGCGCGCACGACGAGCAGAACCCAGGGCACAACGGCGACCAGCACGACGAACGCCCAGGTCGCGAGCGACACGCGCCAGCCCGACGCGTCGGCGATCGGCACCGCGAGCAGCGGCGGCAGTGCCGACATCGTCGCCATGATCGTGGCGTAGGCGGCGGTCATCGGCCCGATCGCGCCGGGCGTGAACCTCTTGACGGCCGAAGGCAGCAGCACGTTGCCGAATCCGGCGCCGAGCAGCACGAGCAGGCTGCCGAGCACGAGCACCATGAAGTCGGGGGCGACGGCGCGCACGAGGTGCCCGGCGATCATGACCCCGATGGCGAGGAGCAGGGCGCGCTCGAGGCCGATGCGGTGCCCGACGGCCGGCGCTGTGAGTCCGGCGATCGCGAACCCGATGGGCGGCAGCATGCCGAGCACGCCGAGCGCCGTGGCCGAGAGCGCGATGTCGGCGTCGATGAGCGGTGCGAGCGGCGAGAGCGCCCCCACCGGCAGGCGCAGGGTCGCGGCGATGAGCACGATGCCCGCGATGCCGAGAGCGACGCCGCCGCGGCGGCTGATCGGGGCGTCGGTCACTGACCCAGCCTAGGGTTCGGCCCGGCCGCTCTCGGCCACGGTTCGCCCGCGCCGCCTACAGTGGAGCCGTGACCGATTGGGCCCGCTTCCTCCCCCTCAGCAACCGAGACCGCGGCGACGAATCGAGCGTGAGCCGCAACTGGTCGCGCGCGACAAGCGGCATGCTGCTGGGCCTCGCCGCGGTGCTGGATGCCCGCCCCGAGGTGCTTGCCCAGCCGACCCTGCGGCCCGAGGTCTCGGTCGCCGCAGCCACGCGCGAGCTGCTCGTGCAGTTGCGCTCGACCCGCTGGCAGCGCGCTGCTGCTCGTCTCGGCACCGTTGAGTCGGCGAACCCCGACGTCGAGGTGCTCACCGACACCGAGCTCGCCGACGCCGTGCAGGCCGAAGCGCTCGCACGCTCGGCGGCGCGCGCCCGCACTTCGGTGCGCGAGCTCGGAGCCGTGCTCGTGCTCGCCCTCGACCTGCGGGCCTCGGTCGGGGCGGCGATCGAGGTCGACCCCTTCGTGAGCGGTGCCGTCGCTCTCGATCTGGCCGTGCGCGTGCGGAATCCCCGCAGGGCGGTCGTCACGGCGCGCACGCTCGTCGCGGTCGACGGCGAGTGGCAGGTCGGCCGCGGGCCGGCGCTGCCGGCGACGGCGGCATCGATCGTGCTGTTCCTCGCCGGGCGTGGCGGGGTGCCGGCGACCGTCGAGGACACTGACGAGACGTCAGCAGCACCGGCACCCGACTAGGCCGGGGCGGGCAGCCCCAGCACGTCGCGGATGCGCAGCTCGTCGGCGCCCATCTGCGCGGCGAGAGCATCCGCCGACGGAAACTTGTGCATGGGCCTGATGTACTCGATGAACTCGAGCTCGACGACCTGGTCGTAGAGGTCGAGGTGCACGTCGATCGCGTGGGCCTCGACGGTCTTTTCGGGCACGTCGCCGAAGGTCGGGTTGTTGCCGATCGAGACCGCGGCGCCGTAGCGGTCGCCGCCCACGTGCAGCCAGCAGGCGTAGACGCCATCGGCGGGAATGTAGCCCTCAGCGTCGTGAGCGAGGTTCGCCGTGGGGTAGCCGAGGTCGCGCCCGCGCTGGTGGCCGTGCACGACGAGCGAGCGGATGCGGTGCGGTCGACCGAGGGCCTCGGTCGCCTCGGTCGTGAGTCCGGTCGCGAGCATGCCGCGGATTCCGGTGGACGAGATGCGCGTGCCGTCGTGCTCGCACACGTCGTCGACGAGGGCGACCGCGAACCCGCCGCGCTCCCCCGCCGCCCGCAGCGAGTCGACCGTGCCCGAGCCGTGCGAGCCGTAGCGGAAGTCGGCGCCGACGAGCACGACCTCGGCGCTCAGCCCGGCGACGAGAACCTGGTCGACGAACTCGTCGGCCGTGAGAGCCGCGAACTCGGCGGTGAAGGGCAGCACGACCACGAGGTCGACCCCGGCCTCGAGCAGCGCCTCGGTCTTCTGATCGACGCTCAGCAGGGGTTCGGGGGCGGTCTCGGGGCTCAGCACCGAGGCGGGGTGGCGGTCGAAGGTGACGACGACGGTGCGCCGCCCTGCCGCTTCGGACTCGAGGCGCTCGAGCACGGCCCGGTGCCCGCGGTGCACACCGTCGAACTTGCCGATCGTGACGGCGCTCGAGCGACCGTCGCCGGGCAGGTTCTCGATGCCGCGCACGAGGTGGCCGGTCATGCGGGCACCCCTGTGCGAGCATCCGTCGCCCGCGCTGTCGCGACGCGGCGCAGCCACAGCAGGCCGAGCACCGGCAGAACGAGCGGGATGAAGGCGTAGCCGCGGCCGAAGAGGCTCCACACGGTGTCGTCGGGGAACAGTGCCGGGTCGATGAGGCTCAGCGTGCCGACGACGAGCACGCCGACGAGCTCGAAGACGATCGCGATCACCGCGATGCGGAACCACACTTGACCGCGCGCGACGAGCGCGATCGTCGCGATCACGTAGACGACGGCGGCGAGCGCCGAGAGGCTGTAGGCGAGCGGAGCCTCGTCGAACTTGGTGATGATCTGGTACGTCGAGCGGCCGATCGCGGCGAGCGCGAGGATGCCGTACACGGCAATCAGCACGCGGCCGATGCCGGCGCTCGTCGGGCGGAGTTCGTCGCTCACCGTGTCAGCCTAAGTCAGGCTGGCTGAGCAGAGATCGGGCCCATGAGCGCGCGCAGAAACCGTCGGGCGATCATCGTGCGCGCCAGCAGCAGACCGGGCAGCAGCGGCCAGGCCCACCACGCCGCGGGTCGAGCGAAACTGCGCACCGTCAGCCACACCGAGCCGTCATCGGTCTGCTCGAGCGTGAACGACTCTTCTCCAGAGAACGGATGCCCCGGCAGGGTTCCGACCGCGTACATCACGCGCGCCTCGTCGACCTCGAGCAGCACGACTCGCGTCGGCAGCGGCAGCCAGATGCGCGATCCCACCTCGAGGCCGACCACGATGATGTCGCCCGGGCGCACGTGCCGCGCGCCGCTGCCCGTGTAGACCTCGTCGACCGCGCCCACCTGGGCGGGCTCGGCGGGCTCGCCGCTCTCGTCGAACTCGACAGGCTGGTACTCGCGCTCAGCATCGGTGGCCGAGACAGGAGTGATGCGCACGCCCATGCCCGCGCCGCGGTAGACACCCCCGGTGAGCAGCTCATCGACTGCATGCGCCCAGCGCTCGTCGCCGTGCCCGACGCGGCCCCGCTGCTCGAGCGGGCGATACCCGGTCGGCGGGTACTGCATCAGATCGGGGGCCTGCGTCGCGCCGACCGCGGCATAGGTGACAGCCTGCTCGCGTCGGACGCGGTCGCGATCAGGGCTCACATGTTCCAGCGTACGGTGCGGAACTCGGGTTCAGGCGCCGAGGTGCTCGCTCAGCGCCTCGACGATGAGGGCGTGGTCGACTTCGTGCGGCAGGCCCGAGACAGCGATCGTGCCGACGACGCCGACGCCGCGGATGGCGAGAGGAAACCCTCCCCCGTGGCCGGCGAACTGCCGCGGGTCCATCCACGGGGCCGCCTCGAGCGCGTGGTTGTCGAGAATCGGGAAGCGCAGACCCACGAGGTAGCTCGAGGCACCGAACTCGCGAACCGTGCGCTTCTTGCGCTCGATCCACACGTCGTTGTGGGCCGAGGTGCCGGGCAGAGCGCAGTGGAACAGTCGCTGCTCGCCCAGGGCGATGTCGATCGTGATGGCCTGGCCCCGCTCGAGGGCGCGCTCGCGCAGGCGCGTGCCAAGCATCCACGCGTCATCGTGGCTGAAGCTCGTGAACTGCAGGCGCTCCTCTTGCGCGACGACCTCGGCGATGAGGGCGTCGAGCTCGGCGCGGTCGATGGGCGACTCGGTCACGATGACTCCTTCGTTGGGCGTCAGCCGAGCAGTGCGCTGACGTACCGCCGAGTGTAGATCGCCTGCACGATGCGCAGCGCGGGTGCAGTCAGCATCCAGAAGCCGGACGACGGTCGCGAGAAACCCTGCACCGAGGCGCGCACCGTGCCCTCGTCGTCGATCGTGACGAGAAATGCTTCTTCGCCGCGTTCCGGATGCCCGGGCAGGGTTCCGTAGACGAACCCGCGCCGATCGGTCTCGTCGACGACCGCGAGCACACGAGTGCGCGCCCGGATCAGCACGACGCCCAAGAACGGGATCGTGATCGTCACGTCGTCGCCGACGACGACGCGCGGCGTGCTGACCCGGATGCCCGCTCCACGCTGCATGCCCCACTCGAGCACCGCGGCCGCCGCCGCCGCCCAACGCTCGCGCCCGGCACCGATCACGGCCTCGTGCCGAAAAATTCGGAACCCCGCGGGCACCCGCGCCGGGTCGAGGTCGAGGCTGCCGCCGTGCGGCGCATAGGTCAGCGCGGGGCGCGGCAGAGCATCCACCAGCCCCGCCCTACTTCTTCTCTTTCGCCTTCTCGACGTCGCCCGAGAGCGCGGCGATGA
>SXGT01757787.1_pt1 | contig 21986 bp, 16 predicted proteins | sample 3176221 | NCBI WGS metagenome assembly SXGT01 (sample SAMN11356862, study PRJNA531348) | freshwater metagenome | isolation source: freshwater sample F1-120 | place: China: Fuxian Lake, Yuxi | collected 2017-12-25
GCAGATCCAGTCGATGCCGGCCGGCGGCGGCCTGGTGCCGTTGGTCTCGATGGCGACCTCGAAGGCGCGCTCCTGCAAGCAGTGAACCAACTCGCCGGTCATTTGCAACAGAGGCTCCCCGCCGGTACAGACGACGAATTTCTTGCCCATTGCTCCCGCGGGCCAGCGCGCGTCAATCGCATCGACCAGCGCTTGCGCGTTCGCAAAACGTCCGCCGCCCGGGCCATCGGTACCGACAAAATCGGTGTCGCAGAAAGCGCAGAGGGCATTTTCCCGATCGTTTTCGAGGCCGGACCAGAGATTGCACCCGGCGAATCGGCAAAAGACGGCCGCCCGCCCGGCGTGGGCCCCTTCGCCTTGCAGGGTGTAGAAGATCTCTTTGACAGCGAACATGGTCCAACTCGCGCCTTTTTTGTTTGCCCCGGTACGCGATAATCGATTATGGTTTACGATACCAGATTGGAACGAAAGTGTTTAGCCGCCGCGCCCGTGTCAGTTTGGGGGCTGCTCCATGATCCTCGAAGCCCGTGCCGCCAGTTGCTTCTCATGGACCTATGTACTCAAACTCAACGATCGGCCGATCGGCAAGTTCGAAGGCCAATGGCTCAGCGAAAGCGTCACCATCGACCTCACCGAGCGCCGGCATCTGGAATTCCGCAAGCTCAGCTGGATTGGGAGCCATTTTCAGCTCGTCGATCTCGCGGACGGGACATTCTTCTGCGAATGCGACCGAAGCGGAGTTTTCACAAGTGCGTGGGACGTGACCGTGAGTATTGGCCCAGGCCAACTGATCAAGCCGGGCTGGTTTGATTCCGCCTACGAATTCGTCCACTCGAACGAAACGCTGGCGCGCGTGGATCGCCTCGGCTGGTGCGAACGCGGCTTCACGGTCGACGGCGGGGATGTACTGACCGATGAAGACCTCGTCATGATCGGACTCGTATATCACACCCTACAGAACCGTCAAAGACGCCATAATAACAACGCAGGCGGTGCGACCTGAACGTGGGCGCGGATGGCAGCTACGAATTGTTGAGAAAGATAACACCCCGAGTTTGTCTGGCACGAGCCGCGACCGTTAGGGAGCGGGAATCGGTATTTGCCAACGCTCCCTAACGGTCGCGGCTCGTTTACGAACTCTTCATTCAGGAAGTTATTCGTCCCATCGATTCTACGCCCCTACCTGGATTGGAGGCTTCATGTCAGAAAGTTGCTCAGGCCACGGCGAGCAAGCAGATCCGATGGTAGCCCAGGAATCGTCGGCATCCGCCTTAGTAGGAGTTGAGCGCGGCGTTTCCTGGTGGGGCGTGGCAAACCATGTGATCCCGCTGCTCGGTACGATGGTCGGCATCGTGCTGGTTGCGATCAATGGCATCACCCTGGAAATGCATCTGGTGGCGATTGTCATGGCATTTCTGACCGGGCTTGGCGTCACGGTCGGCTTCCATCGCCTCTTTGTTCATCGTTCCTTCGAAACCTATCGCCCGGTGGCCTGGTTGTTGGCAATCCTCGGCTGCATGAAGGGAGAGGCGTCGGTCTTGCTGTGGGTGTCCGAGCACCGCAAGCACCATCGCCATGCCGACGCACTGGGTGACCCTCACTCACCCCTGCTCGCCGGCTTTTGGCACGCCCACATGAGCTGGCTCTTTGTGCGAACTTACTCCTTCGATCCCCGGGAGGTTCCGGACCTTCTCAAACGACCCGATCTCCTGTGGATCGACCGGCATGGATTCAAATGGTATCTGCTTGGTTTGTTCATTCCTTCCGCGATCTGCGGTCTGGTTTCCATGTCCGCCTATGGCGCGCTCATGGGGTTTCTTTGGGGCGGACTTCTGCGCCAACTTTACGTCCAGCACACGACCTATCTGGTCAATTCGGCGACTCACCTTTGGGGTAGCAAGGCCTATCCTACCGCGGACGGCAGTCGCAATAGCTGGATCGTGGCGCTCGTCACCTTGGGCGAAGGATGGCACAATTACCACCATGCCTTCCCTTATTCCGCACGCCATGGGATCCGCTGGTGGCAGATAGACGTGGGCTGGTATGTCATCTGGTTCATGGCTCGGCTCGGCCTGGTCTGGAACGTCCGCTCGCCGCGATTCACCGCGAACGAGCCGCCGGTATTGTCGCAGCTTGAACAACCGGAAGGCTCGCCCATCGGACATGGGATTGTTGCAGCCCCTGGAGAGTAATTCGTGCGTGCATTGGTGACCGGAGCGACCGGATTTCTGGGCAGCCATCTGGTGCAATGCTTGCGCGCCGGCGGGCATGCGGTTCGCGCCATGGTTCGCAATCCCCAGAAGGCGCACGTACTCGACGGCATGGACGCGGAACTCGTTCCTGGCGACATTACGGCGCCGAGTTCACTCGAGTCCGCCGTCCAGGGGGTTGACGTCGTTTTCCACGCGGCTGCCCTGGTATCGGGCTGGGAGCCATGGTCCACCTATCGGGCCACCACGGTGCAAGGGACGGAGAATCTCTTCACGGCTGCGGCGCAGGCCTCGGTGAAGCGCTTTGTCCACATCAGCACCGTTCGTGTCTATGACGACCGGCATTGCAGTCAGCATGGCGTGGCAACGGAAGAGGCGCCCCATGGAATCCGCGGATTTCGTCCCTTTGGTCAGTATGCGCACGCCAAGGTACTGGCGGAGGCGGCCGTCTGGCGCCACGCGAACCGCTTGCCCGTCACGGTGATTCGACCGGCGTGGATTTATGGACCGCGTGACGAAGTGATTCTGCCGCCGTTGATTCGATTCTTACGCGATCCCCTCGCATTCTGGCCTGGCTCGTCCGATCCGTGCGCCGACCCGATCTACGTCACGGATGTTGCCGACTGCGCGATCGCCGCCGCCCTCCACCCCGGGTCGGTCCATCAAGCGTACAACGCAGCGCCGCATCAGCGGATTCGTGTACGTGAGTTTCTGGGGCCGTTGTGCGACGTGCTGGGAATTCGGATGTTGAATCGGTCGATGCCGTATTTCTTGGCGAACGGTTTCGCCCACTTCTGGGAATGGTGCTGGTTCTTGACGCGGCGCCGAACCGTTCCTCCTGTCACCCGCGCTGCGCTGGCGATGCTGACGGCGGACGTTCGGCATGATCCCGGAAAAGCAGAGCGCGAACTGGGCTGGCGCAGCCGTGTGGATCTATCGGTTGGCATCGAGCAGACCGCCCGCTGGCTCAAGTTGAGCCATGCCGAACTCTTCCGCTAGAAGCGCACAACGAGCCGCGACCGTCAGGGAGCGTTGGCCCATGCCGGTTCGCGCTCCCTGACGGTCGCGGCTCGTGCAGACAAATCTAACCCGCATGCACGCCAAGCGGCTGGAGTGTTTTCAATTCGGCGATGATATCGGTCTTCAGGAATTGCTCCAGTTCCAGGAGCGCCGTCGAGGGACCCGTGCCGTCGAGGACACGGTGATCGTAGGTCAGCCGGACCGTCACCTGCCCTGCGGCGTTGATCGAGCCGTAGTGCAGCACCGAGATGGCCGGCGCGATGGGGCGCACCGAATCGACTCCCCAGTTGCCCACGCTGGTCACGCCGAAGGTGCCGAAGTAGTAATAGCGCGCCCGGGCCGAAGCATTCAACAAGAACCACAATGCCCAGCGGCGAACGAATTGCGGCCAGCGCGCGAGCCTGAGTCCTCGCCGAAAGATGGTCACGCGCTCAATCGGCTTCTCCTTGCAGGCTGCGAGGAATTCATCCATCTCGTGTAAGCGCCAGCACTCCGGTTGCCGGACTGGCACGAAGACCAGCACATCCTCATCATTGACACGGGCTTCGACGGCAACGTCGGCCGCGGCCATGCGATATTCGAACATCCGGGGCCAGGGAAAAGTCAGATAGGCCCGGCGCAGATCGGGACGCGATGCAACCACTTTGCCGTAGGCCTTCGTGAAGATGCTGCACCAGCTTGGCCGCGGCTGAGAGACCCGCCTGGCAGCGACGACATCCGACAGGTCCATGTCTTTTTGAATGGTCACAAGCGGAATCTGCATGCCCGCGTGGAGCAGATCTCCCATGATCCGCCGGCCCAGTGAAAGCGACACGGCATGCCCAATATGCTTCGCCATACTTGAACTCCGTCGAATCCAGCAGCCAGCGAGGAGGGACCAGTATCTCGACGGCAGGTACCTGCTGACGATGAGGCGCTCTGCGCTGGTTACCATTACCAGAGTATCGGCGGCGGCCCTTGGAACCAGAGGAGGCCTGGATCTGCGAGGGAAGCCAATCGTGCCTCGACCTTGACGCCATGCCGCGTCAGCGAGGGGCCGCGTTCTTAATCGCATCCCTGAGCCAGGCGGCTGCGCTTTTGGGGGAGTGGTGGTCGATATCGACGCGGCCATTGGCTTCCTGCATGGTCGCTTGATCGATCCTGCCAAGCAGGGGCCGCAGGGCCGCTTGAAGTCCAGGGCGGATTGCGGCGGCGGGCGAAACTACCAGAATGGCGTCATAAGGCGGAAACACGCGCTCCGGGTCGGTCAGCAGTTGCAGACCGTAGGCCTTGACCCGCCCGTCGCTGGTGTAGGCGATGATGGCGTCCACCTGGTCATCGCGAGCGGCGGCATAGGTCAGGGTCTGATCCATCGCGATCGGCTGCACCTCGTGGTCGCGGAGCAGGTACTTCTCCTTGAGGCTGGACCATTCTTTCTTCTGGAAGACCGAGATATCGCCGCCGATGCGGATTGGCCGGCCGCGCGTCTTGGCGTGGTGAACCAGGTCGGCGATCGAGGTAACCTTGTGTTTGCTCGCATGCGCGCTCGTCATGGCCAGGGCGTAGGCGTTGTCGAAGCCGAGCTTGCCCAGACAGACGACCCCGCCGAAGTCGTGCTGGAGAAAACGCGTGACCTCGTTATGAGTGGTAAGCGGATCCATGAAATCGCGTCGTTTCATGAGCATGGTCCAGACGTCGCCAGTGTAGGTGACCATGCAATCGACATCGTTATGCTTGAGGGCGAGTAGCTGGAGTCCGTAGGCCATGCCGTCGCGGCGGTCGGGTCGGAAGCCGGCATCCTCCAGGTGGTGGGAGAGGGCGTGCGAGAGGATGTATTGTTCGCTCCAGCCGGCGTTGGCGATGACGACGCGGTTGTCGGCAGCGGCGAGCCGTCGTTTTATCGGCTCGACCAGTCCAGCGGCGCTGACCAGAAGCAAGCCGGCAAGGGCGAGATAGGCGAGCGCCTTGCTGCGCCGCTGGGCGGCTACTTCGAGCAGGTGAACCAGCTGATCCAGGCCGACCGCCAGCAGTGCCGCGGCGACGCAGCCGAACATCACCGCCGAATGGTTGAGAGTGGCCAGCCCGGCGAAGATGTAGTTGCCGAGGCTTTCACTGCCGACCTGGGTGGCGAGCGTCGCGGTGCCGACGATCATGACGGTGGCGGTTCGGACACCGCCGAGGATGACGGGCGAGGCGAGCGGCAATTCGACGCGGAGAAGCATCTGGCGCTCGTTCATGCCGAGCCCGCGCGCCGCCTCGGTCAGCAGCGGATCGACGCCGCGAATGCCGATCACGGTGTTGGCGAGAATGGGCAGGACGCTATAGAGGACCAATGTCAGAAACGCAGGCCAGAAGCCGATCGTACCATTTAGCAACAGCATCATGAGCCCCAGGAGGGCCAGGCTGGGGACGGTCTGAATCACTCCCGAGACGGCGAGGATCGACTCGGCAAGCCGGGGTCTACGACTCGCGGCAACTCCAAGCGGCAGGCTGATCACCAGCGCGGCGGCGAGCGCGGCCATCGACAGCAAGATGTGCCCGCCGAGGTAGGCGGGCAGATTGGCGAACAGCTCGGTCCATGGTTCATTCACGGCGATCCCTTTCCCTTGGTTCCCGCGGCCAATGCGTCAAGTTGATCGGCCTGGCGCCGGGGCGAGGCCATCAGGGCGGCGACGAAGGGGTCGCCGGGGTCAGTCATCAGCTCCTGTGGGCTGCCGAGGCGCAACAACCTGCCGCCGTTCATGACGGCGATGAGGTCGGCCGAGAGGAGAGCCTCGGTCATGTCATGCGTCACCATCACGGCGGTGAGGCCGAGGCGCTGGCGCAGGCCGAGGAACTCGTCGCGCAGCTCATCGCGCGTCAACGGATCAAGGGCGCCGAACGGCTCGTCGAGGAGCATCACCGCCGGCCCGGTCGCCAGCGCCCGCGCAAAACCAACACGCTGTTGCTGACCGCCCGAAAGCTGGCGCGGCAGGCGATCGCGATACTGCTCCGCAGGGAGATTCACCAGTTGCAAAAGTTCCTCGACGCGGGTGTGAATCCGCGCCTTCGGCCAGCCCAAGAGCCTTGGCACGACCGCAATGTTTTCGCCGACCGACATGTGCGGGAACAAGCCGCTCCCTTGAAAGACGTAGCCGATGCCGCGCCGGAGCTGGACCGGGTCGGTCTGGCGCACCTCGCGGCCATCGACGACAATGCGACCCGAGGTCGGGTCGATGAGCCGATTGATCATCTTGAGGGTCGTCGTCTTGCCGCAGCCGGACCCGCCGAGGAGAACGAGGAGCTTCCCACGTGGGACGGTGAAGCTGACATTTTCGACGACGAGGCGCTGGCCGTTGTCGAAGGACTTGCTGACGTTTTCGAGGGTGATCATGCGCTAGAACATACAACAAATCAAGGCGAACGCCACCGAGATTGGCAGTCAAAGTAGAAAGGAGTCGAGAGTTGATTATTACGATAGAATGAATCGTATTATCCGACTCCCAGCCCCATTAGTAACGCTCGAACTGGAATTCCCGATTTCCGCTAGTCGGGGCCTGGGTCACGGTACTCCGTGACCCAGGTGACCGACGATCAATTGCGGACTGTTCTCCGGTGTCTGGAGTACCGGACCTCGGCCACACTCCCGAATAAATCGGGAAGTTATTAATCGAATTGATCCTTCTTCGCGCCACTTTTGGTGACGAGCATTCCATCGGAGCGGCCTCGGCCGAGCGCGAACCCCGAATCGTGGCCGCCAAGGATCCGTACAACGAAAAGCAGACCGGTATTCAAAAGGCCTGGCCGCGGCGGCGGTGTTGGGCCGAGAAAAGGTGATCGCAGGGAGCAAACCACATGAAGCATTCGACGTTGTCCACAGCCATCGCCGCTGCGATCCTGGCAGCACTCCCGCCCTCGATCCTCGCGCAGGCCCCGGCGGACCTTACTATCCAATCTGACGCCGGCAGGGTCGTCATTACCAACGCTGGCAAGCCGGTGGCGACCTACGTTTATCGCGATGCCAAGATTCCGCGGCCCTATTTCGCCCACGTCCACGCGCCGGGCAGCGTGCAGGTGACGCGCAATCATCCGCCGATTGCCGGGAAGGATGCCACCGACCATGCGGAGTTTCACCTCGGCCTCTGGCTCGCGTTCGGCGATCTCGGCGGCGCCGATAGCTGGCGCTTGAAAGCCCGCGTGCAGCACGACAAGTTCTTTCAGGAACCCAAGGCCGGCGGTGACTCGGCAACCTTCGGGGTCAGCAATTTCTACCTTTCGAACGACGGCAAGCGCGTGATCTGCGGCGAGAATTGCCGATACACGATCCTCGTAAAGCCCGGTGGGTATCTGCTCCTCTGGGACTCGTTGTTCCAGGCGAAGGACGGCGACCTGGCCTTCTGCGATCAGGAGGAGATGGGACTGGGCGTCCGTGTCGCCACGCCGATTTCGGTCAAAGGGGGCGGACGGATTCTCACCAGCGACGGGCACAAGAACGAAAAGCAGGTGCGAGCAAAAACATCTGCATGGGCCGACTACTCGGGTACGATCGAGGGCCGTCGCGCGGGCGTCACGCTGATGCAGCATCCCAAGAACTTCCGCCCCGCCTGGTATCACGCGCGCGACTACGGCTTGCTCGTCCTGAACCACTTCGGCCGTCGGGATTTGACGGGCGGCGAGAAGAGCCGCGTGCTGCTCAAACAAGGCGAGACGTTTCGGCTCCGCTTCGGCGTGTTCCTATACGCCGGGGCCGAGGCGGCGAACCTCGATCCGGCGGCGGCGTACAAGGATTATCTGAAAGTGGCAGGAGGCCCGTAGAGTCAACGCTCGCTTGGTCGGGCACTTCCTCAATCGTTCGGTATGGCTGACCCCCTGGGATTCGGAGTACCTCTTCCCAGGGCTTGCCTCGAATCCACAGGCTTCATCAATCACTTCGCGACCTTCACTTCAACCGTCACGGTCTTCTCCATCTCCAGCGCCCGGTTCCAAAGCCGCTGCGGCAGCTTGGCGCGCTCGAGATCTTTATCTTCGATAATGATCGGCGCCCGGTAGTACTCTTTTTCGAAGGTCGCCAGCGAGAATTGGTAGGAGATCTCGACCTTGTAGGTCCCTGGCTGCTTGAAGTGCCAGCCCGTCGCTTCCAGTGCGGAATTGTGGTAGCCCAGGTTGACGACGATGTCCTTGGTTTTTCCGGGGGCGATGACGAGGAACTTTGGCTCGACTTCGTTGTCCAGAATGTTCGGCGGGTAAATGCCGCGACCGATGAACGCGTCGCGCGGCACCGGTTTGCCGGCGACGTCAAAGACGTTGAGCTTCAGGAAGGGATAAAGGACCACCTCGTTCTTTTCTTCGTTCTTGAACTGAACCTTGACTTCCCAGTATTCGAAATCGGGCAGGTTCACCGGATCGGGCCGCTGAAACTGGGGCGCGGAGGCGGTCATGGTGACCTTGTAATTCACCGGCTTTTTCGCGGCAGGTTTCTGCTCTTTGTCCGGCACGGGGGCGGGCGCCGCGATCGGGATCGGCTCCACGGCAGGCGATTTTGTGGTGGCATAGACGAGCAGGCCGCCCGCACCCACGGAAAGGGCCGCCAGCAGGATCACGACGCCCATTTTGAGTTTGTTCAGGAACATCGCTTTGAGTACCCCGTTAGTAAGGACGGCCACCGTCGCGGATAGGACTCCCGACGTGGCCGACTGAAGAGTGGAAGTGATCAATGCCGCCGGTGCTGCCGACGCGGGCAGGGCTGCGAATACGGCTGCGAGAACTGCCGCGCTCGTCGGCACGCCGCGGCGAGTGAGCCGATCGGCCAGCAGAGTGCGTGCGCGGGCCAGCCGGCCGGCCACGGTCCCCTCGGGACAGCCGAGTTGCTGGGCCACGGCGCTGCGTGATTTCTGCTCGAGGTCGCACAGCACGATGAGGGTGCGGTACTTGTCGGGCAATCGGCTCACCTCCTGGTCGAGGATCGCCGTGAGGTCCGTGCTCAGGTGCCGCTCGGATTCGGCGCATTCGGGCATGGCGGCCACCTGCTTCTCACGGCCACTGTGTCTGGCCCGCAGGGCGCGCATGCGCACCGCAGTCTGCTGGGCGACGCCGTAGAGCCAGTTGGAGACCTTTTCCCGCTCGCGGATACTGGCCGCCTTGCGTACAAGGACGACGAAGGTCGCTTGAAAGGCGTCCTCGGCATCCTGGCCGGCACCGAGGATCCGTCGGCATACGCCCCAGACCATGGTGCTATGCCGCTGCACGAGCACCGTCAGTGCTGGCTTGTCTTTCGAGTGAACATACGCTTCCAGAAGCGTGCCATCTGGAAGCGAATCGTCCTCGCACAGCGCCATCTGGCGCAGGCCCGCGAGGAAATCTCTCATACCGCTTGTCGCCATCGCTTATTCTCCCTGCACCGTCCTCAGCCGCTACTTTATACTCCCACAGGGCTGGGAAACTGATACGCAATTCTGAAGATTTTTGCAAGAATCGGGGAGCGCTTCGCCTGAGAGCCTATCCAGCGGTGTGCCCGCGGGTTCCGGCAGTCGGCGGCTTGTGTAGCACAGGCATCTTGCCTGTGCTTGCAATTGAAAGCCGAATGCTCCTCCCAGCACAAGCAAGATGCCTGTGCTACACGCACGGCTGTTCGCAGGAGCTGCGCAGCGGGCACCCCCTCCGACACTTCGCCTTGCATCGCATGTTCGGAACCACTACATTACCATTTTCGGCTTTGCGCCGAGAAAAAGGCCTTCGCCGAGTCGGCGAGGGGAGGAGAGAGGACATCACGGAATGAACTACGATCCCGCCAATCCGCTCATCGTGCAGGGTGATCGCACCGTCTTGGTCGAGGTTGATAACCCGAAATATGCGGAGGCTCGTGACGCGCTGGCGCCTTTTGCCGAGCTGGAAAAGTCCCCCGAACATATCCATACGTACAGGCTCAGTGATCTTTCGCTCTGGAACGCTGCCGCGGCCGGGCTGTCTGCCGACGACATGATTGCGGTCCTCCAGGCTTACAGCAAGTTCCCGGTGCCGATGAATCTCCTGACGGAGATCAACGAGCGCGTCGAGCGCTATGGCCGAGTCAAGCTCGTCAAGCACGAGGAGAAGCTCAAGCTGATCTGCGCCGACAAGCCGCTCCTGGAGGAGTTGGCCCGGCAGCCGAAGTTGCGCGAATACCTCGGCAAGCGGCTCGATGCGAAGAGTTTCCTCATCGAGCCCGGCCATCGCGGCGTGCTCAAGCAGATGCTGATCACGATCGGCTATCCGGCGGAAGACCTCGCCGGGTACACCGCTGGCGCGGATCTGGCGATCAAGCTCCGCGACATCACCCGCGCCGGTCTGCCCTTCCAGGTGCGCGACTATCAGCGCGATGCCGCCGACACCTTCTACGCCGGCGGCGACGTGCGCGGCGGCAGCGGCGTCATCGTGCTCCCCTGCGGCGCTGGCAAGACCATCGTCGGCATCGTCGCCATGTCGATGATGCAGAAATCGACCCTGATCCTCACCACCAGCATCACGGCCGTCAAGCAGTGGATCCGCGAGATCATCGATCGCACCGACCTGGCCGAGACGGACGTTCTGGAATACTCCGGCGAGGTGAAGCAGATTGGCCCCGTCACCGTGGCGACGTACCAGATCCTCACTCATCGCCGCGTCATTCCCAACCCCCCGCCCGAAGGCGCCAAGCCCGGCGATGAATACCCCCACTTCAAGATCTTCGATGAACGCGACTGGGGCCTGATCATCTATGACGAAGTCCACCTGCTCCCCGCCCCCGTCTTCCGCGTCACCGCCAACATCCAGGCGCGGCGCCGGCTTGGGCTGACGGCAACCCTGATCCGCGAAGATGGCCGCGAAGGCGATGTCTTCAGCCTCATCGGCCCCAAGAAGTACGACGTCCCGTGGCGCGAGCTCGAGTCCAAAGGCTGGATCGCTGAAGCCAACTGCACCGAGGTCCGCGTCGCACTCCCCGACGACGCTCGCATGGAATATGCCGTCTCCGAATGGCGGCATAAATACCGCATCGCCAGCGAGAACCTCGCCAAGGAAGATGTCGTCGAACGGCTCCTGCTGCAAAATGACGGCAAGAACGTCCTGATCATCGGTCAATACCTTCGGCAACTGCGCAGCCTGCAAAAACGCTTCGACATCCCGCTCATTACCGGCGCCACCGATAACCCGACGCGTGAAGAGCTCTATGGCAAGTTCCGTCGCGGCGAGATCAAGCGCCTCATTCTCTCCAAGGTCGGCAACTTCGCGATCGATTTGCCCGACGCCGAGATGTTGATCCAGGTTTCCGGAACCTTCGGCTCGCGCCAGGAAGAGGCTCAAAGGCTAGGACGAATCTTACGCCCCAAGGCCAACGGCGAGACTGCCCACTTCTTCACCCTCGTGACGCGCGACACGCGCGAGCTGGATTTCGCCCATCATCGGCAGATGTTTCTGACCGAGCAGGGCTACAGCTACACCATCCTCGACGGCTCCGACCTTCTCGCGGAGGCAGTCGCGTGATCATCGAGAAGGCGCAAACCCGCATTCCCGTGAAGCTACACCGCAACGTCGCCCTCGTGCAAACCGAGGACGCCGTGCTTGCGCAGGAGTTGCTGGCTCACAAGAAGCTCGCCCAGGACATCGTCGGCCGACTCTCCGACCGCGTGCTGTTGATCCGGGCCGGCCGGGTCGAATCGGTCCTCCAGGAAGTGCGCCGCCTGGGCCATACACCGCAGGTGGTCGGGTGAGAAGTGAGTGGTGAATGGTGAGTAGTGATCGAAAAAACGATATTACCACTCACCGCTTGCCACTCACCACTCACCCTTTTCAAACATGACATCAGGCACAACCGACATCTGGACCCATCACACGCGCCACACTTTGTTGCGCTATGACGAGGCCCTGCTGCGCCGCGTCGCACACAAACTCTGCAAGCCACGCAATCAATGGCCCGTCAATGAATTGCTCGATCGCGTCGGCGCGGCGTTGAACAACGCGGCCATGGTCGATCGACGCCTCAAAGAGTTGTCGGCGGACTGCCGGCAGATCCTTGCCGTTATCGGGCAGAGCCGGCAGACGCGCTGGCCGGTTGGGACACTTGTCGAAATCCTTGTCGCGCTCGGGCATGAGGATGGGCTGACGCCGATTGTTACCTTGCTGGAATCCGGCCTGCTCTTGCCTGAGCTTTTTCCCATTGGGACGTCGCCGGAACAGGATAAGGTCAGCACCCGTTCGCGTTTGAAAGCGTTCGACAGCTGGCTAGCCCGCTCCGAGCCGATGCCGCTGCTGCTGGCGTCCCCACTGGTCACGAAACGGGTTCTCGGCGAGGACCTGGGCATCACCTGTCCGTCCGCGCCGGAGCCAGAAGGGAAGCCGGCAATCCACGAGGCCGACGGCTTCGATTGGCCACTGCGGGTCGCGGTCCTTTGGCAGCAACTCTTGGGCGCGCCGCTGCGGCGCACGCAGCAAGGGGATTACTTCAAGCGCGACTTTGATCGGCTCCAGGGAGACCCGCTCCTGAGCGCCGCGCCGACCGATGTGCTGGCGCCGATTCCGGATCCCGGGTTTTTCACCGCCGCCCTGGCGACCGCCCTCGGGCTCGTGCGCGAAGAGGAATCCGAACTGCGCGCCGGCGAGTGGCCCGCCGTCTGGAAAAGCACGCTGCCGAACTTGCTCCTCGATACCTGGACCGCGCTGTCGCGCGTCACTTCGTGGAACCCCGCCACGGGCCACGCGCCCGCCACGGGGCTCGGCAATCCGTACCCGTCCGCTTACCTGTTGTCGATGCTGCTCCTGGCACGCCTGCCCGAGAATAAGTGGGCGGCGCCTCAAAACATCGAAGACTGGATTGCCGCCCGCCATCCTTTTTGGCTGGGCAAGAAGACCGCCTCGCTCGGCATCGTCTCTTTTCTTCTGGGTATCGCTTACTCGCTGCGTTTGCTTCAGGCGACGAAGACCGACGCCGGCTGGCTGATCCGCCTGTCCCCTATGGGCCGCTGGGCCATGGGCCTGACCGAACAGCTGCCGACGCTTGCGAACTTCAAGCAAACGCTGCTGGTCCAGCCCAATCTCGAGATACTTGCTTACCGCCAGGGTCTCACGCCGGAGTTGATGGCCACGCTCAGCAAGATCGGCACCTGGAAAGTGCTCGGCCCCGCCTGTACCCTGCAACTGGAACCGCATAGCGTCTACCGCGCCCTGGAAATGGGCGAATCGCAATCGAGCATCGTGCAGCTCCTGGAGGGGCACGGCATGAAGGCGGTGCCGACCGCGGTGCTGGAGTCCCTGAAGACCTGGTCGAGCAAACGCGAGCGCTTGAGCGTTTACCCTGCTGGCGCAATCTTCGAATTCGCTTCCCCCGCCGAGATGAACGATGCGATCGCGCGCGGCTTGCCCGCGGTCCGCCTCACCGATCGACTCGCCATCGTCGCCAACGAAAGCGCGATCGAGTACAAGCATTTTCGCCTGACCGGCACGCGCGACTACACGCTGCCTCCGGAGAAGTGCGTCGATGTCGAGGCCGACGGCGTGACCTTGAGCGTGGACCTGGCCCGTTCCGATCTGCTGCTGGAGACCGAAATCCAGCGCTTTGCCGAGTCGCTTGACTCTTCCTCCCCTCTCCCCACGGGAGAGGGGTCGGGGGCGAGGTTGAGCGCCGCTGGTCGCCGCTTCTACCGCGTGACTCCTGTCTCACTCTCCGCCGCTCGCCAACAGGGGGTGACGCTTTCGAACCTGGAAGTCTGGTTCGGCCAGCGCACCGGTCTGCCGATCTCCGCCGCGGCGTTTCTGCTCATGACCGGCCCCGATGCCCCTCCAGTCGAGCTGCGCCGGCAGCTCATTTTGCACGTCAGCAGCGAACATCTCGCCGACGGCTTGCAACAATGGCCCGGCACCCGCGAGATCGTCAAAGGCCGCGTCGGGCCGACGGCCCTTGTGGTGCCCGAGGAGGACGTGCCGCTCTTGACGGAACGCCTGAAGAAGTTGGGCGTGCAGGCGCGGTTTGAGGGGTGAGGTAGAACGAGCCGCGACCGTCAGGGTGTGGGGCATGCACCTACGCCCCCGCTCCCTGACGGTCGCGGCTCGTATTGGCAACGCCATCCCGAATGTGGGAATATCCCACTTGAAAACAGCCCACTTTCAGCGTAAAATCTCTTCTATCCATCGTGGACCTCACGCTCCACGCGAGGAAACTACCTTCACGCGGAGCGTGAGGTCTACAAACTTCTGGAAAGGTAGACAATATGACTACCAAACTCGTGGACGGCAAAGGCCGCTTGATGCTGGGAAATCGCCTGGCGGGCCGCATGGTTATCATCGATGATTCCGATCCGAATCACATCGTCATCACGCCGGCGGTCGCCATCCCCGAATGCGAGGCCTGGCTCTATGAGAATCCCGAAGCGTTGAAGCGCGTGCGCGAAGGACTCAAGCAAGCACGTGAAGGCCGGTTCGCCAAGAATCCGCCCGATCTTGCTGCGGACGCCGCGTTGGCCGACCAGTTTGACGACTGATCCGAGAGGCTCACGCCATGTTCACTCTCAAATGGCTGGATGCCGCGCAGGAAACCTACAGCGAATTGAGAGCCGAAGCTGAGGAAATTGTCAATGCACGGTCGGCCAAAGGACAGAAGAAATCAAGCAAGCAAGAAGGACGATTTAGACAGGTCCACAAGGCTCTTTCCTTTCTCGCGAACAATCCGAAACACCCCGGTTTGCAAACGCACGAATACTCGATGATTGAACATCCTTACGACCCAAAACAAAAAGTATTCGAAGCGTACGCCCAGAATCAGACACCCGGCGCCTATCGCGTCTTCTGGTGCTACGGCCCAGGAAAAAAAGAAATCACCATCATCGCCATCACGCCGCATCCGTGAAATACGCGCAGCTCTCACGGCTCCTTCGCCATTGGCCGGGCGTTTCCCGTCTGGAACATCAGTAAGCTCATCCCCTCCGGCCTTGGCTCGACATCCGCGGGGAGCGACCAGCTTTGCACGCCGCGGCCGGGCATGGTGCGGACGACGTTGAACGCCCACGCGGTACTCTGCGTAATGCGGTCGTTTGTCAACTCGCTCAAGGGAATCGCCGCCTCGATCTGCCAGCTCGTTTCGGTGCTGTGGACCGCGACGAACCAGCGCGGGTTCCAACTCTTGTCGTTGCCGCAGCGGTCACGCACGCAGCCGCGCTGATCGACTTCCAGGTGATAGTACGTCGCATAATCGCGATCGAGATCCAGCAGGATGCTGACGCGATCATACGGCTCCATCTCGGCGTCGCGTGGCCGCGGTTTCAGCGGCGCGACCTGTTTACCGGCCGGGTGCGTGCACTTGAGGGCGACATAAAGGAATTCCTGATCGAACGCGAACATCGCCTCGGTCGCATGTTCCTTCGCGGAGTCGCCGACGGCGTTTTCGAGCACCATCGGCTTGGCGCCCTGCCAGCACGGGTCGTCGAGCTTGCCGTCGAGGTAGGGGCGGACTTCGGTGTAGCGAGCGCGCGACAATCGGCGCGGCGCATTTGGACTGCGCTCGGTCAACCACAGCTCCGCCTTGGCGGCATCATGCCAAGGGCCGCTCGGGACGAACTTGCGGAACTTGTCGAGTGCGCTATTCGATGCCCCGACCTCGCCGAGCTGGCGCTTGGCTGACTGCAGGCAGAACTGCATGGCCGGATCAAAGCTGTGAATCGATCCGTACCCGCTCAGGCGTTTCATCAATTCCGGGGCGCCCTTGTTCCAATCGCGGATGCCGCTCTTTTCGAGGATGTCGGAGTTCGACGCCAGGTCGATGAAACCCGCGCGGATGACCTTCTCCTTCGGTGCGGTCAAGGCCCCCTTCTTGGCGACGCCGATCGGCTCGGCGATGGCAAAGTGCTTGAGTTCATGCCGGCGCCGCGCTTCGCTCGATGTGTTCAGTCGAATCAGCCAGCGATACCCCTCCGCCGACAGGGGATGCCCCGGAAAGCGATCCACGAGATACAAATACATTTCCTGGGCGAAGTACCACTCCCCGCGCTCGGCGTAGCGCCCCGCGATGGTGAACGCAGCAAGGGCGGCGTGCTCCTCGGGCAGCTTGTCGAGGCCGATGGGCAACAGCGACAGCGTCCGCGCCGGGTCGTCGAGATTCTCCGCCATGTCGATCACGCTTCGCCGCGCACTGAGCGCTTGCAGGAGCTTGGCGTCCGCCTTGTCGTCGAGCGGAAGGTCGCGTTTCGTTTCGCTGACCTTGGCCTCGATGCCTTCCAGCCAATGTCGTTCGGTGGCTTTGGTTGAAGCGGCCGTCAGCAGATGATGCGTGCGTTCCTTCGGCAACTGGGCATAGCGGGCCGTCAGCAGCGAATGGGCGGCGATCGAGTAATCGCGCACGGACATTTGCAGTCTCGCCTTCGGCTCGTCGTTGTCCTGTGTCAGCGTCGGTCCCGCAGGTAACTTGCGCTCGCGGCTCGTCAGATCGTCGAGGCCGTAGATTTTGCGGACCGTCCACGGCGCAAGGCCGAGTTCGTCGATTTGCTCGGGGAAGGCCTTCGTATCAGCGGCGCGGCGGACCGCTTCCTCGACGGCTTCGCCCAGAAGAGACGATAACGCGCTCTTGCTTTCAGGATGCTCGCTGACGATGACGTCGGGCCGCCAGACGCGCAGACTCAACGTGAGCTGGCGAATCAGCTCCTCGTCGGCTCGTTTCACGTGAATTTGATTCCAATGGGCAAGGATGGTCTTCTTGTCGCACCCTTCGAGGTACTGCGGCATCGGGAAGTGCCAAAGGGTCTCGCCCGTCAGCGCCCCGGCCGCGCGCATCGCGGCGCTGTAGCGGCGTGAGTCTTGGTCACGCCCCCAGGCGATGGTCTGGGTATCCGGAGCAGTGATTCGAAGCGAAGTGGTGAGGTAACCCTCGGCCGCGCCGAGATAGGTCAAGGTATCGACCGGCGCGTTCTTGTTCAGCGAATGAATCGCCATCACCGCAGCGCGTTTGCCGGCCTGGTGCTGGGTGGTCCAGGTTTTGCCGCCATCGACGGAACTCAGGATCGTGCCAGCGTCGCCGACGGCCCAGCCGTGCTTTTCGTCGAAGAAGAAGACGCCATGCAGCGGCAGCCGTTGGCCGGTCTTGTTCAGCTGCCAATGCGCGCCGGCATCGGCGCTGTGCAGGACGACCGAGCCCGGCCGGCCGACGATCCAGACCTTGTCCTTGACGGCGGCGACTGAATGGAAATCGAGATTGGCGAGCACCTCCGTGGGGAGCACCTTCTCGGGGAGGCCCCACGCCGACCCGCCGCTGACGCTGCTCAACACCAGTCCCCCCTGCCCGACCGCCAACGTTTTTCTGCCGAGGATTTGCAAGCTGGTGACATCCCGTCCGGCCAGCCAATCGGCATGATCGGCGAGCGAGGCCTTGGCTCGATCGGCTTGCGTGAGCTGGCTCCAGGCGCCGGCGAGAACGCCGGTGGCACGCTCATCGACTTGCTTTTCTTTGCGGACCATGGCGAGTCGGCTCCACGCGCCGGCGAGGATGCCTGAGTTGCCGTCGTAAAAGTCACCCGCCAACCAGGAGGTTGTGCGCGGCCCCGGGATTGGCTCCCAGCTTTGGCCTGAATCGGTGGTCTTGAAGGCGCCGAACGGAAACTGCTCACTGCCGTCGCCGAACAGGAAGCCGGTCTTGGCATCGACGAAGCGCACCTGGTTCAACCCGGGCAGCGCGTTGGGTAACTGTCGTTTCCAGGTAAGCCCGCCGTCGTCGGTGAACAACACGATGCCGGCGCTCCCCATGCCGTAGGGGAGCTCCTCGCGGCCGACGACCCAACCGACGTCGGGGGTAAGAAAATGCACCGAGCGCAGCGAGCCGCGCACGCCGGTCTGCTGCCGCTCCCACGATCTACCGCCGTTGAGCGTATGGAGGATCAGCCCTTCGTCGCCGACGGACCAGCCTTCCCTGTGATCGATGAAGAAAACAGCCCGCAGCGACGCATCCTCGACGTGGCGGAGATCGCTGGCGCCGGCGTGGGCAGCAAGGGGCAAGGATGCGAGCAGGCTGAGAAGAATCGATCGCATGGGGAGGGACCCTCCGTGGTCCGGTCAAATTCATCCTGGGTTTCGTTGAGCGCCCGCTGGAGCGCGATGGTTGCTGCAGGTTACATGCGGGCGCTCAACGAAGACTCGTCAATTTGCAAACCAGTACCGCACAATGCAAAACATCGCCTGGAACGCGTCTTTCAGGCCGATCTTCTTGCCTTCTTCGTACGTTCGTCCCGAGTAGCTGATCGGGATCTCGTAGATGCGCAGCTTTTTCTTGGCGATCTTGGCCGTGAACTCCGGCTCGAAGCCGAAGCGATTGGATTTCAAAACCATGCCATCGAGCACCTCACGGCGGAAAACCTTGTAGCAGGTTTCCATGTCGGTGAGGTTCAGGTTGGTGAAGATGTTCGACGTCGTCGTCAAGATCCCATTGGCGATCGAGTGCCAAAAGTACAGCACGCGGTGCGAATCGCCGATGAAGCGGGAGCCATAGACGACGTCGGCCTTGCCTTCGAGGATTGGCTGGATCAGCTTCGGATACTCGGCCGGGTCGTACTCGAGGTCGGCATCCTGCACGATGATGACGTCGCCGGTGGCGTGGGCAAAGCCGGTGCGTAGCGCGGCTCCTTTGCCCTGGTTTTTTTCTTGATAGACGACCTTGCAGCCCTCGGCTTCGAGTTCCTTGAGGATGTCGCGGGTGCCATCCGTCGAGCAATCATCGACGAGGACGATCTCCTTGGGAACGGGGGTCTCTTGCACGCGGCGTACCAGTTCGCGCACCCATTGTTTTTCGTTGTAAACCGGGATGACGACCGAGACCTTGAAGCCCTCCGGGATGGGATAGATGCCGAGCTGGCGACAGGCCTGCTCGCCCAGAAGGTGGCGCAACAGCAGATCACGCTTGTCCGGATAGGCGGCGAGTTGCTGGGCGAGCGCTGCGATCGAGGGATCGTCCGGGGTTTGCGGAAGTTTCAAGATTGCGGTCATGCGTGATATCCTCTTCGGGTCATTTGTCGTCATGCCGACGAGCCACGCTGCCGGCAAGACGGTTCTTGGTGATCGCGACGATCGTGATCGATGGATTCTGAAACACCACGTCCCCTGCTGGCACGCTGGCCGCTGTCAAGCCGTGATCGACGAGCGTATGGGTGATGGTGCGTACCGCAGCCGCTTGCGTCACTTGCCGGGCGAGAAAGTGATGGTGATGGGCACCCGTGCAACCGATCAAGGCCACGGCAGGCAGGAACGAGCCGGTCGAGTTATAGCGTGTCTGCACGTAATCGCGCTCGGGGCGCAGATGCTCCTTGGCCCAAACGAGAGCGTCCCAGCCCTCGGCATTCACGAAATCCTGTCGGACAATCCGCTGATAAAACTGATTGTGATAATAGCCGGCCATGCACAGTAAGCCAAGCGCCACGCCCGCGGCGGCCAACCTTGACGCGGCCGGCGCGTACGCGACTGGAGCCACCGATCGCCACGCCAATGCCAGGCTGACTGCGCTGAGCGGCGCGGCCCAGTACAGCACCCGTTCCGGATAAAGCAGGAACGACGCCGGCAGGATCCAGTCCCGCGAATTCGCCACGACCAGCGCCAGCGACACCCAGGCGAGCGCAAGCACCCCGACGGCTCCCCCCTGCCGGCGCCACGCCAGCACACCCAGCGCAGCCCAACCGGCCAGCACGATGAAACTGCCGGCATCCTTGCGAATGTATCCGATGGACGAAAGCCAGATCGGATCAGCAAGCGTCACGGAGCTCTCTTGCCATTGATGCGTTATTTCCATGTCGCTTGCTTGCAAATCGATGACGCCGGCGGTGCGATAGATGACCAGGAACGCCGCGGCCGAAAGGCCGGTGATGGCCAGGGCCCGTAGGGTTGCTTTCTTCGTCTGGGCCCGGAGGAAACACGCCAGCGTCACCGAGGGACCGGCGCAGTAAAGCCAGGTCCCGCCGCCGACGCCATGAATCAACGGAATTGCCGCCACGGCAGCACCGGTTGCCAAGGCAAATCGCCAGTTCGTCGTTCGACATTGCTGCAGGAGCAACCGAACCGCAAAGACGCCGATGGCAACGCTGGTCACCGTGGGAAAACCGCCCCATTCAAGGCTGGCCTGGCTGCCACGCGCCGTCCAAACGGAGACGACCGCGATCAAGGCCGCCGGGTTGCGCTGCACCCACACTCGCACGAGCGAATACGTCGCAAGCATCAGCAACGTGAACGTCAGATGATGGCAGGCGAGCATGACGGCCGACGTTTCGCCCCCCCACCGTATCGCGACGGCAGCGACGGTCGGCAGACCGAGATTCATCGGCGGAAACGCAAGGTCTGGGGCAAAAGGCGCATGGCTCGTCGGCAACCCGCCGTGGCGTGCGATCAGCGCCGCCGCCGTCGTGTGCATCGAACCATCCATCCCGAACGGCACGTAATGATAAAGCAGCGTCGTCAGATAAGGCAAACTTCCTATCACGAGGATCAACGTAAACCAGGAGAAACGGGTCCAGGCTGGCCGAAGCGCACCGGCACGCCACCAGCGGACGACGCCGACGGCGGACAACGCCAGGACCAAACCGGCCGCGAGATCCAGGCCGCCCTCGAATGGCATCAAGTAAAGTGCGAGAGTCCAGTAAACTACGCCAAAGAGTGGCACGCCGGCAAAACCCACGCGCAGCCGCAGGATAGGTGAAAGCGCGAAGCCCGCTAACGCTACCCAGGTCCACACCAGCGCCAGCGCGGCAAAATGCTCAAGCAGTAACGACCACGAAACCAACGGCGCAACCTCCTTGTCCGGAGAGAATCGCACCAAGTATGCCGCCCCCCACGCAAACATTCAAGGGCAGTCCGAGCCGCGATACTCCTCTGCCCCTCTCGATATTCGCAAATGAATCATGCGACGATCTCACGTTAAAGCGCAAAGCTGACGAGCAGGTGATACTACCTGAGCGCCCAATCGCGCGGCGGCTTCACACCAACGGTATTCGCCCGCCTTCTTTGCGCCTTAGCGCCTTAGCGTGAGATCTTCGAATTGATCGTTTGGCAAGATCGAGATCAAATCACAGCCGCGGCCCCGCCGCCTTCACGTCCGCGCTCGCTTGTCCTTCGTAGCTCTTGAAGTTTTTCTGGAACAGATCCACGAGTTGCCGGGCTTGCCTGTCATACGCGGAGCCGTCGGCCCAGGCGCCGCGCGGTTGCAATAACTGCGCGGGTACCCCGGGGCACGCCGTCGGCACCAGGATGCCAAAGACCGGGTCCGGCACGAAGCTGCCGCCCGACAGGTCCCCCGCCAGCGCTGCACGCACGAGGCGGCGCGTGACATCGAGCGGAAAGCGCCGGCCGACGCCGTAGGCGCCTCCCGTCCAGCCCGTGTTCACTAACCAAACCGGCGCGTGATGGGCGGCAATGCGTTGCTCCAAAAGCTTGGCGTACTCGACGGCCGGCCGCGGCAGGAACGGCGCGCCGAAGCAACTGCTGAACGTTGCCGTCGGCTCTTTGATCCCCGCCTCCGTGCCGCCGATCTTCGCCGTGTAGCCCGAAAGAAAGTGATACTGCGCCTGCGCCGGCGTCAGCCTGGAAATCGGCGGCAGAATGCCGAAGGCGTCGCACGCCAGAAACAGAAGATTCGCTGGATGCCTGCCGGCGGACGTCGGCTCGATGTTGTCGATCAGGTCCAGCGGATACGCCGCCCGGGTGTTTTCGGTCAGCGTGGCGTCATCAAAATTCGGCACGCGCGTCTTCTCGTCGAGGACCACGTTTTCGAGGATGCTGCCGAAACGGAGTGCATTCCAGATCTGCGGCTCTCCCGAATTCGACAGGTTGATGCAC
>SXGT01187593.1_pt1 | contig 21985 bp, 15 predicted proteins | sample 3176221 | NCBI WGS metagenome assembly SXGT01 (sample SAMN11356862, study PRJNA531348) | freshwater metagenome | isolation source: freshwater sample F1-120 | place: China: Fuxian Lake, Yuxi | collected 2017-12-25
ATTGGTGTCGACCGGGCTTTTTTTGTGAGCTCAGTGATAATTGAAGAACGCCATGGCGCGCGACAAAAGGTGACCTCTGCGATTCATGCAGCAACGAGTCAGTTACTTGGCGGGCGCAGGAGACGGGGTTGGATCTGGCTGTATTCGAGGTGACCAGTAACACTTCCAAAGCAATTCGATGGCGAAGGGTACATCATGGACCAGATATCTCTTCCATAGCCGTCCCGGCTCTTGAAGAAGGCGGTGTAGCCACTCGATTCCTGTCAGCTGCATCCATTGTGGGGCACGCTGGACCTCTCCAGTGACAAAACTGAAGGAGATCCCGACGCCGATGTACCACGGATCAGAGTTTGCGTCGCGGAGTTCCTTGATGAGTTTTTCCTGCTTCGGGAAACCAAGTGCAACGTAAACGATGTCAGGTTTTAACTCGATGATCATTGATCTGATCTGTTGCATTGTGTCGGGATTCTTCTCGAAGCCAAACTCCGGGCAGTATGTCCCTGCGACTTGTAACTGAGGGTAGCAACGTTTTAGCTCTACAGCAGCAGCGTCGGCTGTTCCGCTGTTACCGCCAAGGAAGAAGACGCTTTTGCCATGTTTTGCGGCGGCTTCTGTAAGGTCGTAAATCAAGTCAGAGCCGCAAACGCGTTCCGGAAGTCTGACGCCTTTTAATGAGGCTGCCCAGAGGATCGGGCGTCCATCGGCGACGTAATCTGTTGCGTATGCGAGCAGTTCTCTGACACCTTTAACGTGACAGACCTGACGCAGAATATCGAGATTGACGGTGCATAACCATCCGCCGACTTTTTCATCGAGCGACACAATGATCTTATCGACGGACTCTTTTCGGCTGACAATCGAAATCGGAACGCCCATGAGATCGACGGTAGGCGAAGAACTGTCACTTGAGTTTGTATCGACGGTAGAGGCTGCGTGATCGACGTTTGTCATTTTAAACGTTCTCCGAGACAGCTTTGGGGGAGGTTAATTCAGTCGACTCAGGCTGAGGTTTGATGGGATGCGGATTTCCATCGAGAATGTGGCCGGGGCTCATCTCAACTTTGTCGGCGTGAGAGCCGAATCGTCGACGCAACTTGACTAATGGCATTTCAATGAGGAAGTACGAAGCAGAGCCAACCATGAAGCTGAGAATGAAGGCCGCTGCAATCTGCAGGTGAACGTTGACTGGCAGAAATGACTGAACCATGTCGAAACAGAAAAGGTGCCACAGATACAGCGAGTAGCTGATTCGACCGACATAACGCATGACTGGCAGTTCGAGCAGCTGTTTAACCCATTGATGATTAGATGTGTAAATCAACTGGAAGATCATGACGAGCAGAAGAATCTGCTCGATTGAATTTCGAAGGACATCTTTGAAAAGCGGCTGACGAATCAAAAGGGCACCGACGAGCAGAACCAGACAGCCCCAGAACTGCCAGCTGTATCCGATATAGCGTTTGAGGCTGTCCATCGATACGTGATGCGCCAGAACGGCCAGCACGCATCCGGTCAGAATCGCATCGAGGCGACATTCTGTTGCAACACGGACGTAAACTTCTGGTGAGGGTAAAACCTGCCAGTAAAAAATACGCAGGAAGACGGGGATGACACACAGGATAGCGAGAATCGAGATCGCTCGACTTTTCGCAGGTCCAATCAGAAGGAGTAACGTCGGAAACATCAAATAAAAGTGCTCTTCGATCGCCAGCGACCAGGTTGGTCCCCAGATATCCATCGCTGCGGTTCGATTGGTGACGTCGCAGAAATACCAGTAATAGTTCTGATAGTAAAACAGAGACGCGCAGGCATCTGCTAACGGAACTTCTCGACCCATCAGGGAGAAGATAACGCCGGTGATGGCGACCATTGCGAGCAATCCGGGAGATAGCCGGATAAAGCGTCGAATGTAGAAGGCGCTGAGAGCGATCTTTCCACGCTTTTCATATTCAGCCATCAGGAGCCGTGTGATCAGCGTGCCGCTTATGAAGAAGAAAACGGTAACGCCGAAGCGTCCCGGAATCGATCTGGCCCAGGTTTCACTTGGAAATTCGTAAAGGTGAGAAATCATGACGAGCACGATCGACAGACATCTGAGTCCATCGAAACATGGTATGTAGCTGCTATTGGCTTTGGGCGAAATCGGTTCGATCGTTGCCATAAAGATTCTTGTCTGGTTCGGATCATATAAGGGCGTCATCACCTGCTTCGTCAGAATGGTGATGAGGTTATTTGTGATTGATCGCCAGGGAATAGCCAATCGTGTACAAGACAGAACTCGAGTGATTCGAGGCGGACCGAGACATAAGGAGAACTAGCCACGAGACCTTATTTTTCAAAGTCAAAACGGGCAAGTTATCCTTTGTTGACCATGACCGACTGTGGAGTGCGTGGGTTTGCTTCGCCAGTCGGATCAGTCCCGTCGGCGCTGGCATGCAGAACCTGAGTAGGAGTGATTTCCACTTTGTCAGCATGCGAGCCAAAGCGCTTGCGGAGATTCACAAAGGGCATCTCGATGAGGAAGTAAGACAAGCAGGCGAGAACGGCAGTCATTGAGGTTGCGACGACAATTGTTCCCGGCAGTGTCGTGCAGTACCGGTGAGCGACCTCAAGGCAGAACATGTGCCACAGATAGATTGAATAACTGATGCGGCCAATGAACCGCATGGCATTCCATTCCAGAATACCAGCAATCCAGCGGTGATTCGGCGTATAAATGATCTGGAAGAAGATCACGACCAGAAACAACTGCTCAACTGAGTAACGAACACATTCCTGGAAAAATGGTTCCCGGTAGAGGAGTGTCGCTGCGATACCCGCCACAGAGGCCCAGAACATCCATGGTGCACCGAGGTATTTATTGAGTTTCTCAAACGGGATATGCTCTGCGTAAAGAGCAAGGCAACATCCGATGAGAATGGAATCCATCCTCGCGTCAGTTGCAAGGTAGTTGTAGACTGCGGGATAGGGAATCAAATCCCAATACATCACACGAAGAATCAGTGGAAGTACCACGAGAGCGGAAAAGACGTACATTGCCCGCTTGGACAATGGGCCCATGAGAATCAAGGCCGCTGGAAACAGCAGGTAGAAGTGTTCTTCAATTGACAACGACCAGGTAATTCCCCAGACGCTAGTCGGGTACCCTCCGTTGCCCAGAGCCGCCGCATAGCGGAAGTAATTTTTGTAATAGAGAAGCGCTGAGGCATATTCAGAAAAGGGAATCGTCCGTCCCCAGACTGCGATATACACAACCGATGTGGCGATGATCATGAAGATCATCGCGGGCATGAGACGGAAGAAGCGTCGCAGATAAAATTCAGGAAGCTTGATGTCGCCGCGTTTTTTGAACTCCGCCAGGAGCAGTCGGGTAATCAATAGGCCGCTGATGAAGAAGAAGACGGTAACGCCGAATCCCCCGGGAATATACGGAGTGAATTCCAGGTGAGACAAAAACACCATCAGGATTGCCAGACAGCGAGCACCATCAAAGCATGGGATATATCCAAAGCTTGCTTTAGGACTTATTGGCTGAACAGTGGCCATCATAGACTCCGGTCAAAGGCAACGAAAACAAGAAGGAACTCAAACGTTATGAATAAGTCCGCCTACTCACGAATAATTTAGAGAACACGACGTACAGCAACATGACAAGAAAGGCGATCTTGGGGTAGCCTTTGACCGTCAGGCCGATGAAATAGACACTGAAAATCACGACGCTGGCGATATCGACAGGATGTGCGTTCGCCGGAGCCCATCGAGACAGCTTGCCGATTACTAATCCGAAGATCAGAAATACGGGAAGGATCCAGAATCTTCCAAATCCGACCAGGACTCCCCCTGGTAAGGACAGGGTGAGAGTATCGGTTTTGCTGTTGTTGACAACCTCTCCGAGCATCGAGCCGAAGTCGCCATCTCTTCCAGGCAGCATGGCGAGAATGTCAGTGAAGTAAATTGTTGACGGATCGCCATAGCGATAGAGATCGCCACGTCGTTCGTGAGCGACCTGAGCGACACCAATGCCCTCACGTGCGTAAATGTGAAAAGGAATCACGGGTGTCAGATACTCGGCAGCGACAAGCCTGTGTTCGGCAATACTGCCACGCAGGTTAAGACCGTCACCATTTTCGCCTCGATAGATATAGACGAGTCCCAGAAATGAGACGATCATAAACAGTGCGATCGAAATCCCTGCTGGAACGTAATATTGCTGTCCGTCATTAGAGCTTTTCAATGAACGGCACCAGGTGATCGTCACGAGAAGGAAGACGAAGAAGTTTCGATATCCAGCCAGGAGCATGCTTACGATACTTAAAAAGAGCAGCCCCTTTTTATAGCCCTTGAGTGGGAGTGGAGAACTTGCAAGAAATGCCCAGGCACAGATTTGAGATTCGATCAGGACGTTTTGCAGCGGGCTGACACCGAAGCGCGCATTGGGGTCAAAAGCGGCCCCTCCTGCACTCACGAGCAGCATGCCCGCAGCGGCGATCCCAACAAACATGTTGAAGATCATCAGCATGTTGAATTGGCTGGTAGAGATCACCTGAAATCCGCGAAGGTTGATCGTTGGAAGCTGTATTCTTGATAGAAGTGCTCCGATGCCGAATCCAGAGATCGCCATCGTGGAGTTATAAAGCCAGAAGTAGCGATCGACATAATCACGGTATTGAGAAAGAGGGAGCAGTCCAATGAGCGAGTAGACGATCACGAACATGAATGCAACGATCGGCGGTCGAATCAAAAGCTGATAGGTTTGAGCAGGAACGACTGTGCAAATCAGTCCTGTAAGACTGGCGATCCCCAGACTTGAGAATACGGCACGAATCAAAAGCGTATTGGCGAGAAAGAGCCCGATAGCTGAGATCATCAGGACTAGAAAATAGACGATCGTCGCGGATCGAAGCAGTTTCGACGCACGATGTAAGTGACGCAGGTTTCTGTCATCGTAATCGGTGTTGGCATTTACTGGCGGAATTGGGGCGTGCCGGTAAGAAGTCTCACGTAACGACTCTGGAGATAGGTAGTCAGTCTTCATTTGGATCTTGAGTGTAGTTTTAAGTCGATTTGCTGCGATATTTGAAAGCTCGAGAGGAGTCAACGTGGAATATCAAAATATGATCGAGAAACTCTGGGAAGGTTAGGTGACACTTGAAATGGAAACATCGGGCTGATTGGAAGCTCACTACCCAGCGGCGACTGCATCGAGATGTTGAACGGAGGGGGGGGCATCATGTTGAGGATCAAGAGGTCTTAGATTTCTCGCACGTTCGCCAAAAACTAGGTGACGTGCGGGAACATCAGTTGTAACGATGCTGCCGGCTGCAACGACGGCGCCGTCACCAATAGTCACACCGGGCAGGATGACAACGTTAGCTGCTATCCACACGTTATTACCAATGGAGACCGGTTTGTAGTCGTAACCTTGGGAAGAGATCAAACCTGTGCCTCGGAAGTGATGATTCTGGGAATAAATCAGGACGTTGGGGCCAATCAACGTATCATTACCTATCGTGATTCCTCCACCGGCATTTATGTTGCAATTTCGGTTGATTTCGACATTCTCGCCCAAGACCAGGCGGGATGGTCGCTCGATCACGACACCTTCCTTGATGCGAATGCCTGATTTTTTCTTGCAGGGTGTGAGTCTGGAGCGAAGCCAAATACCAATTTCTCCTGGCAGACTGCGTAGTGCCCATGCCAGCCAGTATTTGAATTCGACCGCAATCCATTTCATGATATTTTCCTGGACGTTATCGCAGTTCATCAGTGACATTTAACAGTCACATGACTGTGGGGAGGTCTGAATATTGAGCCTTGTGGGCACGAACTGCGTACCTGACTTCGAAGTGAAAGCAGACAATGCGACAAATCCAAAGAGACAGCATCACAATGAGCATATTGCTTAAAGTTTGGGTGAGAATGAACAGGACTCCGAAATGCATTGCAATCAACACGAGGTTGAGCAAATTTGCACGCCAGATTCCTGTCGCGGATCCGATGGCTCCGAAGGCAGCTGAATAGATTGAGTAAATCAGGCACAGTGCGCCAACCAGACTGTAGAAGGTGACCAGTTGAATGGACATGACATACTTCGGGTAGTAGGTCGACATAAAAGAGTTCGAGATGATCGTCAACACCAGGATGCAGATCACACCGACGACGGAGGCGATCGTTGATATCATGAGATCACGGTTCAAGTCCGATGCAGACAAGTTTCTGCGGTAATGCGGCATGCGGAAAAACGTGATTTGTCCTGCTACGAGAAAAAACGGATAACAAACGAGCGAGGCAACAAAAAAGATATTTCCTAATGTTTCGATATCAAAAAACTGCATGACCGCAAGGCGATCAAAGTTCCGCATCAACGCGATTCCGAACAGGGATCCAAAAAAACCAGCAGATAAATTCAGATATTCAAGAACCCCGAAACGAGGCGTTTCTGCCGAGGGCGCGATGGGTTTCCCCTTCATCATGATTAGAATGATGGAGAGGATTCCGCTTGGAACTGCGATGGTCAGGCTGAACGCGAGAACGTTCAATGACTGAAGGGATATCGCAGTGCTGGCTGCGATGTTCAGGCCCAGGTGGATGAGAACATAGGTAAGAACCGCGTAACGCCATACCTGCATCGTCAGTTGGGAAGAAACGTACGATTCCCAGGCTCGTAATAATGACGATGCCATCATTGTTATCTGTGTGAATAGTACGAGTGGAATCATTACCCAGAAGCTTCCTGGAAGGAAGTAGGCAGCCATTGCCCAGGCACATGGGATTGTGATGGCAGCGACTCCAGCGACGGATGTCGCCAGCAATTCATTTGATATCTCCAGTCGCTTGGACTTAGGGTCAATCAACCTGAGGATGCTTTGATTGAAACCGAGGCAACCGAACGACCAGACCATCTGGATAATGGTGACAATTGCGGCAAAGACGCCGAAGTCTTCAGGAGTGTAGATCTGTTTGGCGATGATCGTTGCGATCACGACGGATGCCGCGCCTGTGATCGTGAGAATCGCGCTGATGCCTTTGGAACTCAGGGCAAGTCGCGTGGCACGGGTCGATAATTTGTAAACAGGAGCTAATGCGCCGCTAGACATTCTCAACGGTTCTCTTCTTCAAGCTTGTCTGGATACCGGCTTCATCGACCACACGAATCGCGAGGGTTTCCCAGTGTCGCAAACGCTCGGCTCTGAGTTCTCTTGATTGCGAGGAAAGATGCTCCAATTGAGGCATGGCTTCGCTGACCGCGGCTGCGATTCCTTGGCTGGTATGTTCTGTTACGTAGGTTGCACCTTTGTGAAACATGCGACGAGTCGTTTGTGTCCCGGAGAGAACCATTGGTCGCCCCATGCCAACGCCTTCGTTGGCGACGCTCATCTGGATGCCTTCAACAGTCGTCAGTCCGACAACGACAGTCGCTTTCATCATTCCGAGGAGATAGTCTGCTTTACTCATAAAGCCGGTGAAATGGACATTCTCTGGTGCAGTTGCCTTTAACGGAGAGCGAAGTCCTTTTTCGCCTGTCATTAAAATTTCGAAGTCTGGTAATTCGCGACCCAGCCCGACGATTTCCTCCAAAGGTTCGTCCGCCAGCCATGCCAGTGGGACGATCAACGTCGGTCGGCCTTTTGCGAAAATAGCGTCGAGTTTTGGATCTTCGAATTTTTTCGTGACCTCAATGTTAACCACGGTCGGGCGCGTTTCGAGAACTCTGGCGTTGCGAGTGGGGTATCCCAGAACAGGGAGTTGTCTGAAAATATCATCGTTGTGTGCGACATAAAGCTCACATAGCCGCAGGCTCAGTTTTGATCCCGGCATTTTGTCCCAAGGAGGGAGCAGGTTATGGCAGTCACCGATCAAGCGGGGCCAGCGAAAAGCCAGGATCATTCCGAAATAGGCTGCAAAAATCACGAAAAAGGGTGGGTTCTGGACGACGCAAATCTTGGGGCGTCGGAGGATAATCACGCCGATTGTTTCGAAGAACTTGCAAAAATACTCGAAGGCTTTGGCAGCCAGACTGAAAATACGGACATTGCTTTTGAGCTGTATTCCATTGACGAAACGGAGTTGAAATCCAAGAGCCTCGCACATATTGGATGCTCGACGTTGCTGGCGTGCCCAGACAATCATCAAAACATCATTGGCAGCCACTTTTGCCGTCTTGGAGGCAGAAGCAGGACTAACAAGAGGAGGCGAGAAAGAAGTACCGTCGGAAGCCATAAGCATTTTGCCTTTGAGTCATCGTGACCGCCACTGATCCTAAAAAGGTGTCACGACGCGAGTCAATTCAAAATGCGCAAGACAAGTGATTTATTCCAACATTAGCGATTGACGCAACCCTATATATCAAAATGTGTTGAAATCGGAACTGCCTTTCGTGCAAAGACGACTCGCCATTATTGTTCTGAGCGAATTCCCCCAATCACGCCAGCCATCCAAAGAGCCTCAAACCCGAAGTCGTAGGACATCCATACACTCAAGAGCATCATCGCCAAAGTCAGGTAAGTGGAGGCGAAACTGATCGCCATCGTTGACCAGTAGCGATCCCGTCGCAAGCTCAAGCCAGTACCGATCGCGGTCAGGAGAAAGATGACGTAAGCGATGAGACCAATCAGACCGAAACGCAGGCCGAGGAGGATGTATGCATTGTCGATCCAGCGGAACATATACAACGTATCCGCATTTTTGGGCCGTTTAGGAACGTCGACCGGAAATTCTGAGGTCGCTTGCGTGCCGTATCCGAGCAATCCGCCATCCTGGAGTGCCGGCCAATAGACGCGGTACAGCCAGAATCGAGTCATCAGGCTACTGATGGGGACTTTTTCGTCTCCAATGTAGACCTGCTTGAATTCATCACCAGCGGCAGCAGCTGCATCTTTGGTGAAGTCGACAGGTGACTGAAACATGAGAACGAGGACTGCAATCACAGCGAGTCCAGCCAGCCAGCGTGCCCAGACAAATTTTACCGCCAGAGCGAAGACGGGAACCGCGATGAATGCCAGTATGGGTGAACGTGAGACTGTTGAAATGCTGCCGATGAACGCAATCAAGAGGACAGCCCCTGCAATTGTTCGGGCAGATACGTTCTCGGTGGCACGCCAGAGGTAAATTGGCCAGGGAAGCAGGACGACCAACTGCATGGCATAAAAGATCGGGTGGATGGTGTTTCCGTAGGCTCGCTTGAGACCATAGCGCATTGCATCGCGAGGGAACTGACCGCTGCGGTTTCCAAATACGACTTCCCAGACATTTGTTTTCGTCGCTACTTCAATCATCGCTCCGATACTGAGCAAAACCAGGAGCGTACAAACGGCCCAGCCGAGGATGACGGGATTTTCATTTCTGCGCAACGCGTAACGTCCGCAGACGTAAGGTAGAGCCCATTCGCCGTAGCCGCGGAGTCCGGCCAGCCAGCCGACTCCGTAGTGATAGTCAGTGATGATATGAGCGACGACCAGGCCTGCCACGGCGAAATCGAGCGGAATGAGCGGTGATTTGATTCGCCAGGGATACCGAAGTGCATAGGCAAAAATTGCGAGGGCGCAGACTGTCGTCCGAACGGTGAACGGCATGCCTGCGAGTGGATATTCCAGCCAGTCTGGAAACAGGCAACTGGCGACAACGGCGATTCCCAGGCCGGTCTCCGCTCCCTTCCAGAAAGCGAATCCTAATCCGATGACCAGACTAAAAACGACACTGACCAGCCAACCCGTCTGTGGATCCAGCATTCCAGTCATGACTCCAAATGATGAAAGTATGTCCGAATTCGACATCGCGATGGTAGCGATCGGGCGTGACTCTTTTCTCTCTCAAACGCAGAAAATTTTGCTTTTCAGGGGCATCTCTTCAGCGTCGGCGGCTTCATGCGTCCATACTGCAAAATGTTAGCTGAATACATTTTCGGGCGCAGAACGGTGAAGATGATTGGACAGGGGGCGGTTCGTTAGCTAACGTGGAATCTATCAAAATTTCACACGCGAAGGTGGCATGTCCCGGCACCTGCGACCAGTATCTCTGATGAGACTCAGAAGGATAAGATCATGTCCGTAGATAACACGTTCTCGACGTCGCGACGACAGTTTCTAGCCACGACAGGTGTGACTGCTGGTGCCCTGATGGCTGCCAGCAACCTGTCTGCTTCTGTCTATGCTGGCGAAGACAACACGATTCAGGTTGCGCTCGTTGGTTGCGGTGGCCGTGGGACGGGGGCTGCTCTTAACTCGCTGTCGGTTAAGAATGGAAACCTCAAGCTGGTTGCGATGGGCGATGTTTTCCCGAACAACATCGACAGCGCTCACAACGCTCTCAAAGGCAAAAAAGAAGTCGCTGAGATGATCGATGTGCCCGACGAGCGTCGCTTCGTCGGTTTCGATGCTTACAAGAGCTGCATGGATTGCCTCAAGCCAGGTGACATTGTCATCCTTGCGACTCCTCCGGGCTTCCGCTGGGTTCACTATACCTATGCGATCGAAAAAGGCCTGAACGTTTTCATGGAGAAACCAGTCACGATCGACGCTCCGACGTCGGTTCGTTTTCTGGAGATCAACAAGAAGGCCGTCGAAAAGAATCTCAAGGTGGCTGTCGGTCTGATGTGCCGTCACTGCGATGCCCGTAAGGAGCTTCTCAAGCGAATCAATGATGGGGAAATCGGCGAAATCACCATGCTGCGTGCTTATCGCATGGCTGGTCTGACGGCTTCTGCCCATACGCGTCCTCAGCGCGGCAATAAGTACACCGAACTGGAGTACCAGATCAAGAACTTCCACAGCTTCCTGTGGCTGAGCGGCGGGGCGGTCAGTGACTTCCTGATTCACAACATCGACGAAGCCTGCTGGATGAAGGGCAAATGGCCAGTCAGTGCGACTGCTCTGGGCGGACGTCATTATCGTGGCGACTATATCGATCAGAACTTCGATACCTATTCGATGGAATACACCTTCGATGACGGTGCCAAGCTGTTCGTGGATGGTCGTACGATTCCAGGCTGCCAGAACGAGTTCGCCAGCTTCGCTCACGGGACCAAGGGCGTTGGCGTGATCTCGACGGCCGGTCACTGGCCTGCTCACTGTGCGATTCACAAAGGTCAGTCAATCACCGACGCGACCAAGACCTGGGCGTTCCCGCAGCCAGAGCCGAACCCTTATCAACTCGAGTGGGATCACTTCATTACCGCGATCCGCGACAATGCGGCGTACAACGAAGTGGAACGCGGTGTGATGGCATCTGCTGTGACGTCTATGGGACGCATGGCTGCTCACACCGGCCAGGAAATCACGCTTGAGAAATTCATGAAGCATGATCATGAGTTCGCACCGAACATCGCGAACCTGACTGCTGACGGCCCTGCTCCGCTGCAGATGAACGAGAATGGCAAATATCCGGTTCCATCGCCAGGGATTGTCATCGATCGCGAGTATGCTTAGTCATGACAATCGGCCTGAAGCTTTTCGATTTGACGGGTAAGACCGCGATCGTCACAGGTGGTTCCAAGGGCCTTGGATTTTCCATGGCCCAGGGACTCGCCTCTGCAGGAGCGAACATCGTCCTCGTCAGTCGAAATGCCGAAGAAGCTCAACTGAAGGCCCAGGCCATCGCTGACCAGTTTGGCGTTCAGGCGATGGGCCTTTCTGCTGATGTCGCTTCGGAGGAGCAGGTCGCGTCGATGGTAGAGGAAGTCGTCGCGACGTTTGGTGGTGTTGATATTCTCATCAACAGTGCGGGAATCAATATTCGTCGTCCGATCAATGAGCTCACGCTGGATGAGTTCAATCAGGTGATGACGATCAACGTCACGGGGACATGGCTGTGCTGTCGGGCTGTGGTCCCGGTAATGAAGCAGCGAGGTTGGGGGCGGATTATCAACCTGGCGAGTGCGCTCGGGGTTGTGGGGCTGGCGGGGCGAACGCCGTATGCGTCGAGCAAAGGGGCGATTACACAGCTGACTCGGACCCTGGCATTGGAGACAGCTGCGGATAACATTACCGTCAATGCGATCTGCCCTGGGCCGTTTCTGACGGATATGAATGAATCCATCGCGCAGACAGACGATGGTCAGAAGTTTGTTGTTGGTGCAACCGCATTGAAGCGCTGGGCGCGTCTGGAAGAGATTCAGGGCGCGGCGATTTATCTGGCCAGCCCGGCATCCAGTTATACGACTGGTTCGATGCTCATGGTCGATGGTGGCTGGACGGCTCAGTAGGGGTTTGGGTGGAGATGACAGCCTGCGTGTGTGCCACGGCTGTGTCAGCCGTGAAGATGGACGTTCAATGCGCGATCACACGGCTGGCACAACCGTAGCACACGTAAATTTTTACCGAGGTGCTATTTGTTACGATCGAGCTGTTGGTACCAGACTAGATTCTTTCGTGGACCGCCGGCGATGAGGATGTCCATTTTGCCGTCGTTGTTGATGTCGATCAGTTTCAGATCTTCGTACGGCTGATTGGTGTCCGTATCGATTTCGCGTCGCGAGAACTGCTCGTTTCCGTTGTTTTCATACCAGACGAGCGTACCGGTTTCGCTGGAGCCCAGGACGAAGTCGAGGTCGCCGTCGTTGTCCATGTCGCGACCGCTGAAGGCGTGGCCCTGTTCGATGGATTCGTCGATTGTACGGCGTTCCCAGTCCGGGCCGCGAAACCAGTAGACTCCTTGGCCATGGCCGCAGCTGATGGCGATATCAAGTCGGCCGTCCCCATCGATATCGCCGGTAACGGGGTGAGTGGCGCCAGGCAGGTTTGCTGCGATCAGATGGGAATCCCACAGGCCGCTTTTGTCGTCGCGTTTCCAAAAGTGAATCGTTCCTGCTGCGGAAGCAGCGGCGATGACTTCGAGTTCGTCGCCAGCGATCAGATCGGCGACGTTGAGATGATGGAGTCGTCCTTTGGCGAGTCCACGCGAAACGATGGAGCGGGTGTTGCCCACTTGTCTTTGATGACCGGGGTAAAACGCGATGCTGTTTTCGAAAGGGCCTGCGTAGCTGCCAGCGACGAGATCGGGCATACCGTCCTGATCGATATCGCCCGACGTCATGCCGAAGACGTGATCGAACTGCGTATCGATCGTACGGAAACGAAGCGGGTTCTCGATCGATCCGTCGACTTCGAGCCAGCCGATGGAAAAGTCGACACCGGTCGGCCGCGGCGGCTTCTCGCCCTTGATGAGAGCCTGACGGTAGCGGACCCAGTCGGACGTCGTTCTCGCAACCGCGAGGTCATCGTCGCCGTCCTGGTCGCAGTCGATGACGATCGCATGACTGAAGCGTCCGCCAGGGTAGTCACCAAGGAGTTTTGTTTTCCAGTCGGGTGAGATGAGGCCGTAAACTTGCGTTGTCCCGATAGCGACGAAGTCGAGCTGGTCATCGAGATTCAGATCGATCGCGGCAACAGAGGAGATTTCCTGAGGGAGCTTGAAATCACGTCGCTCGAATTGCGGATGACCAGCCAGCGCCGTTTGCGCGATGACGATGCATAGCGCGGCGCTGACCAGTTTTTTCCTGACCGTCATTAATGAGCCTCAACCTCAACTTGCAGTAAACGACCGCGTTCGCTGTCTGCAATGTAAAGCTTTCCGTCGCGATAGTACACACCATGCGGACGTTTCATCCCGCTGATGGCAAGTGTATTCATGCGTTGAGTTTTCAAATCGTAGGTACGGATGACATGATTCTCCGTGTCGCAGACATAGATCGTCTGCTGGCCAGCTATGCACAGATCTTTGGGACCGTTCATGTGAGCCGAAGTGCCCTCGCCGCTACGATTTCCCTTGGTCCCGCGGTGACCAGCGAGGGTCGTCAGTTTGCCATCAGCGTCAATTTTCTGAAGCACGTGCCCACCTCGATCGATCAGATAGATCTCTTTGTCCCAGCCGTAGACGGCGGCGCGGGGGTCGTTGAGTGGATTTGTTTTGACATCAGCTCCCTCGTCGGAGAACCCGCTTTTGCCTGTTCCCGCGATGGTGTCTATGATCCCGGTTTTGAGATCGACTTCTCGCAGTCGTTTGTTTTTGAGGTCCGTGATAAGCAGGCGGGATTCCTCTTTATTCAGACACAGGTGATACGCTTCGTTGAAGATCGCAGCGGAGGCAGGCCCGCCGTCGCCGGAAAACCCGGGAGTGCCATTGCCTGCAAACGCGGTGACGTTCTTCGTTTTGGGGTCGTAAAGCCTGACGGCAGAGTTCATGGTATCGGCGATGTAGATCTCGCCAGTCTTTGTGACCTCGATCACGTGCGGCATTTTGAAGGTGGCATCGAGAGCAGGACCGCCATCACCGGAGTACCCTGCCTTGCCCGTTCCTGCCAGCAGCGTCTTTTGGCCATCGACACCGATTTTCCAGAGCTGGTGACCTTTGTAGTCGATGACATAGAGATTTCCTTCGGGATCCATATCGACGTCGAAGGGCTCGACCAGACCGTCTTTGGCCGTCATGAGTTCGATGGTGGGAAGTTCTGCGTGCAGGGGCGTTGCGATGCTGAGAAGCAGACAGAGTCCTGCCCAGAGAGATGTTCTGGTGGTCATCATGAGGTCGTCCTTCGAGAGTTTCGTGGCTGCCGGGGTGGCGTTGGCAATTTTAGCCGATTGCGAAAATTGCGATGTGTCTTTTCTGGCCAGGCGTAAAAATATCAGAGCATGGCAGATTCGCCTTGAACTTATCAGCAACTGAGCATATATAAGTAATCGTCCGGTTGCTACTGCCTGGTAGAGCTTGAACTCAGGCGGACCGATTCTACTTGAATCTGCACCATCTCGTTGGCCTTCTTTGCATCTGGTTGTCACAGCCCGAAGCGATGCATTCCAGCTTTGAGACGGTTCGATTCAATTAGCTGTCTCAAAAGTCGGTGTGAAGTGCTTTCAGTTGGCGGTGACGTCCTGTCAAAACACGATGTCCACGACTCTCCCACGTCTCGTTTGTCTTACGGTCTTACTAGTGATCAGCTTTGCGTTGACTTCGTCGCGCATTCAGGCTGCCGATGGCCCTGCTGCGCCGATCGATTTCAATCGTCAGATTCGAACGATCCTGTCTGATAAATGCTTTCTGTGTCATGGTCCAGATGAATCGACGCGACAAGCGGACTTGCGTCTTGATCTGGAGCAGACAGCCAAACACGAGATTGACGGCGTTGCTCCGATCAAGCCGGGCGACCTGGAACACAGCGAAGTACTGAACCGCATTCTCTCGACGGACGCCTCGATCCAGATGCCGCCGCCGGAGCATGGTAAGTCACTGACTCCTGCTCAAGTCGACCTTCTCAAACAGTGGATCAGCCAAGGGGCTCCTTGGGCAACGCATTGGGCATTCACTGCTCCCGTTCGTCCGGAAGTGCCAAGTGCAGCGATCAGTGACTGGTCTACGATTCCGATTGATCAATTCATTCTGCAGAAGCTGGCCTCGAACAATCTCGCTCCGAATCCTCCTGCTGACGAAGCCTCATTGGTTCGTCGCGTTTACTTTGACCTCACGGGGCTGCCGCCGACGATAGAAGAGCTGGATGCTTACCTCGAGAGCGAGCATCCTGAGAAGTACAAACAGCTCGTTGATCAGCTTCTTGCATCGCCGCAGTATGGCGAGCGTTGGGGACGCGAGTGGCTGGATGCGGCGCGTTACTCCGATTCGGATGGGTATGAGAAAGATTCGCCTCGTATTTCGTGGTTGTATCGTGACTGGGTGGTCAACGCGATGAATGCGGACATGCCCTACAACGAGTTCGTGACCCAGCAGATTGCAGGTGACCTGCTTCCGAATGCGACGATTGAACAGAAGATCGCGACCGGGTTTCTTCGTAATTCGATGGTCAATGAAGAAGGGGGAGCGGATGCAGAACAGTTCCGTGTCGAGGGGATGTTTGACCGGATGGATGCCATTGGCAAAGCGATCCTCGGTGTGACGACGCAGTGTGCCCAATGCCATACGCACAAGTACGACCCGCTGACGCATGCGGAGTACTACCAGATGTTTGCCTTTCTCAATAATGTCTACGAGGCAGATGTCGTTTATCACTCACCGGCTCAGCGTGAGCAGATCAAAGCCATCCAGTCTCAAGTTCAACAACTCGAACAACTGGCGAAGACTCAACGACCCGACTGGAGCGAGAAACTTCTTGCCTGGGTGGAGCAACAACGCACGCAGCTGCCGAGTTGGCAACGAGTGCAGCTGGAACGTCGTTCATTCGACGGGCAGAAGTTTCGGTTCCTTGATGACAAGTCGGTCATTTCCGAAAGCTACGCACCGACGTTCTCTGATGACGAATTCTATGGAGATCTCCCCGCAGGAACGTCGTTTCAATGGGTTCGGTTGGAGCTTCTGACTCATCCTCAGCTTCCCAGTAGTGGTCCGGGACGTGCCCTCAACGGGACCAATGCCCTGTCTGAACTTGATCTCTATCTGCTTGATCAAGAGGGGAAAGCGACCGAGTTGGCCTGGGAGAGCATTGTTGCGGATGTGAACCCTGCCACGAAGACGGTCGATGGGCTGCACTACATTCCGTCCCAGGATAAAGACAAGCCACGCACCAGCGGAGCGGCTCAATTTGCGATTGATAACGACGTTAAGACTGGCTGGTCGACGGACTTCGGGCCTGCGGATCGCAATCAGTCACGTCATGCGGTGTTGAAGCTCAAAGACCGAGTGCTGATGCCCGAGGGGAGCCGATTGATCGTCACGCTGCGACAAAAACATGGCGGAGATGATTCGGATAACAAAGAGAACAATATCATCGGGCGATTCCGAGTTTCAATCAGTGATGATCCGCTGTTGCTCACCCAGAAGGATCGTCTTCTGCCATGGGCCGTTGACGATCTGTTACATACGGACCGTGTTCGCTGGACGGCAGAGAACTGGCAGACGGTGTTTGAATACTGGCGGACACTGCAGACGGATCTGACGTCCCTCAATCAACAGATCGCTGATGTTCTCAAGCAGTTTCCCGAGCCGACAACTCAACTCGTTGTGCAGGAGCGGCCTCATCCACGACAGTCCCATATCCTGTCGCGAGGTGACTTCCTCAAGCCGACGGCAGCGGTGAATCCGGGAGTCCCCAGTTTTCTCAATGCGATGCCTCAAACTGCCGAGCCTGATCGTTTGCGATTTGCCCGCTGGATGGCATCGAAGGAGTCTCCGACGACGGCCCGGGTGATCGTCAATCGTATCTGGCAGGCCTACTTTGGGACCGGCTTTGTCTCGACACCGGAGGATCTGGGAACTCAAAGCGATCCTCCTTCGCATCCAGAACTGCTCGACTGGCTGGCGTGTGAGCTGATGGAGAACGAGTGGAGCCTCAAGCATCTCCATCGTCTGATTGTGACGTCCTCTGCCTATCGTCAGTCGGCTCATGTGACTCCTGAAAAACTGGAACGAGATCCTGCCAACCGACTGGTCAGTCGTGGGCCCTCGTTCCGTCTAACAGCCGAGATGATTCGTGACTCTGCACTCTACAATGCCGGACTGCTCGATCTGACGATGGGTGGGCCGAGCGTCTTTCCAGACGCACCAGCGTTCTTGTTTCAAAAACCTGCCAGCTATTCGAATAAGCAATGGGATTCTCATCTGCCCGGTCAGCAGTATCGACGCAGCATGTACACGTTCTGGTTTCGCAGCGTGAATCACCCAGTCCTCCAGGTCTTTGATGCTCCGAAAGCGGATGTTGCCTGTGTGAAGCGTCCTCGGTCGAACACGCCTATGCAGGCGCTGACGACTCTCAATGAAATCTCGTTCCTGCGAGCCTCACATGCACTCGCGGCTCGTGTTCTCAAGATTGATCCGACGGCCAATGATGAAGCTCGTCTGGCGTATGCTTTTCGAATATGTACTTCTAGAACTCCGGAACCGGATGAGATGTCCGTCTTGACCGACCTGCTCAAGACTCAGCGTGATTACTACACCAAGACGCCTCAGGCGGCAGAGGATCTCGTCAAACATTCGGTTCCTCGCGAAGCAGAAACAAAATGCGACCTCACGGGGACGTCCATCACGACAGCAGAGCATGCTGCCTGGATCACGATGACTCGGACGTTACTCAACCTGGATGAAAGCCTCTCTAAGTAGGGTCCGCTGTGCGGACCATTCGTTGGACTTTCCTATGAATTTCAATACCTCCTATTTCAATCAGATGCGTTCCCGTCGCTGGTTTCTTGGCGAGTGTGGGTACGGGCTGGGTTCGATTGCGCTGACGAGTCTGATGGCGGATCGAACGCAAGCAGCGCCAGCGGACCCGCTCGGTCCACGTCAGCCTCACTTTGCTCCGAAGGTCAAGAACGTCATCCTGCTGTTTATGGGTGGCGGTCCCAGTCAGCATGAGCTGTTTGACTATAAGCCCAAGCTCGGTGAACTCGATGGCTCGCTGCCCCCCGCTGATCTGTTGAAAGACTATCGCGCTGCGTTTATCAATCCGAACTCGAAGCTCCTCGGGCCGAAGTTCAAGTTTGCCCGCCATGGTCAAAGCGGTGCGGAACTGTCGGAGACGCTTCCCGAACTCGCCAAAATCGCTGATGACATCTGCATCGTGAAATCACTCAAGACGGATGCCTTCAACCATGCTCCTGCTCAGTTGATGATGTCGACTGGCTCGCAGCAGTTTGGACGTCCGAGTATGGGGGCCTGGGCTACGTACGGGCTGGGGAGTGAATCGAAAGAACTGCCGGCGTATGTTGTCTTTAACTCGGGCGGGAAAGGGCCGAGCGCCGGGATTTCCAACTGGGGATCTGGGTTTTTGCCGACGGTTTACTCGGGAGTCGAGTTCCGTTCGACGGGCGATCCTGTCTTGTATCTGTCGAACCCGCCGGGGATCACACCCGCAGGCCAGCAGCAACAGATTGATGCCATCAATAAGCTGAATCGACGACGTCTGGAAATGCTCGGGGATCCGGAAGTCGCGACCCGCATTAACTCGTACGAAATGGCCTACCGCATGCAGGCCAGCGCACCGGAAGCAATTGATCTATCTGGTGAGACCAAAGAGACGCTCGATATGTACGGTGTCGAACCGGAGAAGTCTTCGTTTGCGAAGAATGCCCTGATGGCCCGTCGCCTGGTCGAACGCGGTGTCCGTTTCGTGCAGCTGTTTCATGAATCCTGGGACCAGCACGGCGGGCTCAAAAGTGGTATCGCTGCCAACTGCAAAGCGACTGACCAGGCAAGTGCCGCTCTTGTGAAAGATTTGAAACAGCGTGGGCTGCTCGATGAGACCCTCGTCATCTGGGGTGGCGAGTTCGGACGCACGCCGATGGTGCAAGGGGGGAGCGATGGCCGGGATCACCATCCCAACTGTTTCTCGATCTGGATGGCGGGTGGTGGGATCAAAGCGGGTTACACGCACGGCGAGACGGATGAGCTGGGCTTCAATGTGACGTCAGGTGAAGTCCACGTGCATGATCTTCATGCGACGATCCTGCATCTACTCGGCTTCGATCACACCAAGCTAACTTACCGATTCCAGGGACGCGATTATCGTCTGACGGATGTTCACGGGAATGTCGTGAAGGAATTATTGGCTTAACCAATCCAACGCGTCGGGGGCGTCTTCCCAACGGCTCGGGAACGCATGCGTTATGCGTCAAACGCCCCCGACGCGTCTTCATTGATTTGCAGTCAGCAATTTACTGGACTGTTCGCTTGAGGAATTCGTCGATCTGCTGCATTTTCTGAGTATCGAAAAACTCACGGCCGCCGTGGCGTCCGAACGGGATGATGATCAACTCGCTGGTCAGGCCGTTGTCATCGTAGACCTTCTTAAGTTCCTTCGATTGAGCGAGTGGGACGGTCGTATCAAAGCCGCCGTGGATCATGAGGATGGGAACATCGCTGGCATCGGCATGAGCGACGGGGCTGGCAAGTCGCGCGAGTTCTTCCTGCTCTTTCGGCATGCCGCCGAGCAGCATTTCCAGGGCTTCTACCCGGATGGTCAGCTTTTCGGGAACGATAGTGTTCAGATTCGTCGGGCCGAAGTAATCAATGACTGCGTTGACATTCGAAGACGCCTCCAGATGATCCCCGAGCTTGCCTTCGAGTTCCTGATGCCCATTCGTCGTTCCCAGCAGGGCAGCCAGATGACCGCCAGCGGAGGTGCCGCCAGCGATGACGACGTCTGATTTGAGTTTGAGCGTCTCGGATTCGCTGCGCAGATAGCGGATGGCGGCTTTGACGTCATGAATCTGTGCGGGAAACTTGGCGACGTCGGTCAGGCGGTATTCGACGCTGGCGATCGGGTAGCCGCAGTCCAGCAGTGGCTTGATGGGGCAGGAGGAGCGGTTCCCTTTCATCCACCCGCCGCCGTGCATCCAGACGATCAGCGGGCGAGTCTGCTCGGCTGGGCGGTAAAGGTCAAGCTTGAGCTGCTGGCCTTCGGGCGTGGTGGCGTAAACATGCGTTGTTCGCTCGGGTTCGGAAGCGTAGAGACTGTTGGTGCAGAGAAGGAGAGCGAGCAGGCAGACACGGATCATCGGCAGTCCTTTGGGAAGACTTGCGGTGTGGTGGCACACACGGGAAGACAAGTTGCGGTGAGAATAACGCCGTTATCGTACGATGTGTGTTTCAGGAAGGCAAAAAGTTTTTGGTTGGACTTGTTCGATAATAGTTGAGAAGGAAGACCGTCGCCTGTGGTTTGAGTTGCGAATGAGGGCGAACGCTTGCCTAGCGCCCACCCTCATCCGTCAGCACTGTGTTCTGTAAACACCTGAGGTGTTGTGCTGACACCTTCTCCCCTCAAGGGAGAAGGTACAGAAGGCGGCTCCCCTCAAGGGAGAAGGGACACACACAGGCCGTTAGAACTTTTCGGCGGTGGGGTGGACCCAGGGGGCGCGGTAGGGGCGCATCAGGAGTTTGGTGGCTTCTTCGTCGCCGACGGGGCGGCCGGTTTGGGGGTCAAGAGTCAGCGTGCGCCCCAGGTCCATGGCGAGGTTACCGAGGATGCAGGTCGCCGACGAGATGTGCCCCTGCAGGATGTCGGCAACGGGAAGTTGGCGTGACTGGACTGATTGGACGAAGTTGCGATGATGCTCGCGCGTCGCGACGGTAACTGGCTTTTCCAGATCGGGTTCCGTCTTCTCGTGCTCAGTCAACTCTTCAATAACAGCAGTTCCACGCATCGGCTTCCCATTCCCGCCGACGGGGATGAAGTCCCAGGAATGGACGCTCATCTTTAAGGTCCCTTTGTCGCCGTAGATGATCGCGCCCCAGGGATAGTCTTTATCAGCCGCTGCTCCCCAGCTGCGCATGGTCCAGTTGATCGTGAGATCATCGTAGGTGAAGAGGGCCGACTGAGTATCGGGAATGTTGGCGACGCTGGCTTTGTCGACATAGATCCCGCCCGTGGCTGAAACCTGTTTCGGCCAGCCCAGCCCAAGCAGGTAACGGACGAAGTCGAGGAAGTGGACGCACATGTCCCCCATGATGCCATTGCCGTATTCTTTGAAAGCACGCCAGCTGCGTGGATGCATGATCGGTTGATAAGGAATCATCGGAGCAGGGCCGGTCCACATCTCGAAATTGAGATTGGCTGGCGGTGTTGCAGTTGTTGGCTTTTGTCTGGCACGCATGTGATAGAAACAGACGACATCCACATGGCTGATCTTGCCGAGAAGACCTTCATCGATGATCTGTTTTTTTGCATCGAGCAGGTGAGGCGTGCTGCGGCGCTGAGTACCGACTTGAACAATTCGATCATGCTTGCGAGCAGCGGCGACCATGGCTTCCCCTTCGACGAAGTCGACGCCGACGGGCTTTTGAACGTAGACATCGGCACCTGCTTTGACGGCTTCGATCATCGCGAGCGCATGCCAGTGATCCGGGGTGCCGACGAGGACGATGTCGAACGGCTCAGCTTTGAGCATCTCACGGAAATCGCCATAACCTTTGGGCTTGGCACCGGACTTCTGGCGAACAGCCGTCATGTCGATGGCACGTTCCAGCATGACGCTGTCGACATCGCAAATTCCCGCGACTTCGACGTTGGCGACTTGCAGCAGGCGGAAAAGATCATTCTTGCCATACCACCCTG
>SXGT01531046.1_pt1 | contig 21985 bp, 24 predicted proteins | sample 3176221 | NCBI WGS metagenome assembly SXGT01 (sample SAMN11356862, study PRJNA531348) | freshwater metagenome | isolation source: freshwater sample F1-120 | place: China: Fuxian Lake, Yuxi | collected 2017-12-25
CCACACAAACAAGTTGCGACTCAATCCTAGATTGCTCCGAGTTGTCGTAGAGCATTTGAACCCGTCAATAAAAGAATCTTGGAGATACGCGCCGAGTTGAGCGCGGTAGTTCTGAAGGGGTCAGGCGTCATGGGCCTAAAGTTCGAACTGCTAATTTACTCTTTGTGTTTTCCGCTTTCCGATTTCGCCTTGCCCCTCACCGTTTACCTCTTACGAAATCCTTTTGACTTCCCCCAACCAGCGGCCATAGAATCAGGCCTACGATTCGAACGGCCTGAACGTTTTGAACGATTTAAACTCGGAGGTCTTATGTCCGAACACCTCGTGCTAGAAATTTTTTCCGACTTCGTTTGACCCTGGTGCTACCTCGTCACCGGGCGTGTCGAGAAACTCAAGAACGAATACGGCTTAGGATTGAAGTTCACCAGCTTTCCGCTCCATCCGGAGACCCCGGAGGAGGGCAGCGTGCGCGGGCCGGAGATCATCGCGCGCAACGGTCGAATGAAAGTGAACATGGAGCGCGAAGGCCTGCCGTTCAACGCCGAGCGCAATATGTCTTTCAATAGCCGGCTCGCCCAAGAGCTGGCCACCTGGGCGGCGACCAAAGGCAAAGCCGAAGAAGTCGCCAACGCGCTGTTCCGCGCCTACTTCGTCGACGTGAAGAACATCGGCAAAGTGGAAGTCGCGATTTCCTGTTTCAAGGCGAGAATGTGCTGGCGATCGAAGGCCATAACGTAAGCGTGTCCAATGCGGACTTTGTGATGTCCTTCGAGCTCGAGCCCCTGCAAAGCGTCTGTCCAACGGAGTTGACCTGCACGCCGAACAATAATAGTAATTTCGTGGTTATCCGCTGGAAGGCGTCAGCGGCTGGCCCGTTTGAGACCTTGCAACTGTTTCGAAACAACGTTGCCATTTCTCCTGGACCCAGGGTTACGGACGTGGCCTACGTGGACCAAACGCCGGTGCAAGGCTTGAACACTTATCGCCTCGAGACGACGCTTTGCGGGAGTAAGTGTAGCGGTGGCAACGCGGTTACCTGTCAGGGGGAGATCACTCCCCCTGGGGCCAAGTTCCATCGAGGTGACGCGGATGACAACGGCAAGCTGGAGCTGACCGATGCGGTCCGGATTCTTGCATTCCTGTTCACGGCTGGGCCACCTCCGACCTGCGCCGATGCGGCCGACGCCGACGACAATGGCAAGCTGGAGTTGACGGACGGGGTCAGGATTCTCCGTTTCCTTTTCCAGGGCGACGTCGGCCCGGCACCGCCAGGACCCCCTGGAGATGGCGTTGCCTGCGGAACCGATCCGACCCCCGTGGATGCCGGGACGGACCTTGGCTGCGTGACTTACACGAAGTGCTAACCCCCGCCTCCAAGGGATACCCAGACCAGTTGCGCCAAGCCCTTGCCACTCCGTTGATTCTGTCCATGCGGCGGCGGGCGTGTTGCAATCGTTCGCGGGTCGGCCCTGACTCACGCCGCCACGAATGAGAAATTTTGAAGCCTGCCCTGAGACGGCGCCAGCGGTCTTGCTGCGCCGGAGGCGCCGATGGTGGGTGAGCCTTGGCCAAGATGGCCCAATCATGGCCGCGCGGAGCGTCGCTCAACCAGGATCATGACTCGCAAACTCAGCCACATCGCGTGCGACTGATGGGATGACACCACCCTGGACAATTCCCTCATCAACGACGCAGCCCGGTTGACTGAACGAGACTTGTGCCAGCTTTCCAGGGCGGGCTTCACAGCTTTTCTTCCCCTTTCCACCCGAGGTTCAGCCAGTTGGTTCGGTGGTAGGCGTGCACGGCCTCAAGGCTAACCGACTCCGCCTCCTTCGTGGGGTCCACGCCCGACGTGCGACGCATCCAGTCCCCCATGGTCTCGTAGGTTGGGCCGTAAGGCAGTTCTTTGAGGACCGGGATCAAGGCCGAGATCGGACGAGCATGCCCACGTTTCAGCGCGCCTGTGTACCAGCGGAAGCAAAGGTACTCCGCCACCGCCTGCCGCACGATTCGTTCTCTCCCCGAGAGATTCGCTTCGCTGTCGATCCTCTCGCCGAGCCTTACCTCCTTCCGCCCCTGTGCAAGCTCACCCTCGGTGATTGCGATATAGCCGACCGGTGCCAGCTCGACGAGGGCCTTCTTGTCCCTCAGGCATGCAGCCATCGCCTTCGTGGCGACGATGCCGGCGATACCATCCGCGATCCACTGGCAGCGCGGGTCGCGTTTGACCAGGCGCAAGCCTCCCACGTGCGGATCAGTGAGGAAGTGCTCCACATACTCGTGTGTGAGTCCAAAGACGAAGCTCGAGGCATGCTCCTTGTGAATCTCACCAGCGATGCTCGGCACACCAAAAGCCATGCCGCTTGCGGCAGGCAGATCGGCGTCGATCCGTGTGGCGCGCAGGTCGGGCACGGGGCACACGATAACGGTCAAGCCGAGTTGATCGGAGACCCCCAGCTCCGTCACAATCGTCCACTGTGCAATCCCGGCCAGGCGATGCGCCTGCTTTTCATCCCTGGGAGCCTCACCCTCCGGGTCGACGCCGTGTAGCTCGATGGGCACCGTGCCGGAGCGCCCCACAAGGATCTGGGAACCTCGCTCGCGGACAATCGCATCCCGTCCGAAGACGATGTGGTACGGCTCCGATTCGTGGGGCCCGCCGAAGCCGAGTGCGGTCGTGATCGGGTAGGGTGTCGTCGGAGAGGCGCAGGAGCTCGCGAGGCACAGGAGAGCCGCGAGAGACAGCAGCCTTCGCGACTGGAAGACTCGCGGAGTCGGCTCCGCTCTTTCGGAAGGCACCGCGAGCTCTGGCCTTGCGTGGTGACGCATCAGGAAAATACCAACAAGATCGGCGCAGGTGGTCTTCATGGATCAGGCGAGCCCCAGCTTGTGGTGAGAAAGTTGCTCCGCGCCGTTCTGGGTCACGAGGTAATTGTGCTCGAGTCGGACTCCGCCTGTTGGTGCGCCGTAGAAGCCTGGTTCGAGCGTGACGACCATGCCCTCTGCCAGGACGCGGTCGCTCTTCGGAACGAGCTCGGGAGCTTCCGGGTGGCAGAGGCCGATCGCATGGCCGGCGTGGTGCCCCAGCTCGCGTTTGCCCCCAAGGCCCGGAAAAAGCCGGGGATCTCGGATCGTGGCGTCCATGGCTCGATGGACCTCGCTCACAGGCACCCCTGGCTCAAGAAGCCCCTCGGCGGCCTTCAGGGCCGCATGCACGAGCCCAAAGTGGTCCTCTTGCTCTTGCGTGGGCTTGCCGCCCGCGACAAGCGTGTTGGCGATGTCACCCCGGTATCCCTCGACATAGGGAAAGAAGTCGAGGATGACGAGCTCACCATTCTGGATTTTTCGCGACGTCGGCGCTCCTCCGCCCTGCGCGGCCCTGGGGCCGCTTGCGAGGTCGCACATCATGACGAAGGGGGTGCCGGCGGCCAACACTCCGTGAGCCAGAAGTTGGCCATAAAGCTCCAGCTCTGTCATGCCGGGCCGGAGGATGCCGCGAGAGGCCGCGTGCATCGCCTCCGCCGTTCGCACGCCCCGACGGATCGCACCGAGCTCATCCGCGTCCTTGATTTCCCGCATCGTGCGCAGAATCAGCTCGATTTCTAGCCAGGTCTCAACCGAGCTGGCGACTTGATGCGGCAAGTGCCCAAGCTCGGCGCAGGCCTTGCGAGTCCGCAGCTTCTCGAGACGCTGTCGCACAGCATCGGCCACCAGGATCGCGCGGTTTTCGGCCTCGCACTGGCAGGTGTACCACTCTGTGGTGATGACCTCATCCGCTGCGCTCAATTCTCCGGGATCGAGCCAGTTGTCGGTGAAAAGCGTTGCTGCTCCGGTCGGCTCCAGGAGGAGGAAATTGGAGCTTTGGAGGTTGAGGCTATTGGGAAGAGGATAGAAGTTGGCGAGATAGAGGAGGTGTTCCGGCCTGTGAATCACCACGGTGTCCCAGGCTCCGGCTCCCAGCGTGCCGTCAAGCCGCTCCAGGAAGCGCCTCTGGCGGTCACGGCAGCCTTCCGTCGTCAGCATTCCGTTGTCCTTGGGTTCTTGCGCAGAGCCGTGCTCGATCGTTACTTCTTGAGATGGAAGATCGCCTCGACTTCCGTGGCGATGTTTCCCGGAAGCGACCCCATACCTACCGCGGAGCGGGTGCCCCGACCGTGATCGCCAAAAATCTCCACGAAAAGATCGGAGCATCCGTTGATCACGCGGGGGTGATGCTGGAAGTCTTCCGAGGCGTTGACCATGCCGAGGAGCTTGACAACCCGATCCACGCGGTCGAGCGAGCCCAACACTTCTCGGACAGTGGCGAGGATGCTGAGGCCGGTTCTTCGCGCTGATTGATAGCCTTCCTCGACGGTGAGGTCCCTCCCGACTTTTCCGGTGGTCTTGACACCTTCAAGGGGCGCCGGGCCGTGGCCGGAGACATACAGCATGTCCCCGATGACGACTGCGCTCACATAGTTGGCGATGGGCTTGGGTGCCTTGGGCAAGACGATGTTCTTGTCGAGCAGGTTGTTCTCAGCGGATGACATACAAACTCCGGGGGTGGTGCTTGGACGAATTGACGGCAGCGTATCCTATCGACGGCGTTTCATTCTTCGCAAGGGTTTTGAGGGGGCGCGGCCCGCACGCACCTTGAGATGATCCGTGAAGAGGCTCTGCCCCGGAAAAAATCTTGCTCTTGTCCCCAGAACCTGTTCGAAGGCCGGCAGCACTCTCTGGTATTCTTCTCCATCTATTCGTGAGTCCCCCCCATGTTGCCACTGCTTTGGTTACTGGTCGCTCTCGGCGGCGCGCTTCTTGCGGCTTCCCTTCGGGATTGGCTCCCGTATCTGGTTGGAGGAGTGCTCGCCTCCGCCCTTGCCATCTGGGTTCTCGTGTCGACCCTGTGGCCCTCAAGGCCCAACCGCAATTGCCCGAAGTGTCATCGGGAAGGTTTGGTGAAGATCCGTCGAAGTCAGGCTGGCGTGCGGTGCGAGCTTTGCGATTTCCGCGACGACACGATGCACGTCGCTTACCTGGATGATTGGTGAGGATTTTTTCAAGTGAATAACGAGACGCTCTCGATGGTCGCGAAGGTGTTGAATACCGCCGCGCTCCTTGTGATTGGGTACGGCCTCCTTGTCCGGCGCAAGCCCAGCGTGCACATCCCGGTCATGCTTTGTGCTTTCGCGATGGACACCATCAATGTGCTCCTTGTGGAGATCTATGCCCGTTCGACAAAGGGTGCTGGCGCCGTGGAGCAGACGGTGGGGCTCATGGGCGGCTCCGGCAGCATGCTGCAGTACGTTCATGTGTCCACTTCTGTCCTCTGCCTTGTGGGGTACGCCGTGGCCATTGTCACAGGCCGCCAGCTACTGAAGGGTGTAGGGGGGCGTGGGGCGCACAGGGTCAACGCCACACTCTTCCTGCCCACCCGGCTCGTGAGCTACGTCACATCGTTCTGGATGTGATCACGGTCGGCTCGTGAGCGCTTCGAGCCAGGTCTTCCCCGCGATGTGAAGCTTTTCGTGAAGTGGCAGCCCGGGTCTTCGAGTCAAGACATCAAAACCTTGCGCCTCGATCCGATCGAGGATTCTCGAATAAAACCGCTCGAGGAGGACGGGGCAGTATCGTGACTCGGGAAGAACCATGGGATAGAGCGGCTGCGCGGCGCGGAAGTGGGACCTTGCCCGCTCGACCTCGAAGGCCATGAGTGAACGGAATCGGCTGTCGACAACGCCCCTTGTGAGGTTTTCGACTGAACAGCCAAATCTTTGCAGATCCTCCCCGGGTAGGTAAATGCGGCCTCGCTTCAGATCCTCGGCGACATCCCGCAGGATGTTCGTGAGTTGCATGGCGATCCCGAGTTCGACGGCATACTCTCGCGCGGGGCCCTGATACCCAAAGATTTCGATGGAGATGAGGCCGATTACGCTCGCTGCACGATAGCAGTACTGGTAGAGATCATCAAAAGTCGCATAGGTGTGAGTGTCCAGGTCCATCTCCATGCCGCGCAGGAGTTCGAGGAAGGGCTCGAGGGGGATATTAAATCGGCGGATCGTGTCCCTGAGAGCGGGGGCGAGTGGATCATTCTCGGGCGCAACCGGGCCGAGAAGCGCCTCTAGCGCCTTCAAATCTTGGCGTGCCTCCTTTGGGCTCTTGGGCCCTCCCGTGGAAGAGCCCGTGGAGCGTACCGCGTCGACCGCGTCATCGGCTCGGCGGCTGAAAGCGTACACTGCGAAGATACTCTGGCGGCGCTTGGGCGGCAGGAAGAGGAAGGTGTAGAAGAAGTTCTTGGCCCGCGATCGCGTGATCCGCCGAGCGTGGGCATACGACGCAGCCACAAGCGTCCTGGCTTCATCCGATAACGGTTCTCTTCCGCTCTCCACGGTCTCCGAGGGGTTTTTCATTGCGGGCGTATGGTATAGAGTGTCGCACCCTCATGAAAAGCTTCTTCTCCGCTTTCGGCGAGTTCGGGGTCTTCGCGGTTCTCGTCTTGTCCCGGGTCTTCTCCGGGCGCTACTCTTTTCGTGCGCTCACCCACCAGATGCACCGAATTGGGGTCGAGTCGCTTACTGTCGTGAACCTCTGTGCGTTTTTCATCGGGCTTGTGATGGTCGTCCAGACGCAGTCGATGCTCAAGCGTTTCGGCGCCGAGACCTCGGTCAGTATGGTGGTCACCGCGAGTTTTGTTCGGGAGATTGGACCCGTCTTTGCAGCGATCATGTTCGCCGGGCGTATCGGGACTGGAATTGCCGCGGAGCTCGGATCGATGGTGGTAACCGAGCAGATCGATGCCTACAGAGTTTTCGGAGCCGACCCCGTGGCCCGCCTCGCGGTACCACGAATCCTTGCGACCACCCTCATGCTGCCCGCCTTGACCGTGATCGCCAACGTCGTCGGTATCTTCGCCGGTTTTCTCATCGTGGTCTTCCAGCTCGGGGAACCCGGCGTGCTCTATCTGGCGGGAGCCCTGGAGGTTCTCACGAGGATCGACGTCTTGTCGTGCCTCGTGAAAGGCGTTGTCTTCGGACTCACGGTCGGCCTTATTGCCACCAATGTTGGCTTCCGGACCGAGCGGGCCACGGAGGCCGTGGGCACCTCGACCACCCGGACGATGGTGCAATCCGTGCTTGCGATTCTCGTCGTCGATCTGGTCATCACGAAGACAATCCTTCTGGTGGGGGACTGAGAGTCTCATGGGTCCGGATGGGTTGAAGGCTGGCGGAGGCGAGGAGGTCTTGCGGATCGAGGGCGTCAAGCTGCGCTTTGGCAAGAAGGTTGTCCTCGATGGCGTGGACCTGCGGGTCGCGGCCGGTGAGAATCTGGCGATTCTCGGGAAGAGCGGCTCGGGGAAAAGCGTGCTCCTCAAGATCATCACCGGGTTGCTCGAGCCTGACGAGGGGCAAGTTTTCCTCTGGGGACAATCGATGGTGGGCCTGTCGGAAGAGGCGTGGCTGCCATTTCGGCGCCGCATGGGGTTTGTCTTTCAGTCCGGAGCGCTCTTCGATTCACTCACGGTGCGTGAGAACGTGGCCTTTCCTCTCCGGGAGCAACAGGTTCATTCCGAGGCGCAAATCTTCCGGATTGTTGAGGAGCGCCTCGAGTGGGTTGCTTTGCCCGGAGTTGCTCACTTCCGCCCCAGCGAGCTTTCTGGCGGCATGCGTCGGCGCGTCGCGATTGCGAGGACTCTTGCTGCTGACCCCGAGTTTGTGCTTTACGATGAACCGACAACAGGTCTTGACCCCATCACGGGTCGGAAAATATCCCGTCTTATGCGAGATATGGACAGAAAGCTCAAGAGCACCTCGATCCTGGTGACGCACGACCTTGACTGCGCTCGCGCCGTTGCGGCCCGATGGGCCTACCTGGCCGATGGCAAGGTTCTCTGTGATGGCCCATCCGATGGCTTCTTCTCGAGCGCCCACCCGGAGGTGCGGGAATTCCTCCTGGGGGAGGAGTCGGCACGGAACTTGCCCCATCGGAGCTTGCCCGAAGGAACCAAGCCAAGGCTTGAGGCGAAATGAAACGAACACACCTGGCAACAGACTTCAGCGTCGGTTTTGTCCTCTTTGTGGCAACGGTCGTCGTCATCGCAAGCCTTTTTCTCGTCGGCGACGGGAAGAACATCTTTGCTGACCACGTGGAGTACGTTGTACGTCTGCCGACTGCGGGTGGACTCAAATTCGGCTCAAAGGTGTCTCTCGGCGGAGTGATCGCAGGCTCCGTGACTCGAATCGAGTTTCCGAAAGAGCTCGACTCGAGCGAAATTCTTGTCACGATTGCCATGGAGAGGGCCTACCGGGAGCGTATCCGCCAGGACTCCTTCGCCTCCTCGGAAAGTCAGGGTCTCCTGGGAGACACCCTGATTTATGTGAAGCCAGGCACCTCTGGAAATCAACCTCTTCTGCCCGGATCGACCATAAGGTTCAAATCCAAGGGAATGATCGATTCCTTCGCGGGTGAGGAGATCACGGAGAGCACAACAGACTTGATCCGTACAATCTCTTCCGTCTTGAAGGATATCGCCAGGGGGCAAGGCACGCTCGGTCAACTCCTCAAGAACCCCGAACTCTACGATAACCTGAACTCGTTCACTCGTTCCATGAGTGCACTCACCGTGCAAGTGGAGCGGATCTCGACGGAGCTTGAGGGGGTGCTGAGCGAGGTGAGGAGTCAGAAGGGATTACTTGGCCAGCTAATCTTCTCCGAGACGTACGCGCAGAATCTCTCGACAGCCTTGAGCGAGGCCAGCGACTTGATCTCTGGTCTGCGCATTGCGGCCGACGCGGTCAGCTCGGGCAAGGGTTCGGTGGGCAAGCTGATCCACGAGCCGGACCTCGCCGACTCGGCAAAGAAGGCGCTGGACGGGCTCTCCTCCGTCGCCGCTCGTGCCAGTGCACTGATCTCCAGGGCGGAATCGAGTCAAAGCGTTCTCGGGCGTCTTGCGACCGATGGCGACCTGGGACGTGGATTCTCGACCCTGGTCGACCGGCTGGAGAAGAGCGCGTCCGCGCTCGAGAAGATCCTGGCGCAGGTGGAGCGAGGCGAGGGTTCCGTTGGCATGCTTGTCCATGATCCATCGATTGCGGTAAGCCTGCGTGATCTCTTCCGGGGAGTGAGCGAGTCGAACGTCGTCCAGAGTGTCGTGCGGAACGCGGAACAGGCAGGACGGGACGTCTACCTGCGCGATGAGAGCCTGGCCCGCCATGAGGCGGAGGAGATCCTCAGGCTGCGGGGGCTGCGCCGGGTGCGCGAGGACTCGAAGCCCGCGGAGGGCAAGGCAGTGCCGGCAACCGGTCCCGAGGAGTCCAGGAAGAACTGACCTCAGTCTATCCGCGTCACGACGCACAAGGAGAGCGATGGGACGAATGATCAGAAGGGGTACAGGAGCTGTCAGCGCCTTCGTGATCCTGGCCCTCGCGGGCGTGGCGCCAGGGTGCTACTTCTTCCCGGCATCGGAACGGGAGTATTTGTCCCATGCCGATTTGCTCGCCGCCGCTGCGAAGGTCTCGGGATTTACTCTCCCGCCCAACCTGTATCGGCTGGTGGGGCTTGATATCAGCGAAGACTCCATGACCGGCCGGTACCGGGGTCTCGCCTTCGTGGGCGACCATGCGTGGGTGGTGAGATTCTCCGAGAAGTCGAGCGAACAGGATCCGGTGGCACTGGGCGACGTCTACTCGCTCTTGCCCCTGATTCGGCAAGGCCGCGACGGGTTTGAGATCGTTGAAGAGGGTGAGCGTGAAGAGTTTGGCACGCGAGTCAAGCTCGTGCGGTACCGATTCGATTCGCCGATTCGGGATGGCACGGGAACCCCGCTGGTTGCCCATGGGATGGTCGCAAGCCTCCGTACCGCGATCGCCGGGTTTCCCGTCGTTTACCACTTGAAGCTTGATAATCATGGCGACCGCGACGACGTCAATTGGCGGGAGCTGCGTCCCTTCGTCGAGGCCGCAACCGGTCGCTGAGTTGCTCCTGCCTGGATTCAGGCGCGGAGCCCCGGTGTGGAGGCAGGCCACGACGTCGCTGCGATCGCATGACCGCCCCCTGGGGCTTGTCAAAAGGCTTGTTGGGCACCGTCCGAGCCTATTTCCCGTAGGTAGATCTTATCGCAAGCTCAGTGAGCGGCTTCAGGCCGAGCGTTTTTCGCATGACAGAGCCAGTCTTCTGCAACCAGGTAAAGTAGGATTTGACGTCGGTTCCGACGTTGAAATGTTTGATTCCCATCTCAAGAAAGGGCTCGAAACCCTGAGGTTCGTGCAGCTCAACGCGAGGCACAACCCCCATTCTGAGTGCCGCTTGAATCATGTGCTTCTCGGCTGCCTTGACTTCTGGATGCTGCATTTGCCCGGTCAGGCCGATGCTGTTCGAGAAATCCGCCGGGCCGAATTGGACCATGTCGATGCCGGGTACGGCCAAGATGGACTCCAGGTCTTCCATTGCACCTTTCTTTTCGATCATCACCGCGATCACGATCTTGTCCAGCGAGTCCGCCCAGGCCTCAGTTGCTGGGTCAACGACCACGCCGGTCGATCGCAAGAGGTTCACGCCATGCAGTCCTCCCGACTTGGGCCTTTCGCTGCGCACGACGCGTACGCATTCCCTGGCATCGGCGGCGGATCGTATGTCGGCAAACAGGACTGCCTGGAAGCCCGCGCCAATCGCCCGGGTTGCGGCATGCAGGCGCGATTCCTGTTCGATCTTGATCATGCCGGTCAAGTGGTCGAACAAATCAATTGCACGGCCCATGTTCTCGAGCAGTAGGTGGTCGTAGGGCGCGTATTCTGCGGAAAATTCGACGTAGTCAAACATTCCCGAATGTCCGATGAGCTCAATCGTGGTGGGCCAGGAGCTCAAGATACGAGTTCCCAGGCTTGGCTGATCATTGTCCAGTAGTTCCCTGAGGCCATTTCGTCGCATTTGAGGCTCCTTGTAGGTTGGATTGAGGAGCTTGTTTAGTCGAAGTCGGAGTCTGATGCAACTGGGTAGTCCCACGCCTGAAGACTGGGACGCTGCGTGGCAAGTCTCCCCGGCTCTACTTGGCTGGCTTGCGAGCGCTGGCTGTCGGCTCAAGGGGGTGAGCCGGAGGATTTCCCCGAGGGGGCCTTCGTCTCTTGCGTCCCGGGCCAAGCTGCGCTACTGTCTGGCCGCATGCGAAGTGCGTGGTTGGGTGGATTTCTCGTTGTCATCAGTGCGTCGTCGTCTGTCTCGGCCGAATCGATCGAGCCCGAGGTACGGCACATCATATCCTCCAGTGGCTTTCGCCCCTTTGAGGTGGCTGTCTTCATACTCGGTGACGCGGGCCAGACCCTGGCAGCGATCAACGCCGCCCAGCCCTTCAAGCCTGCGAGTAATCAAAAGGTCTTGACCACGGCAGCAGCCCTCAAGTTGCTCGGGCCAGGCCATACCTACAGGACTTCGCTTGGCGCCACTGTTGAGATCAGGGAGGGAAAGGTGGAGGGCGAGCTGGTGCTCCGAGGCACGGGGGATCCCAGTATTTCCTCGAGGTATTACAAGGGCGGGCCGGCGACGCTTTTTCGACAATGGGCTCGCGAGCTTCGCGAAAAGGGGCTGTTGAGGGTTACAGGCGGAGTCGTTGCCGATGACACATTCTTCGATGACGTCCGCCTTGCCCCCAGCTGGGATGAGCGACAACAGGAGACCTGGTATAGCGCACAAGTGAGCGCACTTACCCTCAACGACAATTGCGTCGACGTCATCGTGACGCCCGCGGCCATGGGGCGCCTTGCCAGGGTGGAGATCGTTCCTGCATGCCCCTTGATTGAGGTTGAAGGGGCGCCCCAGACGGTGCCGGGGGGCAAATCTCGAGTCGTTGTGCACCGTAAGCCGGGGACGAATCATGTCAGCGTGAGTGGCCAGATAGGCATCAGTAGTCCGACCTGGAGGGGCAATGTCACCTTCCATGACCCATCACTCATCTTCGCCAACACGCTCATCCTGGCCCTCAAGGAGGAGGGGATCCAGGTCGAAGGGCAGATTCGAAAGGCGCAGAGAGACGCAGATGGCAGGGGCAGTCCCTTGGCGCCCAGGGTTCTTGTGGCCCTGGCGGAGCACTCATCGACCCTGCTACAGGACCTCGGTATCATCCTGAAACGGAGCCAGAACTTGCACGCGGAGATCCTCCTGAAGGTCCTCGGCGCCCATCGTGGAGGGGAAGGAAGCGTCCCGGGTGGCGACCGGGCCATACGTGAGTTCCTGAAGACAAAGAAGATTCCGGACACGGGAGTCGTCGTCGCAGACGGTTCGGGTCTGTCGCATCAGAATCGGGTGACCGCTGCGGTGCTTGCGAAAGTCCTTCACTCGATTCGATCGGAACGGTACTTCAGTGACTACCTGAAGTCACTGCCCATCGCGGGGGAAGATGGTACCCTGGGCAAACGGTTTCGCAGGAGCCCGGTTCGGGGAATGCTCCATGCCAAGACGGGCTATATTCGAGGTGTGTCGTGTCTTTCGGGATACCTGGTTCGCGACAAGAAGACGGCCTCTTTTTCGATCCTCGTCAACAGAGAAAAGGGTGGGATCGGCGGCGCGAAGGCGCTTCAAGAGGCCATAGCCGAACAGGTCTACAATTCACTGGGCAAGTAGCCGCCTGCTCAAGAAGTCTGCGCGGGTTGCGTCAGGCCAGATGGATGTATTTGAGGGGGCTGGGTCGGAGGGGAGCGCTGAGGTCGAGCGAGGCAACTCCGCACTGCCTGTTGATCTCGCCCCCAGCCTCTGGCGGCGGAGGGCTGACTTTGGGTGCCTCGAGGATTTTGGAAATTCCCTTGTTCTGCTCCTGGCGGACCGTTAACATCCTTTTACACTCTCTGGGCAATGTGTTAAGGCTTCTTTTCAGTGCTCCCGCCTCGCCGCGCAGCCGTAGTGCGGCCGATTTTGGGTGTAACTCCTTAGGCCAGTAAGAAATGGGACAACAGCCAGGGCTATCTGGCTCGGGGACATCCCGGGCTCACGCCAAGCTCATCATCCGGGAAAGTGGAGCCGAGAGGGTCTTCGAGCTCAAGGGCCGGACCTCCACGGTGGGGCGTGCCAGCGATAACGACGTCACCATTGACGACATCAACTCGTCGCGTCGCCACTGCCAGATCGACCGAACCTCCGGTGGGTATGAGATCGTGGATCTCAAGAGCCGTAACGGGACTCTCGTCAACGGGATTCTTGTCCTACGCAAGGAGCTGCGCCCCGGCGACTGTATCGAGATCGGGAAGACCCGCATGTTCTTTGACCACGTTTCGAGCGAGTTTTCAGAAGAGACGATCAATCTCTCCACGGACCACTTTCTTGAGCCGCTCGGTGGGCTCGAGGGTGAGGACCAGCTTGAGGTGCTGAAGAAGGAGCGCGAAATCTTCCTCAAGCTCCTGGAGATCAACCGGAACCTGAACTCTCGCATTATCTTTTCCGACCTTCTCGATCAGATCGTTGACACGGTGGTTGAGGTCACGGGAGCCGAACGAGGCTTTCTCGTCCTGGCAGAGGGGAGCGATTCGGTGATTCGGCGAACGGTCGTCTCGCCCACGCAGGAGGAAAATTCCCGGAGCGCCGAGATCGCAAGAGACTCCAATGAGAGTGACTCTTCCACGAGCGGCACCGTGCTCTTGCGACGCGGGGAGCCTCGTGGCGATGCGCAAGATGACAGCCGTGAGGAGCTGCACTTCAAGGCCGCGCGCAACATGGACCGCGAGCCTGTGAAGGCGCCCGAGTTCAAAGTTTGCCGCGCGATCGCCAGGGGCGTCCTCGAATCGGGCCGTGCCTTTCGAACGGACGATGCCGGCAAGGACCGACGCTTCCAGGGCATGGCGAATGATCAGAGCCTCAACATGAGGGCGGTACTCTGCGTGCCCGTCCGGAGTGGAGACCGGATTGTAGGCGTGATCTACGTTGACAACCGATTCAAGATCGGCGCGTTTACCGAGAACCACCTCCGCTGGCTCGAGATTCTGGCTCATCAGGTGGCCGTTGCGATCCGCAACGCGCAAAACTTCGAGGAGCTCCGGGAGAGGACGAAGGAGCTCGAGGAGGCGCGCACGCGTCTTGAACGCTTGAACCTTGACCTTGAGAGCAAGGTGATCACGAAGAGCTTGCAACTTGAGGAGGTGATGAAGCTCATCCCTCGTGACCGCCCGAACCGCTTCAAGTATGACTACACGCCGATCATCACACGCAGCCCGAAGATGTACGAAATCTTTGGGCTGCTCGACAAGGTCACTGATTCCGCCGTGCCCGTCCTCGTGCTGGGCGAGAGCGGCACCGGCAAGGAGCTCATTGCCCGGGCGATCCACCAGAATGGCCCTCGCAAGGCGATGGCGTTTGTGAGTGAAAACTGTGCGGCGATTCCCGTAAACCTGCTGGAGAGCGAGTTCTTCGGCCACGTCCGTGGCGCCTTCACCGGTGCTTCCCGCGACAAGCGGGGTCTCTTCGAGGTGGCGGACAAGGGAACACTTTTCCTCGATGAGATTGCCGACATGAGCCCCGCCATGCAGACCAAGTTCTTGCGCGTTCTCCAGGAGGGTGAAATCCGGCGAGTTGGTGGGAAGAATATTATCAAGGTCGACGTGAGGATCATCTCCGCCACCAACAAGAATATTTACGAGCTTGTGCGAAAGAGCGAGTTTCGCGAGGACCTCATCTACCGCATCAATGTCATCACGATCACCCTCCCACCGCTTCGCGACCGCAGGGAGGACATCCCGCTACTCATCGACCATTTCCTCGAGCAGATCGCGAAGCGCTCGGGCGAAAAGAAGAAGACGATTGACCGCGAGACATTCCACCTGCTCTATCAGTACGACTGGCCAGGCAATATCCGCGAGCTTGAGAATGAAATGGAGCGGCTCGCTGCCCTGAGCGGCGAGCGGATCGAATCTCACCTCTTGAGCGCGAACATCCAGGCGAAGGGTCAGGACAGGGCGGTCATGGCGGGCGGCAAGGCGCTGAAGGACATAGTGGCGCGGACTGTTGAGGATGTGGAGAAGCACGTGATACGCTCGACGCTCATCGAGGTGGAATGGAAGAAGACGCGTGCCGCTGAAATTCTGGGAATTTCAAGGCCCACCCTCGATACCAAGATCGAGAAATATGGTTTGAGTCGGGACCCGGATCCAGGCGCTCCGGGCGACGGCCGCAGGCTCGACGACAGCGATGAGGCAGCGGAAGTAGCTGCGTCCGAGGACTCTGGCGGAGGTGCGGAAAACAACTGAACGCTCCGGCAGTGCTTCTGGCGTCCTGGGAACACGGGTGCGCGCAGGCGGGGCGAGCCTTGCGCTTCTTTCCGCTTCCCCCCTCCTGCGCCCCGGCCGTTCAGCTCGGAGACGCCGCACCGAACTCGACCACGAGGAGCTCGATCAGGCGTTGAGCGGGTGCGCCCGACTTGATTTGTTTGTCGACCTCGTAGAGCTTGTCGATGAGGCGGACGAGCTTGCGCGGTGAGAGGGCCTTCAATTGCTTTTCAAATCTTACGATGAAAGGCTTCGTGACGATCCCCGCCGCAATCCATTCGTTCGGGCCCGATCCCTCCAGCTCCATTGCATGTGCCCGGCGTAGAGCCCGAAGACGCGGGAGCAGGGCGCCCAGGAAGAGGAGCGCGATCGTCGTTGGCTCCGTTGTGACGCCACCCTTTTCGTTGTGATAGCCCCGTGTGAAGAGGCGCTGAATGGCCTCAACAACCTCGGCCCGTTTCCCCTGAAGGAAGAGCTCGATGGCCTGGAACACGGAATCCTCTCGCAGGTCTCCCACGCTCTCCTGGATCACGTTCTCATCGACCCTCTTCGAGCCGCGCGAGGCGAGTAGGGTGGCGATCTTCTCGAGCTCCTCGTCAATCACCGCGAGATCCGTTCCAGCTCGCTCATGAAAGAAAAACGCGACCTGTGGGCTCATCTCGAGGCCCTTTCCCTTCGCGTGGCCAACAATCCAGTGAGAGAGAGCACTGTCCCAGGCGGGAGTATTGCGGTCCCAGGGCGGAGGCCGGTCATAAGGCTGCGTGCACTCGACGATCCAGGTGGGGGAGTTGGCCACGGATTTTGCGAACTTTGTGCGAGCGTCGAGCTTGTCTTCAAGCACCAGAAGCAGGTGGCCTCCCGAGAAACCCTTCTCGAGGTAGGGGAGGAGCGATTCCCCGTGTGCAGAGAGAAATGTTTCGGCTCGCTCCACCACCACCAGACGGTGAGTGTTAAAGAAACTAGGAGTTTGGAGCTCGTCGAGTACCGTCGCTGCCGACAGATCCTCTCCGCCGCGCTCCTTCGCGGGCGCCTGAAAGCGGCTCACTTCTTCTGCTCGCCCCTCGAAGAGCTCCTTCGTGAGGCGTTGGACCACGCACCCCTTGAGGAAATCGGCGTTTCCGGCGATGACAGTGACCGCTGGCAAGGGCTTCAGGGTCTTACCTTCCATCAAGGCCTTGAACGAGATGGCCTTGTCCCTGGGTAAGACTTTCTTGTCTTTCTCTGGAGGCATGCGGTCTTAGTGGAAGACGGATGAGTGTACGACTCGGAGGCACTTGTCTGAAACGACCTCTGCATTGTGGTGTGCCGCGGCCGCCAGGGCAGCTTCCGAGGAGGATCCCGGCGGCAGCCAGATCGTTCGGAGACCGAGCTTCTTGACTTCCTCAATGATCGCAGGAACGTCCTCGGCGCGGCGGAAGACCGCGACGAAGCGGATGGTACGCAGAACATCCTCCGGAATTGCACTGAGGGATGGGTAGCAAGGTTCGCCCAGAATGCTCCTTGCGGCGGGGTTGACTCCGACAATCTTGTAGCCGTGAGCCTGCAGGTACTTCGAGATCGAATGGCTGTCTCGCTCGGGCTTCTCGGAGAGGCCCACGATGGCGATCGACTTGGCCTCGGTGAGGAGTTGCTTCAAGTCCGCGGATGTTTCCAGAGTTCTTGCGTTCATTTCACAATCTCCAGGGCTCTCAGTATTTCGCTGGGTTCCTTGGCGGCCAGGAACAGTTCGTGGTGCTCGGGGTCCAGGATCAGCGAGGCGAGCGCCTTGTAGACCTTGAGGTAGGTACGGTCGTCGTAAGGCGGCGCCGCCATGGCAAAGAAGAGGTGGACGGATTCTCCGTCAGGTGCCTCGAACGGGAGGCCTTCAGGGGAACGGCCGAAAGCCATGACGAAGCTCTTGACTTGCAGGGTGCGTACGTGGGGGAAGGCCACGCCATGGCCCACGGCGGTCACGGCTTTTTTCTCGCGGTTGTGAAGGTCGCGGAAGAGGCGGGCAGGGTTCGCGACCTCACCCGTCTCGACGAGAAGCTCGCACACCTCGTTGATCACGCCCTCGCGAATGCGGCTCAAGTTCTGGCGACTCTTCGGATCGAAGTCTTCGGGGGCGTCGTCGGGGAGAAGCTTTGTCCTGAGATCCAGACGTACCGCCTTCTCGGGCAGATAGCGGCGAAAGCTCATGCGGGCCTCGATGTTAAATGCGTTCTCATGAAGTGGGGATTATATACCGCACGCGGGCAGTGATGAGACCTTTTGCAGCCTGCGAAAGGTTGCGGCTGCTCGCGCCAGAGGCGCCCGGCGCCCCTCAGGCGCCGAGGTGGGGGAGGCCGCGTGTCGCGGCCGTCGTGGGGGTGGGGCCGCCTCCCCCACCAGCAGAAACGAGCAGCAGACTTGAGATGGTCTTCCTCTGCCCATTCGGAATGTCTCATGTGTGGGCGCGCGAGGTATAAATGCGCGCTGGGAAAGTCCAGCCGAGCTTTGTGGCTCGCCAGCCTCGCGTGACGATGTCATCGATTGACTTGCTGCGGGTCCGATCTTACGATGCCTGCTCAACCAAATGAAATTCGGCCCCGTAGCTCAGTTGTATAGAGCGGCTGCCTCCGAAGCAGCAGGTCAGAAGTTAGAGTCTTCTCGGGGTCACCAATATAAGTCAGACTGAGACCCAAGCTTGGGTCACCCGCCTCGAGGCGGTGCGGTCGTAACAAGGATCAAGGGACCGTATCCATTCCGTATCCACGGGTGCGGTCCCTCAACTTGGAGACCGTACCGATGTCCAAGAAGGACAAGCACGAGGGGCCATCGTATCGAAGGCAACGGGATAAGAAGCGCGATCGCGCATTCGTGGACTTGGGTGGAAACCGCATCTACCTTGGCCTGTGGGGCACCCCGGAGAGTCGCGCCAGATTTTCCCGAGTCGTCGCGGAGTGGAAATCCTCGGGAGCGCAATCGACCCATGGCTGCGAGGACCTGACCGTCATGGAGGTCTGCGCGAGATTCTGGGACCACGCCGAGTCGTACTACAAGAAGCCCGACGGCACGGCCGGGAGCGAGCTGCGCAACTATCGCCTGGCGATCCGGCCCGTCAATGAGCTCTACGGCGACGTGCCGGCGAAGTCATTCGGGCCCCTGGCCCTCAAGGTGATTCGGGACCGGCTCATCACGAAGGGGCTGACGCGAAAGAGCCTGAATCGCATGGTTGGCCGTATCAAGAGCGTCTTCAGGTGGGCCGCGAGCGAGGAGCTTGTCCCCGCAAGTGTGGTCAGCGCTCTCGACACCGTGGAGGGGCTGGAACGGGGGAGGTCCGGGGCCAGAGAAGCTCCACCAGTGCGTCCGGTGGGGCAGGTAGCCATCGGCGCGGTGAAGGACCATGTCTCACCAGAAGTCTGGGGGCTGATCCAGCTTCAACTCTCGACCGGAGCCCGATCCGGCGAGTTGGTCATCCTTCGGCCGTGCGACCTGGACATGTCAGGCGAGGTCTGGACCTATAGCCCCGCGGAACACAAGACATCATGGCGTGGGCATGAAAGGACGATTTATCTGGGCCCCCGGTCGCAGGAGATCCTGAAAGCCTTCCTCCCGGGCTGCGGGCTCCAGGAGTACGCCTTCAGCCCGCGGCGAGCAGAGGCACGGCGGCGCGAGAAGATGCGCGCCGCGAGAAAGACTCCGCTGTCGACGGGCAACGCCCCCGGGACGAATCGCGTCAGCAAGCCGACGATAGCCCCCGGCGATCGCTACACCCCGATCTCATATGCGCGGGCGGTGGCTCGTGCCTGCAAGCGCGCCGGCATCGACCCGTGGCATCCTCACCAATTACGGCACACGAGCGCAACTCGGATCCGGAAGGAGTTCGGCATCGAGACGGCAAGCATCCTGCTCGGGCACCGGCATCCCGACATCACTGCGATTTATGCCGAGGGCGACCGAGGGAAAGCGATTGCCGTGGCGGCGAAAATAGGCTGAGATCAAGGTATCCGTAGCCCCGAAGGTGGCCACCTGAAGGGCGAACCCCAGCGACCGGAGGCGGCTCGTCACCTGGCCGTGTCGGTCGCCGGGGACGGAGATTTTTACAGGTGACAACATGGCAAAGCACGGACCGTTGGCGGTCGATGGCTTTCTCGCAGATCTAAGGGAGTGCTTTCACGAAGGATTCCATTCGGCGCCTTCTTTGAGGTACGCGGTTATCGAAGGCGTCGGGCGATACTGGCCCGAAACGGTGGCCTGGCTGGAAAAGGAACTCGCGCAGGGGAAGCCCGAGGGAGAGCCGCGTATCGAGAAATTCGCTGCGCAGTTCTTCTTCGGTGAAAGTCTGGAACAGTTGAAGCTGTTTCGATCCTGTGCCGAGCTCGCCGTGAGGGCCATCAAATCAACCGCGCCTGATCTTCGTCTTGGTCTCCCAGAGCCGCACTCATTTGCAGGCGAAGAAGCCTTCGAGCACGAGTGGATGTTCTGGGTCCTTGCGTTGAGCGCCCGGGCCAAGAGCCCCTTTTTGAATGTGATTCGGTTCCCTCTCGAATTTCGCGAAGACCCCGATGGCCTCGGCGAGCTTCTCTGGCTGCCGAGCGGCGGGATTCCAGCGCGGTACGTGCCGCCGGATGTGGCGTTCACGCTTCGAGGGGACGCAACCCCAAAGGGGCCCCCAAAGGAAATAGTGCTCCTCGATGCGGATGTCTGGCACGCATCGATTGCAGCTCTGGGGGCATTGCCACCATCGCCAAAGTCAGCAATACCCCCAGATTTGAAACCGCGGCATCGACCCGTGGAGTACGACGAGGACCATGACAAGCGAATCCACGACGCCTGGCATAGTAACCGCCACAAAACGAAAGCCGACTTGGCGAGCGCGTTTGGTATCACCCTCCATGATGCGAAGCTGGCTCTTGACCGACATCGAAAACGCCTCGAAAAGATGACCTCGGAATAGTGTGTCAAGGCTGAGCTTTCCGAGGGCCCTCCATCGCGACCCTATTTTTATAGGGTTCTGAGCATGCCATCTCGGAATAACTCCTCGGAATAAGTATTCCTTCCGAAGTTGCCCTGACAACTCCCTCAACATCAAAAACTTGAAGGAGTTGCCAATTATGCTCGGTAGTGAAAAGCTATATACACTCGCACAGGCCCCTGGGCTGCTGCCACGGGTGGGGACGCGGAAGAAGAGGATTTCAGCGTGCACGCTTTGGAGGTGGGCGACCAAGGGCGTGAGGGGTTGCAGGCTGGAGACGCTGCTCCTGGGAGGCAGGTACTTCACCACCGCAGAGGCTCTTGACCGGTTTGGCCATGCCGTCGCCGGGACAGCAACGGCGAGGGTGCCTGAGAGCCCCGCCGCAGGGACAAACGAACAGCAGCCTCGCAATCCCCGCATCGATGCCGCAACGCGCTCGCGGAAGGCCTCAATCGAGCGAGCCCGGCGCAAGCTCCAAGCCGCGGGAATCTGAGTCAGCCGATTCGCCACCATCAAAAAAGGGCGTCAGCAACCTGGGAGGGTTCACGCTGGCGCCCGAGGAAGAGCAATGCAAACGATACCCGAAGGACCGCTCATAATCCATCCGCGCCAGGTGGCCGCTCGCCGGCGGGTGGAGGCATTGATCCGCTCGAGGCGCCGGCAGCTCGCGCAGAGCCGTAGACCCGAGCGCGACCCCGAGCACGTCGCGGCGATCATCGAGCGCCTGTTGGCTCGGCTGAAAAGGAAGGTGGAGCGATGAGTGCCGATCACTACTCGGCGGTAAGCGATGCTGTCGGTGCGTGGAATCGACACGACGACGCAACGAAAATGCGAGACCTATGCGCAAGCGCTACGGCCTTCAAGAATGGCCTGCGCACACTTCTCGAAAAGCTCCAGCCCATCCTTCACGGTGGCGCCGAGCCGACCATTCTTGACGCCGTTATTGCCCTCCAGTCACGCGGTCATGAGAGGGATGCGCAGCTCCTCAGCCAGATTCTCGACGACCGCCCACAAGAGACGGACGAAGCAGACGTCGAATGGCCAGCCCCCTGCCCGAAGGCCGCATTTCACGGGCTCGCTGGCACGTTCGCGCAAAGCCTGAGCCCCCACACTGAAGCCGACAAGGTTGCGCTGCTCGGCTCTGTCCTGTGCGCTTTCGGTGCAGCGATAGGACCCAACGCCAGGGCCTTCGCTGGCGACGACGAGCACCCCGCCCGGCTCTACTTCGGACTCGTCGGCCGCACATCGAAAGCAAGGAAGGGCAGCTCGTGGAGCCCGGTGCGGGAGCGTATGTCAAAAGTCGACCCGGCATGGGCGGTAAAGGGAATCGTCTCCGGTCTCGCGAGCGGCGAAGGGTTGATCGCTTGCGTTCGCGACAGCAAGGAAGGAAGCAACACAGAGAGCGCGAAGCATGTGCTCTGTTTCGAGCCCGAGCTTGCACGAGTGCTTCAAGCATCGAAGAGGGAAGGCAACACACTGAGCGCGGTCGTTAGAGATGCGTGGGATCGCACGACACTTCGCGTAATGACCCGAGGCGACCCACTTCACCCCCGGTGTCAGGATAGTTGCCGCCTCTAGGGCGGCAACTTCTTCCCGCCGGTAGGCGGTCACCCCCATGGGGGTGAAAACCTTATCGGAATCGAGTTTGGTTGCCTTTTCTATAGCTCCCGGGGGCGGAGTAAGGATACTCCGCAGTGAAATATTCAAAGGGGTTCAAGGCTCGCATGGTTCAACGCATGCTCGGGCCTGACCCCATCAGCGCAAACAAGCTCGGCGAAGAGACCGGCGTTTGCCAAAGCACGCTGTCCCGCTGGTCGCGGGAAGCTCCCGACGA